>FLNY01004039.1_pt1 | contig 95413 bp, 73 predicted proteins | sample 1140381 | NCBI WGS metagenome assembly FLNY01 (sample SAMEA3878172, study PRJEB12797) | bioreactor metagenome | biome: Moose rumen | place: Sweden | collected 2011-10
TAGTGTAAAATGAAGATTCTATTCCTTGTCTATCATGGTTTCTCTGAGTTCAGCGGTATCAGCAAAAAGATTCACTACCAAGTGAAAGGACTTCGTGAGAATGGCTATGAGGTTCATCTCTGTTATTATGGCTTTGCAGAGAATGGACATCGATGTCGCTATGTGGATGATCAGGTGATTAAGGATTATGGCACAGGCTTCTGGGCCGGTCTGCGGCAACGTATGGATTATGGTTGTATTTATGATTATTGTCGCCAGAACGGCATACAATTCGTCTATGCCCGTTGCTTCCAGAATGCCAATCCGTTTTTGATACGCTTTTTCAAGAAACTGAGGAATTTGGGTGTTAAGGCCGTCACCGAGATCCCGACCTATCCCTACGATCAGGAATTTGCTACTTTCTCAAAGAAGCAGCGCTACCAATTGAAAATTGACCAAATGTTCCGTATCAGACTCTCTAAGGAGATGGCTGCCATTGTCACCTTTTCCGATGCCGAGGAAATCTTTGGTCAGCGAACGATCCGCATCAGTAATGGTGTCGATTTCGACAGTATTCCTATTCATCAGTATCAGGCTCCGGCGGATGGTTCTGTTCATCTGATTGGTGTGGCTGAGGTTCATCTTTGGCACGGGTATGATCGCTTAATCGCAGGACTTGGTGAATACTATAAACAGACGCCCAATCCTCGCAAGGTCTTCTTTCATATAGTGGGAGGGGTACATCCGCATGAACGCTATAAAGCAAACGACTTCCATCCTGGTTACCAGGCGATTATTGATCAATATTCCATTCAAGAACGCATCATCTTCCATGGTCAACTTTTTGGTGAGGAGTTGGATGGAGTCTTTAATCAGTGTTGTTTCGCCATTGGCAGTCTGGCTCGTCATCGCAGTGGCATATCGGTCATCAAGACGCTCAAGAACCGTGAGTATGCCACGCGAGGAATACCATTTATCTACAGTGAACAAGACAGTGATTTTGATCATCAACCTTATGTCCTCAAGGCTGTCCCAGATGAATCGCCTATTGATGTGCAGCAGATCTTGGATTTTATAGATAGTCATCACTTTAAACCCGAAGAAATCCGCAAGACAGTGGAGCATCTGTCATGGAAAATTCAGATGAAGCATGTCATCGATGTGGTTGAAGTGTGTCAATAAGATGTACTGAAATGTCGGAAGGGAAGAACCATAAGATAGTCTATTGTACTCCAGCACTTTATATGGCTGGTGGGGTAGAGCGTGTGCTGACGCTAAAAGCTAATTATTTTGCGGAACATTTTGGCTATGATATCACGATCATTCTGACAGAAGGCAAGGATAAACCCTTTTTCTACCCTTTGTCAGATAAGATCCATGTTGTCAATCTGGACATTAATTTTGAGGAACTCTGGACCTGTTCTTTTGTCAAGAAGATATTTGTTTATCTGAAAAAGCAGCGTCAGTATAAGAAGTTGTTGACATCTGAACTGCAGCGTATCCGTCCCGATATCACTATTAGTCTGTTGCGTCGAGAAATCAATTTCATTACATCCATCCCAGATGGGAGCAAGAAGATTGGTGAGTTGCACATCAATCGAGCCAACTATCGCAATTTTGAGGATCGTAATCCTGTTAAACGCCTGTTTGCCTGGTTTTGGATGAAGAGCCTTGTCTCAAAGTTAAAGCGTCTTGAGCGTTTGGTGGTACTTACAGAGAAAGACCGTGAGGCATGGGTGGAACTTAATAATGTCGTGGCTATTCCTAATCCACTGTCTTTCACCCCAGTTACAGTTAGTCCTTTGACAGAGAAACGGGTCATAGCAGTGGGACGGTATTGTCATGAGAAAGGCTACGACCATTTGTTACAGGCGTGGGGCAAGATTCAGAAGGCTTGTCCTGATTGGCGCTTGGATGTTTATGGCGATGGTGATCGTACACCCTATGAACGGCTGATAGATGAACTGCAATTAGATCGCCAGCGTTGTATTCTTCATGAACGTACTAAGGACGTTGAAAGTGAGTTCCTTAACAGTTCATTGGCGGTCTGTAGTTCTCGCTTTGAAGGATTCGGATTGACCATCGTTGAGGCGATGGCTTGCGGCCTTCCCGTCGTATCGTTCGATTGCCCCTGGGGGCCAAGGGCCATTATCAAAGATGGTGAGGATGGCATCTTGGTGGAAAACGGCCATGTCGAGAAATTGGCTGATAGTGTGATGTCGCTGATTCATGATGACCGCCTCAGGGTCAATATGGCCTCGGCAGCAGTAAAGAATGTAAACCGTTTCAAGATAGAGCAGATTGCCAAACAGTGGAAATCACTTTTTGATGGAGTTTGAAATGCAGTACGAAGTAACCATAGGAATCCCCGTATATAAGGCAGCAGATTATATCCAAAATACCATGGAGTCTGCTCTTGCCCAGACATTCGACAATATTGAATATCTGGTGTTGGACGACTGTGGCAATGATGGTTCAATATCTGTAGTTGAAAAGATAAAATCAGATTATCCCCGTGGTAAGGACATAAGAATTCTGTATCATGACCGTAATTATGGTGTGGGAGTTTCCCGAAACCGTATTCTGAAAGAGGCCAGAGGGAGATATCTCTATTTCTTGGATTCAGATGATCTGATGGAACCTGATACTATATCCCGCATGATGTCTGTCATGAAGCAATATCTGGCTCAAGTCGTCTATGGCTCATGGGAGCGTGTCGATAATGTCAGTCACACACCATCTGAGAAATACATCTATCCATTTACCGAATTACTTTTACCCGATGCCTTGGCGATGTACGCCTTTCGGAATTATTCGTCTTTTCGGATTTCCGTGTGCAACTGTCTGATGGATGTTGATTTCCTGCGGTCCTCTCGCCTGCAGTTCTTGGATACGGTTTTCTGGGAGGATCTGGCTTTTACTTACGAGATGGTAACGAAGGTGTCCCGTGCCGTGTTGCTTCCTGATATTACATACCATTATCTATGTCGTCCTGGTTCGTTGTCTCATTATCAGGATCGTGAAAAGTTAGAAAAGGCAGAGATTCTTAAGAATGTCTCAATAATAGATTATCTGAAAGAGAAATGCTCTGATTTGGTGGAGAAGAGTTATTTGCCCTATCTATGCTATAATCTTGAAATGAACGGATTCTATATTGTCTGTCATATATTGAAATATTATCAGCGTATAGTTCCAAGTTTTTCCAACCGTGAAATGCAGAGTATTATTCGTCATCCGTTAAGTTTCAGTAAGATACTACGATTCCGCAAGAAGTTGTTCCCTAATATCCTTTTATGGCTACTTGGCAATGGTCCCACCCTTCTGCTCTTGCCAACAATTAAGGTGATTGCTAGGTTAAAAAAGGTTATATAAATGGAATATATATATATAATGTGCAGATTTTGTTTGCATTTATACTATTTTTTTATAAATTAATCCTTATTTTGATTACAGATCAAATTAAAGTCGTATATTTGCACCAACGAACTTAGAAACTTAATTGACGACATAATGAAAGGGGGATATGAAGTTACTATAGGCATTCCTGTCTATAATGTGGAAAAGTATATACGTCTGACAATGGACTCTGTTTTAGCACAGACATTCCAGAGTATAGAGTTCTTGATCTGTGATGATTGTGGTACAGATTCTTCAGTAGCAATTATTCAGGAATATCAGCAGAATCACTCACGAGGGAAAGATATCCGTATATTACACCAGCCTCACAATATGGGAATTGGCGAAGCGCGTAATCGGATGATTGCGGAGGCTCAAGGTAAGTATTTCTATTCTCTTGATGCTGATGATGCTATTGCTGAGAATACCATAGAGTTGCTTTATAACACTGCTCAAAAGTATAATGCAGAAATCGTTTATGGCAGTTACGACCGTATCTATGAGAACGATGGCCAGTATGTGAAAACCGTTCCATTCCCATATCCTCTACATGTGTTTACAGAAGAGGATATTTTCGCAGATTATGTGTATCATGTTGGTATCCAAGGTATGAATTGGAACTATCTCATTGATTTAGATGTCATTTGCCGTAATCATCTGCAGGTGACACCTGTAGGTCATGGTTACGGAGAAGATTTTACTTTCACGATAGACCTTCCTACATATATCACTCGTGCAGTCCTTTTGCCTGACATTACCTATCATTATTATAACCGTAATACCCACAAGGCTAAGCCGAAGAAGATTCTGAGCCGGAAGTTTATGAATCTTGCTATCAAGGCGATAGACGAGAAGAAAAAACGAAAGGAATTGTTGGCGAAACGCTATTATTCAAAACGGATATCTATTTTGATGATGCTCGACTGCTCCTTTGCTTGTGAGATGTTGGCTCGTCGGGCGGAATTCGACGAACCGTATAGTAATAGGGAAATCCGGGATATCATGTGGCACCCAATGACATTCTGGGATATCGTGACAGCGAAATCTGGGCGTTACCATAATATGCTATACTATATCTTTGGTGTAGTTCCCCCCTTCTTATGCGCATTCTTATTAAAGGGGATGATACGTCGATACGGAGTAAAACAGAGAAAATAATTATCTCCTTTTGTTGGTTAAATTTGTGTATTTAAGAATTAATTCGTAACTTTGCATTCTATATTTTTTTATTAATAGATTGTGATGGCATACGAAGTAACGATAGGAATACCTGTATATAATGTAGAGAAATACATTAGGACAAGTTTGGAATCTGCTCTGGCTCAGACGTTTGATAATATTGAGTTTCTTGTGCTTGATGATTGTGGTACCGACAGTTCTATGGATATTGTTCGAGAATATCAGCAGACCCATCCTCGCGGAAAGGATATCCGTGTTGTTCGCCAACCTCATAACATGGGTTTAGGACAAGGAAGGAATCGTATGGTTGATGAGGCTCAAGGTCGCTTCATGTATTTTATGGATAGTGACGATAAAATTGCTCCTAATGCAATTGAACTGTTATATGGGAACGCACTCCGGTATGATGCCCAAATAGTCTATGGATCCTTTGAACGCATCGAAACCCATGAAGGGAATACGGTTAGTGTTCTTAACCAATATCCATCAGTTCAGTTTTTGAAAGATGACGAATGGCCAATTTATGTTTATCGGGAGTATAATGGTATTCAAGGGATGATATGGAATTGTCTAATAGATATTAATGTTTATCGACAAAACGGCTTACGTCATAAGCCCATCCAATATTGGGAGGATTATACTTTTACGATGGATTTGCCGACATATATTACCCGAGCCGTTCTTTTACCAGACATTACTTATTATTATTATTGCCGCGAGGGGTCTCTCTCTAACTTTCAGAAACGCAGTTCCATAAAGAAAGAAGAAATTTTAGTTACACAAAGGGCAGTTGCTCAGATTAAAGAGCAGAGTGACCGTCTTCGTGACAAGGTTTACTTCCCTGGCCGTATGTATAAGTTGATGGCTACAGAATTCTACATTGTGTGTACTGCATTCCGTCATCAAGAAATAATAAATCCTCCATTCACTAACAAGGAGTTGCACGAAATGATGCGCTCTCCTTTGACATTACAGGAGATATTGTCTTTTCGTCAAGCCCGTTTTAGAAATCTCGTATTATATCTTTTCTGGAAACTCCCGCCATCATTGTCGGTTCTTCTTATGAGATTATTTGCTAAAATGAGACATTTGATTTGATGTATTCATGATTTGACTAACCTCTCCAGTGTTGTATCTGGCACTCGTGCCTCTTTAACTGCTTATCGTAATTGATGCCTACGAGCAGGATGTTATTCTCATATTCTGAGATCTTGGCAGGGTACTGTTTCCGTAGAATCTGGTCGATCGCCGAGTCTGCATCTTTGTTGAACTTCAGTTCTAACACGACGGCAGGCGAGTTGATATTTTTGCGTGGGATAAGAACAAGGTCGGCAAAACCTTTACCTGATGGCAGTTCGCGATGAATCACATAGTCGTTGCGGGCATAGTAGTAGGCCAGGCTGAGTACGCAGGCTAATGAGTTCTCGTTGTTATAACTCAGAATACTGGTGTTTTCGTCGTGGGCGGCTTCAACACCTTTTGCCACTGCTTCGGCATCTCCTTCGAGCGTTGCCCGGAGTAGTTGCTTTGACTGTTCAATAGCGTTCACTACTGGTTGCCAGTTGTTTGCCGTGACAGCATTAACCATTTCACCAGCCACCTCACGGTTGGGAATATAGCATTCGCTCTCCACCCAGTCGTATGACAAATAGCCTAGGTGGATGAGTACTGTGAGTGCGTCGTCTTTGGTTCGTATGACCGACATGTCATTCTGGAATCCTGTTGGATTTACTGGGCAGCGTTCTCCTGCTACCATCTTGATGATGCCGTCCTTGAGTCCATCGAAGTTCATCTGAATGTAGTTTGCCACAGCATCGTATGCACCAGTGCTGGCCCAATAACTACGACAACGGCCTGCATCTAACGCTTGCATCACCGAATTGGGGTTGAACATGGACAGTTCGTCGCCTATCTGATAACCGTCATACCATTTTTCTAGTTCAGAGAAATCCATGTTATGGCGCTCTGCCAGCATCTTCACTTCATCTTTGGTGAAGCCGAAATAGCGTGACAGCCTGCGTGGATCAACCATCGAATACTCAATGAAATTGTTCAAGGCTGATTCGGTCTTGTATTTCTTGATAGGTAGGATTCCCGTCATATAGACGCCTGCGAATACCCTACTGGCATTTACCTCTTTGAACATTCTTCGTAACCAGTTGACGTAATCATCCATAACGGAGGTTCCAGAGGTAAACTCGCGGCAGATAGCGTCCCATTCGTCAATAATAAAAATAAAGGGTTTTCCCGTTACTTCTATAATGCGGATTAGGCACTCCATCAGATCTTCCTTGCCTGTCACCTTGACATCGGGGTATGCACTTAAAATGTCGGTCTTCAGTTCTTGTTCAATATGACTGACAATCTTCTCGTCCTTAAAACGTGTGACAAAAGCAGTCATATCCATATAGATGACAGGATGTTGATTGAGATGCTGTTCAAAGGTAGGATGATTGGCGATTTGGAGGTCTTCGAACAGACTCCGTGAGTCGCATGAATGGTCGTAATAGGCACAGAGCATTTTTGCAGCCATCGATTTCCCAAAACGCCGACATCGTGAAATGCAACTGAAGCGTCTTTCCGTATTCAATGTAGCATTGATGACCTCAATAAGCCCAGATTTGTCAACGTATTCGCTATTGCGAGCAGACTGAAATCCGGCATTCCCTATATTAATGAATGTCCCCATTATATTTATTTTTATCTATAATCCAACTGCTGATGGTACGAGATCCTGCATCAAACACCACACCAACTTTGATGACTTTGCGCCCATCGGTTTCGTAGGGAATGGCATAGCCTTTGTCATCAATTTGTTTCAGTGCCTCTTGAACTGTACCATGTGTCTTAAACTCGAATACATAGATGGTATCAGACATCCATACGACCATGTCGGTGCGTCCATCAGAACATTTTACCTGTGTACGAACATAAACATTCAGCATTGAGAAAATCAGGTACATGGTATATTCATAGAACCCTTCTGCTGTGGCAGCGTTCTCAAGTTTCTTTTTGAACCCTTCCACGTATGGAATGCTGGCCAGATAACTTTGCATCTCACGCATGGCCAAGTCAATATTGTGGATTTTAAGGGCCTTCCAGAACTTCAGGGCGAAACCAGTCTGCACATCGCTACTCTCCAGACCGATATAGGCAGGCAATAATCCCTCGGTATATCCAATGCGCACTTCTTGGTTAGGGATGGAGAGCTGATAGGTGAGGGATTCTTTGTTGTAGTTCTTAATAGTGAGGTAGCCGCTCTGATAAAGAAGTGGCAGTGCAGTGGTCATGGCTTCTGTAGGCTTGTCAAACGCCGTAACAGGCACCTCCATGTTATCAAGTGAAGTAATATCGGTGTGGAAGTGTTGCATCTGTCTGATAAGGAATGTGGGCGTGCCACTTTCGAACCAGTAACTGCCAATCTTACCTGACATGAAGGCTTTGATTAGACTAAAAGGATTGTATATTTCTTCGGAATACTCGGAAAAGTGATATCCGTCATATTGCTGCTTCAGTTTGCTGTGCATCTCCTCATAGCTCACGTTATTCTTCTTTGCCAGTTGCTCAATGTCTTCGTGAAGTGTAGTAGTAAGTTCATCCTCAGTGATTCCGCAGATAGCAGCAAACTGTGGATCCATAGTAACATTCATCAGATTGTTAATCGTGGAGAAAATGCTCAGTTGCGAAAACTTGGTGATACCCGTAATAAAGCAGAATTTCAGTTTAGGCTCAAGCATCTTTAGCCGTTGGTAAAATTCCTGCATGACTTCACGCATGTCAGACAACTGCTTGTCATCGTGCAATACATCCAGAAGTGGTGCGTCATATTCGTCGATAATAATCACCACCTGGTTTCCTGTCTGTTCATAGGCTCGGTTGACAATCCCTGCCATACGCATTCCCGGTGAAGTTTCGCCGGGGTCATTGCCATACAGTTTCTCGTAGGGCTTCAGAAGTTGTCCTAACTCATCTTTTACTCCTTGCACTGGCAAGTGTTTGGCACCGCTGAGGTCAAAGTGCAATACGGGATAACTATTCCATTCCTGCTCCATTTCCATGATCTTCAGACCTTCAAATAATTCACGCTCACCAGCGAAGTAGGAGTGGAGTGTCGAGGAGAGCAGGGACTTGCCAAAACGGCGTGGGCGGCTTAGGAAAATGAATTTAGCGTAGTCTGCCAATTGCCACACCAAGTCTGTTTTATCGACATATACATACTTTTTCTTTATTATTTCTGAAAAAGTCTGTATCCCAACAGGATATTTGCGTCTGGTTATCTCCATATTGCTTATTTTTCTGCAAAAATACAAGGAAAAGTTGATAATTCCAAATATTTTCTTTATTTTTGCACTAAAATACTGTTATGGCAGATTGGTACGAGAAATATTTGTCTATTTATGGCAAGCCGTTTAGTGAAGTCCCACAGGATATCATTGATGGCACAAGAGAGCGGCTGGCCAGGATCCAAAGTCCTGAGCCCTTAGCCTCTATCGTGGTGATAGGTTATAATGAGGAGACGCATCTACAGGCTTGTCTCTGGGCTATCAGTGAGATAAAATGTAAGTATCCCGTAGAGATCATCGGAGTAGATAACGATTCGAAGGATCGCACGGCTGAGATTTATGAGAGATCTGGTATCCCATACTATACGGAATACCAGCATAGTTGTGGCTATGCTCGTCGCTGCGGGTTGCAGCATGCCAAGGGGCGTTTCTATTTTGATGTTGACAGTGATACGCTCTATCCGCCCCAGTATTACGAAATCATGATCGATCATCTTCTGAAACCTGGCGTATCCTGTGTCTCTGCAACGTGGACCTATTTCCCGGATGCCAGTCACGGTAAGTTGGGCTTAAGGCTGTTTGAAATGGCTCGTGACCTGTTCCTGTGGGTTCAGCATTTCAAGCGTCCGGAATTGTCTGTTAGAGGTTTAGTGTTTGCCTATAATGCCGACTATGGTCGCAAGGAGCCCTATCGGGTAGATATCATCCGGGGAGAGGATGGCTCTATGGCGCTCAACCTTAAGAAATACGGTAAGATTGTGTTTGTCCGTGATCGCCGCTGTCGGGCTGTTACAGGCTACGGAACGATTGGCAATCAGTCTATATGGCAGAGTTTCTTGGATCATGTCAGGATTCAGATGCGTGGTATAACCCGCATCTTCCATAAGACTGACCATTATGAGGATTCTGAAGACAATCTGGTCAAGAACAAGTAAATTTAAGTGAGAATACTCTATATCTTCAGGTCATTAGCCATCTGGGGCGGTATCGAACGGGTGTTGGTGGAAAAGATGAACCATCTGGTCGCCTTATATGGTGATGAGGTTTATATGTTGACCAATAGTCAGGGTGACCATCCTGTACCCTACGCCCTTGATGAACGGGTCCATTTAGAAGATATGGATATCCTGTTCCACAGACAGTACCGATATCGGGGACTGCGCAGACTATGGGACGGTTATCAGCGCACCCGTCTATTTGAGAAACGACTGTATGAGCAGATCCTTAGAATCCAACCGGATGTCATCGTCTGTACGACAGCCGATCCAGTCTATTCTATTGTTAAAGTGAAAGGAAAGACCCCGCTTGTCGTAGAGTCTCATTCGATCTGTACTCGTACATTGGGGGAGGCTTCCTTGCATCAGCGATATGTCGCTTATCTGTTGCGAAAGGGGTTGAGAAAAGCGGCTTGTGTCGTAGCACTGACAGAGGGCGATGCATTGGAGTGGCATAAGTTGGGATTGCATGTGGAGGTTATTCCTGATATCGTGCATTTAAATGAGGGGGCGCTTTCTGAGTGCAGGAATAAGCATGTGATCTTTGTAGGACGGTTTGACTACCAGAAGCGTCCACAGGAGATCATCCGTATCTGGCAACAGGTCTATCCGAAGTTCCCCGACTGGCATCTTGATATCTATGGAGAGGGTGAGCAGTGCGGGTTATTGGAGCAGATGGCCCAGTCGTTGGGTATGAACATTCATGTCCATCAGCCAACGGGAGAGATATTCGACCGTTATCGCGAGAGTTCGATATTGGTATCTACCTCCTTGTTTGAACCTTTTGGCCTCGTCATTCCTGAGGCAATGAGTTGTGGATTGCCAGTCATTGCATACGATTGCCCTTATGGTCCTGCATCTATGATGGAAGATGGGAAGGATGGGCTCTTAATTCCTAATGATGACAGAAAATCTTTTGCAGATCAATTGTCACTTCTGATGTCTGACGAGAACCTGCGACAACAGATGGGAAGATATGCCGTCAGTTCTGCCCAGAGGTTTTCGGCAGCACTCATCATGCCGAAATGGCGGCAACTCTTTGAACATCTTTCAGGCTTATTTCAGCCAGAAGACTAAGGTGGATTTCATCCCAATGTATTTCAGATAGCCAGAGCGAAGCGCCCGCCAGAAAATGACGGGTTTGTCCTTGATGGGAATCACATGGCCTGTATAGAATACTCGACTGAGTGTGTAGCGCAGGAACTTGTGGATGATAGGGGTACGACGGAATTTCAACAGTTCGTCGGCCACCGTCAGGTAGCAGTTGAGGTTACGCTTCGAGAAGTTGGTGCCCATGGTGGAAGCAGGTCTGATGCGATGCCCCACCAGATTGTGCTTCAGACAACAGATATGCTGACTGTTGAGCGTGAGAATGGTCGTAAATAGTTCGTCTTCATGGATGATGCCTTCATGGAACTGCAGATGAATACGCTCCAGGAAGGCCCTTCTGATAAAGAGCAGCCAGACGACGCAGTTATGCACCTTCTTATCCAGCATGAGATGAAGGAGGCCCTCACCGTCGTATGCTTTGTCTTCATCCACGAGGTGTGTCCTCTTGGTATTCCAGGATGTGCGCTTGACACCATCCTCAGAGAATGAGTCGCCATCAAAGAAGATGAAGTCTGCCTGGTTTTTCTCTGTGTATTCGTAGCAGAGTCGTAGGGCATCAGGATCACTCAGCAGGTCGTCGGAATCCATCATGTAGATATAGTCTCCTTGGGCATGTTGAAGTGCCAGGTTCCTGGCAGCCGACTGCCCTTTGTTCTCTTCCGAGAGGGCAATGATCCTGGCATCCTGCTGTTGATACTTCCTGATGATCTCCTCGCTGTTGTCTGTCGATCCGTCGTTCACAGCGATAATCTCAATGTCCTTCAATGTTTGATTGAGGATCGAATTGAATGTTTCCTCAAGATATGGGGCAACGTTGTATATGGGCAGTATGACACTGACTTTTATCATAGTTCAGTTCTTCTCAAACATCGAACAGGTTGGGAATTTCTTCTCGAAGGCTTGCCTTATTTCCTTTCTTGCATATTCATAATCTTCTTCACTGCAGAAGGGGGTATCGTTGATGCAGATAGACGTGCATTGCTCTTCATTCAGATTCTTGATAAGGTCTGTTACGATTTCCTTGGTGTAGTAATGATAGGCCAGTCCCTTTTTCTTGACAGGGTAGAACTTATTGGAAGCGAATTGCCAGTAGCGGATGAGATACTGATTGAGATTGACTGTCTGTCTGAATCTGGTACAAGCCAAGTCCAGTGTCATCCCTTCTTTGTCCCATACTTCCAGAAACACGGATTTCAACATGGGCTGTTCATGGTGGAACAAGGTGAAATTCTCGAAATTCGACCTGCCATACATCAATAGGGAAAATAGTAGTGGTTTCCCCCATAAGTGTGGGCCGTACCATTTCTTCCAGGCTTGTCTTATTACGTTTTTCCTGTTGAAGTTCCTATTAAGCATGGCAACGGCCCAATAGATATCAACGTCAATTCCAAACTTGTTTATATCGTCATATACAGGATTTCTGAAGACAGACTCGAAATTGTAATCGCAGGGTAAGCCTTCCCTGAAATAATAGTCGGGCTCAACGGGAGCATTGATGAACATGTCATCGTTGAAATAAACGAAATGCTCCGACAGTTCTTTTATCCTACCCAAATGCAACTCAATGGTTCCTGAATTGAAAGTGGGCAAATACTTTTGCGGGATATAGTCTGAGTGCTTTACTAATACCAGTTTCTCGCAGTCAGGGTTTATCCAGTCTGGAAATTTGCCATTGGTAACTAAATATACTTTATTGACCCATGGTGCATATCTTTCCACGGATCTGAACCAATAGCGGAAAATGTCCCAATTCCTGAACCTTGCTTGATCATGTATTGGTTTGTCTGGCCTGTATTGATTGTACGATGCGATCCATTCAGGATCGTTGCTATCCAACCATAGTACCACAAAATCTATCTTATCCATTGTCACTTCGCATTTTGTTTGCAAATATACAAATAAAAAATGTATGATGACATGATTATTTGAAAAATTAGGAAATGTTAGTAATTGATCATCGCTTCCTGCCTAAGAGCATAGGGGCATGTCTCTGGGCTAACAGGATGACAGGGTAGAGGAGGGCGACAATGATGAGTGCCACAGGCAGCGCTTCGTACCAATGATAGCAGATGGTTCCTTGAATATCGAACAGATGCTCTAAGGCCACGTTAGCCACCGTTACACAGACGATATGCAGGCCGATAATGACTAATGTTCCGATGGATAGGTTCGTAATGATGTCGGACTGATACCTGTCCAGTAACTTACAACCAAAGAGTACACCGAAGAGGAATCCGATATTAACAGGATAGAAGAGGATGATGTGGAGCAGATGCTGCCCGCTATAGAAAGCCTGTAGGTGCCAGGCAAAGATCAGAATGCTTATAGTGAGGCATGCGATGCAGCCTATCAAATCGCGCTTGCTGTTGGTTTCTCTGAACAGTCGCTTCTGTCCCATCACGTAACCTATATAATAATAAGGTAGGTTGCGCATCAGTCCCATTGGCGTCAGATCAGGGGCAAAATACCAGTATTTGTTGGCTGCATAGAGGACGAGCGACAGGAGGCAGAGCGCGATCATGATCTGATGCTGATATTTCGTCTTTCGACACAGGTCGATGGTGATATGCATCATGAGGATGGCAGGCAGATACCACAGCGGACCATCGAGCGGTTCACAGAAACTGTTCTCGTGCTCAAACAAGATGGCACCGAAGATGGGCTTGAGTGCCGTCAGGATGTCTGGCAATACACCGTTTTGCAGATAGTATTTGCCCATCCAATAGGGATAGACAAGCGCGTTATAAATCAAATAAGGTACGACGAGTCCATGCCAATACTTCTTCCAGTTTTCCTGATTGCTACCACGGTCTTTCTTCAGATAGCCGGAGAGGAAGAAGAAGATGACGATGATGACAGACTGCAGCCAGCGATAGTAAAACCACTCCTGTGATTGCGGCAGATGACAGAACACGACGGTGATCACCGCCAGTGCCTTCGCCCAGTCTATCCAGTTGATACGCTCTTTCATACTGCAAAAGTAATATTTTTCGTCCAATCAGCCAAGAGTTCCAACTTTTTTCTGTATTTTTGCAGTGGTTATGACGAAACAGAGGATAGAATATATTGATGCGATGCGGGGATTCACGATGATCCTCGTGGTGTATTCACATGTCTGTCATTTCTGTCTGGGCGATTCCTTATTGGGATTCAATGCCATGTTTTTCCTCTTCCGCTTGCCTTGTTTCTTCCTGATCAGTGGCTGGCTGTTTGAACCCGTCAGTCGCCGCCCGTTCCGTCAGGTTATCTACAAGAAGTTCATGGTGCAGATCGTGCCCACCTTTATCTTCCTGCTCCTGCTGGCTCCACCGCCAGAGTTCTTTCACCAGTTGGGAGCCCTGAAGGGGGGCTATTGGTTTACCTTCACGCTGTTTGAGTTTTTCCTGATTTATATGCTCTCTGTACGCTGTTGGTGGCGAGGCACTTGGCTGTTGGCGTTGGCGGTCTCCATTGGCTCCTTCTGCTTTGCTGCCAATCAGAATCATCTTCGCCTGATGGCACCAGAGCACACCTTTCTGACACCATTGCTCGATGCGGCTGGCTTCCTGAGTATAGGCGTGTGGCGGTATTACCTGTTTTTCTATCTGGGTACTTTGGTGCGTCGCCATTTCGAGGCGTTTGTCAAGTTCACGAACCAGTTGTGGGTCGTCTTATTGTTGATAGCCGTGTTCTTTGCGATAGCATCGACAAGTCATCCCGCCAGTGATGTGCTGGAGTATCTGCGCTTTAATCTGGGAGGCATCTTTGGCATGTTGATGGTGTTCGTGCTCTTCAGGCACGGGGCCTCATGGCTCCAGCGCCTGCACCTGTCCCGTCCGCTACAGTATGTGGGTACGCGTACCCTCGACGTCTATCTGGTTCATTACTTCTTCCTGCCCCGATTCCTGATGGCCTATAGCCCACAGGTCCATGCTTATAACAGTTTGATTCAGTTCTTGGTGATCATGCTGATTTCCTTGGCCGTATTGTCCCTCACGCTGCTGACCAGTTACATCCTCCGCCTCAGTCCCTTCCTGGCGAAATACTTGTTTGGGGTGAATCCTCAGAGATAGATAATCACGAAGAACGACGCAATCCAGCCAACGATGCAGAACTGCACGAAGTGATCCTTGACGAGCGACTTCGTGGGACTGCCGCTCAGACCATAGACGATCATGTTCTGCAGGTAGCGCAGCATGCCTGCCAGCACCCAACCGCTGGTCAGATAGACATAGGGAGTGCCCATGCGGACAATCACCTCCTCAGACATGGTGTACATGATGTAGCACACCAGCGTCACTGAGGCGATGATGGCCGTGGCCTCGTTGATGAAGGTCTTGTTGTAGCCAGTGATTGAGACGCGCGGCTTCTGACCCGTCTGCTCGTAGAGGCGGTAGTCGTCATTCCGCTTGGTGAAGGCGAGGAACAGGGTCACGAGGAAGGTCATCAGCACCAGCCACTGTGAGATCCAGATGTTGGTCGTCAGACCACCGATCAGCACGCGCATCACGAAGCCGATGGCGATGATCGTCACGTCGATGAGGGCATACTGCTTCAGTCTCAGGCAGTAGGCGATGTTCATCAGCCAGTAGGCCGCCAGGATCAGATACAGTTCAAGGATGTTCACGCTACTGGTGAGAGGCACCAGAATGAAGGCGCCAATGGTGCAGAGCAGCATCATCGCGTAGCCGCCTCTCGTCGAGACGGTGCCAGAGGCAATCGGACGTTTCTGTTTCTTGGGATGCTGACGGTCTGCCTCCACGTCGCGCAGGTCGTTGAAGCAGTATATCGAACTGGAGATCAGACAGAACGAGGCGAAGATGACCAGCGTGGGCCAAAGCAACTCCCACTTCAACAGGTTACTGCTGAAGAAGATCGGGGCGAACACGAACCCGTTCTTGAGCCACTGTAACGGGCGGAGCAAATGAATGTAGTGCATCTTCCGCTTGTCTTGATGCTGCAAAGTTAGTGCAAAATGACCGAAATGCAAAGAAAAACTCAGTTTTATTCAAAATAATTTGGTTTTGTTTCCAAAAATCTCTATATTTGCAGAGTTTTGGAAATAAAATTGTGATGGATGGACTTTTTGACGTTTAGGGAGCGGATGTATCCGATGGGGTGTTTCAACATCAATCAGGTGCTATTATGGGAAAAGGATTTCGACCGCAACAACCTCACTCGCTGGTGTCGTAAGGGACTGTTGGTGAAGTTGCGGAATCAGTATTATGCGTTTTCCGACTATCGTCAGATGCCTGATTTCTCGCGCTATGTCGCCAATCGGATGTATGCCCCGTCCTATATCAGTCTGCATAGTGCACTATCGTTCTATGGTATGATTCCAGAAGAGGTGGTTCAGTTGACAAGTGTAACGACGCTGAAGACGGCCAGGTTTGAGAACGCCTTTGGCTCTTTCCATTACCAGAATGTCAAGACACCACTCTTCTTTGGATATGAAATCAAAACGATGCATAATGGTCGTGGCTTGATGTTCGCCACTCCCGAGAAAGCATTGCTGGACCTACTTTATCTGAATCCTTATTATAAGTCGGAGCAGGACATGGAGGAACTTCGTATAGATGAAGACTTCCTGCATAATGACTTTAATATGTCGCTTATGGAGGATTATTTGAAGAGAATTGGGAGCAAGGCATTAGAAAAGAGAGTGAGAACCCTGTTAAAGGTGTATGAATTATGATAGATTTGGAATACATACGTAGTTTTTTCCCTTTGATGATAGCAAGGGAGAGCCGTTTTGAGCGTTATATGCTCAAGGAGTACCTGCAATTGTTGATTTTGGATCATCTTGCTACGACCCCATATATTAATAAGGTGTCGTTTATCGGTGGAACTAACCTGAGACTGATTCAGGGCATAGACCGATTCTCGGAAGATTTGGACTTTGATTGTAATGACCTGACGGAAGAGGAGTTCATGGAGATGACGGACAGTGTGATGGGTTACCTACAGCAGAATAATATCAACGTGGAGGCTCGAGACAGGGTGAATCCTAAACTGACAGCCTATCGTCGGAATCTCTACTTCCCGCAGATGCTTTTTGATCTGGGCTTGTCTGGTCATCGTGACGAGCGCATGCTGTTAAAGGTCGAGGCTCAGGATCAAGGCGTCGCCTATCGGCCAGAGATAGCCACGATTAATCGGATGGGCTTTTTCTTCAATGTTCAGATACCCTCATCTGACGTGCTTTGTGCCATGAAGTTTGCTGCCATCCTGTCTCGTCAGAAGGGAAGGGATTTTTATGATGCCATTTTCCTGTTGTCGAAGTCCAAACCCAATATGGATTTTCTCCAAGCGAGAACTGGTATAGGTTCCATGGAAGAATTGAAGACGGCAGTCTTCGATAAGTTGAAGGAGGTGGATATGAACCAGAAGAAACGCGATTTCGTGCATTTGCTTTTCAATGAGGCCAATGCCGAGAGGGTACTCTCGTTCGAGAGCGTTATTTCAAAGATGTAATCATATAGGGTGATGGGAATCTACACGGTATATAGAATCCTGGCTAGGATCAGAAGGCTGAAGTGGCTGTGGTGGTCACTGATATTCCTTGCCGTGCTTGTGTATTCCGGCTATCAGGCATACGTCTTTATCGATACAGAATTTAGCGTGGCTGATGAACTGCCTTTCTACGACGTAGGACCTCGTCCGAAGGATGATACCTTGCGTGTGGCAGTCATTGGTGACAGTTGGGCCGAGTGGCACATGACGCTGAACTGCGATACCCTTTTTGAACAGTATGGAAGGCGACTGACTACAAAGCCCATCCGATGTATGACAAGAGGAAGGGGAGGCGCAAAGAGCAAGGATGTGTATTATTATATGTTTAGGAGCCAGACCCAGGAGTATTCGTGGATGCACGATATCTGTACCCAGCCTTTGTTAGAGGAACATCCTGACTATTGTGTGGTCATGGTGGGTATCAACGATACCTGGAAGAAGCGTTCCGTTTCTTACTATACAGGTAATTATCGCCTTATCATTCGCCTGCTACTGGCCAACCATATCCGTCCTGTCGTCATGGAGATACCAGATTTTGAAATGGGAGAATGGCTGAACTCGCATAGGAAGCGGCAGAGATTCTTTTATCGTATATGTTCTTATTTTACCCATGTGGTGGAAGATGACATAACCCCATTCCGTGAAGGGCTGAAGACGATGCTGAAAGAAACGGAGTTGGGGGATAGTGTTCTATTTATTCCCCAAGACCACTGGATTCCTGAAAATCATCATTATTCGGAAGAGATATATCAGGAGGATCACGTCCATATCAACTATCGGGGCTACCACGTGTTAGACTCTTGTATCATATCAGAAATTATTAGTGACTATAACAAAAATACCAGATAAACTATGGAGCAATCTAAACGTTTTGAAGAGATTTCAATTATGCGAGTTCTGGCAATGTCAATGATCGTTGCCTTCCACAGTATGTGCTTTTACAATGGCAGGTGGACTAAGGTGGATGCTATCACGATTCCTTTCTGGTTGAAACTATCCACCTTCCTCGATGTCATCGATCTCAACATGTTCGTATTCATTTCGGGCTATCTGTATGGCTATTTGTATATCTATAGGAACAAGTACCGTCACCCTGCGGAGGTCATCCGCAATAAGGCGATACGCTTGTTGATCCCATATTTTTTCTGGGGCATACCGATGGTTTTCGTATGTCCTTGGAACAACTGGTCCTCATTCTTTCATGGTATAAGTCACCTCTGGTTCCTGCTGATGCTCTTCGGTGTCTTTACCCTGACAGTCCTTCTTCAGTTGCTCAATTCACAGCGAATCAAGTTCACTGGCAGGTTGGGCATTCTGTTAATTGCCTTAGGTTATTTCGCAGGCTATTTCATTTTTACATTTGTCTATCGTGGAGACTTCTTGTGTGTCAATAAGGTGCTGTACTATTTCCCCGCCTTTATGATTGGCTATGTCTGTGCGAAGTTGCGAGTAGGCTGGATGCTGCCTAACTGGGCCTATATCACCCTGCCTTTCGTAACGCTGTTCCTGCTCTTTATCATCTGGCATCCATGGCCTTTGCCTTATGGTATCATGAACCTTCTGAGAAACGCATGTGCTTATGTCATCTGTATCGACATGTTGGTCATCCTGAGTAAGGGCACTAACATGTCAGAGAAGACGAGCAAAGTGCTTCATGAGTTGGAGCGGCTCAGTATGGGCCTGTATATCTTTAATCAGATGATGATGGATGCGGTGTTTACGACGCCTGTGCTGCATCAGTGGTTCGAGGTGCACTGGATGATAGGCCCGTTCCTGTTGTTCCTGATAGGATTCTTCCCACCATTATTATTGTCTTACATCTTTAATAAATATAGGTGGTTACAGTGGACCATCGGCGGATAACTAATTATTTAATTGATAAGGATCATGCACATGGTGCCGTCATCCTATGCCATACAAAAAGCGTATGACCGTCTGTCTTCGTCTCTGTCTTGAGCCGCTTATCGTTCTTTTACCCAATAGACCCAGCCGGCCGTCTTGCGCTCGCTCTCGAACTTGTATTCGGGACGGTTCAGGATGTGGCCGATCTTGATGAATGAGCCCTGATCCTCGTGATAGCCGCCCTTGAACGCCTGCTTCAGACGGGCGGAGATTTCCTTCAGCGTGAGCCAACGGCCGTTCTCGGGATGGTCCTCGGGTTTACCCTCGGGCTTCTCGAAGAGCGACAGGAGCATCTCGCCCAGCCCGCTCATCTTCTGGTATTTCAGGTTGTGCTGCATCAGCGCCTGCTCCTCTTCCTTCGTCAGGTAGTAGCGCTCGCCCAGTTCCTCCACCTCATATTTCAGTTGGGCGTAGAGTTGGTCGTACTCAATGGGCGTCTCGAAGTCGATGCTGCCCTCCACCTGCACGCAGATGAAGCGCCTCGACCCCGTGGGATCCACCAGCGGCATCGGCTCGTTGGTGGTGCCGATGAACGAGGCATAGCGGCGATGAGAGGAATATGCCTTGCCGTAGGGCGGACGATATTTCAGGTCGGCCGTCGAGACGAGGTATTTCAGCACGATCTGCTGGCACTGGGTGACACGGTCGAACTCGTCGAGGTTGATCAGGGCGAACGAGGACAGCCCCAGGTTCAGGTCGCTCTCGTTCTTGAAGTTGATACGGTCGTTGTAGTAGATGCGCTGGTCGCGGGGCAGCAGGATACGGCAGAAACTCGACTTGCCACAGCCCTGACGACCTATGATAAGAGGTACGAGGGCGTTGCCAGTCAACTGCCCCTTGCCCTTCCACATGGCCACCATCGAGCGCATCCAGATATGGAAGAGGTGGGGCCACTCTTCATAGTCGGTCTTGATGCGACGGGCCAGCGGCACCACACGGTCGCGTCCGTCCCACCTGGGCAGGTGCTCCAGGAAGTCGTCCATGGGGTCGTAGGGCGTGATGTCGTTGGAGTTCACATAGCGGCGGATATCCTTGTCCCAGCACTTGATGCCCTGCGACAGGGCCCGCATGGTGATCGAGTTGCGCGCCTCCTCCGTCAGGTCCTGGAAGTCGAAGCCCAGTCCCGTGCGCTGACGGTACTCCGCCACGCCCCGCATCACGTTCTTGCGCAGTTCGTAGTTCGTGTTCAGGAAGATATCGACCTTCATCGTCAGCAGTGTCTCTGGCGGGATGTGCTTCAGCGGCTTGGCGATGTTCATCCGCTGGCGATATTGTCCCTCGTGCTTCTCTCGATAGGCGTTCTCGAAGGTCTTGCGCACCAGTTCCCTGTCCTTGCCAAGCGAGAGACTGAAGAGTGTCTGCCGCTGGGCGAAGGCCATGTCGAGACCCGACTCCTGACAGTAGCCCGCCAGGCGGGTCACCACCAACGGCGCGCGCTCCTCACCCTCAATGCCCGTCGTGTCGTCGTAGGCCCTGGACAGGCAGTACTGGTAGATGAGTTGCATTGACTTGTAGCGGTCTCTCCCTGGTACGATCTCCTCCACCTCGCCCTTGGGCTTCAGTGGCTTCAAAGCCTGCTGCAGACTGGAGGTGCTTGTATAGAAAGGAATGGCATCGGGGTTATAGGCCAGGTTGACGTCGCAGCCCAGATAACAGGTGCGATCCAGCCTCGGCTCCAGTTTGTCGATCGTCACACCGAGTTGGGCGTTATACGCCAGTCGCGCCTTCTCGTAGAGGTTCAGGTGGAAGCGCCGGATGGCCTCCTCGTCAGTTGGCAGGTTCCCCGCCCCAGTCAACTCTCCCCTGCACACGATCTTCACGCTCAGTCCACTGGCCCCCACAAAGGCCAACAGGGTCTGGGGCAACAGTGCAGCACCCTGGCGCACGGCCACCGCCTCGTCGTGGCTCTGCAGGTTGTTCACCTCCAGCAGCACCAGTCCGTTGTAGGCCCTGCGCACCCGCTGGCGATTGCGGTTCTCCATCTCCGAGGCAAAGCATACACGGGGAATCTTGCTCGTATAGTTGTCAGCCCCATGGGCACTGCCGTCTTCCAGACGTGTCAGTCTGGTGGTCAACAAGAGGTACTGCAGGTTTTCCACTTCTTGCTGGTATTCGCATAACTGGATGCTGCGTACGATCTCTTCCAGGTCTAACGGCTTGAGTGTTTCCTTGTTACGGTAGTGCTTTAAGATAGTAATCTTTGTCATAGTGCTGTTTGTTTGTTACTGTCTGCAAAGGTACAATTTTTATGTCAATTCTCCAACAAATTTCTTTGTTTTTCTTCAAAATTATACATGGTTTTATATAATCTTCTGTGTATCTGACTGTTATATTATGTATAGTACCAAATTTTCTGTAGCCAACTATACATATAATGCTCAAATTGTCAGGTAGTCCGTCTTGGTCTTTGATTGTTAAATTACTGTTTCGTGTATGTTCCTACTTTTGAAACATTTTGTTTCTGCCGTAGAAACATTTTGTTTCCTACATAGAAACATTTTGTTTCTCAATTTGATGTCGTAGTGAAACAGACTGATAATGAGATAGATATGTGCTTTTCATTGCTATTTTGTCCTAAAACATTCTTTATTTATGTATAGTTGAACGACTATACATAGGCTTTATACATTATTTAAGTTATTAATTATTAGTAGTTTAGTACAAAATATGTATAATTTTCTATCTTTTGACCAATTTCTGATTAAAATTTTTTGTAGTATCACATATTTTATGTATTTTTGCACAAGATATCTCGAACCCAGTTATAAGAAACGATGATGATACCCGCAAAACCAGTCACTCCTCCTGCTTTAGAGGATAAGATCCGCGAGAAGGCAAAGACCTATACCCCCTGTTTCAGTAGTGTTTGTCCGCTGCGCGAACGCTGTCTGCATGCCGTCGTACTGCCTTATATCCCGCAGGACTGTTTCGTCACGACGGCCATCAACCTCTGTCAGCCTCAGGCGGAGACGGCCGAGTGCGCCATGTTCCGCAGTGACGAACCCGTACGCCTGCCCTGGGGACTGCTGCATATCTACCACGACATGCCAGGCCGCATGGAGCGCAGCATCAAGAACCGTCTGATACTGACCTATGGTCGCAAGCGCTACTACGAGTACCACAACGGCACCCGTCCCATCACCCCCGATGTCGAGGCGTTCGTCCGCCAGGTCTGTCGCGCCAACGGGTGGACGGAAGACCTCCACTTCGGCGGCTACATCGAAGAATATGTGTGGTGAGAAGACAGGAAATTTAAGCATTTTCTATGATAATTCTTTGGTTATCAAAAAAATAATGCTTATCTTTGCAGTTAGAAATAACTAAGAATTTAGAATCATTGATTATGAATAATCTGTCGTATAAGACCAATTTGCGCCTGAGATCCATGCTTCATCCCATCAGGTCGCTGAAAGCATTGTATTTCCTCCGTTACATTGAGCCGACGGAGAAATGGAGGAAACTGATCGATACTGATCCGAAGAAGGCGATAGAGATGAAGTGGAACCGTTATTATCGAAGGAAATTCCCCTGGAAGAATCCCCGGACGCTGAACGAGAAGGTGACATGGATGGAAGTGATGACAGACACTTCCAAATGGACGGAATACACTGACAAGTATGAAGTGCGCAAGCATATTGAGAGCCTCGGGCTGAAGGATATACTCACAGAATGTTATGGGGTATGGGATCGGGTAGAAGACATCGATTTTGACAAACTGCCCGAGAAGTTCGTATTGAAGTGTACCCATGACTGCGGAAGTACGGTCATCGTACGCGACAAGAGTAGGATGGACAAGAAGAAAGTCATGGATTTCCTGGGGAAGTGCGTATCTAAGAGGTATGGATATGATTCTTGTGAACCTCATTATACCTTTATCAAGCCCCGTTTGATGGCGGAGAGTTTGATAGAGATGGAGAATACTTCTGAGTTCTCTTCGGCAACGACGGTTGACCATAAGATCAGGTGTATTGACGGTAAGGCCCAATACGATATGGTGTGCTACGACCGCAGTCTTGAGAGCGGAAGTGGTGGCAGCAAGACCGTTTATGACCTCTATGATATCCATACCTGGCAGCCCATGCGCCAGTATCTGGCTGACCCCGGAGTGAATTATAAGAATGTGCCTCGTCCAGAGAATCTGGAGAAGATGATTGAGATTGCAGAGAAGATAGGTCAGGGCTTCCCTCAGGTAAGGGTCGATCTATACAACGTTAATGGTAAAATCTATTTTGGCGAAATGACTTTCTATGCGTTCTCTGGCATGAATAATCATTTCACGATGGAATTCCAGCGTATGATAGGCGACAGAATCAAACTGCCAGAGGCAATCCGTTAGTCCTTTTCTAAGGCAGCGAAGAAGTTTTCGGCGTAGGTTTCTTTGTCGAAGAGTTTGGCGCGTTCGTGGGAGGCTTTTGCCATAACATCGCGTTTTTCAGGGTGCTGGTAGAGATCAAGGATGGCATTGGTGAGGTGTTCGACAATGTTCTCTCTATCCACGATGGTGGCTACGCCCTCACAGATTTCAGGGATGCCTCCACTCCTGGTGGTAATAAGAGGCAAGCCTGCTGCCATCGCCTCTACAACTGTCAGACCGAAAGGTTCTTCCCACATCGAGGGTAAGACGGCTATATCTGCAAGGTGCAGATAGTCGGGGACATCTTGATAAGGAATGAAGCCTGTGAAAATAATATTACCCTTTATATCCTCAGATCTCTGTTTGAGGTTGCTGATAAACTTGTTCTCGCTGGTCGCATCCTCAAAGAATGAACTACCAAGTACCATGAGTTTAATCCTTGGGAATTTCCTGAGTTGGTGCATCGCATCAATGAGTTCAGAAATCCCTTTGTCTCTGTTTAACCTGCCACTGTAGACCATAATGAAGTCGTTATCTGAGAATCCGATACTCTTGCGGTCGATGGCAGTAGCCTCTCTGTGGGAGAACTGTTTGAGGTCTATGCCATTATGGATGGTTTGAGTCTTGTTGTTTGATTGAATGGACGATACCCGCCCTTTAATGTAATCAGAAACGGTTAGGATTTTAATGAGGTTGTTGAATATTTCATCATGATGTCGTGACTGGGAATGAAGCAACTCGTTATGAAGATGGAGTATAAGGTTGTGATGTCCTCTCCGTGACAGTTTTAATACGTAGCCGGGACAATTCTCTAACAGGATGCAGTCGTAGCCCTGTTTGTTGAGCAACCGATATACCTGTTCAAAATAATACTCAATGAAGTAATTATAGTATTCGTTAGCATGGAAATATTTGTAAATCCTTCTTGCTATTCTGGCCTTGCGACTGCTGACATCAATATAGATATAGCGGTTTACATCAGAAGATAAAGCAGGATGGGTGGCCACGCTCTTATCCCACGGACTATAAACCGTGATGTCATGGAGTTGATGGATGTCATTATATTCCAGATAGAAATCAATGAGATTCTCAACGGCTCCTCCCTGTACCGCAGGGATTGGTAGCATTCCACAGGTTAAAATCGCAAGTTTCATTGATAGTAGTTTTTAATAATTTACATAATTTTCCAATCGTCAACGCAGCGTTTCTCAGAAGAGAAGTTCACTCCTATCTTATATAATTTACGTAAGTCTGTAGCAAAGGGCTTGGCATACCCCTTATCTTCTATTTGCTGAATAGCCTCTTCTGCGGTCTTGTCTAATTTAAATTCAAAGAGATAGATGTAGTCTTGTGTCTGTACAATCATATCTGTACGCCCATCACTGGTTGCACGCTCCACTTCTACATAGAGTCCTACCAGACGGAAGAAGATAAAGAGAAAATTTTGAAAATACAATTCAGAGTCTCCAATAATGCGATAGTCGGTGTCGGCCATCATGGCAGAGAGGCGCTTCATAAAGGCCTCTGCTTCCCCATTACGAATCTCTCGAATGAATTTTGCAATACTGAATTGTGATGTATCTTGTTTCGCATTAGTATAAATGGGTAACAGGAAATTAAAGAAGCCTGTTCGAACTTCTTCGTTAGGAAAGCCCAAATAATACTCTTTAAACTCTGGATCATAACTTTTCACAGTAAGATAGCCACTCTGGTAGATAACGGGGATTGGATTGACTTTCACAGAGTCAATACTGCCAAGAAGATCAGCAGATACAGCCTCGGCTTCAATGTCATAAAGATTGAAGTTTGTTTGTTTCAGGAGATTGACAAGCAGGGTTGGAGTGCCAGTCTCAAACCAGTATTCACCGAATTTTTGTTTTTTTAGTGTTGAAAGCAGACTAAAGGGGTTGTAAACCCCCATAGCTTCCTCGCAGAAGTGATAGCCATCATATTGTCTGCGTAATTCCTCGTAGCATTCTTCTTTAGATATTTTACAAGCGGCTGCCAATAGGCCGACCTCACTGTCAAAATTATCGTGGATTTCTTGCTCCGTCACTCCACAAATAGTAGCGTATCGGTTCCACATGGAGATGTCATCAATATTATTAAGGTCACTAAAAACACTGACCTTCGAGAATTTGGTGACACCAGTCAGGAAACCTATTTTGATGTAGCGGTCACAAGTTTTCATCACGCCATAGAACGCTTTCAGAATGCCACGTAACTCGTCTTGGAGATTTTCATTGCCGATATTCAGCGACAAGGGCTTGTCGTATTCGTCCACCAGAATAGCCACGGGCATGCCTGTTTGCTTGTATGCGCCCTCGATGACATGGATGAAACGCTCTTCTGGCGACCGACCTTTGTATTTGTCACCATACAGAGCCTCCCACCGTTCCAAATGCATGTTGAGCATTTCTATCAATGCATCACTGCTATTGTACTGCTTGGCATTGAGATCTATATGGAGAATGGGATGTTTCTTCCACTCCTTCTCCAATTTCTCGATGGCTAGCCCCTTGAACAGTTCGCGCTTACCCCCCAAATAGGCTTCAATGGTGGATAGTAGCAATGATTTTCCGAAACGGCGTGGGCGGCCAAGGAAGTAGTATCGACCACGGTCGCAAAGTTCCCATATCTGGTCTGTCTTGTCAATATACGTGTAGCCTTCTCGACGAAGACTCTCAAAGTTCTGTATCCCTATAGGGTATTTGACAAAAATCTGTTGTTCCATATCCTCTAATTAATCTTTTTTGCAAAGATACAAATAAAAGTTATATTTTAGTTGATAAATCCCCCAAAAATTTATGAAACGCTCATATTTTGCAGATAGTCTTTATTTGTTTTGCTTTATTTTCCATAGAATCCTGTCTTTCCACTGGTAGTATTTGGGCGTTACCAGAAAATGACGATAGTCAGTTACCTTGTCTTTCATGAAACCTCAGTGCTGGAAGTGGGCATGTGAGTATAGCGATTATCATAACTACATGTCCTCCATTGAAAGACCAATTTGAGTGATGGTATAATTCCCTAATTCTTTATTTAGAGTCGCAACTTTGTTGCCAAGTTCTGTCGGATTGAATTTTTTCTTTTGTCTTTTGACTTCTGCAATGACGGCAGTTTTATCTATGTCATTTAAGGCTATCATGTCTATTTCGTTTTGTCCTTTACGATCCCAGTAGTTGCCTATTGATGTCACACGCTCTTCTTCCATCCACTTCTGACGGAAATATTGTTCAAGCACAAAGCCAGTATATTGTTCGTATCCTTTCTCGACGATTTCAAGTAGAAGGTCATTGCGTTCCATCTCAACGAGTGCCTGATTTCGTATGATAAAGCGGAACCAAAAACGTAGGAAACAGTCGTCCAACTGCCATCGTGAGTTCCGACTGTTGGGCTTGCTGAACATGGGCAGTTTACGGCTAATATAACTATAGTCTTTTTCTAAGTTGTCTAGGTATGCTCCGGTGTTTTTGCCAATAACTCCATCAATTTCACTCTGTGTTGTCATCCCCGATGCTATTAACTGGAGAATGCTCAGATAATTGGTGTAGTCTTTGCCAAATTCAGACATAATGAGTTCCGTGCCTTCAGAAAGATATGGTGACCCTGTCTGAGTAACCCATTTAAGCATCTTCGACTTGGTGGTTGCCTTGGCATCCATCAGCCATGCTACATATTTGGCAACCCCTCCAGTCAGTGCATAAAGACAGAGTAAATCCTCAGATGTGTATTGGGGATTGTGGTCATGAAGGATTTGTTTTAGCACGCTAATGTGAAAAGGCTGCATGTTAAGGCGGCAGTCTTGGCGACCATAGAGAGGCTCGTCCTCATTGTCGAAGATATTGTGCATCATGTGGTAAATGCTGCCACAAGCCACCATATTAATTTTTGTATTCTCATGATAGCGATCCCAGAGATCTTGAATATGGCTGGGAATAGAAGGATTCACCTTTAGGAAATTCTGGAATTCATCGAATACGAGTGTAAAGTGGTGTTGTGCGCCATATCGTAGGAGTTCTTCAAATAATTGTGCAAAGGTTTCCATACGACCGAATATTTGCAATCCAAGAGAATGATTTGCCGCCTCTTGGAATTTTCCTGTCAGTACACGCTCGTTATCTTTTGAGACATAGAGGTATAACAAGGACTGTCCGTCATTCTCCGCACTTTTAGTCAGTAGAGTGGTCTTTCCGATACGCCTCCGCCCTATAAGAACCGTTAGTCTGCCGCATTCTGCGGTCTGTTTCCAGTTTTTCTGGAGTATTTCCAATTCCTTATTCCTGTCGTAGAACCTCATATAGTAATAGCCGTTAATTTAATGCGTATTAAAATAATGTCGGTTGCAAAGATACAAAGAATATGTGAATTACGCAAGTTTATGTGACTTATTTCATCTGACTCAATCCTAATTTGTAAAGGATGCGGTCTTTCCACTGGTAGTATTTTGTTACCAGTGTGCGGTTGCGGCAGAGCCAGCGAAGACGGAGGTTGACGAGATGTTTAGGATAGTCGATGATGGCATTGGGCGTCACCAGGAAATGGCTGTAGTCTGTCACTCGGTCTTTCATGAAGGGGCGGTGCTGGAAGTGGGCATAGAGAGACTCCTTTTTCTCTATCTTCCCATGATTGAAGCGAATCATATACAACTTGTTGTCGATATGTTCAAAGATGACCTGTTTCCAACCTCGCGTCAGACTGTTGAAGTGGTATGACTGCTTGGGCTTGGAGGCATTGTCGAAAGGCCAGTCTAACCAACAATCATCGGGCCGGCAGTCGCGCCATTTGTCACTGCATCCGTTGTAGCCATATTCGTCAAAAAACGTAATCTTACTGGTGGTGAATGCATCTTGATACTTTTGATAGCCATCAACTTGCTTCATGAAATAGGTAACAGCGTCCTCATCGTTCCGTAAGAGTGTTAGATGGCCCCAGCCGAGGAGGAATTTATTCTCAAGAACGGTCTCTGTCAAGAAGGCTCTAATATCTCCATATACCAAATCCAGATCGCCATATCCCCAGAAATCGTAGCCTTTGATATAATCTTTCAATATATAGCCGTAGGCCTGCTTGTATTCGCAAAGTTTATACGGTCGATTCAGTACGATGGGAAAGTCAAAGGCTTTCTGGGCAATCTGCTGAAAGTCAGCAAATTCCATCTTGTGTACGATGATATTCTTGGCAGGCTCCACGTCAGCGTCAGTAAAAAACATGAAATCGACGGATGGATTCTTCAATGCAGAAGTCCGCCACATCTTGTATTGTACGGGTAGGGTGCCGAAGTAGGGGAATATGAGGACGATGGATTTCATGTCTTGGCTGTTAGAATGTTAAACGATTAAGAACTTTATAGACTGCGGGTTTCCGTGCAATGAAATACTTCATGCCATTGGTAAAGATGAATAGCATTATGAAATACAGTGCTAATAGGGGAACGGATATGATGACGCCGTAGAGTATGAGCGACAAGAAGGAATTCACCTGTTGGGTGATAACGGAATTCCTTAGCCAGAATGCAAGAACCGTAAAGATGGTGAAAATGATGTAGTAAGGGGTCATTCCCCGCCAATATTCCCATACGCTTTTCTTTAGTCCCTGGGAGAACACGTAATAGGGTTTCCAAAACACACTGATGAGGGCAAAACTGATGATTTTCCCAAGTAGGATGCCTGCAATGCCATATGTAGGTGCAAGTAGTAAGGTGATGGTCAGGTTGACAATCAGTTCGGTCCAAGAGGCCCATACATCAGAGAACAAGCCTGCCGCTCCCATGTAGATATATACGGCCGCGCTCTGATAGCGTATGAACAGGTTCAATATCAGCAGATAGACGATCAAATCTTCCAACAGGTATTGTTCTCCAAGCCAACATCTGATGAAAGGCTGGAAGAACATCAAGAGCGTGAAAATGATCATGCCTAAGATGAAGAAGCGCACGGCCGTCAATTCCCAGAAAATTTTCATGATATTCTTCTCGTTCCCTTCTGCCAACAGGTTCCCGACACCTGCACTCAGTCCGTCGGACAGGATATTAACAAGGACATTCAGTTTGTTGATGATCATGGTATAACTGCCATAATAGGCAATCTTGACGACAGAAACGAACATTCCAACCAGAATCTCATCGCTTTTATACAGGATGAAATCCTTGATCTTCTGAACAAAGATCTGACGGGTCTTCTTCAAGACCTCCGGGTATTTCTTCAGGTTTTTGCGCCCTTCCTTCAGATTGATGCTGAGCCAGGGATATAGTTGCTGGATACGATGATTGAAAATGATGATGCCTATGATTGTAAAGATCAGACCAACAACTACCCAAAGCCAGAGATTGCGATAATAATAGGCTAATATGATCTGGACAAGGCTTTGTACGATGCCAATCGTCTGGAAATAGGCGTTGACCAGATATTGTTTCTGATTCGCTCCGACCAACAGTTGCTTGTAGTTGAAGATATACCCAGCCACGGATGTAGCCAGGAATGAATAGAAGGCAAAATAGACAAGCGGAAGGCCGGTTGACAGGTTGTCGAACCACCATGGGAAGAACAGGCTGACGACCAATCCACTGATGCCAATGACAAAGCCGATACAACGATAGAGAAAGGCCAGCATCGACATCACCTCATTGATCTTTTCATGGTTATCTTCCTGTAGCGGCTTATAAAGGAAATAGACAATGCTGGTGCCAATACCCAGTTCCGCCACGCTCAAGAAACTCATGATATTCTGTAGCATTCCTGTCAGGCCGATAAACTCGGCTCCCAGACAGTCCAGGAAGATCCTGCGGGAGAAGAAGGCAAGGAACAAAGAGAGGATGTAGAATAACATCCCCACTTTAATATTCTTGACACTTCTATGGACCCGTTCACTCATGTCGTATGCTCGGTGTGGATGAAGTCCGTATTCTTATGATCCATGTGCAGGACATTCTTCAGCATCCTCAGTACAAGTCCAGGGATGGCAAAGACCTTGGCAAAGGAGCGGAATCGTAACTGGCTGGGGAGGGCGATAAACAGGGCGATGGCCAACGCGGCAAAGAGAATCCACCACTTTTCGCACCAGTCAGGTACAAGAACCGTCATCAGGACGGAGATACCTGCCAGCAGGACAATCAGGATGGAACGGGGGATCAGGGCTTGTTGGATGGTCTTATCGACAAAATTGACATTCCCGTGAATAATGGCACCAGGAATCTTGGGTAAGTTGCTCAGCAGACTCTGGACCTGTGCAGTCATCCAGCGCATGCGCTGACGCTGGAAATTATCCTGATTGCTGACCTTTTCGTCAAAGACGTGGATTTCTGGGGCATATTTGATGAAGACACCTTGGTGGAGTAGGAGAGCCTCCATCTCGCGGTCTTCGCCTGCAGTGGAGAGTTGGAAGACGTTTTTCTTGAACAGGTCGTAACTGAAGCACATGCCTGAGCCAATGAGTGCCGAAGAGAGGCCTAGGCGGTTGTGGGCCTTACGGAAGATGGTGTTGTTGATTTCCTCACTGGCACCGTCCAGCACGGCCACGTCGTTGTTGGCATTCTTGGCACAGCGGTGACACTGGATGGCATCGTAGATAGTACACAGGACGTTCAGGTCAGACAAGAAGTCCGGTCGAACCACGTTGTCTGCATCTAATATCACCACATTGTCGAAATCACCCTTTACTTCGTTGATGGCATATTGCATGGCCTTGGCCTTAGAACTTTTCTCGAAAGCAGGTGTCAGTAGGGTAATCGGCATCTTGCGCAGGATCTCGTTAGTCTCTGGCTGCATGTGGTCGGAGATAACGGCCACCGTAAAGTGTGAGGTCGGATACTCCTGAAGGAGAAACTGTTCTACGGCATTGATGATGACCTTGTCCTCTTTATAGGCAGGGAACAGGATGAGGAACTTGGCCATATCGTTTTTCAATGCAGCCGCGTGAATAGCCACTTGGTCTTCTTTGTCGTAGAATAAGGAAATGATGGCAAAGAAGACCACGTAGGCTACGGAGCATGCGATGATACACCATAGCGTAATCTCGATGATATGTAATGCTGTCCAGATCATTTTTTCTTTCTTTTAAATACTTTGCCTTTAATAGACTTCCATAGACTCTTAAACGGAGAGCGCAAGAAGGTCTTGTCCCACATCTCATCGACCAGATAGTCGGGTGTTGCCAAGGCGAAGATGAACAATGCCACTGCACCCAGAATCCACCATTTAAGCACCAGTGTCATGTAAACGAATGGCAGAACCACGCTCATGAGTATGATAATACCTACCATTGTGGTACGGGGAAGGAGGGTCCACTGGATAATTTTGTCAGCCAAGTCGTATTGCTTCCTGAAGATGGCGCCAGGGAGGAATTTGATGTTTCGGACGAAATTGTGTATCTGCTGTATGGCCCATCGTCCGTGCTGTTCGTTCAATTTCGCCGTTGTACGTTTTTTCTCTCCATAGACCAGGATTTCATCAAAATAGTCGATGAAGATGCCTTGCCGTAACAAAAGAGCCTCCAGTTCCTTGTCCTCACCAGCAGTCTTAGCCTTCATCACATTGGTTCTGAACCAGTTGAAATCATAGGCCGTTCCAGAGCCTGCCAATGCGGCAGATATGCCGAGATTGATGTGCCCTCTGCGGAAGATGGCGTTGTTGATCTCCTCAAAAATGGCCCCCAAACGGGCGGCAGCAGTGTCACGGTTGCGTGAAATGCGGTGCAATTGGATGACCTTTGTGGCTGCCGACTCAAAAGCATCGTTGACCTGTGCCAGGAATCCCTGCTCCACAATATTGTCTGCATCAAGCACCAATACAATGTCATAGATCTTGAAGGCAGGCAGGTTGAGAATACCGTATTGCAGAGATTTCGCCTTTGTGCTCTCTGCAAAGTTGGGCGTCAGCAATGTAATCGGATATTGAGCCAGGCGCATATTGGTCATTTCACTTTGATGATCGGAAATGACCGTTATGTCGAACATGCGCTGAGGATAGGCCTGGCCTAAGATGGCAGCCACGGTACTTTCAATGACATCGTCCTGTTGATAGGCTGGAATGATCACGCAGATGCGGTTTTGTTTCTTGGCTTTTGTGATGGCTGTATGCTTGTTGAAGAACGAGGCTACCGCAAAAACTCCTAAATACAATACTGTACCCGCCACAAGAATGAACAGAGTCCAGTCGATAAGATATAGCAAAAACCAATAATTCATAGCGTAGAGTTGACTGTTGAGAATTGTATGCCTTTAAGAGTTGCTTTGAGTAGATCAAATCTGCCAGATATGACAGATTTGATGATGTCACGGGTACTGACCACAAACAGGAGATAGCAGAATGCCATCCATTTGTATTTGCCCTGCCAGTTGCGTCTGACTAGCAGGAAACGGTTCCTGGTTATATAATAGGTACGCAGAGGACTGTTCTGGCCTGTCGCCTGGCTCTCTTTGTGATAGATGGTACAGGCGGGATCATACCAGATTTCATAGCCAGCCCTTGTGAACATCATGGACCAGTCGAGTTCCTCATAATAGAGAAAATAGCATTCTGGCATCAGACCGACCTTTTCAATGGCTTTGCGCTTGACAAGCATGGCTGCACCATGGGCGTAGGGAGTAGGGTGGGCTGTTTCATACTGTCCCTTGTCCTCTTCTCCGAACCCAATGGCCTGGTTCCTGACCGTTATCTTAGAGAGTGGTGTATATCCGGTGAACTGGATGGGGTTGCTTCCCCAGGCAAACCGGATCTTCGGGCAGACAATACCTATGCTGTCAGAAGACTCCAGACGAGTAATAAGCGTTTGTACCTGAAAGTCTTTAAAGACGGTATCATTATTGATGATGAACAGGTATTGGCCTTGGGCGGCTTTGATACCAAGGTTGTTACCACCAGCGAAACCGAGATTCTTATCGCTTTTAATGACTTTGACGTATGGGTATTTGTCCTGGATCATCGCTGCTTCATCGTTTTGGGAGGCATTATCTACCACAATCACCTCCATGTTTTCATTGAAGGGGATGGTCTCAATCAATGCACAGGTGTCGTTCAGCCCGTTGTAATTGATGGTGATGATAGATAATTCACACTCTTGATGCAAGTTTCTTCTCCAATTTTAGCCGTTTCTTCTCTTCTTGTTCTGCGAGTTTCTTATTCTCCAGTTCAATCCATGCAGGTTCCAGATAGGGAAGGATATACACAATCGACAAACCGCCATAGAAAGTCAGACAGTTGGGGAACTGCATCAGCACCTGATTACCATAGCCACCCAACTGGATGGCCACAAACGCACTACAGAGGCCGGCTCCTATACCCATCAGGGATTTGTTCTTGATCCTGAAGAATACGATATAACATGCACCACCGAACATAATTAACGTAGTAATTACGAATAGGGTAATGCCGATACGTCCTGTCCTTAGCCAAATGAACACATATTCAGAGTCGGGGGCAATGGTCGCCATCCTATTATATTTGTTGTTGGCAGGCACGCTCTTGTAGTCCATGCCTAACCCAATCCCCCATGGGGCATCTTGCATGTACTTCCTCATGGTCTCCTGGTTGATGTCTCGGGTCTTGGTAGAAGCATCACTTTTACTAAAGGCCGAACGCATACGACGGATCTGCTGGTTACCATTAGCGATGTTAGTGAAAGCCAGGAAGATAAAGAAAAGGCCGCCGATGATGGCTGACGGAATGGCAATCTTGAATGACTTGGAGAGCACGATGAACACGGCAAATCCCGCGAACATACAGAATATAGCCGTTCTGGTGCCAGAGGCAAACATGCTCTTAATCACCAGCAGTCCTACGATGATAAAGAAAATCTTCTCTTTCTTGATCTTGGAAGTGATTCCAAAAATGAGGAAGGCAACTGCCGATGCTGCCGCGTTACATCCATAGTTGGCAGCGTCACTAAAGGTAGAGAAATATCTGATCAGCGTACCACCCTGAATGATATGTGTCACTCTTCCTGCGCCATACAAAAACCTTGTTTCGGCTGGTGTCATTCCGATGTTCTGCTGTTTCCAGGTCCAGATGGCAGAAAACAATGCTAGGTATGCCCAGAATTTCAGGTACTTCATCAATATTTCCGGAGAAGAGATATAGATGGAAAATACCAAGAATATGTATAGTAACTGGAAGGCCATCATACGGGCTCCAGTGTACCATGCTCCAAGGTTAAAGCCTAAGCCGCAGGTGTCGTTGAGCATCTCCAAGGTGCAGAAGGTGCACCAAATGACAAGGGAAAAGAGCATCAGATTGCCCGTGCGCTCAAAATGCGGCTCCTGACGGGAGTCAATGACGGCAATGGCCAATAGCAGAATCTGCAGCATCTCGTTGGGAAGCGATACCGGAATTCCACTAATGGGAAAACTCTTCCATTGGATAAAGTAGTTGATCGTAATCAGCAGCCAAAAAGCCGACATTCTCCAGCGAAAGACAGCAATGGCAGCAAATACGAGTAAGGGAATGATGCAGATGATGGCGAAAGCCGTAAAACCTGCAGTCACAAATTCATAGATAGCCAAACAAAACAGGAGAAAGAGTAATAATACCCTTCCTCCGTTTTCGCGGGAATATGTTGTGAAACTATTCGTCATTTATTTGGCGTGACTATTCTCCACGGCAGTCAGACCCATCTGGGACATACGATAAACAAAGTTGTTGAACTTGGTATAGGGCGGCAACTGACCCACGAATTCCTCAACGGCATAGCGCTGGGCTTCCGTCAGATACATAAAGAGGGTATTCTTGTCCTCCAATTGCTCTTGTACTACCTTGAGTGCTTTCTGATCCACATCCTTCCAAGTGCGGTTGGCACGGGTTACCATCAGATTGATGGTGCCCATATTCAGCAGTGCCGGTGGGATGGAGTGATCATCCAGATTCGGATATTCCACAATGGCGATCTCATTCGGCAGGATGTCAGGACAGATGTCCTTGATGTCCTTGGCCATGATGAAGCGGCTATCCTCTGCGAGGAAGTCCTCATCGTATGTCAGGCGACGCACCTGCAGGCCGATCGAAATCCAGTAGTTTTCCAACTCCTGTGCCAGATAACTCTTACCATTGGCTGCATCGGTGGAAATCAGATTGAGCACATTCTGCTGGCCCTCCTTGAAGTGGGGGAGCAATGCCTTGCTTAACTGGCGAAGCGCCATATCGGCAATCGTCTTGTTGAAGCGGCGGTAGCGCAAGGTGCTTTCCTTGGGGAAGCAGCCCATGACGGGTATCTTGGTGATACGCTCAGAGCGCATACGGTCACGGAGCGTACGATCCAGCAGTTCGATGATAAAGAAGTACATGGCAGTCAACATGAAGGTCAGCAGGAATGCGCCCAACAGAATCATCATGCGGTTGGTGGGCTGGGCATTCATCGGGAACATAGGGGGATTCAAGACGCGGAGCGTAGCCGTTGTCATCTGCAAGTTCTTCTGACGGAGACGGGCGGCGTTCAGTGCCTTCAGCATTTCCATATAGTTACCTTCGATGAAACTGATATGCCTGTCTTTACGGGCGATGGTAGCGCCGATAGGTGCGTAGTAGAGGATCTGCTGGTCCAGTTTCTGGCGCATGACATCCTGTGCATTCAGTTCTGCCTTCGTCTTCTCCAGCAAGAGAACCTGCTCTAACCAGCGACTGATCATATCATTCGCCTTTACACCCGTTTCTGTGCTATAGGTACCGGCCTCAATATCCTTGACGAGACCACGGACATTATCTGTGGCATCCTGCAGCATCCGCTCGGCCTTGGCCAACTCGAGTTGTGACTCCACGCCACTGCCTCCACCCTCGCTGCTCATCAGACGGAGGTTAGAAATACGCGACTGGATGCGGGAGATGTCCGTCACCTGATTGGTAAAGTCCTTGTTGGCCTTGATGATCTTGGCGCGATCGCCCAACTGGCGCTCCAGATAGTCCATCAGGGCGCGCGTCGTCGTCTGGTTCTTCAATAATTCGTTATCGGAGGTCTGTTGATTCGCATCCAAACCTGTTAAGGCCTTGGTCTGCTCAGCGTAGTTGATGATGCGCTTTTCTACATTATAGCGGATCAGGTCGTCCTCGGCACCCGTCAGAATACGATAGAGACGGGCCACTTCCCGTTCGAAGAACTTGATGACGTTGTTGGTCTCACCGTAGCGCAACTGGGCATACTGGCGGGCAAACACCTCGTTGAGGATGTCCAACGTGTTATAGGCTATACCCGCATCGTTAGCCGTATAGGCGATATCAATGATATCGCTTCGCTGGAGTTGCATGACCTTGAGGCGACTGGTGATGCTATTGATACCAAACCACTGGTGATAGTTCACCAGGCCGAAGATATAGTTGTCTTGGGAAGGACGCTCGTAGGCCTTCAGATTGGCATACGTGGCATTCTCGCTGTTATGGTTAATCAGTGCCTTGACATCGGCTGGCACACTGTTGTTCAACTGGCGGAAATGCTCAGCAGAGATGTAGTTGTTGTCCTTGCTGGGATTACCGTACATCATACAGCGGGCAAAGAGGCGAAGCGAAACCTCATGGATTGTTGCATCGGTCGTGATCAACAAGATGAGGTTGGTCATATTCGTCTGTGACTGACCGCCTGCTGTTCCAACACCGCCTTCAATGTTGTAACCCGTAATCATACCGGTGTAGATGGTCGTGTTCGTGTCATAGACACGCTCCATGTTCCGGGTCATGAACCAAGCGATTACCAATGCTATCAGTGGTAAGATGACAAGATACCAACGAATCTTGTATAAAAACCTGACGATATATCTGAATAGATCCATAATTCGATGTCTTTAAGTTACTTTTGTTTTTTGGCGGCCTTGGCTGCGGCCTTCTCGGCCTTGCGCTCTGCCTTTTCCAACGCTTTTTCCTTTTTCTCGCTTTTTTCTACGGCCTTCTTAATTCTCTTCTCAACCTCCTTGTTCTCCTTGGCAATTTCCTTATCTGTCTTAGTGACAGTCTTATCAAGGGTGATTTCTGTCGTGGAGTTGGTAATGATGGGCGTATGAGTCAGAATCTCCAAGGTCAGAATGTCGGTCGTGATGGTCGTCTGCAGTGACTGATATTGGGTTACCTGTGCACTCTCATGCTGCTTGGTCCAGGCAAAGTCTTCAATCGTCATGTTGCCATTCTCGAAATCCTCGCGGTTCAAGGCACCTGCACCCTGATAGGCTGCGGCCGTTTCACCCAAGGTCTTAAGTGTGACCAGGTTATTGGTAATCTTTATGTAAAGTGATGCAATCTGCAACTTTAATTCATCGTATGCAATATCCTTGGCAATCACAGCCTGATCGACTTCCAACTTCTTACGCTTGACGGCTGCCGTCAGATCGAGGATATCCTCCAGGGGGACAGATAGATTCACACCCACATTCCAGTAACTCTGTTCACTGCCCTGGAACTGGTAGATCGTCTGGTTGTAGGTGGAACTGTTATTTCCCCACATATCCGTCATACCGTAACTGTAACTGGCATGGCCATACAGGTAAGAGAAGATATGCCTCTTCTGTTTGGCAACCTCTGCCTGGGCAATCTGCCTGGCTTTCTCAAGTGTCAAGATCTTGGGGGTTGCCTTGGCATTTTCAAACAAAATGGCCAGTGGCGGCAAATGGAATTCGGAGAAATTAATATCCTTGTCCTTGCTGGAGTCAAAGAATCCCGCAGCGATACCACTCTCATCGAACTGGGCGAAAGCAGTGGTGCCGAGACCCACGGTCGCTACAACCAATAGCAGTCTTTTAAACTTATTCATTAGAATGAACTTATGTATTCTTAATTAAACGTTATTCTTTTGTATGAAGGCAGTCAGTGTGCGGAAGATAATCTTCATGTCGAGCATGAAGTTGTAGGTCTGTCCGTAGGTGATATCCAATTGCTTACGCTCTTCGGCCGACATCAGACCGCCCTTCCCGCGCTCCTCGACTTGCCAAAGGCCAGTCAGTCCTGCAGGTGCCATGAAACGGTCGATGCTGGAATCGACCGTCAGTTTCTCGGCCTCGTAGAGTGGGAGGGGACGGTTGCCCACGATGGACATGTCGCCCTTCAGGATGTTGAAGAGTTGAGGCAGTTCGTCAATACTGTATTTGCGGATAAACTTACCCACTTTGGTAATGCGCGGGTCGTTCTCGATCTTGACGAAGGCATTGTTGATTTCTTCTTCCTTCTCCTTGTTGAAGTCGGATTCTGCCACCACGAAGTCGTCTCCCACCAGCATCACCTCTTCGTCGCTGATCATCATGTCGGACTCCATGCCCATGTCCATCATCATCATCTCTGCCTCCTCGCCAAGGGGAGCGGTAATGACGCTCTGGTGGTCGGATTCTTCCTTTTCCTCCTCTTTCTCAGCATACTGATTACCGGCTTCTTTGGCAACCTCTTTCAGTCGCTGCTCAGCATCGGCATACATGGAACGGAACTTCAGGAAGTTGAAGATGGTATAGTTGGTGCCTACACGCTTCGACTTGAAGATGACAGGTCCCTTGCTCTCCAGTCTGATGGCAATAGCCGTGATGATGAATACCGGTGAGAGGATGATAATGGCCAGTGCAGAGAAGACAATGTCGAAGAGCCGTTTCCAAAGGGGAATCTTGAAACGAAGGATACGGTGCTTGGAAGGGGCATCGTCGAACAGCATGCCCTCACGGTCGGAAATGAACTGTATCTTCTTGTTCAGTTCCGTGATGGAGGCATTGGCATCGATCGTGTCGTTGATGCCGCATTTCTGATACATCTTCCTGTCGTCGATCGTCAGTTGATGGGTCAGCAGGATGATATAGATATTCTTACACTTCTTCTTTAAGTAAGTGATTGCCGTAATGTCCTCTGCCTGAACATTCTGCTCATAGAACAGGATAAAATGCTCATTGCGGACATGCGAGGTACAGGCTGTCGCTGCATCCTTGTAGTTGGTGGCATACTGCACCAGCCGACCAGGGATGTATTTCAGCCGTTCTTCGCTTTCCGGATTGTTACCGAGATATACTACACCAATCATACGATATAATCAGCCTGTTTTAGGGGATTATCTTCTTGACACGGATTTTCAACTCCATCGGGTTGAAAGGCTTGACGATATAGTCTTCTGCTCCAATCTCCAGCAGACGGATACGTTCACTGGTGGAGTCCTCGCTGGACAGCATGATGACGGGAATATGCTGGAACAGTTCGTTCTGCTTGATCCACTCCAGGAAGTCATCGCCTCTCATGCCCGGCATACGAATGTCGGATATGATCAGATCAGGGGTGTTACCTGCCTGAAGCCATTTAACTCCTTGCAATCCGTCGGGCAACCATTGAACGTCATAGTCACTCATCAGGTAAATAGAGAGCACCTTTGCTATGGTCTCTTTGTCGTCAAGTATTAGTATTTTCTTCTTCATATATGAATTGAATTAATTTCGGTAATAGTACTATTCTAATGTGCAAAGGTAAACAAAATATTTTAATTGAACACAAAATATGGTAAAAAAAATGTTTTTTTTCGAGAAATTATTGGAAAAATAAAAAAAAAGGGGGAAATTTGCACGTAAACCGTACTTAAATAGAAGATAATTATCAATTATTATGGCAAACAGATATTTATTAGGTTTCGATGTCGGCAGTTCTTCTGTGAAGGCATCGCTTGTGAACGCCGATAGTGGCAAGTGTGTAGCATCAGCATTCTACCCGGAGAAAGAGGCTCCGATCATGGCCGTCAAGGCTGGATGGGCAGAGCAGGATCCTCAGATGTGGTGGGACAATGCAAAGTTGAGTCTGAAAAAAATCATGACTGAGGCGGGTGCCACGGCTGATGAGGTGAAGGCCATCGGTATCTCTTATCAGATGCATGGTCTGGTATGTGTTGATAAGGATCTGAAGGCTCTGCGGCCTGCCATCATCTGGTGTGACTCCCGTGCCGTTCCATACGGTGAGAGGGCTTTCAAGGATCTGGGCGCTGATCAGTGCCTGACTCATCTGTTGAACTCTCCGGGTAACTTTACGGCAGCCAAGTTGGCCTGGGTGAAGGAAAACGAGCCTGACCTTTATAATAAAATATATAAGGTGATGCTGCCGGGTGACTATATCGCCATGAGACTCAGTGGTGTGGCAAACACTACTGTCAGCGGTCTCTCTGAGGGCATGTTCTGGGACTTCAAGAACAATCAGGTTGCCGATTTCCTGATGAAGTACTATGGCTTCGATGCATCGTTGATTGCTGATATCGTACCGACTTTTGCTGAGCAGAGTGTGGTAAGTGCAGAGGCTGCCGCTGAATTGGGCCTGAAGGCCGGAACACCGATTACCTATAGGGGCGGTGACCAGCCGAACAATGCCCTCTCGCTGAATGTGATGAATCCTGGTGAGATTGCCGCCACAGGTGGTACGAGTGGTGTGGTCTATGGAGTGCTGGGCGAAGTGAACTATGACAAGCAGAGTCGTGTGAACACCTTTGCCCATGTCAATCATACGGATGCACAGACCCGTCTGGGTGTGTTGCTTTGTATCAATGGCACGGGTATTCTGAATGCCTGGACGCATCGTAATATCACACCGGAGATCGGTTATGCCGAGATGAATGATCTGGCCGCTTCCGTGCCCATCGGCAGTGAGGGCGTCACCATCATCCCATTCGGAAATGGTGCCGAGCGCGTGCTGGAGAACAAGGAAATCGGTTGCTCGATCAACGGCCTGAATTTCAACAAGCATAACAAGGCCCATCTGGTGCGGGCTGCCCAGGAGGGTATCGTGTTCTCTTTCTGCTATGGCATGGAGATCATGCAGCAGATGGGTATGGACATCAAGAATATCCATGCCGGTAAGGCTAACATGTTCCTCAGTCCGTTGTTCCGCGATACACTGGCAGGCGTCAGTGGGGCTACCATAGAACTCTATGATACGGACGGTTCTGTCGGTGCAGCCAAGGGTGCTGGTATTGGTGCCGGTATCTATAAGGACAACAACGAGGCCTTTGCTACGCTGGATAAGTTGCAGGTGATTGAGCCGGATGTGGCTAAGCGCGATGAATATCTGGCAGCATACGTTGCCTGGAAGGAAACATTGAAAAAGAATATGTAAGAAGAATGGAGGGTTCGCGATTGCGAACCCTCCATTCTTAATTGTTGATATACCATTCATACAATTTCTTTACGCCTTCGTCGATCTCGACCTTGTGCGTCCAGCCCAGACTGTGTAACTTGGAAACGTCAATCAATTTCCGCATCGTGCCATCGGGCTTGGTAGCATCAAATTCGATGGTTCCCTCAAAGCCTACAGCCTTCACTACAAGTTCAGACAACTCGCGGATGGTTAGTTCCTTACCTGTACCCACATTGATGTGGCAGTTGCGGATCTCGCCCAACTTGGGTATGGCTCCGCCTCGGCCAGCAGAGTGGTTGCGGTCAACGGCACCGTCGGTAGAGACACCATAATGGACGGAAGAATACTTCCCGATACCGATGATGTCGCTGAAGTTGACATTCAGGAGTATGTGAACAGAGGCATCGGCCATGTCTTCCGACCAAAGGAATTCACGAAGTGGCGTGCCTGTGCCCCATAGCACTACCTTATTATTATAAATACCGTATTTGTTCAATACCGCTTCAATAGACTCATTAGACGCTTTGCCGTCAATACCCTCTACGGGGCGCTTATCCATATCTCCTCGGATAGCCTCCCAGTTTTCGTCATGGATTAATTTGGCCAGATAAACTTTGCGCATCATGGCTGGCATGACATGGGAATTCTCCAAATGGAAATTATCGTTCGGACCATAGAGGTTTGTCGGCATGACAGCGATGTAGTTCGTGCCATATTGCAGGTTGTACGACTCACACATCTTGAGCCCAGCAATCTTGGCGATGGCGTATTCCTCATTGGTATATTCCAGTGGGGATGTCAACAGGCAGTCCTCCTTCATGGGCTGGGGCGCATTCTTGGGGTAGATACAGGTAGAACCGAGGAAGAGCAGTTTCTTTACGCCATGGGCATACGACTCGGAAATGACATTACACTGCATCTTCATGTTCTGCATGATGAAGTCGGCCCGGTAGAGCGAGTTGGCCATGATGCCACCCACAAAGGCGGCTGCCAATACCACGGCATCAGGTTTCTCGGCATCGAAGAATGCTTTAACCGCCTGTTGGTCAGTCAGATCCAGTTCTTTGTGAGAGCGTCCGATGAGGTTGGTGTATCCTCTCTGAAGGAGGTTATTCCAAATAGCGGAACCCACAAGTCCGTGGTGTCCCGCTACATATATCTTACTGTCCTTATTGAGCATCGTCCATGTGGGCTTTAAGGAATAGTTTCTTTACGAACTTCATGTCGTGCTGCACCATGATCTTCACCAGATCCTCGAATGAGGTCTTCTGTGGATTCCATCCCAGTTTGGCCTTGGCCTTGGCCGGATTGCCTAGCAATTGATCGACCTCGGCAGGACGGAAGTACTTCGGATCGACTTCGACCAGTGCTTTGCCTGTCGCTTTGTCGTAGCCCTTTTCATCGACTCCGTCACCTCGCCATTCCAGTTCGATGCCCACTTCCTTGAAAGCCAGTGTGCAGAACTCGCGTACAGTATGGTATTCACCTGTTGCGATGACGAAATCGTCGGGCTCCGGCTGCTGGAGGATCAGCCACATGCATTCGATATAGTCTTTGGCATACCCCCAGTCGCGCAATGAGTTCAGGTTACCCAAATAGAGTTTGTCCTGAAAACCCTGTGCAATACGTGCGGCTGCCAATGTAATCTTGCGGGTTACGAAGGTCTCACCGCGACGCTCACTCTCGTGATTGAAGAGGATACCGTTGCAGCAGAACATATTGTAGGACTCACGATAGTTCTTCATGATCCAGAAACCGTAGAGTTTGGCCACGGCATAAGGAGAACGGGGATAGAACGGGGTTGTCTCGCTTTGTGGCACTTCCTGTACCTTACCGTAAAGTTCGGAAGTGGAGGCCTGGTAGATGCGGCATGTGTCGGCCAGTCCGCAGATACGGACAGCCTCCAACAATCGCAGTACTCCATTGGCATCGGTGTCTGCTGTATATTCTGGTACATCAAATGACACTTTGACGTGGCTTTGAGCAGCCAGGTTATATATCTCTGTGGGACGTACCTTGGAAATGACGCGGATGAGTGAGGATGAGTCCGTCATGTCAGCCCAGTGCAGATTGACCAGACGGGCTTTTTTCATATCCCTGACCCATTCGTCGAGGTAGAGATGTTCTATGCGAGCCGTGTTGAAAGAGGAAGAACGGCGCATCAGTCCATGCACCTCATATCCTTTTTCGATTAAGAATTCGGCCAGATACGAACCGTCCTGACCAGTGATACCTGTAATAAGAGCAACTTTTTTATTCATGAATAGAATTATTTTTCACCGGAGAACTGTTTGATACGCTGCTCTTCTGAGAGTTTGCAAATCAATAAGGTGTCATTATTCTCTGCAACGATATAGCCGTCGAGTCCTTGGATGACCACTTTCTTCTCTTGCGCCGTATGAACGATGCAGTTATGGCTTTCGAAGATGCTGATATCCTGACCGATACAGGCGTTGCCATAGAGGTCTTTCTTGCTTTGTTCATGCAGCGATCCCCATGTGCCAAGATCACTCCATCCAAAGTCAGCCGGACAGACGAATATCTCCTCAGCCTTCTCCATGATGGCGTAGTCAACGGAGATGTTCTCGCATTCAGGGAACAACTGGTTGATCTCTTCTTGCTCTTTGTCTGTGCCATAAATAGGAAGCAGGGATTCGAATATCTTGGCCATGGAGGGCTGATAGACGCGGAAGGCGTTGACTATCGTGTTGACATTCCAGACAAAGATTCCGGCGTTCCAGAAAAAATTGCTTTTCTTGATGTATTCCTTGGCTGTTGTCAGGTCCGGCTTTTCACGGAAAGAATCTACTCTGAATATTTCCTTATTGCGGAGAGAACTGGTGCTGAGATCGGCCTGGATATATCCGTAGCCTGTTTCCGGGCGGTTGGGCTTCATGCCTAAGGTGACAATTGCATCTGTCTCGCTAGTAAACATCATACATTCCTTGATGACGCGCTGGAATTCGGCTTTGTCCGTGACGATGTGGTCGCTGGGGGTCACGACAATGTTAGCCTTCGGATCCTTTGACTTAATGCGCCAACTCACGTAGGCAATGCAAGGGGCTGTGTTCCTGCGGCAAGGTTCACAGAGGATGTTTTGCTCGGGCATGTCAGGCAACTGCTCCTTCACGATGGATGCATATTTCTGATTGGTCACCACCCAGAGGTTCTCGGGCTTGACAATACCCTCAAACCGATCTACCGTTAATTGAAGCAGTGTCTTGCCAATGCCAAGGACATCAATAAACTGCTTTGGGGTCTCCGTTGTGCTCATAGGCCAAAAACGGCTGCCTATACCGCCCGCCATGATCACCAGATGATTGCTCGTTCTTGCCATAACTTCTAATAATGCTGATAATAATCTGCAAAGATACGAATATTTTTTGATTAAAAAGAATTTTTTGGAGGAAAATCTCTATTTCCGGGCAAGTTTCTTCAAACAGAAGTAGATGATGGCTATGCCGATGATGCCGACAATGGTGATTTTGATGTATTCTGCGTATTCGCTGATTTTGTCATTCAGTTGATCTTCCGGAACGATGGCGTGTAAGTACCACCCCAGGGCTGCCAGGACACTATGCCATCCACCGGCACCAATCGTCGTGAAAAGCAGGAATTTCGCGTAGTTCATCCGGGCCAGTCCTGCCGGGATGGAAATCAGGTGCCGGATGACGGGTACGAAACGGCCTGTCAGCGTTGCCACCACTCCGTGGTCGTCGAAATATTTCTCGCTTTTCTCGACTTTCTCCTGATTCAACAGGCACATCTTTCCCCATTTGCTGTTTGCGAATTTATAGACGACAGGACGCCCTACATAGAGTGCTACGAAATAGTTGATGCTAGCCCCAATATCGGCGCCGAGTGTAGCGAAGAGCACTACTAGGAATACGTTCAGGGAACCGCTTGCTGCATGATAGGCTGCAGGGGTGACAACGAATTCCGATGGGACGGGCACGACGGTGCTTTCCAACAACATCAGGATAAATACCGTGGGATACCAGCCCAGACTGTTTAATATATTTGTGATAAAGTTCATTGTTTTGTTCTTATTTGATTCGACATATACTCATAGTAGTCTTTTGGCATCATGCCCTCAGGAAAATAACTGCCAAGTACCGTCTTGGCTTCTTTGGGGTTCCTGTCCGTAGCCATTTTCAGATAGTGTAGGAATTCGTCAGTTCTTTTCATGTCCATACAGCAGAGAGCCATATAGGAATAGCCCTCGTTCCATGTCTTCTCAACATGACGGAAGAAGTTCTTGAGGAGAATGTATGAAGTGTGAACATATCGGTTATCATATAAGGATACGATAATCCGTAGCATGGTTCTCGGGGAATTGTCCGACAGGCGCAAGGCGTCCCTGAATGCTTCTTCCGCTTCCTCTGGCTTGTGGTTCGCCAGGAGGATATGTCCCCTGATGATTTCCATGTTGACATGGTCGCAATCCATGTCCTGTGTCCTGTCAATATAGTACAGGGCGGTTTCGGGCTTTTGGATTTCGCTATAGGCAAATGCCAATTCCTGGAAGATCTCCGGGAGATAGGGGGACTGATCCCCTGCCAGTTCCTCGGCCTGTTCCAGTGCCTGTATGGCTTCGGGGAATCGTTCAAGGTTGATCAGACAAGTGCCCTGATGGAGGAAACCGAACTCGTCTTCCGGCATAATCTCCGAGTATCTCTGGAAATAGGTCAGTGCTGACTCGTAATTCCCCAGACTATACAGGCTGTTGGCCTTGGAAAGGAGACTCTCTGCATCATGGGGATCGATGGCAATGGCATATTCACTGCTGGTGATGGCAGCGTGATAGTCTTCGTTCATGAACTGTGCACTGGCCAGGGCATTCCAGTACCGGATAGAGTAAGGGTCATGGTCAATGAGTTCATTAAAAAGACGTTCACTGTCCTTGTACTTTCCCAATCCGAAAAGGGTTCTTGCCATCAGTTCCTTGAAATCATCGGAGTCGTCCCCCTGAGATCTTGCTACCCATTCAAAGGCTTTGTCATGGACATTGTAGTCGGAAAAGATGTTGGCCACGTCATAGACATAGTCCATGACTTCATCGGGCATCATCTCTTTCATCTGTTCGATGAAGAAAGAGTCTGCGTCTTCCACTTTTCCTTCACAGACGAGGATTTCCCCTTGGAGGTATAGCGCTTCCTGCTGGTCAATGGCCTGAATATGCTCTGCATAGTCCCGTGCAGTGTCGAAGTCCTTCTTGCTCAGTGCTTCGCGTGCTTTGTAAAGGAGGGGGCCAACCGCTTCTGAATTATATTCCAAGGCCAGGTTAATGGCATTGTCGGCATCCTCGATCCGGCCATAATACTGGTAATAGTCGGCAATATCTGCAAGGTCATCTGCATCCATATAGATAGAATGCCCCTGCAGAACCGACTCCTCGTATCGCTTTAAGATATGCCGGAATTCCTCGCTTTCAAAATATGCAAGGTCGTCTGCCATTATTTGCTCATCTTAGCCCATGTGTCCTTGAGTCCCACTGTCTTGTTGAAGACGGGCTTCTCGGGTGTTGTGTCTGAATCGGGCGTGAAATAGCCGATGCGCTGGAACTGCAGATAGGTCAGCGGTTTCATGTCGGCAGCGTATGGCTCGATGTAGCAGTTTTTCAAGACACTGAGTGAATCGGGGTTGATCATCTGTTTCATAGCGGTCACGGCATCACAGTTCTGGGACTCACGAATGGCAGCGAGTTCATCACGCGGATTCTCCACCTTCCACAGACGGTCGTAGAGGCGTACCTCGGCCTTAACGGCATGCGCACAACTCACCCAGTGGAGCGTCTTGCCCTTGATCTTGCGGTTAGAACCTGGCAGACCACTGCGCGACTCCGGATCGTAGGTGCAGTAGATGGTCGTGATGTTACCGTTCTCGTCCTCATCACAGGGATGCTCCTCGTCGCATTTGATGATGTAGGCATTCTTCAGGCGCACCTCCTTGCCGGGAGCCAGACGCATGAACTTCTTCTCGGCCTCCTTCATGAAGTCGTCGCGCTCAATCCATAGTTCGCGGCTGAACTCGATCTCATGGGTGCCATCGGCCTCATTTTCGGGGTTGTTGATGGCAGTGAGTTTTTCAACCTGTCCCTCGGGGTAGTTGGTAATCACCACCTTGACGGGGTCGAGGACGGCACTGACGCGGATGGCACGGCTGTTCAGGTCGTCGCGGACGGCACTCTCCAACAGGGCCATGTCGTTGAGGGCATCGATCTTGGTGTAGCCGATCTTGTCGATGAACTTCACGATACTCTCAGGACTGTAGCCACGACGACGGAAACCGCAGATCGTCGGCATACGGGGGTCATCCCATCCGCTAACCAATTTTTCGTTGACCAAAGCCAATAGGTTACGCTTCGACATCAGTGTGTAGTTCAAGTTCAGTTTGTTGAACTCCGTCTGACGGGGACGGTTGTCTTCGATATTGACGGTCTCGCCCTTCCACTCCTTCATCCATGTGACGAAGAGGTCGTACAGGGGACGGTGCTCCACAAACTCCAGCGTACACCAGGAGTGGGTGACCCCCTCCAGATAGTCGCTCTGACCGTGGGTGAAGTCATACATCGGGTAGGCATTCCATTTATTGCCGGTACGGATATGGGGAATATTCAGCACACGGTAGATCAGCGGGTCGCGGAACAGCATGTTCGGGTGGGCCATGTCGATCTTGGCACGGAGTACCAGGGTGCCTGGCTCACACTTGCCACTGTTCATATACTCGAAGAGTCTCAGGTTCTCCTCGATGGGACGGTCGCGGAACGGACTATTGGTACCTGGACTGGTGGTCGTTCCCTTCTGTTGGGCGATCTGCTCAGACGTCTGTTCATCAACGTATGCACGACCCTGTTGGATGAGCCATACGGCAAAGTCCCACAACTCCTGGAAATAGTCGCTGGCATAATAGACGTTGGCCCACTGGAATCCCAGCCATTTGATATCGTTTTCGATACTCTCAATATATTCTGTATCTTCCTTGATGGGGTTCGTGTCGTCGAAGCGGAGGTTACAGATGCCACCGTATTTCTTGGCCAGGCCAAAGTCGATGGCGATGGCTTTGGCATGACCGATATGCAGGTAGCCATTTGGCTCTGGCGGGAAACGGGTCTGCATCCTGCCGCCGTTCTTGCCGGCTGCCAGATCGTCAATCACCTTCTGCTCGATGAAACTTACAGACTTCTTTTCTTCACTTACGTTGATAGTCTTCTCTTCCATATCTTTTTTACTTTTTCACCTTTTTACCCTTTTACCTTTACTTAATTCCCCTCTCATTCAGGGCCTTGGCATATTTGGCGGCATTTCTCAGATGCTCCTGATAGGTCTTTGCGAAATTATGCGTACCTGAGAAATCCTCCTTGGCACACATATAGAGATAGTCGTGATCCACCCTGTTTAATACGGCATCTATGCCTGCCGCTGAGGCAATCTTGATGGGCCCAGGAGGGAGTCCCGCATTCTTATAGGTATTATAGGGACTGTCATACTGGAGCATATCGTGGTAGATGCGCTTCAGGGCGAAGTCCTTCAGGGCAAACTTGACCGTGGGGTCGGCCTGTAGGGGCATCCCTTTCTTCAGGCGGTTCAGATACATGCCTGCAATCATGGGCTTCTCTGCATTGTTGGCCGTCTCCTCATCAATGATACTGGCCAACGTGCAAATCTCGTTGGGTGTCAGTCCGAGGGCTTCTGCCTTGGTGCTACGTTCGCCATCCCAGAAACGGTCGTGCTCCTTTTTCAATCGTCCCATGAGATTCTCAAGCGATGTGTTCCAATACACCTCGTAAGTATCTGGCACGAACAGACAGGGAATGGTCGCTGTGTCGAGTCCTTGCTTGGCACAGAAGGTAGAGTCGCGGAGCAGGATGGCCACAACGGCACTGTCGAGCATCAGTTTACGGGAGAGAGAACCGGCCAGACGATCCATTGTGCGACTTTCCGGAATGGTCAGCCTTACGGGCTCCTGATGACCGTTCTTCAGATTCCTATAGATGGTTAGTACACTGGTGTTCGTGGGAATGGCATATTTTCCCGTCTTGATGTGATGGGTGTAATCCGTGGCACGTGCCAGCGTATTGAATGCCATCAGTCCGACACCTGTGGCTATCGGTTCCAGTTTGACTCGCACCGAGTCCTGATTGTCGTCACCGTCAATATAGATATATTGGGTAGATTCACTATCGGAAAAATCTGCCACATAGCAATAGTAAATTGCTCCCAGCAGACAGATCAGACAAAGTGCTGCAGCCAACAGATAATATTTGGGGTTGACCTGTTTCATATCGAATGATTGCTAAATCGTGTGCAAAGTTACAACATTTTACGCTCATTTTCTTCTATTACTCGAAATTTTTTTCTACCTTTGCAACAAATTGAGGGATTATGAAACTTAGATTCTCCATACAATACGGTACACAGTGGGGGGAAAATCTCCATGTGGTCATCAAATATGTCAGTGCTGACGGCACCAAAAAGCAGTATAATCTCCTGATGACCACTGACGACGGGACGCATTGGTCTTTAGAGACGGCGGCTTTGGAGTCGCGGCAGCATCCTGTGACATCCTTCACCTATTATTATCAGGTGGAAGATGGTGATGGAAATGTTATCAGAAGAGAGTGGGCGCAAGTGCCCCGTACCTATCCATTCGACTCTTCAAAAAGTTATATCTTGCAAGACCTGTGGCGTGACATGCCGCTACAGCATCATCTTTATTCCAGTGCCTACCGGATAACGAATGGCTTGTCTGTTGGTGAGGCTGTACAGGTTCTGCGCATGCCTTTGTACAGGAAAACGATTCTGTTCCGTGTGTCAGCACCACAACTTTCCCGGGGGCAGTTTGTGGCACTGATTGGCAGCCATCCTACGCTGGGGGGATGGAATCCAACCCGTTATCTGCGGATGGAATACCTGGGTCAGTGTGAATGGATGCTGTCTGTCAATGTCGATTCAATCTTGTTACCGCTGGAGTATAAGTTCGTTATTATTGATAATCAGACGAAGTCTCTCGTGGCATGGGAGGAAGGTGACAATCGTGTCGTCGATGGACCAGAGGGACTCTCTACGCCTGATTCCCAACTTCCTGAGGGTGCCGTGCTCGTCCTCTATGGTGAAGGACTGCGTGTCAGGGAACAGACATGGCGTGCTGCGGGTGTGGTCGTACCTGTTTTCTCACTACGGAGTGAACATTCCTATGGGGTAGGAGACTTCGGGGACCTGCGACGACTGGTTGACTGGGCTGCAGAGACAGGAATGAAAGTGATTCAGTTATTACCCGTCAATGACACGACGGTTTCCCATCACTGGAGTGATTCCTATCCCTATAACATTGTTTCTGCCTTTGCCCTCCATCCCCATTATCTGGACGTAGAGGAGGTAGGCACCTTAAAGAGCAAGGCGCGGATGATGGCCTGTCATCGTCAACGGCAGGAACTGAATGCGCTCAGTTATAGCGACTATGAGGCCGTTGATCGTGTCAAGACAGAATATATCAGGGAACTGTTCGCGGAGCGCGGACAGCAGACACTTGACTCCAAGGAGTTCAAGCAATGGTTCTCGGAGAATAAAGACTGGCTGGAGCCTTATGCCCAGTGGGTGGTGAATCATGGATCTGTCCCCATGATTCACTTCCTCCAATATCATCTCCATCGCCAGTTGAAGGCGGCGGCCGACTATGCCCGTTCAAAAGGAATCATCCTGAAAGGAGATGTGCCTATCGGTGTCAACCGTGAGAGCGTAGAGACATCTACTCATCCGGAACTCTTTAACCTCGACTGTTCGACGGGAGCACCACCAGATACCTTCTCCCAGAACGGGCAGAACTGGGGCTTCCCCACGTATAATTGGAATCAGAGTGGAAAGACAGTTCTTGTTCACTGGTTCCGTCGTCGTTTGCAGTGGATGGAACAGTATTTCGATGCGATCCGTATCGACCATGTGCTGGGCTTCTTCCGTATTTGGGAAGTGCCGCAGGACGCGGTGTTCGGCATTTTGGGGCATTTCTCGCCCGCTCTGCCGTTGACGGTGGGGGAGATAGAGTACTTTGGGCTCTCTTTCCGCCGTGATCTCTTCACCCGTCCGTTCATCAACGACCGCGTGCTAGATCGTCTCTTTGGTATCCATGCCCAGTTTGTCCGCGAGAATTTCTTGATTCCCCGGGCCTATGGACTCTATGACCTCCGGGCCGAGTTTGATACCCAAAGGAAGGTTCAGGCTTATTTTGAGGGTCAGGGCGACGAGAATAGTTTGTGGATCCGTGACGGGCTCTATCGGCTTATCAGTGGGGTCTTGTTTGTGGAGGATCCTCACCAGCCCGAGATGTATCATCCCCGTATCGGAGCCTGGCAGGAACCGGTCTATGAGGCACTCAGTGCAGAGGAAAAGGATGCCTACATGCGGCTCTATAATAATTTCTTCTACCAGCGTCATAATTTCTTCTGGGGACAGAATGCCATCCATCGCCTGACGGATATCTTCGGTCAGACGCGGATGCTTTGCTGTGCGGAGGATCTGGGTATGCTGCCCGACTGTGTTCAGCCTGTCCTTGACCAACTTCGTATCCTGACCTTGGAGATCCAGTCGATGCCTAAGCAGACGGGTTACGAGTTCGCTCACCTTGACGGTAATCCCTATCGGAGTGTGGCTACGTTCTCCACCCACGACATGTCGCCCTTACGTCTCTGGTGGGAGGAGAGTCCCGAGCGTACCCAGCGCTATTATGTCTCCATGCTCCAGAAACAGGGTAGGGCCCCAGAGCATCTGCCTGCCCATGTGGCCGAGGAGATTATTGCCCGCCATCTCTATTGTCCGTCGATGCTCTGCATGCTCTCCCTACAGGACTGGCTGGCGATGGACGGTGAACTCCGCTCGAAGAACCCGCGAGAAGAACGCATCAATGTACCCAGCGATCCTTATAACCGTTGGAAATACCGCATGCATCTGACGATCGACGACCTTCTGGCCGCCTCTAAATATAATAATAAGGTACGTACGATGATAACCCGTTCAAAGCGATGAGATACCAGACCTATATCTTCGACCTCGACGGTACGTTGCTCGACACTTTGGGAGACCTGGCTGCATCGGTCAACTACGCCTTGCGGACACATGGCATGCCAGAACATACGTTGGACGATGTCCGTCGCTTCGTGGGAAACGGGGTCCGTCTGCTGATGGAGCGTGCCGTTCCGGAAGGGGCGGCTAATCCGCTTTTTGATGAGGCTTTCGCCACTTTCCGCCAGCATTATATGGAGCACTCGCTGGATACCACCCGCCCTTACGATGGTATCCCTGAAACGTTGGCGGCGCTGAAGGCGAGGGGGTGCCGCCTTGCCGTGGTGAGCAATAAGTTCATGACGGCCACACAGGAACTGATCCGTCATTTCTTTCCAGACACCATTGAGGTGGCTATCGGTGAGCATGAGTCTGAGGGCATCCGTAAGAAGCCGGCCCCTGATACTGTGTTCGCCGCCTTGGCGGCCCTAGGCTATCCTAGGCCAGCCTTAGGCGATCCTAGGCTTTCCGCCGTCTATGTCGGCGATAGCGATGTTGATATTCAAACGGCTGCCAATGCCGGACTGCCCTGTATCTCTGTCCTCTGGGGCTTCCGCGACCGTGACTTCCTGATACAACACGGAGCGAAGACGTTTATCTCCGCTCCATCAGAATTGTTGGACTGATTCTCTCCTATAGTTGTTGCAGACGGGCAATGTACTTGCCTAGGATGTCGAACTCGATGTTCACCACCGTTCCCACCTTGATGTCGCAGAAGTTCGTGTGCTCGAAGGTATAGGGGATGATGGCTACCTGGAAGGTGTTCGACGTGGGATTACAGACCGTCAGGCTCACACCATTGACGGTGACACTGCCCTTATCAACAGTAAAGTAGCCCTTCTTGGCCATCTCGCGATTCTCGGGATACTCGAAGGTGAAGTAGGTGCTGCCGTCGGCATCCTCCATGGCGATGCACTTCGCCGTCTCATCGACATGCCCCTGTACGATATGGCCGTCGAGCCGGCCGTTCATCAGCATCGAACGCTCCACGTTCACCTTGTCGCCCACCTTCAGCATGCCGAGGTTCGTACGGTCCAGCGTCTCTTTCATGGCAGTGACGGTATAGGCACCGTCCTTGATGGATACCACCGTCAGACATACGCCGTTATGGGCTACACTCTGGTCGATCTTCAACTCATCGACGAATGAGCACTTCAGGGTAAAGTCGATATTCTCTCTGTCTTTCTCAATTGCTACAATGGTAGCAAACTCCTCTATGATTCCGGAAAACATATTTCGTTTACAGTTTAATGTTTACAGTTTACAGTTTACAAAAAAAGCGGGTTCGTGCCGATGATTTGGTGAAAACTCCTGTTTCACACGATATGGGTGCTCCCTGCTGTTGTAATCCACCGGCATTACTGCTCTCCCGCAAGGGGATGACTGTGGCCCGCCATTGGCAAGGGAAACAATCCCGATGATTTTTGTTAATGTAGAGTATCCCGATCTATGCGGCACGACCCGTTGTAGGTGCAAAGGTAATAAAAAGTAGTGAGAAGTGAAGGGCGGAAAGTGAAAAGTTGCGCTGCCTTTTCCTTTTTTAACACTCTTCACTTCTCACACTTCGCTTTTCACTATTCGATCACTTCGTATTCGTCCGTCTTGATTTCCTCCATAGGCGGCATAATCGGATTCACGTTTTGGGGACCACGCTTCTTGAAGATCTTTCCTCTGAACCAGAACAAGAGGAACAGCAGTACCAGAAGTAGGATGCCGAGATAGATCCAGATGGCCGTTGACGACAACAGAAAGAATGAGGGAACCACCACTTCCATGGATCGCATGTCGTATTTCTCAGGTGACTCCAGGAGGAAGGCTTTCACCTTGAACTTATATGTGCCCGAGGGAACGTCACTGTAGTAGGCCATGCGGTTCTTGTCGGCATTCTGCCAGTCCTTGTCATAGCCTTCAAGCATGTACTGATAATGTACGCGATGCTGCAGTTGGTAGTTTAATGCGGCAAAGCGGAAGGCGAAACTCGTATGTCCCCTGGTTATTTCCACGCTCTTGCTGACAGGGACGTAGTAGTCATAGTTATTATTCAGACGCGGGCTTTGCAACTCGTCGTCGATAAAGAAGTCGGTAATGTTCAACTTAAGTAGTGAGCCTGTGGATGTCATCAGTTTCTTGCGATCTACGACGTAATAGCCGTCGAGTGTTCCGAAGAGGATGTTGCCGTTGCCTGTCGCGATGGCACCACCTTCCGACATGGTCGTCTCATCAACACCATCCAGGCTGGAGAACGTGGTGAAGATCTTCTTGCTCACATCAAAGGAACAGATGATATGCTCTGTGGCAAACCAGGCATTGCCGCGCTGGTCGAAGGTGATGCTGCGGATCTCTTCCGAGGGAAGACCATCCTTGGCGTCAAAGGTGTCGAAGAGCCATGTGCCGTCACCGTCCTTGCCGATGGTATAGCCGATACCACCACCGTTGGTGCCTACCCACATAGTACCCTTGGTGTCACGCTTGAGACAGACGATATCATTGCTCATCAGCATCTTGTCACTCTGCTCAGGCATCTTCAGTCTCTCAATGCTCACTTTCTTGTTCTTATACGACATGATCAGGATACCGTCAGTGGTGCCGGCCCAGATGTTACCCTCGTTGTCGGCCTCGATGGTCCTGACTTTCATAAAGGCATTCTTGGGGTAATCGCTCATGCCGTTCTGCGGGTGCAGGAAGACGGTCTTTCCATCCTGCTGGGTCATCAGGTTCACGCCTCCGCCGTAAGTGGCTATCCAGATGTTACCGAATTTGTCTTCTACAGCCAAATAGGCACTGTTATTGCCGAGGCTTTCCTTGTTATCGGCCTGATGACAGAAGTTCTGAAGGCTCCATCCACTGCCATTGGGCGACATCTTGTAAAGACCATTGTCCTTGGAACAAATCCAGTAGTTGCCCTTGGAGTCCTTGGATATGCCGTAGAGACGGCCTAGCGAGTGCCCCTGTGAGTCCTGGGTGATTGTCGTGCTTGTACCATTGTCATGTGTAAGGAACAGGCAACTGCTTTTATTTCCGATTAGGAGGAGTTTGCGCTGGGCATCATAATACATGGCACGGATTTCGTTCTCCATGGTCGATGTGGCATGAGGAACGGGCTTGACGCGTACGATGTTGCTCTTCAGGATCTCCAGTTTCTCCAGCCCTCGGCGATTGGTGGATTCCCAGACGACCCCTTCTGGCAGTGCCAGTGAGGCATTGACGGTATTGGAGAGGTTCCATGGGTTGACGGGGTCGTTATGGAAATATTCCACAACGTCGGCCTCGCGGTTGTAGTAGCCAAAACCGCCGTGATTCATACGAACCCATACGGTACCGTTGTTCTCGCAGAAGTCACCGCCCCTGCTCTCATAGATGGGGGCCAGGACATTTTGCTGCTGGAACTTTTCGTTGCCGGTTTCCGGGTTTAGCCGATAGGCTCCCATCTCCTTGTCACAGAACCAGATGAGTCCATGACTGTCAACGAAGAGGTTGATGATGGATTTGCCTGAGGCCTGCCTGATCATTTTTGGCTCCTGTCCGTAGGCAAAGGAGTAGATGGCACCCTGTGTGGTGGCGGCAAAGATATTGAAACCGTTGGAGTGGAGGGCCGACACCTCAACCTGAGGCAGGATTGCTTTCTTCTCCAGAGAGAGATTGCTGCGGTCCAGACGGTGGATGCCCTCGTTGGTGCCAAGCCAGATATCGCTCTGGTAGCCTTCTGCCATACTGGTGATCCTCAGGTCACCCGTCGTTATCTGCTCACTCTTCAAGCCCCTGCGGTCCAGCGTCATGATATAGAGACTGTTACCCTCAATGCTGACGAGCACCTCACCAGTACTGGTCACCAGCAAGGGGGAATTCGTGCGGTATTCCTCATAGCCGCTGTAGGCCTCGAAGGGGTTGATGATCTGGTCGGTCTGGCGGTTCAGTACAAACACGCGGCCGTCGTACATGTGCATCCATATATTCTGCGACTGGTCGATCACCATGTCGAGGATACGGTTGTGCAGGTTCTTGATATGGCTGCCATTGCCCGTCTTGTAGTTATAGAACTCATAGCCGTCGAAACGCGACAGTCCGTTCCAGGAGGCAATCCAGATATAGCCGTAGTCATCCTGGTAGAGATTGGCGATGGCATTACTACAAAGTCCGTCCTCAGTCGAGAAGTGCGAGAGGGTGGCCTGCAACTGCTGGGCATGTGATAATTGACAGGTGAGCAAGAGAACTACACCTATGATGAGTCGTCGGATGGCTGGCTTATAAGTCATATTCGTCTTAAGTAGATCGTTATTTCGTATTTCGTTGCAAAAATACAGATTTTCCGTAAATTATCCAAATATTCCGAGGAAAATACATATCTTTGCACAAAAATTAAGGATTTTATGGCAAAGAATATCTGTATTTTGGCGGGTGCCCGCCCCAATTTCGTGAAAGTGTCTCCTCTGGTACGTGCCATCGGTCAGCGGCAGGATGCTGCCTGTCTCCTGGTCTATGCCGGGCGTGAAGACGATCCAACGCTTGAGCCATCGCTCTTCGACGATCTGCAGATGCCGCGCCCGCAGTTCTACCTGGGTGTCGATAGCACCAGTCTGAATGAGATCACCAGTCAGGTGATGGCGGCCTTTGACCGTTTCCTCGACGAGCATCCTGTCGATGTGGTGATCGTGGTGGATGACCTGGCTTCCACGATGGCTGCCGCTATCGTCACCAAGAAGCGCGGCATCCGTCTGGCCCACCTCGTGGCTGGCACGCGCTCCTTCGATATCAATATGCCGAAGGAGATCAACCGTCTGGTCATCGACGCCCTCAGCGATTATCTTTTTACGGCCGGGGTGCGTAGCACGGGCATTGCCACCCGAGAACAGTCGGAGCAGTCGCAGACCTACATGGTAGGTAATATCCTGATGGATACCTTGCGCTTCAACTATAGCCGTCTGAAGAAGCCCGCCTCCCTGCCAGACCTGGAAGAAGGCAAGTATATCGTCTTCACCTTGAACCGTCGTGCCCTGATGGCCGATGGCGAGAATCTCGCCAAGATGCTTCAGGCGATGACAGAGGCCGCAGGCGACGTACCTATCATCGCCCCGCTCCGCGCCGATGCCCGTCAGGCTGTCACAATGGGGGCAGGAACCGCTGTGCACCTCGTCGAGCCGCTGAGTTATCTGGAGTTCGGGTGGCTGACCGCTCATGCGAAGGGTATCATCACCGACTCGGGCAACGTGGCCGAGGAGGCGACGTTCAATGGCGTGCCCTGTATTACGCTCAACAACTATACGGAACATCAGGAGACCGTCAGCGTGGGCTCCAATGTCTTGGTAGGCGAGGATGCCGACAGGCTCCGCGAGGCCGTCACGAAGATGGTCAGTGGCGAGTGGAAGAAATGCGCCCTGCCTGACCGTTGGGACGGTCGTACGGCAGAGCGCATCGTTCAGATACTTCTAACCTAGTCCTAGGATTGCCTGGGAATGCCTGGGATTGCCTATCTCCTCCTAGTAATTCTCAGCCTTCACCAGGAAGTAAGCCTGCGGATGGTTGCACACGGGGCACTCCTCGGGGGCCTTCTTACCGATTGTTCCTGGCCTGTGATTCACCAGCGAAGGCTTCCTGCAGGTTCTTCTCAGCCTTTGTTCCTTTCAGTTCTTTCATCATCGTATTTGTTTTGTTAATATATTAATATCCTAAGCCGATATAACTGTGGGCAGGCAGCGTCACGTCGAAGACCGATGCCTCGTCGTCGTAGCCGAAGAAGCGGTTGCGCCCCCACATGAACGTGGGCTTCGGCAGTTCTGCCGGCTTCAACTGCTCTCCTGTCATCAGGTTCTTGAGCGATGCCACCTTGGTATTGATGACGACGCGCAGGCTCACGGCCTCGTCGTTGAAGTTCTCCACTACCAGCGTCTTGTTGTCATAGGGGAAGAGCGCCACTTTCGACGGTCCTTCGATATAGGCGCCCACATCCTTGCTCATCGCACGGCGGATCACGTTGAGGGCTGGGGCAGGGTAGTCATACAGGTTGCCGAAGTCGTCGGGGATGGTGAGTACGAAGAGGGTTCCCTTCGAATAGGTGTCGCGCAGCAGGATGGGATAGCCAGAGACACCGCCGTTGAGCGGACGGCCTGCACTGACCACCTCCCAGGCGTCGTTGGTGTAGTATTTCACCTGCGGGATGATAAACTCGCGCTCCGACTTACCCATGTAGCCGAAGTCGTTGACTATGGCCTTCAGGTCACCGCACTGGAGTTCCACGACATCGGCGAGTTGGTCCTTGATGGCTTTCAGCAGTCCCGTCGTGATGATCACGTCGCCGCCTTTCTTCAGTTGACCCTTGATCTTCTCCACGATCTGCGGATCCTTGGCAGCCTGCTCCGTCAGCAGGATCTGCTGCAGGTCGTCGCGCCATTGCGGATACATGTCCATCGGCAGTCCGATCATGCCGAGGTAGTTCTGCAGGAACTCCTCACCCGTAGAGTGGTAGGGCTTATACGATGCCAGTCCTATGGGCATGCCCAATTGGCCTACGAGTTGATCTGTCTGGTGGAGCGTCACGTTGGCGAAGCGCGCCATCGTCGTGGGGGTAACGGTCCGTCCCTTATATGAGAAGGGTGCCACCATCTCGTCGTAGCGGAAACTGTTGCCACCTGCATCCTGCCAGGGGGCCCGCATCTGCGGCATGATCTTCACGTCGTTGAGTTGCATGTAGTTCCAGAGGATGATCTCCGGCGTTTTCGACAGCATCGTCAGATGGAGTTGCTCGGCATAGCGGTCCATGCTCATGTGGATACCGCCTGCATCGACCCAGCCGCCGCCGTTCTTGCGTCCCTCCGGTAGCAAGCGTCCTTCGGCCGAGCGCTTGCCAGGAGCAATATTGTCGAAGTAGCGCACGATGTTATAACTGAGGTAGTTCTGCAGGTGCTGGGCCGACCCGGGATCGCGCGTCTCCGTACCTGTCCATAGTCCGTCGAAGTAGATGGGCTCCTCTTCGAGGTTGAAGCCAAGTCCCTGGAAGTGGTCGTACCAGTTAGGGTATTTGATGATGACCTTCACCTTGGGGTTGACGGCCTTGGCGGGGCCTACCACGAGTTCCCGTCCTGCGTCGGCCATGAGGCGGAGCCTGTACTCCGTCCAACTCTTCCCGCTTCGTTCCTTGGCGGCAATCTCGTCGTCGTTCTTCAGGTCGATGAAGAAGAAGTCGTCGAGGATGAAGTCGTCGAAATGCCTGGCCGTAAATTCCGCCACCTGCTTCACCTGCTGGCGCTCGTCGTCGCGGGCATAACTGTAGGTCTCGAAGTCAGTGGGCTCCGAACGGGTGTAGGTGATGCCGCCGCCAACTTCCAGTCCTTTCCCCTGGAAAAATTTCTTCACTTTTAGCAGGGTCTTCTCATCCACGGTGAAGGCATCGCGGTGGGTCTCCAGATAGATCTTGTCGAGATCCACCTGACTGCTCACCGTCTCCCACGTGGCGTTCAGGAACTTGTCGTCGTCCATCCTGGCCACGTCTTGGGCACGGATATACGACGATACTTTGAAATGCTTAAACTTACCCGCCTTCACAGGAATCGTGGCAGTCAGCAGTGCAATCACTGCTAGGACGATTGGTCTCAGATACTTGTAAGTCATGTCTTTATGTTATTGGTGATGTTATGCGAGATGTTGGGCCAGCGCGATGCGCACCAGCGAGGGGGTATTGTTCACGCCGAGTTTCTGGCGCAGGTATTTCGTATAGGTATGGACGGTCTCGAAGCCCAGACAGAGGTCGTTGGCCACCTCCTTCATGCTCCGTCCCGCCACGAGCAGACGCAAGATGTCACGTTCCCGTTTGGTGAGTACCGGATAGTCCTCTTGCTGCATGACCATCAGCATGCGGGCCTCGTTGCAGATGTAGGTACTGCCGCTGACAACGGTGTTGATGGCTGTCAGTAGTTCTGCCATGTCAGCACTCTTCAGCACGAAACCGTGTGCTCCTCCTGTCATGGCTCGCTGTACGACGGCTCCTTCTGCATACATCGTGAGCATCAGGATACGGGTCTTCGGACAGGCTTCCGACAGGGTGGGGATGGCATCGATACCGTCGCCGTCGGGGAAGGCTACGTCGAGCAGCAGCACGTCGGGCTTGTGCTCCGCCAGTTGCGTCTCTGCATCGGCCAGTGTCTTGGCGATGGCGCAGCACTCCACGTCTGGGGGCAGCAGCCTACTGATGCCCTCGGCAACGATCTGGTGGTCGTCGGCAATAATCATCTTAATCATCTCGCTCTTCGTTTTTAATATCTATGTTGATTTCTGTTCCTTTCCCTGGAATGCTGGAGACATCGACCCTGCCGCCAATGGCTGCCACGCGCTCACGGATGTTGCTGAGACCCATGCCCTCCGTACTCCCCTCTGTGGGCAGGCCGATGCCGTCGTCGCTCACGTTCAGGGCGGTGAAGTCGCTGCCTGTCAGCAACTGCACGCGGATATGCTGGGCCTGGGCGCTCTTCACGGCATTGTTCACCAGTTCGTAGATGATACAGTAGAGGGTCTCCTCATGGGCGATGTGGCGCTCCTCGCCACTGAACGAGAAACTCACGTTCTTCATCGTGGCACAGTAGTCGCGCAGGGCTGTCCGCAGCCCGTAGCGCGAGAGGGAGTCGGGCAGCAGGTGGTGGCTCACGTTTCTCATCTCGCGAATCGCCTCGTCGATGAGAGAGATCTCGGAGTTCTCGGAGGACTCCGAGATCTTGATCCTCAGGGCTGTCAGCAGCCCGCCGAGACGGTCGTGCAGGTCGCGGGCGATCCTCACGCGCTCGGCTTGCTCGCCTTCGAGTTTCGCCAGGATCAGGTCTGTCTTGCGCTTCAGTCTGTTGCTCCGCCAGAGCAGGAAGAACACGATGGCTGTCAGCAGCAGCACCAGGGCCGTCAGGATACCGCCCCAGAGGAACCACTGCCGTTCCTTGGTCAACTGGGCGATCTCTGTCTCCTTCTTCTCAGTCTCGTAGAGCACCTCCATCTGACTCAGGCTCGACTGGTAGTTGTTCGTGGCAAACTGCTCCATCGTCCTGCGTACCTTATTGATATATTCGCTGGCTTTCTCCTTGTCGCCCAGTTGCAGGTAGATGTTGGCGATCATCTCGTAGCAGCCCACGTCGCTCAGCGTCGCCTCTTCATCATCCTCGTGGACAGACTTCAGTCCGAACTCGAGGGCCTGCTTCCAGTTTTTCTCCCGCATCGCCACCATCGTAGCGGCGGCATACACGTCGAAGCGTGTTTCTGAATCCATCTCCTCGTTCACGCAGAAAAGGGCCTCCGTGGCGTAGGCCTCGGCCTGGGCCAGATCCTCGTGACCTTCCATCAGGTGGAGTTTCACCAGCGACGCGAGGGTCTCGGCGTAGTCGTCGGCCTCTTCGTCCTGATGGGCCTTGTAGTATTCATAGGCTGGCATCACGGTCTCGCGGGCCTTGTCGTAGTCGGCCTTTTCTCCTTCGAGATACACCTTCACCAGTCCCCGTCTGGGCAGCACCATCATCAGCGAGTCGCCCGAGGCCTCGCCCGTCTTGATACCTTTCAGATATTCCTGCTCGGCTTTCTCGTTGTTGCCCATCGACAACCAGAGTTCGCCGACGACGTGATGGAGTGTCGTTTCTGATTCGAGCCAGCCGTGCTTCTCGAAGATAGGGAGTGCCTTCTGATAGTATTCGATGGCCAGTAGGGCCTTGTCCTGGATGTTGTAGAGGTTGCCCAGCGAACCGTAGAGTTGCGAGTAGTTGTCGTCGATGTCCGCCTCGGTATAGCGCTTGTCGTTCTTCATCGAGTCCGTCAGGGCGACGGCCCAGAAGAAGTAGCGCTCCGCCGCATCGTAGTCATCCTGCCCGTAGTGCTGCAGCCCCAGTTGGGTGAGGGCATCCACGCGGGCGTTCTGCCAGCCGTGCCTGAAACTCAGGGCCAGCGCCTCGCGGCAATATTGGTCGTGCTTCCTGGAGTCCCTGGGCAGGTAGCCGCGCATCAGTTTCTTCAGACAGTCCATCACCTCCTCGTCCGTCATCTGCTGCCTGTTGCTGATCAGATGATTCTCGATGGAGTCGAGTTTCCCCACGCGATGATCGTTGTATGCACTGGCAGTCTGCCCTCCCAGCATGAAGAGCAGTCCTACCGCCAGTGCGGTCAGGGTTGTGGTTGAAGCATTGCTCACTTTAGTTATAGTTTCAAGTTCTGCTGCAAATGTACAACTAATTTTCCATTCCACAAAATATATCATGTGAAATGTTCAAAATTACTATGAGTTATCCTGAATGGCATGCTTGTCTGCTCTGAGCCGGTGACACCGACGACATTTTTGATATAAATTAAGGTAAAGGCGGGCGATTTTGTGACATACTCTGTCTCTTACGCGCGCGTAGTAGTAGTTTAACGCCAAAAAGAACCCGCTCATCCCGCCTATCCCACACGTAAGTTTTTTTACTTTCAGTGTGGGATAGGCGGGATAGGCGGGTTAAAAGGCGGGTATGACAACTACGTACATGCGCGCGCGTGCGCGGGAGGCCGCCGTTCTGGAAATTGGCACCGCCGTTCTGGAAATTGGCACCGCCGTTTGGAAAATCCGCGCCGCCAATTTTGGAATACTCGCCGCGAATTTTCCAAGCGGCACCGAGTATTTTCCAATAAGTACCGAGTATTTCCGGAAAGTCGCCGCCGATTCCCCGACTCCCGTCATGTATGGTCGAATACTCGACTCAGACCTTCAAAGTGACAGCCTGTCTTCTCCAGCGTCGTGTCATCTACGATGTAAAAGAATGGTGTGTCATCGCAAGTTCCGCCACGTCTCTCCACTATGCGGAGGAACTACTTGGCAATACCCAGAAGCAGGCTGCGCCAGTTGTAGGACGGATTGGACAGGAAACGGTAGAAGCAGTTCTTTCCAATCTCAGCACTCAGCAGGCCAAACCACTTGGCCTTGTAGAAACGGAACAGGCTGATTTTGCATCCATAACGGTTCTTGTTAATTTGCTGTGCTTATTGTACTTTAGCGAATACAAATATACAACAAATTTTCGAGAAACCGTTATTTTATCGGGGATTTCTGAGGGTGGGAAACTTTAGTAAAAAACCCCCAATTGGGGGATTGTATATGTCAGTAGAATGCTGTACCTTTGCCCCCAGATATTGTTTAATCATTAAAACCTATTTCAGAAAGATGTTGAAGAGACTACTATTGATGCTGATGATGGCTGTGGCCTTCTCGGTAAGTGCCGATGCACAGGGCTGGTTGAAGAAACTTGGCGATAAGGCTGTCGATGCCGGAAAGCGTGCCGTAGAACGTAAAGTAGAGAACAAGGCTGACCGCGTTGCCAGCGATGCCAGTGATGCCGTGCTCGACGGCAAGAAGTCCAGTAAGAAGAGCAAGAGTTCGAAGTCGAACGATGCTGACTATGAGGATGCAGAGGCTGGAGATGATACTCCAGATGCCACGGCAGACAACAATAAGAGCGACTTCGTTCGTGGCAGCGTGATCCTCTTTGAGGATGACTTTGCCAACGAGCCGTTGGGCGAGTTCCCCTCCAAATGGGATATCCAGAGAGAAGGAAATGCCGAAGTGGGCTCTATCAACGGTAAGAAATACGTGCATTTTACCACTCAATATAACTTTATAGAGCCTCTGATGCAGAACATGAAGTCTTATCTGCCTGATGTGTTTACTATTGAATGGGATTATTTCTGCAGTAAGCCTATAGACCAATATGGATCTGACTTTGAAATTATCTTTGATATGGGGCAGGATAAGCGCGTCGGACGAATAAGATTCCACTATAGGCCAGACAATGATCCTGATGCATGGGCTAATTGGGATTTTAAAAAGCCTAACTCTGATGATGAGGTGTCAGGAAATAATAGTGAAGGATGGATAGAGAATATTAAAATAGGTCAGTGGAATCATTTTGCATTATCATTCAATAAGCGTGCGCTCAAATTATACGTTAACGGTAATCGGGTTATCAATCTGCCGAATGTTCAGGCACCAGAGCGCTTTAAATTCTTTGCAAATGGCGATTACAAGTATCGTGGTTTTGGACATGTGGTGCTCGCCGCAGGTGCCAAGGATCTCTATGAGCGTCAGACGACAGACCTCTCTGCTGCTGCCGCTGCCGTCGAGAAGGCCATTGCCGAGACGGGTAAGTTTGTGACCAACAACATCCTCTTCGAGACGGGTAAGGCGACGCTGAAGCAGGAGTCGATGGAGGAGATCCAGAAGGTGGCCGAGTATATGAAGAAGAACCCAACGGTTCGCTTCGAGGTGCAGGGCCATACCGACAATCAGGGTTCTGATGCCGTGAACGATCCCCTCTCTCAGCAGCGTGCTGAGGCCGTCGTGAAGGCTCTCGAGGGCTTAGGCGTCGATGGCTTCAACCTCCGTGCCGTCGGCAAGGGCTCGCACGAACCCGTGGCTGACAACAAGACCGAGGCTGGCCGCGCCAAGAACCGCAGGGTAGAATTCATTAAGAAATAAATATCTCTCACAATAAGTTATTTGATAGTTAAACATAAAACAAAACAAGACCTTAACCATTGAATCAAGTTGCCCTGGAGCCGCGAGGCCCAGGGCGTTGTTCTTTGCAGCAAAAGGTAAGCATTTTATTTGAATTGTCAAAGGCATAGGGGCTTATTGATGAAAAACCCCCAATTGGGGAATTGCATATATGAAATAATGTGTGTATCTTTGCCCCAGAAATTTATTAACAGCATGAGGGGTAGCCCTCTGCACAAAAACTTAACCATTATGAGTAACATCATCAATGTATAAACCAAACTAAAATGAAGAAGATTCTTTTTGCAATTGTGATCGCAGCCGTGGGGCTCTGCTCCTGTGGCGGCGGAAAGAGTGGGGGCTCGGCCTCAGGTGGTGAATCAGGCGGCGGCAGCGCCAGCGGACTGGTTGACGGCAAATGGCCCGCAGCCGTCTATGACAAGTACGGCATTCCCGAGATTGAGACCAAGGGCCGCGTCGTCTTCACAGAACTCACCGACGAGGATCACTCGTATCAATACAGGGTCTATTATAACGGTGTGACGAAGGAAGAGATGCAGGCCTGGGTGAAGGCACTGAAGGAGAAAGGCTTCCGCGTGCCGAAATATACGCAGCAGCGCATCGACAACGGACGCAGCGACTTGGACGCTATCCTGTACCAGCCTGGGGAGAAGAACGATAAGTTCCTGAGGATGAGTTTCGACTTCGAGCGCCCAATGGAGTTCGACTACTATATCGACGATCCCAATCCGGCCTTCGAGGTGAAGGAGCGCGACGAGCAGTATTATATCGAGTACAACTTTGCCGTATCGCTCGGCGAGTTAAAGAACAATCAGGAGTCGGAGGGCTCGTTCGAAGCCCTGGGCGTGTCGGCGGCCGACCTGGCTGGCATCCCCAACGTCAGAAGGGTGAACATCAGTGCCGGCGCTACGGGCGCCACCATCTCCGTCGGCTTCTATGGCGATCATCAGTTGGCTGAAGGCGATATGGACGCTATCCACGACAAACTGGCTGACGTGCTGGAGGCCAAGGGCGTGAAGTGCAGCCATACCTTCAGCGGCAAGGAGATGACGGCTGAACAGTTGAAGGCCGACAAGGTGCGCAGTTATACGGTCGAGAAGGACGGGAAGAAGTTCCTGATGATGGCGATGACAGATGATCGCATCGGTGACTTCGGCGGACACATCGACTACCGCTTCATGCCCAGCAACAAATAGGCGCTTAGGCATTCTTGCCAGCCTAGGGCCACCTATATCAGCAATACCCCTACGCTAACGCAGAGCCCATAGACAAAAATATTACGCGCTGTTTCTCCCAAGCAGAGATTCAGCGCTTTTCCTTGATAAATGCGCTTGATCTTCAGATAGGTGAAGATGTGCATCAGGAGATACAGGAACGGAAAGAGAAAGGCCAGCAGATGACCATTCATCCAGAACGTGCCACCGAGGATGATGGCTCCGATGCCGACGGCAAGATAGAGTTGCAGGCCAGCCTTGGCACCCAGTTTCACGATGATGGTGTTCTTCCCGGCCAAGCGGTCGTTATCCCTGTCGCGGAAGTTGTTCACAATGAGCAGAGCGTCGATCACCAGTCCACAGGCCAGTGAGGCCAGGAACACCTGCCAGTTGATGGTGTGCAACTGCACATAGTAGGTGCAGCAGACTGTTACGATGCCAAAGAACACGAGGACGAGTAGATCCCCCAAGCCCTTATAGGAGAAGAAGGTCGTGTAGAGGAAGGCGAACATCACACAGAGGATGCCGACAAGGATCATCTCCAGACCACCGAACCACGCCAGTGGCAGACCGATGACACAGGCGATACAGGTCGTGGCGGCAATAGCCTTCTTCATCGCGTCGAGTTTCACCCAGCCCTGGGCACAGGCCCTGCGCGGCCCCAGTCGCGTCTCTGCATCGTCAGTACCGTTGGCGAAGTCGAAGAAGTCGTTGATGAAGTTCGCGTCGATCTGCATGGCGAAGGCAAAGAGCAGGCACAGGATGGCTGCCACCCAACTGAATGTCCCCTCCTCATAGAATGCCTGAGCGTCGGTATAGGCCAGGGATACACCAATCATTACGGGAACGGCGGCCCCAGACAAGGTTTTCGGACGGGCGGCCAACAGCCACGCCTTCGCCGAATTCGTCTTAATATTCTGCTCTTCCAACATATTTTTCTGAATTTTCTTGCAAAAGTAAGCAGAAAATCGTATATTTGCAAACAAATGACAGACTTTTTCACACCCAGCCTCGACCTGATGGAGTTTATCGAGACCCAGATACTCCCACGCTATGCCGCCTTCGACCGTGCCCACAACATGGAGCACGTCACCCGTGTCATCCGCCGATCCCTCGACCTGGTGAAGACCACGGGGGCCGATGTCAACATGGCCTACACCATTGCTGCCTATCATGACCTGGGCATGTCGGGGCCTCGTGCCGACCACCATATCCGTGGCGGGAAGATTCTCGCGGCTGATGCCAGACTAAAGAAGTGGTTCTCGCCCGAACAGATCAAGATCATGAAAGAGGCGGTAGAAGACCATCGCGCCTCCGCCAGCAGGGCCCCACGTAGTATCTACGGAAAGATCGTAGCAGAGGCAGACCGCGACATCGACACCGAGACAGTCATCAGGCGTACCGTCCAGTTCGGCCTCAGCAACTATCCTAAGATGGACAAGGAGGGGCACTGGAAGCGCTTCAAGGAGCACATGGACAATAAATACTCGAAAGACGGCTATATCAAACTTTGGATTCCCAACTCCCCTAATGCCAGGAAACTACAGGAACTGCGCAATCTCATCGCCCAACCAGAAAAGTTGCGCGAAGCCTTCGAACGGACCTTTGCAGAGGAGAGCACTACATAAAATACAGATAATAGACGGCTGCCAGCACCACGATCAGTGCTATCAATATCGCTGACTTAACCAAGCAGGTTGTCACCTTCTTAATAACGAGGAAGGCTACTATGATGGCTACCAGTACAAAAATATAATATCCTACGTTCTCCATTACTTGAACATTTTTTTAAAAGCCACAGGGATAGGTGTCTCAAACTCCATCGGCTCACCTGTTACTGGATGATGGAAGCACAGCAGCCAGGCGTGCAGACAGAGCCGGTGCAGCGGATCGTCGCCATTGCCGTATTTCGGATCGCCACAGACGGGATGCCCCATATCGGCCGAGTGCACGCGGATCTGGTTCTTGCGCCCTGTTTCCAGTTTGAACTCTACCAACGAGTGCTCTGTCGTACGGTTCAGCACGTGGAAATGCGTTACGGCATACTTGCCGCCATTATCCACGGGTGACGAATAGGTCACGTAGGCCTTGTTATCCTTCAGCCAGTTCTTGATGGTTCCCTCGTCCTGTTCCATCTCTCCGGAGCAGACGGCCACATATCGACGGTCATAGACGATATCATGCCAGTTGTGCTCCAGGATCTGTTCCGTCTCCATATCCTTCGCATAGACCATCAGTCCGCTGGTGTCGCGATCCAGGCGATGCACGACGTGCGCCGTACACTTCTGACGCGACTTCTTGAAGTAGTCGTCCAGCACAGACTTCACGTTCAGCGAAGAGTGGCCTGCCGCCATCGAAAGTATGCCTACTTCCTTCTCCACAACGATGAGCCACTTGTCCTCATAGACAATCTTCACATAACGGCTCTTGAAGCCCTGCTGGTTGCGCTTCGTCTTACTGACAGCCACCTTCATGCCTGGCTCCAGAGGGAAATCAAACTGCGAAACAGTTTTGCCGTTCACCTTAATGCCCCTACCCTGTAGCGTCGCCTTGACCTTCGTCCTGGTCTGCGGCACATGGGCCAACAGCCATTCCAACAGCGGCATGGGTTCTGATACGATATAGTGTTCGTAGTCACCCTCGCGATTATATCCTGCGTTATATCTCATGATAAACAGTCACAATATTATTACAATGTGCAAAATTACGAAAAAAACATAACTTTGTGGCCGAATCACGGAAATATTTCTCTCTGACTGTAATTTTTCCGCTGCTTCTGCGACTAACAAGACAAATAAAAAGGTAATTAACACTTAAAACATAAGGATTATGAACTGGTTAAAGTTTAAGGAAATCATTGGAATCAACTTCGTCGTAGCAAGTACGCTGAAACTGTTATGCATCTGGGGCATCATCCACTGGAGTTGGCTGGAAAGACCCGTTTCGGAGCCATGGGCCACCTACTTCACGCCACTGCTGCTGATACTGGTAGGCTCCAGCCTCATCTACGATGGTTACAGACAGAAATAATAAACATGGATAAGAGACAGTTGGAGGACGAGTTCCTGGATGTGTGCCAACATGGTGTAATGGTCACTGAAATGACGAACAAAAGAGTGTTGTCCTTGCATTGTTCCACCAAAACCCAAGACAGGGATCTGCAAGGTCTCTTGTCCATTTCGATACACAGCCAGTCCGTGATCTTCCACTGCCAAAGTCAGGCCACCATTGGGCGACGAGATCTTTTCATTCTCCTGTTGATGTGCCATCGCTGCACTCGCGCACACCATCATGATCATCAGAATACTTTTCTTCATACATTCTATTTTTACCGCTGCAAAATTAGCAATAATCCCTGAGACAACATTCACGATTTGTAACCAGTACTTTAGCGGATGTGTCATCAGGCTCGTATCACCCATATTTCGCACCGTCATCACAAGGTGGTATGGAAATAAATTCGTAACTTTGCAACCATACAAACCACAGTTATCATGAAGAAACTATTCATCGTCACCCTCTTCGCACTCTTGACATGTGGCGCAGAGGCACAAGACCGGCTCTATGCCGATGAGTTCCCCCTTGGGGATGTCACCCTACTCGACGGTCCGCTGAAACGGGCCCGCGACCTGAACATCCAGACGCTGTTGCAATACGACTGCGACCGTCTGCTGGCTCCCTACCGTAAGGAGGCCGGACTGGCGCCTAAGGCCAAGACCTATCCCAACTGGGACGGGCTGGACGGCCATGTAGGTGGTCACTACCTCACGGCGATGGCCATCAACGCTGCCACAGGCAGTGATGCGTGCCGCCAGCGGATGGAGTATATGGTCAAGGAACTGCAGGCATGCGCCGATGCCAACACCAAGAACCATCCTGGGTGGGGCAAGGGCTACGTGGGTGGCATGCCCAACAGCGAACAAATCTGGAGCAACTTCAAGAGAGGCGACTTCGGCGTGTATTTCGGCTCATGGGCCCCTTTCTACAACCTGCATAAGATGTATGCCGGCCTGCGCGATGCCTGGCTGTATGGTGGCAACGAGCAAGCCAAGCAGTTGTTCCTCGGCTTCTGCGACTGGGCCATCGACCTGACGGCCAGTCTCTCTGATGCCCAGATGGAACAGATGCTCAACAATGAACATGGTGGCATGAACGAGGTGCTGGCTGATGCCTACGCCATCACTGGTGAACAGAAATACCTCGATGTGGCGCGCCGCTTCTCCCATCGCCGTCTGCTTACACCCATGTCACAGCGCCAGGACTGTCTCGACAACATGCATGCCAACACACAGGTGCCGAAGGTGGTGGGGTTTGAGCGTATCGCTGAACTGAGCGGCTACGAGCCTTACCATACGGCCAGCCAGTATTTCTGGGATATCGTCACTGGCGAGCGCTCACTGGCCTTTGGTGGCAACAGCCGTCGCGAGCACTTTCCCAGCAAGGAGGCCTGCACGGACTTCATCAACGACATCGACGGTCCAGAGTCGTGTAACACCAACAACATGCTGAAACTGACGGAGGACCTGCATCGTCGCAACCCAGAGGCCCGCTTCGCCGACTACTACGAACTGGCCACCTTCAACCATATCCTCTCCTCACAGCACCCAGAGCATGGCGGCTATGTCTATTTCACCCCCGCCCGTCCTCGTCACTATCGCAACTACTCTGCTCCCAACGAGGCGATGTGGTGCTGCGTAGGTACAGGTATGGAGAACCACGGCAAGTATGGACAGTTTATATATACTAAGGTGGAGGATGCCCTCTACGTGAACCTCTTTGTCGCCTCGGAACTGAACTGGCGCGAGAAAGGTCTTACCCTGCGTCAGGAGACCCTGTTCCCCTACGCAGAGAGCAGCCGGATCACGATTACCAACGGCAAGGGACAGTTCCCGTTGCTGGTGCGCTACCCCAGTTGGGTGAAACCTGGTGCCTTCTCCGTCAAAGTGAACGGCCAGCCAGTCAGCATCATCAGTGGGCCGTCGTCGTATGTCACCATCGACCGCAACTGGAAGAAGGGTGACGTGATCGACATCACCTTCCCCATGCACAACAGCATCTGCTATCTGCCCAACGTACCCCAGTACATCGCCCTGATGCATGGTCCCATCCTACTCGGCATGAAGACGGGTACGGAAGACCTGGCCCACCTCGTGGCAGACGACAGTCGCTTTGGCCAGTATGCCAGTGGCAAGAAACTGCCCATCGACCAGGCCCCCATCCTCATCAATGACGATATCGAGGCCATCGCCTCACAGTTGCAGCCCATCGAAGGCAAGCCGCTCCACTTCACCCTCAGCACGAAGATGGTGAACCCTATCCAGAACGAACTGCAGCCTTTCTTCGAGATTCACGACAGCCGTTATATGATGTACTGGCTGGCCCTCTCCGAAGCCAACTATAAGGACTATCTCGCCCAGTTGGCAAAGGCCGAGCAGGAGCGGGAGGCACTTGAGGCACGCACCATCGACAAGGTGCAGCCAGGCGAACAGCAGCCAGAGACGGATCATAAGATGGAGACAGACGAGTCCTTTACGGGCAACTCCAACGACGTGTTCTATCGTGATGCCCGCGACGGTCACTATTTCAGTTATCTGATGCAGACGGGTGGTCGCACTGACCTCTCACTCCGTCTGAAGTACTGGGGCGTTGGCGAGTGGAAGAGTCACGAGTTCGACATCTTCATCGACGATGTACTGGTGAAGTCCGTCAACAACACAGGCAAGTATCGTATCTCAGAGTTCAAGTACGAGACCTACGACCTGCCTGCAGACGTGCTGAAAGGGAAGTCGCAGGTACGTGTCAAGTTCGTGGCCAAGCCACAGAGGATGATTGGCGAGATCTATGGCGTGAGGTTGGTTAAGCCATAGACCATGAAGAAAGGCGACAGTCGATGTCGCCTTTCTTCATGGTGATATGTAAGATAACGCTTAGTAGAACTTGAAGTAGCGGCGGGCATTGTTGTAACTGATGTCCTCCACCATACGGCCCAGGATCTCCATGTCGTAGGGCAGCAGACCCTTCTCCACGTCGTTGCCCAGAATGTTGCAGAGGATGCGACGGAAGTATTCGTGGCGCGGATAACTCAGGAACGAGCGGCTGTCGGTCAGCATACCCACGAAGCGGCTCAGCAGACCGAGCACGGAGAGGGCATTCATCTGGCGGATCATGCCGTCCATCTGGTCGTTGAACCACCAGCCAGAACCAAACTGGATCTTGCCCGGTTCACCACCCTGGAAGTTACCCAGCATCGTGGCGATCACCTCGTTGGCGCAGGGATTCAATGTATATAATATGGTACGCGTGAGTTTGCCCTTCATGTTCAGTTTGTTCAGGAAGTGCGACATGGCCTTGGCAGTATTGAACTCACCGATTGAGTCGAAACCCGTGTCAGGCCCCAGTTGGTTGTACATGGCCGTGTTGTTGTCACGGATGGCACCGTAGTGGAACTGCTGTGTCCAGCCGGCGTCGGCATCCATCTCTGCCATCACGGTGAGGAAGCAGTTCTTGAACTGGCGAACCTCCATCTGTGAGAGTTGCTGCCCGCGCATGGCCTTCTCGAAGATGGTCTCAATCTGAGAGTCCGTATATTCCTCATCGTAGAACTCCTCGATACCATGGTCGGAGAGTTTCGAGCCCTGCTCGGCGAAGAAGTCGTGACGCTTCTGGAGGGCATCCACCATGTCGGCGAACTTCGTGATGCTCACGCCACTGACGTTGGAGAGTTGCTCCACGTACTTGGGGAACTCGGGCTTCTCGATGTTCATGGCCTTGTCAGGACGCCAGGCGGGAATCATGATGGGATCGTCCTGAGCCTTGTGCTTGGCATACTCGATATGGTTGTGCAGGTCATCGACGGGATCGTCGGTGGTGCAGACGCACTCCACGTTATAGTGCTTCATCAGACCACGGGCGGAGAACTCAGGCTGCTTCAGTTTCTCGTTACACTCGTCGAAGATCTCGCGGGCCGTCTTGGGGTTCAGTTGCTTCGTGATGCCGAAGGCAGTCTTCAGTTCCAGGTGCGTCCAGTGGTAGAGTGGGTTGCGGAAGGTGTAGGGCACGGTCTCTGCCCACTTCTCGAACTTCTCCCAGTCGCTAGTGTCCTTACCTGTGCAGTATTTCTCATCGACGCCGTTGGTACGCATGGCGCGCCACTTGTAGTGGTCGCCGCCCAGCCACAGTTCGGTGATGCTCTTGAAGCGATGGTCGTTAGCCACCATCTCAGGGATCAGGTGACAGTGGTAGTCGATGATCGGCATCTTAGCCGCATGGTTGTGATACAGGTCCTGGGCCACCTCAGTCTCCAGAACGAAGTTATCGTCATTAAATTGCTTCATAATGTTTGTTGTTTTAGTTGTTCGTTTTAAATTTTCCGCAAAGATACTGCTTTTCTTCGAAACTTTGCTTATCTTTGCAGAAAAATTATCACGTAAACGTTTGTTTCCCCATGCGCAGCAGAATCCTACTTATCTATACAGGCGGCACCATCGGCATGAACCGCAATCCGCAGACAGGTGCCTTGGAGCCCTTCGACTTCGAGCACCTCTTATATAACGTGCCAGAACTGGAGCAGTTTGCCACGGAGATCGACACCTTCCAATTCAATCCGCCCATCGACTCCAGCGATATGACGCCCGCCCTCTGGACAGACCTGAGCCACTGCATCGCCGATCACTACGACCAGTACGACGGTTTCGTGGTGTTGCACGGCACTGACACGATGGCCTATACCGCCTCTGCTCTCTCCTACATGCTGGAGAACCTCACGAAGCCCGTCGTTTTTACGGGCTCCCAACTGCCCATCGGCCAGTTGCGCACGGATGGCAAGGAGAACCTCATCACTGCTGTGGAGATTGCCGCCGCCAAGGATGAGGAGGGGCATGCCCTGGTGCCCGAGGTGGGTATCTTCTTCGGAGGCCACCTGCTGCGCGGCAACCGTACCACGAAGCAGAGTGCGGAGGAGTTCAACGCCTTCGAGTCGTTCAACTACCCCCATCTTGTGGATGCCGGCGTGAACATCACCTACCACCGTGAGCGCATCCTGAAGCCCGACTGGACGAAGCCGATGACACCCCATTTCCGCCTCGACAACAACGTGATCATCTTCTCGCTCTTCCCCGGTATCCGCGAAGACCTGATCCGCCATATCATCCATACACCCAACCTGAAGGCCATCGTGATGCGCACCTTCGGCAGTGGCAATGCGCCTCAGAGTCCCTGGCTGCTGAATGCTCTCCGCGATGGCACCAAGAACGGCAAGGTGATCGTGAACATCAGCCAGTGCATGCAGGGGGCCGTTGAGATGAGCCGCTACGACTGCGGCTACCATCTACAGGAGGCTGGTGTCGTGAGTGGCTACGACCAGACGGTCGAGTCGGCGGTTACCAAATTAATGTTCCTCCAGAGCCACCACCCAGGCGACCCGGATACCATTCGCCGCCTCATGACGCAGAGCCTCAGAGGAGAGATGACCCTAGGCGATCCTAGGTGATCCTATTAGTTAAAGAAATTCCAGGAGACACCGAGGTGCAGCACGTTACTGTTGGTGGGGTAGTGGGGAGCCAAGAATCTCATGCCATTGCCCGAGCCACTGTTCACATGACTCATCATCACGAAGAAGCGCACGCCCTTCAGCACCATGTTCGCATAGACGTCGATAAAGGGATAGCCGCCCAGTTCCACCCGACTTTCCTGATTCTTCTGTATGGCAAACTGCGCGATCATCGGACAATAGTCGGGGGCTTCGTACTTGCTGAAGTAAGTGGCATCGGCACCCAGTTCTACCCCTAGCACCTTGGCGATCTTGAACTTCAGGTAGAGGTTGGTGAAGATGTTCCAGGTCGGCAGCGGCAGTGCGTCTTGGTTGCTGCTGTTCTGATAGGTGATCACGTTCTCCCAGTTCAGCGGCCCCAAGCGGAAGTTCTGGTGGAGTTGTGCCGTGAGGATATTGATGTTGCCCGATTCCTGATAGACACTTGCCGTCATATTCGAACGCAGGTAGGTGTCAGGGTCGAGGTCATAACTCATGCCGAAGTAGGTGTAGTTCTGGATTTCCTCGATGCCCACGCGCAGTTTCGTGTTGGTCTTGTCGTAACTGAAGATTCCTTCTATCCGCGTGCGGGTCTCTGCCGACAGGTCGTCGTTATCCCACCAGAGGTGCTTGGAATGGTATTTGGTCTGGAAGAATGTGGGCGTGAGTCTGTGGAAATAGGCGTTGGCGGCCAGTCGCAGGGTGTCGCCCCATAGTTTGAAGTTCAGGTCGGTATTGAAATCCACGTGTAACTTACCCGCATTGGCGCCCGCCAGCCAAGTCTCGGCCATGAGGTTGAAATGGAGGGTCTGCCCCTGGGTCTTGCTGAGTTGCCCGCCAATGCTGACATCATGTTCGTTCCATCTTGTCTGTGTGCCGATGCCGTTCAGGGTGTCGGGCATTTCATAGCGATTATAGTCGTAGGTGATAAAGCCTCTCAGCCCGGCCTTCACGTATTTGTTGAAACCTTCCAGCAATGCCAGTCCTAAGGTGTTCTTGAATTGCATGTTCCGTGCGATGTCATTGATGGAGTCGTTGCCCGCTTCCTCGTTTCGGGTATAGTATTTGTTGAGGTAGTAGTCCGACGGCGTGTCGTAGGCCACATAGATATGGCGGTTGTTGTTCCACTCCATGGTATGGATGATGCTGGTCACGGGCACGTATTCCAGTTTCATGGTGGCATCGATAGAGTCCTGGATGGCCTGTGCCCTGTTCAGACTGTCGATGGCAGCCTGTCCTTCGACCTTGATCCTGGTGGTGTCTGCTGCGATATTCAGGGAGTCGGGCTTGGGCTGTGCTCCCATGATCTTGGCTCCCTCCGGTCTTCCACTGGGTGCGTTGGGCTCTCTCTTCCGGCCACCGGCTTCCTTGTCCTTGTCGGGATCATCCTTTTCCTTCTCTTCCTTGCCTTTCCTCGCTTCCTGGGCAAACTGCCGCGCCTTCAACTCGGCCTCAGTCATCTTTACCTTCCTGTAAAAGCCGATGTTATACCTGTGACTCAGGAAAAGATGCTGGTGGTCGTTACGGTTCCAGTTCTGGGAGAGTACGGTGGGAATCTCGTTCTCAGCATAGTCATCCTGGAACGACTCAGGGTGCGTGACGTAGTTGTCGTTGGTGATACCACCGTTCTCTGCGGCCTTCTGATGACTGGTGTTGAAGAGCATGTGCATATTATAGCGGTCGCCGATATAGGAGCCGAACAGGGTGGCGTTGAAATGGGAAATGCTCTGTTCGCTGAAATAGCCTCTGGCATAGGCGTAATCCAGGTCGAAGCCTACGTTGACTTTCTTTCCGGCGTTCACGGCAAACTTCGCGTCGATATGATCCTCGCCATTGGTCTTGTCTCCACAGTTGTCATAGAGGATGTTGGTATAGGGCGAGAGCGTGTTCATGAAAAGGAACTGCTCGGGGCGTTTCTCTACGAAACCGTAGGGTTGGGTGAAAAAGAAGATGTCCGTCGCCGGCCTGTTGAGGAAAATCCTGCTCAGTCGCGGGGTGTAGTTACTGCCCGTATGGTTGTATTCCCCATACATGCCGTTGTTAAACGTCGTGTTCATAAACAGGTGGGGGAGGGTGTCGGGCTCCACGAAAATCCGCTCTCCGAACTTCCTGTCGATGGTCCAGGTATAGAAGCCCTTGGGAATCTCCTTGTTGCGCGTCGTGTCGTTGTTGTGCTTGTTGAAGTTCTGGTTATCGCTGCGCTGGGTGATGTTTCCCGACTCATCGATCTGGTTGAACGTGTCCTGGGCCCTGACATTTGATGCCAGTGCCACTCCAATCAACAGTAACAGGGTCAGTCTTGCCTTCATTTCATCATTCTCAATGCTGATTCCGCAATCTTGAAGCACATGGCGAACATGATGATAAAGAGTCCTGTCATGTGCTTCTCCTCGTTCTTCGAGAGGAAGAAGATCACACCGATGACGGCCGTCACCATGAAGATGATGTTCAGCCAGTTGCGTATCCTATCCTTGCTGATATTCATTTTCCGTTAAGCAAAGTGTTGAATTTGTTGAATATGAAGTCTTTACGGTCGATGGTCTTCCTGCGGAACTTGGCTGATACGGGATACAGTTTCGTGTGCTTCTTGTTGACGCTGTACTTGTCTGTGATCCATTCCTCTGCCGTGTAATGCATGGGCTTGCGATCGACATCGTAGTCGTAGGTGATGCGGGTCAGTCTGACATCGGCCTTACCGTCCGTGCAGGTGGCAAGGAGTTGGAAATTGAAGACGGTCCTGTCGAGTGACAGGGTTGAACTCTTGAAGACCAGCCATTCATGGAAGACGGTGCCCAACTCATGGTTCACGGAGTCTTTCACGGCCACGATGCTGTTCTCTATCTGGTTGGGCTCCTTCACCATCTTCTCGAGTTGCTTCAGCAGGATGTCGTAGATCTGCCGGGCTGATTTCCCCGGTGCCAGGATGGTCGTTTCCCAGCATACCTTTCCGTCAATCTCCGGAACGGCGTTCGGCATGAGGTATTTGGCATCAGGATTCTCTTTCTCCACAGGTTCTACCTCTACCCGTTCCCATGTGTTGTCCTGGGCCGTTGCCCATAGAGGCAGGAGTGTCAGCAATGCAATCAATAGTCTTTTCATTTCCTTATTCCTTAAAATTCCAGTGCAAAATTACTAAGAATATCCAATAATCGGGCAGGGATTACAGGGATTAACACGGATTTTGTTATTTTTTCACTTTTCACAGACCGCACATCATTTCATCTCCAGTTCTTTCTGCAGTCTGATGATCTCGTCGCGATACTGGGCGGCCTGCAGGAAGTCGAGGGCCTTGGCAGCCTCCTTCATCAGACGGGTCGTCTCTGCGATGCTCTTCTCCAACTGCGGTCTGGTCATCCGCTCCACGATCGGGTCGGCGGCCAGGGCAGTCGTATCTGGTACGAGCATGGCGCGCCGCAGTTCCTTCACGTCCGGACGGTCCTCCCTCTGCAGGGCACCCGTACTGATGTTCTTCACGATCTGCTTGGGCGTGATATGGTGTTCCTCATTGTAGCGGATCTGCTTCTCGCGCCGTCTGAGGGTCTCGTCGATGGTCAGTTGCATGGAGGCCGTGATGGTGTCGGCATACATGATCACCTTACCGTTCACGTTGCGGGCGGCACGGCCAGCCGTCTGCGTCAGACTCCGATGACTGCGCAGGAAGCCCTCTTTGTCGGCATCAAGGATGGCCACCAGCGACACCTCGGGCAGGTCGAGTCCCTCGCGCAACAAGTTCACGCCTACCAGTACGTCATAAACCCCTTGCCGCAGGTCGTTGAGAATCTGCACGCGGTCGAGAGTCTTCACTTCACTATGGATATAACTGGTGTTGATGCCGTGGTTCAACAGGTATTCCGCCAGTTCTTCCGCCATGCGCTTCGTCAGAGTGGTCACCAGCACGCGCTCGCCCCGATGGCTACGGGTCAGGATCTCGTCCATCAGGTCGTCGATCTGGTTCTCACTGGGGCGTACCTCGATCTCGGGGTCGAGCAGACCCGTCGGACGAATCACCTGTTCCACCACCACGCCCTCGGCCTCCTCCAGTTCGAAGTCGGCAGGGGTGGCACTGACGTAGATCACCTGGTTCACCTCCTGCTGGAACTCCTCAAAGCGCAGCGGACGGTTGTCGAAGGCGGCGGGCAGTCGGAAACCGTATTCCACGAGGTTGCTCTTCCTGCTGCGGTCGCCGCCGTACATCGCACTGAGTTGCGGCACTGACACATGACTCTCGTCGATGAAGAGCAGATAGTCCTTGGGGAAGAAGTCGAGCAGACAGTAGGGACGTTCCCCCGCCTTACGACCGTCGAAGTAGCGGCTGTAGTTCTCGATGCCCGAGCAGTGGCCCAGTTCCTTGATCATCTCCATGTCGTACTCTACACGTTCCTTGATGCGCTGGGCCTTGATGGGGTCGCCCATCTCCTCGAAGAAGGCCACCTGCTTCACCAGGTCGTCCTGGATATCGTGGATGGCGATGTTCGTCTGTTCCTGTGAGGTCATGAAGAGGTTGGCAGGGTAGAGTTTATACTCCTCGAAGCGGGCCAGACGGTCGAAGGTCACGGCATCCACCTCCTCGAGGGCGTCGATCTCGTCGTCCCAGAACGTGATGCGCAGCACCGCCTCACTGTAGGCCATCGCCACATCCACCGTGTCGCCCTTCACGCGGAAGTTGCCGCGCTGCAGGTCGAGGTCGTTCCTGACGTAGAGCGACTGCACCAATTTCCTTAACAAAGCATTACGATCCAGTTTCTGGCCGACGCGCAGTTCGATGACATTCTCCTGCAAAGCCACTGGACTACCCATACCGTAGATGCATGAAACCGAAGATACAACGATCACGTCGTTTCTGCCTGATAACAAGTTTGATACGGCCGAAAGCCTCAAACGGTCAATCTCGTCGTTGATGGCCAGGTCCTTCTCGATATATGTATCGCTGGAGGGCAGATAGGCCTCTGGCTGGTAATAGTCGTAATAACTGACATAATACTCCACGGCATTCTGGGGGAAGAACTCCTTCATCTCAGCATAGAGTTGGTGGGCCAGTGTCTTATTGTGGCTGAGAATCAGGGTGGGGCGGTTCCTGTTGGTGATGATGTTGGCCATGGTGAAGGTCTTGCCCGAGCCTGTCACGCCCAGCAGCACCTGGGCCTTGTCGCCACGCTCCAGACCCTCCGTAAGTTGCCTGATGGCCTCTGGCTGATCGCCCGTCGGCTGATAGTCTGATGTCAGTATATATTTTCCCATAGAGCATGCAAAGATAATAAATAATTCATAATTCATAATTCATAATTCATAATTTTTTTCAAAATGCTTTGTTATTTGCACGAAAATACCTAATTTTGCACCCCGAAATGAAGAAAACGCTCATTATACTCTCTTGTGTGGTGCTTCTGCTGAGCAGTTGTGCGTCGGATTTCAACCGGGTGTATAAGTATGGCGATACCGAAGCCAAGTATGAATACGCCAAGGAATTTTTTGCGCGCGGCAAGTTCCAGCAGGCAACGACACTGTTGGAGGAACTGGTAACGATCAAGAAAGGCTCCGACGAGGCCCAGGAGTGCCTCTACATGCTGGGCATGGCGCAATATTGCAATCGTGACTACGAGGCAGCATCCGAGACCTTCAAGAAGTATGTCTCCAGTTATCCCCGTGGCATCTTCGCTGAGCCTGCTTCCTTCTACGTGGGGGAGTCGCTCTACGAGAGTTCGCCTGAACCCCGCCTCGACCAGTCGCCCACCAATGGCGCCATCACGGCCTATCAGCAGTTCATGGACCTGTTCCCCGACTCTAAGTTGCGCCCCCGTGCTCAGGAACGTCTCTATGAACTCTATGACAAGTTGATCCAGAAAGAGTTCCTCTCCGCAGAACTCTATTATAACCTAGGCGGCTATTTTGGTAATATCAACTCCAACGACGAGAGCAACTATAATGCCTGCATCATTACGGCCCAGAACGCCCTGAAGAACTATCCCTATTGCAGTCTGCGCGAGGATTTCATGCTGCTCATCATGAAGAGCAAGTTCCAGTTGGCAGAGAACAGTACGGAGGAGCGCCGCCTGGAGCGCTATCGGGATGCCGAGGACGAGTGCTACGGCTTCATCAACGAGTTCCCCGAGTCGAAGAATGCCGCTACGGCCGAGAAGTATATCGCAAAATGTAAGAAAGTAATTAAAGATTAAAGATATGGATTACAAGAAATCAAAAGCCCCCGTTAATACAGTGACGCGTAACATCATGGACCTTTGCCGTGATACGAACAACATCTACGAGAGTGTGGCAATCATCTCCAAACGTGCCAACCAGATCAGCCTTCAGATCAAGGACGACCTGTCGAAGAAACTGGCTGAGTTCGCATCTTATAACGACTCTCTGGAGGAGGTTTTCGAAAACCGTGAGCAGATAGAGATTTCCCGCTATTACGAGAAGTTGCCCAAGGCTACGCTCCTCGCTACTCAGGAGTTCGTAGAGAACAAAGTGTATTGGCGTGATCCCGCTCACGATGCCGTGGCGGAGGAGAACTAATCCTGTATCGGCATGATTCAGCGTAAGCAGACCATTTATCTCATGGCGGCCATCATCATGACCGTCATTTGTCTTTGTATGCAGATCGGTTCCTTCAAGGCCGCCGGACTGGAGGTTGCCCGTGTGTATAACCTGTGGTTCACCGATCCCCTGGGCAAGCACCATTTCGACACATGGCCCCTGCTGGCCATCCTGCTGCCCACGGCCGCCATTGGCACCTATGCCGTCTTCCTCTATCACAACAGGAAGGTTCAGGCACTCTTCTGCCTGTTCAACGCCCTGCTCATCGTAGGCTGGTATGTGTGCTACTTCGTTATTTCTCAGGTGGTAGGCGACAAGTCGTGGGGCACCGTCGTTTTCCGTCCCACGTGGCCGGCAGTCTTCCCCGCCATCGCCTTCGTCCTCTACCTCATGGCCCGTCGCGCCATCAATGCCGACGAGAAACTCGTCCGCTCGATGGACCGCATCAGGTAAACCGTTGACAGTGCTGCCTTGGGTTCGACCGTCATCGGCCGCAGAGGGCGGCGTAGGGACAGGTGCGGCAGCGGTCGGGATCGCTGGTGGGCGTGAAGGCGAGGTCTGAAGTGAAGACCTCGCTGATGGTCTGGTTGAACAGTTCCATGAAGCGGTCTGACACACTGGCGATGTCGCGCACGGGTTGCTTGCCGAGACAGAGCGTGGGGTCGTAGGCCTCGACACCTGCGTGCTGGATGAAGAGCAGGGCGGGGGAGACGGGTACGGCCCGAGTCCCCTCCGCTGGTTGGCTGCGCACGATGTGGCTGTAGAGGAAGGCCTGCAGGTAGTAGTCACTGTGGTCTTTGACGTTCTGCGGGTCGAAGATGGCTTCCACGTCCGGGAGGTGCTTCAGACGATAGCCGCCCGTCTTGTAATCGACCACGCGGATGCGCAGTTCGCCTGTCTCGGGATCGGTCACCTGGTCGAGACGGTCGATGAAACCAGCCACTATCGTCGGGAATTGCAAATTCCCGACAACAGTATAGGGCATCGATACAGGCTTCTCAAGACCGAGGATGGTGAAGGGCGTGAGGCGACGGTCGATCTCAAGCAACTGGCGCACGTATTTGATGATGACCTCGCGGTTGATGAGTTGCAGACCGTCGAAGGGCGGCATGGGGCGTGAGGGATCCTTGATTTGGAAGAGTTCGCTCTTGAAGGCGACATCGACAGCCTCTTCGATCTCCACGCCGCTCTTCAGCAGGTCGTCGATGGCCAGGGTGGTGATGTGGTTGCCCGTGAGTTGTTGCAACCGCTCATAGACCATCTGGGCCGAGAGGTGGAAGATATTGCCGAAGATACGGTTGTCGATGAGGTCGTCCTCATTGTCGTCAGGTTCCGTGAGATTACAGACATAGCGGTAGAAGAAGCGCAACTGACAGCGGAGGTAATTGCTGACGGCCGTCGGACTGATGCCGCCCTGTTCGGCATTGAACCGCTGTCGGAGCAGTTGCATGACGGCCTCGGTCTTCTCGATGGGCTGTGGCGCACGGAGGCTGATGCTCTGGCCGGACTTGAGCGTCTGGAAGGTGACGGGATGATGGCTCTCCACCATGAGTTGGAGCATGAAGCGTGACATCTCGCCCGTCTGGCCGTCGCTGGTAGCATTGTTATAGACGAGCGTGACATCCGTGGCGCGCTGTAGCAGACGGTGGAAGTAGTAGGCATAGATGGCCACCTTGTTATCGACGGTGGTGAGGCCGTAGGCCTTGCGGATGCTATAAGGTATAAAAGAGGTGTCGTTAACGCCTCGGGGCATGTTACCCTCGTTGCAGGAGAGCAGCAGCACATGGTCGAAGTCGAGGTTGCGCGTCTCAAGCACGCCCATCACCTGAATGCCCTCCGCAGGTTCACCGTGGAAGGGGATCGTGGTGCTCTGGACGATCTGCATGACGAGCCGTTGCAGGGTGACGGCATCGACTTCCAGGTCACCGTTGGCCTTCAGTTCGCAGATGCGGTTCAACAGGGTATAGATGCGGAAGAGCGACTCTTGTGTGAGGGCATCGGGCTCCTCGATGCTGACGGCCACCTGGCGCACGATGTCGCGCACCCAGGGGAGAATGTCGTCAGGCAGTTCGTCGAGGGTGAAGTATTTGGCGTAGGGATGCTGGTTGAGCATGCGGAGCAGACGGGGCTGATAGCGGCCCGTCATCTTCGAACGGCCATAGACATGGAGGTTCAGCAACTGGCTGACGAGGGTGGCGGAGGCTGTCAGACTCAAGGGGTAGCCCGTGGTGACATTCACCTTCTCGACGGCTTCGGGCAGACAGTGGATCACGGTGGGCAGGAGGGCTTCGTCGCAGAGCACGATGGCTGTGCGTCGGCCGTCGCTGATGCGCCTCTCGTCGAGCCACTGGCTGATATAGCGGGCCTGGATGTTCTCCGTGGGGGCGGAGATATAGGTCAACTGTTTCTGACGACAGAAGTTGTCGTAGATGGCCTTGTCGCGGATATCGAGTTCGTTGGGGAAGGCCTCGAGGTATTGGGCGATGTAATGGCCCGCCTCGTTCTTACCGATATAGTAGTCGTCGAAATCCCAATAGAAGAGGGCACGACCTTCCTGCTTCAGGCGACGGAACAGGGCCTGCTCCACCTGCTGGATCATGTTGAAGCCCACGAAGACATAGGTGTCGTAGCGGAACTGGATGGTCTCATCGGTGGCTACCTGTCGGTAGAGGGCACCTTCGTAAGCCAGTTGCTCTGCGGCCAGTCGCTCGTTGAACGTGCGGTAGATATCGCCGATATGGCTCCATAGTCGCAGGAAACGCTGCTTGAGTTCGCTGTTGTGATCCTCGGAGAAGTTGCTGAAGAAGCGGCGGATCATCTCCCGCTGTTCTTCCGTGAGATAGGAGATGTCGTCGAGTTCGTGGATGTCGCGGAGGTTGGCGAACACCTTGTCGGCAGGGGCCACGTTCTTGTCAAGGTCGTCGAAGTCGGCCAGCAGCAGTTGTCCCCAGCCGTAGAAGTGGTCGAGGGTCTCGTCGATGCCCGTACACTGGGTGAAGCACTTGTAGAGATCGCAGACGAGTTTGATGGGGTCGGCCACCTTCAGGTCGGAGTGGCTGCGGAAGAGTTCGCTGATGGTGATATAGGCCGGACTCCACAGGGGTTTGCCTGTCAGGCGTGCCAGATACTCGTTGAGGAAGAGCGACGCACGCTTGTTGGGGAAGACAACGGTCACGCGGGAGAGGTTGGTGCCATATTTGGAGATCAGGTCGGCTGCGACGTATTCGAGGAAGGTGGACATATTTTGTTTACAGTTTATAGTTTACGGTTTACAGGTGATTTCTTCAATCTTATTACTATAGACGAACCAGAGGTAGCCTGTGATATGGGTATGGCCCATCGAGGCCAGGAGTTGCATGTAGCGCCTGACCTGATCGTGGTATTCGGGCTTGGGACTGCCGAACTTGAAATCTACGACGATCCACTCCTTTCCGTCGGTCATCACACGGTCAGGACGGTGCTCGCGTACCTCACCGTCTTCGACGGAAAGGATGGTGCACTCGTTGAAGAGCGTCCAGCGAGGCGAGAACCAGTCGGCCACCTTGGGATGGCTGAGGCGCTTGCGCAGCATGTCGGTGATGCGATCGGCCGTGATATGTTCATCGTAGATCACACCCTCGAACTGCAGTTGGTGCAGGGCATCATCGATGTCATCCACCGTGCGGATCGTTGAAAAGACCTGATGGAGCACGCTACCCGTCTGGATGTAGTTGCGACGCTGCTCATCGTCTTGATCGTCGCCAGCCACGAAGTCGCGGCTGCGGTTGCTCTGGCGGAACACGACCTTGCTCTCCTCATGACGGAATTCGACGGTCAGTGGCGATGAGGGCTGGAGGAAGGGGTTGTTGGAAGTGATGATTGATGCTTGACGCGAGAAGAGTGAGGGCTCCTCAGTCTTTAGGCTTCCGTAGGCGAAGGTGATGGGGACCTTGTCGTCTTCCAGACCTTCGAGGAAGGCTTCGGGGAGTTCATTGGCCACGAGGGGCAGACACTGTTCGATGAGGGCGGAACGGTTGCTGGAGGCCTTGCGACGGCCGATGACGTAGAGACCACGACAGGCTCGCGTGAAAGCCACGTAGAGCAGGTTGAGGTTATCGACCGTGTTCTGCAAGTGCTCGTGCAGATAGTCCTTTTCATAGATGGTGCCCATCATCTGCTTCTGGCTGTAGTCGATAGGGGCGATGGGCAGTTCACTGAAGGGCGCCTCCACTGGCTGGCACCAGAGGATGTTACCGCTCTGCTTCTCCAACTGCCAGTCGCAGAAGGGACAGATGACGTAGTTGAACTCCAATCCCTTTGACTTATGGATGGAGATGATGCGCACGCCTTCCGTCTCGTCGCTCTGGATGGCCTTGCCGCAGAGCGTCTCGTCCCATTCCTGTAGGAATCCTTCGATATTGGCCGTGTTCTCGTTGACATAGGTGGCCAACTGGTCGTAAAAGGCACAGACGTAGGCACTCTGGCCATTGATATGTTCGAGGGTGAACAGGGCATGAAGGTGTTCCACCAGTTCGTAGAGCGGTATGGTAAGCAGTTCACCGAAATGACCGATATAGCCATCGGGCAACAGGGTGTCGAGATCGACGGTGCTGAGCAGCAGTTCGTTGTCGGCCGTCTCTTCCCGGAGCACGTCACAGTGCCAGAGTTTCACGATGGAGGCCTTGGTAAGTAGGTCATCGGGGTGGGTGAGAAGACGGAGGGCCTGTACGAGCAGGTTGACGGCTGGCGAGGCATCGAGACGGAAGGCCTCGTCGGAGACGATGGTCACCTCCGGCATCTGCTCCATGAAGAACTGGGCGATAAGGGGGATGAAGGCGTTGACACGCACGAGGATGGCGATGTCGCTCTGGGCGACGCCCTGGGAGGTGAGCCGTCCAATGGTGCCGGCCAGTTCCTTCAGTGTGGCTGTCTGATACTCGTCGGCAGGTAACAGACGGATATTGACTTCCCCCAGTGGCTGGCGCTCTTCGGGGATGGACTGCTCCACGTCGGCGTACGCCCTCTGCAGTTGCTCAGCCTCCTGGGCGTTGAGTTCCTTCTGGGCCAAATATTCCAGGTTGGCGGCATTGCGGAAGAAGGAGTTGTTGAAGGTGATGATGTTCCGCTCTGACCTGTAGTTTGTCTGGAGTGATAATGTGTCAATCTGCTGACTATTAAACTGTTGTTCGATATCGTTGAGTAGTCGCCAGTCGCCAGAACGCCAGCGATAGATACTCTGTTTGACATCGCCCACGATGAGACTGCTGCCCTGTTCGTGACTCATCGTCTCGGCCAGTAGTACGCGGAAGTTCTGCCACTGTACGGTGGAGGTGTCCTGGAACTCGTCGATCATCACGTGCTCCAGTTGGGTGCCGATCTTCTCGAAGATGAAGGGTGAGTCGCTCTCGCCGATGAGGGAGTGGAGCAACTGTTGGGTGTCGCTGAGCAGGAAGCGGTTGTTGGTCTCGTTGAGTTCGCGTACCTTACGTTCGATGCTGCTGAGCAGGCGTAACTGGTTCAAGTGGCGCAGGGTGAGGTCGGCCGACTTGTAGAGGCGCCATTGACGGGGGCGCTCTTCAAGGGCGTAGCGAAGAATATCACCCAACAAAGTGTCGGCCAGTGAGTGGATGAGTTCCCTTTGTGGATGGGTCTTCTTATACCATTTCGTTGGATCACCGAGGCAATCGGTTACACGCTTGCCCACGATGCTCTCGTCGAAAATGCCTTGTCGCAGTTTGAGGAAGAAACTGCATAGTCCAGTCTTGCCGTATGAAAAATCATCAACAGACAACCCTTCTCCGTCGAGGGTGTCGAAGAAACTCTCGGCAATCTCCTTCATCCGTTCCTCGGCCTTTTGACGGATATCCCGTAGCCGGGCCGTGTAGTCCTCGAAGAATCCTGGTTCTGCCATTTTCTGTTCCACGGCCTTGCTTACCTCCTTATATTCATCGCGGAAGATGGTGCGCCCGAATTTCTTGATCTGCGAGATGACGTTCCAGGACTTATCGTCGGAGATGTTCTCCATGATGTATTTCAGAATCCATTGCAGGATGACGTCGGTGGTGCTGAGGTCCTCGATCATCTGATCAACGGCCAGTTCCTCCACTTGTACGTCATTGAGACCGATGCGCAGGTTGGTGGTGAGGTCGAGTTCACGTGCCATGTTACGCAGCACGCTCTGGAAGAAGGTGTCGATGGTCTCCACACGGAAGTAGTTGTAGTTGTGGAGCAGGTTGGCGAGTCCCAGTCCGGCCCGTTCACTGATGATCCGGGGAGGCAGTCCCGTCTTTTCCTCGATGACCTTCAGATACCTGTCAGAGTCGGGCAACTGTTTCCAGATGCCGTAGAGTTGGCTGAGGATACGCATCTTCATCTCCTCCGTGGCCTTGTTGGTGAAGGTGACGGCGAGGATGTTACGGTAACTCTGCGGGTTTTCCACGAGCAGACGGATATATTCGGTGGCCAGCGTAAACGTCTTGCCACTGCCTGCCGATGCCTTATAGACTGTTAATGCTTTTACCATCGTTTGAATAGTTCAAAGTCCATGCTGATGCCAAATTTCTGGAACTGGGTGCCCAGGAAACTGGCGAAGAATCCTACGGAAATATAGCGATTAGTGAACCCGTAGCCCACTTCCGAATAGGGACGGGTATGATCGACAAGGACATTACTGATGTAGAGCCTCTCTTTCTCAAGGTATTTGCCAAGGTATGGAAACCATGTGGCAAACAGCAGGGGCGATTCGTACGACACGTTATTGCGGAAATAGTAGTCCGACTCGTTATAGATTCTGCTGCTGAGTAGTTGGAAGTCGCCGCTCCAGTTGTCATCCCAGCCTTCGGGCAGGTTGTTGTCGCGGAAGTTAGCATAGTCGAGGAAGTAGTTGTCAAATTTGCTCGTATAGAAACCTGCCCCTGAACGGAGGTTGAGCACGCGTAAGCCTGGTATCTTGTATTTCCATTGTGCGTCAGCCTCCCAGCGTTCATAGGCGATATTGGATTGGAAGACCCCCTTGATGCTCCTTTCCCAGTCGATGGAGAAGACGGGACCTCTGTTAAGCCAGGGGGAGAACTTCAGGCCGATCATCGGGGCAAAACTGCGATACTCGGTTGGCACGCCATACTGTCGCATCAGGTCCTTGTTGATGGCCATGCGCTGGTGGAACATGATGCCTGTCTCGATGTCGAACCAGTCAAAGAGCATAATATTATTGAATACCTGCACGTGGTCATCCTTAAACTTGTCCATGTCCGTATCGTCGAAATTGATTGTGTCGCGGTGCTCATGGTTGATCTGGTCCATCACGGTGGAGTTGCTGATGCGGTTGCCATTGCCCCATACGATCTCTGCATATCCGTTTCTTTTAGGATTGTAGGTCATACGCAGAGGGGCGGTGAAGTAGAATTGCTTCTGCTTGAAGTTGTAGCCGAAGGTCGGCTTAAAGGTCAGATAGCGGTGCTCTGAGAATCTGTATCTTGTCCAGAGGCGCATCTTATACGAGAGTCCTCTGCTGCCGCTGTATCTCAGGTAGAGTGGGTTGATGATGGGTGACAACTCTATTTCTGCCACGTCCGATTCTGCGGCGATGGGCGTCACGAGTTGGTCACCAATAGTGTCCCAGAAGATCTTCTTTAGCAAGCGTGGGAACTTATTACGCTTTTCCTTGGTGGTGTCAACGGGGATGGTGTCTTCCTGATGGCGCAGGTCATCATACGCCTGGTAGATGCGCCTGTCGGTCTCCGTGAGGGGGACAGGCCGGATGGAGTCCATCAATTCGCGGCTCGACATTTTCTCGATGCTGTCTGGCAGGATCGTCGGACTGTGGTAGATGGCATCAAAGAGTGCGGAAATCCTGTTCCCCACGAAGCGGAAGATCCCGACGGTAGTACATTTCTTGGGCATCAGTGATAGCGCTCCTTCATCTCCCTGCAGGATCTCTGTACGGAAAGTTATCATGTCGAACTCTCCGTTAAGTACGGTACGGATGATGCGTCCTGTCTCTGTCTCGACAATCGCATAGCCATTGAGTAGTTGGGTGTTGTAGAGTTTCGGACGGAAGTCCAGGCGGGTCGTTCCGTCGTCGAGTCGTTTCTCCTTGAAACGGTAGAACCGGCGGTTCATCTTGTGAAAGGGAGAGAGTATGTGCCCCTCGTATAGGTCGATGTCATAGATGTTGGGTGTCATATAGTCGAGGAGCGTGGGCATCGCCTTGCGGTTTTTGCGTACCGTGCCCGCAAGTACCTGACTCCTGACGTCGTAGTGATGGGCATCGTCGAAATGCACCTTGCTATACGACTCGCGGATGTATTCCCTCGGATCCTTGGCGAGTACGTACATCGTGGGAATGAGCCACAGGGTGGGGTTGCGTTTTTCCACGTTGAAACGGAACTTGGCATACACATGGTCGTCAATGCCGTTGATATCCTTATTGAATGCCTTTTGGTATTCGTAGATGCGATTGAGAATGAGAGAGTCTGCCTTTCCCTTGGCATAGTCCTTAGCGGGCATGCTCAAGAGAATGCCTGCCATGATTAGCCTGATGAATAGTTGACCGTGTCTCAATGTCTAATTACAGTTTATCATTAAGGTATCTGCCCGTAAGACTCTCTTCGCAGCGTGCTACCTCCTCGGGTGTTCCTGCCACCACCAGACCGCCACCTCTGTCTCCTCCGTCAGGACCCAGGTCGATCACGTGGTCGGCACACTTGATGATCTCCATGTTATGCTCGATGATGAGGATGGTGTGTCCCCGCTCGATGAGGGCATTGAAGGCGTGTAGCAGACGGTCGATGTCATGGAAGTGCAGACCCGTGGTAGGCTCGTCGAAGATGAAGAGCGTGGGCTCCTGCTTCTCCTGTCCAATGAAATAGGCCAGTTTCACGCGCTGGTTCTCACCGCCCGAGAGAGTGGAGGAATTCTGACCGAGTTTGATATAGCCGAGTCCTACGTCCTCGAGTGCCTTCAGTCGGTTTACGATGGTCTTTTCCCCGTGTTCGCCAAAGAACTGGAGGGCCTCGGAGATCGTCATGTTCAGCACGTCATCGATGTTCTTGCCGTGGAAGTTGACATCGAGGATATCTTTCTTGAAGCGGTGCCCGTGACAAGCCTCGCACTCTAGTACGAGATCGGCCATGAACTGCATCTCTACGGTGATCACACCGGCCCCCTTGCACTCCTCACAGCGTCCGCCGTCAGCATTGAAGGAGAAATACTGTGACGTGAAGCCCATCTGCTGACTTAACGGCTGTTCGGCGTAGAGGTCACGAATGGCGTCGTAGGCCTTCACGTATGTGGCGGGATTTGAACGGGTGCTCTTGCCGATGGGGTTCTGATCGACAAACTCCACGCGCTTGATGGCATCGACGTCGCCACCTAAGCCGAGGTATTCGCCAGGGGCATCGCATACGTCACCGATATGGCGCTTTAGGGCAGGGTAGAGGATCCCCTTGATGAGGCTCGACTTGCCCGAACCGGAGACACCCGTCACCACCGTCATCACGTTCAAAGGAATCTGCACATCGATGCCGCGCAGGTTGTTCATCCTGGCGCCTTTGATGTCGATATGCCTGTTCCAAGGGCGGCGGCTCAATGGTACAGGGATCTCCTCCAGCCCCAACAGATATTTAACCGTATAACTCTTCGGCCACTTTTTAAGAATCTCTTGACTCCTGTCTTCTGTCTTCTGTCTTCTGTCTTCTGTCTTCTGTCTTCTGTCTTCTGTCTTCTGTCTCCTTAATATGTCTTTCGCCTGACCGTCGAAAACGATCTCACCGCCCAGTCTGCCTGCATCGGGACCGATGTCAATCAGATGGTCGGCAGCCCGCATGATCTCTTCATCATGCTCCACCACTACGACCGTGTTGCCCAGCGACTGCAACTCTTTCAGCACATGGATCAGTCGGTCCGTGTCGCGTGAGTGCAGGCCGATGCTTGGTTCATCGAGGATATAGAGAGACCCTACAAGTGAACTACCGAGACTCGTGCAGAGGTTGATGCGCTGGCTCTCACCGCCGGAAAGCGTATTCGACAGGCGGTTCAGCGTCAAGTAACCCAGTCCTACGTCCAAAAGGAACTGTAGTCTGCTGGTAATCTCCGTCAGCAGCCGTTTACCGATTTCTGCATCGTGGGCGCTGAGTTCCAGACGGTCAAACCACTCCTTCAGTCTTACCACGGGCATCTGTACCAGGTCGGTGATGCTCCGTCCCCCGATTTTCACGTAGTCGGCCTCAGGCTTCAGACGGGTTCCATGGCACTTCGGACAGTTGGTCTTACCCCTGTAGCGGGCCATCATCACGCGGTACTGTATCTTGTACTGGTTTTCTTTCACCATCTGGAAGAAGAAGTCGATGCAGGGCTTCTCCTTCGCGCCCTTATCCGAGGGCAGACCATGCCACAACCAGTCCTTTTGCTGTTGCGTCAGGCTCATGTAGGGCTCGAAGATGGGGAAGTCGTCGTTGGCGGCATGGCGGATGAACCACTGCTGCCACTCCTTCATCTTCTCACCGTGCCAGCACACCACGCAGCCGTCATAGACGGAAAGCGTCGTGTTGGGGATCACCAGTTTTTCGTCAATGCCGATAATCTTTCCGAATCCTTGGCATTCCGGACAGGCCCCGGCAGGGGAGTTGAAGGAGAACATCTGGTCGCTGGGTTCCTCGAAGGTCATGCCGTCGGCCTCGAACTTCATGGAGAAGTCGTAAAAGATGGTGGGAGGGAACAGCAGGCGTAACTCGCCCTGTCCCTCGTAAAAAGCCGTCTCAGCAGAATCCACCAGTCGGGCGATGACATCCTTCGAGTCATCGACCGATAATCGGTCGATGACAAGATAGATCTCGGAGTTCTCTGAGATCTCGGATTTCTCAAGGAAATCGTCAATTCTCTGGAAATCGCCATTGGCGTAGATACGAGCATAGCCCTCCAGCAGATAGGTTTTCAACTGCTGTTCCAGGGTTCGGCCCTCACGAAGATGGATGGGCGCCATCACCACGTATTTCGTACCTTTCGAGAACTCCAGTACTTTCTGCACCACATCCTCTGTGGAGTGCTTCTTTACCTCCTGGCCACTGATGGGTGAATAGGTCTTGCCGATACGGGCAAAAAGCAGTCTGAGGTACTCGTAGATCTCTGTCGAAGTGCCGACGGTACTACGCGGATTCCTGGCGATTACCTTCTGCTCGATGGCAATGGCAGGCGGGATGCCCTTGATGAAGTCGCACTCAGGCTTGTTCATCCTGCCAAGGAACTGGCGGGCATAACTCGACAGACTCTCCACATAACGGCGTTGGCCTTCGGCATACAATGTGTCGAAGGCCAGAGAAGATTTGCCGGAGCCACTGACTCCGGCAATCACTACAAATTGGTTTCGGGGTATCTTGACGTCAATGTTCTTCAGGTTGTTGACCCTTGCCCCCTTGATCTCTATACAATCGTTCATAGTATGCTCTTCACGGCCTCGAGCATGCCTACGCTCTTAATGAGGTCGAGGAACTGCTTGATCATCGTGTTCAGACCAGGAATCTTGTTCAGGTCCTCTTGCCAGATGAACTCTGCACCGAGCACACCGTCGGCCACCTTCTGGGTGTCGCCAGTAGCCCACAGTTCCTTCAGCAGATCCATGATCTTCTGGTCGTCGTTGGGCACGATCTCCACACCGTCCTCGCGCTTGCCACCCTTGTAGTAGGTGATAATGGCAGCCAGACCGAACACCAGTCCCTTCGGCAGTTCGCCCTTGCGCTCCAGGTAAGTCTTCACACCGGGCAGGTCACGGGCCTGGAACTTCGGGAAGGAGTTCAGCATGATACTTGTCACCTGATGATCGACATACGGGTTGTCGAAGCGCTCCAGCACATCGCCGGCGAACTTCTCCAGTTCCTCCATCGGCAGGTCGAGTGTCTGCATCAACTCGTCGAACTGTACCTTGTGGATATACTTTGAGATGACCTCGTGGTTGCAGGCATCGCGCACGATGTTCACACCGCTCAGGAAGGCCACTGGGCTCAGCACGGTGTGCGGACCATTCAGCAGCGTCACCTTCCTCTTATGATAGGGCTCCTCAGAGGGCACAAACAGCACGTGCAGGCCGGCCTTGTCGGCGGGGAACTCCTTGGCTACTTCCTTCGGGGCCTCAATGACCCAGAGGTGGAAGGTCTCGGCCTGTACGACCAGGTTGTCGCGGTAGGAGATCTTCTCCTGGATCTCGGCAATCTCCTTGCGGGGGAAGCCCGGTACGATACGATCGACCAGTGTAGCATAGACGCCGCATGACTCCTCGAACCACTTCTTGAAGTCGGCACCGAGGTTCCACAGGTCGATATACTTATAGATGCAGTCCTTCAGCACGTGGCCGTTCAGGAAGATCAGTTCGCAGGGGAAGATAATCAGGCCCTTTGTCTTGTCGCCGTTGAAGGTCTGATAACGACGATACAGCAACTGCACCAGTTTGCCAGGATAAGAACTGGCAGGAGCATCCTCGAGTTTACAACTGGGATCGAAGGCGATACCGGCCTCTGTCGTGTTGGAGATCACGAAACGGATCTCGGGCTGGTCGGCCAGGGCCATGAAGGCGGCATTCTGGGTGTAGGGGTTCAGGGCGCGACTGATCACGTCGATGCGCTCCAACGTGTTCACGGGCTTACCATTCTCACGACCCTGCAGGTTCACATGGTACAGACAGTCCTGAGCATTGAGCCAATCGACCATACCCCTCTCAATGGGCTGCACCACGACGACACTTCCGTTGAAGTCTGTCTTCTGGTCCATATTCCAGATAATCCAATCTACAAATGCACGGAGGAAGTTACCTTCACCGAACTGAATCACCTTTTCAGGCATCACGCTCTTAGGAGCAAACTGTTTGTTTAGTGGTTTCATTTTTTAATATTGTTTTTAGTTGTACTTAATTTCTCATTGCGAGTGCAAAGATACAAAGAATTCCCGAACCTTCCAAATCTGAAGTGTCATATTACGTTAAAAACCTGCGTAAAGGTTTGCGGTTGGCAAAGAGGGGAAAGAAATATATGCTTGAATAGAATTTGGAAGCGGGCGTGCCTATAGAGGGCACCCCGAAGATAATTATAAAAATGAGACATAAGAACGACATCGCACTGGCCGCCAGGCAGATGCTTGGAAAAGACGACAAGATTGTCAAAATCGTCAACCCTCGGTTGACTCTGCCTTCAGAGCAGTGCGAGTTCTATCGCTCCGACGAGCCTCAGGTGTTTGCCCGTGGCTTTGCACAGATGCGGGAGGAAATGTTGCCACGACAGGCACATAGCCCCACTCACGGAGAGCCGCACAACCTTTCGCCACCGTCATGCTGTCGGGAGCACTCGAAGGGGAGATGACGGCGATCGTATCTCCCGCCTTCAGGGCTGGCGGCATCACCAACTGGCACTGACCTCTCATGGCCAGTGCTGTGACTGTCAACAACAGGAACAACCGTCTATTCATCAATGACACCTTGCGCATTTGGGGTACAAAAATACACTAAACTTTCGTAACGAAAGAAGAATATTGCGAAATTCGTGGCGAGTATTGCGAAATTCGTGGCGAGTATTGCGCAATACTCGCCGCGAAATTTCCAAGCGGCACCGAGTATTTTCCAAGCGGCGCCGAGTATTTTCCAAGCGGTGCCGAGTATCGTGTGATGCCATGGGTGAATACCGTATCCTGTCCCCGCACGTGCGCTTATAGTTGTTTTATCCACTTTTTATCCCGCCTATCCCGCCTATCCCACACGTAAGATTTTTTACTTCCAGTGTGGGATAGGCGGGATAGGCGGGTTCTTTTTGCCTTAACCCTACTACCGCGTGTTCTGTACTTGTGGAAATAACGGACGGCTTTGAAGGAACTTTCATTGAGAGACCGAAAGGC
>FLNY01001928.1_pt1 | contig 95095 bp, 86 predicted proteins | sample 1140381 | NCBI WGS metagenome assembly FLNY01 (sample SAMEA3878172, study PRJEB12797) | bioreactor metagenome | biome: Moose rumen | place: Sweden | collected 2011-10
GAAAAAAACGTCCGGCCGCCGCACCGGAAGGGCGGCGGCTTGTACCAGAGCGACCCTGGCCCTGCCTGTCTCGGCTCCAAAGGAGCCTTGCGTCTCAAGGAATCGTAAGGCCACCGCCAAGATGGGACAAGGACCCTGGGGGCCTTGGCCGCGGCGGCGCCTCGCTTCGCTTTTCTGTCTTCCTGTTCCAGTCTTTCAAACAACGATTGTCGTTCAAGCGCCATCGGATTTTTCCGAAAGCGAGTGCAAAGGTAGCGCTTTTACGCGAAACGGCAAAACTTTTCGTGAAAAAAATTCAAAAAAAAATCGGGAGGGGGGATTCATGAGGGGATGGTGCCGAGGGAAGGGAGCAAGCGACGGGATGGGGGGATTGTGTCGACGGGATTTTTCCGGGGCGCGGCCTCACAGGCTCAACACGATTTGCTGACGGGGATGGGATGGATGCGTATTAAGCACTAATTATAAATAAGGATGAGGGAGGAGATGTAGAAGGTGAGTTCAGAAATGATAAACAAGGCGCCACAACAATCACCAGTGTAGCCATTTATTTTCTTATAAAAGAAGAAAATTAACAGCATAGTTACTATCGAAGAAGCGAGCATTGGGACAATAAAATTCTTAAATGGTAAGAAAAGGATTGAAGGCAGAATGCCACAAATAAAAGAGAAGATTCGTTCAGCCAGAGTCATCTTATTATAAAGCAATTTGTTTTTTGCCTGTTGCTCACTGCGTGCATAAGGCAGTATATTGATTACATTAGAAGCTGTCCACTTTGCGAAACTGTCAGCCGAAATGAAAATGGTGGCAAGTTTCAACATTGAGATGAAATCAGCAGTTCCGACAGCAAAACACCCATTAGTAAATGTTGTTTGCTGTATCATAATATAACTTTCAACCACATTATATAATAATAAGAAATATAAGACCAAAGAAAGCTGACCATAAGTTCCGTTATGGGAATCTTTCATAATGCTCAAAATGGATTCACGATCTTTTCCACCCCCAAAACCGTCGAAGAAATCGGCAAAACCGTCTTCGTGGAGCGCGCCTGTCAAAAACACACGAGATAAAAAAGCCAAGATTATGGCTATTGAAATCGGCAATAACAAGACAGACAAAGCGAATACAATCATCATAGTGCCACCTGTGAGCCATCCAGCCAAAGGCCAAAAGGTTACCAAATTCTGATAATGGCTTTTATTCAAGTCGGCCAATTTCCAAAAAGGCATTCTCGTGAAGAAACTCAAAGCAGCTAACAGACGTTTCATATCGTAATTTAAAAATATTTTGTAATCTTTGCGTTCTGGAAATTATTCATCTCATTAATCATATTGACAGCCGATTGGATAATAGGTAGAGCACAAAGGGCGCCAGTACCTTCTCCCAATTTAAGTCCAAGATTAAGAATTGGTTTCACTCCCAATGCATCAAGCATGATAGCATGTCCAGCCTCATCGCCGACATGACAGAAGAGCATATAATCTATAGCGTTGGATTCGAGTTGTATAGCAGCTAAAGCACATGCAGTCATAATGAATCCATCGACGAGGATCAACATTTGATATTCAGCCGCACGTAACATAGCTCCAACCGCCGCAACCATTTCAAATCCCCCAAACCATCGTATAATTTCCTTTGCATATTCCGGGAAGAAAGGTCTTTCTACCCTGCTTGAAGGTTTTTGCCAACCTTCCGGCACATCAAAAGGAGTAGAAGTGTCAATACCCGCCTTAGTGAAAAAATTATTAACAGCCCTCTTCAGCACATCGTTCTTATGCCTGATTCCGTCATCATCAAGTCCGGAGCCTGCACCTATACATAATTCCAGCGGTATGTTCTCAAAAAAATACATCCAGACAGACGATGGCGAGGTGTTAGCGATACCCATTTCGCCTAAAGAAATTGTGTTAGATCCGATATTATGGCAGACGTCAACCATATCTGCCCCACATTTAAGCGCTTCCTCATACTGTTCCTCTGTCATGGCAGGCTCGTGGAGGAAGTTTGCCGTACCGTGTGCGATCTTCCTGTTTAATATTTCAATCGTTCCATTGTCATCTGGTGAGAAGTCATAATCCACTCCAACATCCACAAGATGCATAGTAATCCCATGTTGACGACAAAGCATATTACATCCACCACCACCTCTGGCAAAGTTCTTCATTTGTTGCCATGTTACTTCCCTTGGTGATTTGCTTACCCCTTCTCGTTCGATTCCATGGTCGGCACCAAACAATATATGTTGAGGTTTATTTATTTGTGGACACAATGAATTCTGTACCACGCCAACTTGTAATGCAATTTTTTCAAGTTGTCCGAGAGAATGAAGAGGTTTGTTCAGATTGTCGATTTTATCTTGCAGCTTAATTCTAAAGTCCTTTTCTACAGGTCTGACATTAAATTTCATTATTCTTTTATTGTTATGGGTATTCCAGATACCATTAATATTACCTTATCAGCATTTGTTGCAATGAATTGGTTAATCCATCCTTCCACATCAGTAAATTTACGTTGTGTGTGATTATCACTTATGCCACCAGATCCTATTTCATTCGTCACAAAAATAAAAGTAGCATCCTGCGATGTGAATTTCACAAATTCCTCTTTCAACATATTCAACGTATTTTCCACATGCATGGCATCCGCTTTTGCCGACTTCATGCTATCAGCCTGCAAGTCGAAGAAAAAGTTTGTGGCCCACAAAGTAATACAGTCGATTACAACGACCTTTCCATTAACATCATGTTGACTCAAGAATTTTTCTTCTTCAATATTTTCCCAATTTTGTCCTCTCCTACTCTTATGCATTTCCACTCTTTGACGAAATTCCTCATCCCAAATTCTCGATGTTGCCATATAAACGGGGTTGTCATCAAGGCTCAATGCCAATCGTTCGGCATACAAACTTTTTCCGGAACGTTGTCCTCCAGTAATAAGAATTATATTTTTCATATTGCAAAGTTAACGATTAAAAATCAAAAATCAGAAATTAAATCAGAAATTAAGATAAAGATAGAACAAATAATTAGTTAATATTTGCGTAATTGAATTATTAATTCTATCTTTGTTAAATAAAAATTCCATTATTAACGTAAACAGTAATGACTTATGAGAAAATCGATTTTGCTTTTATCATTCCTATTATTAGGTTTTACAAACATTATAGCCCAGGGCGTAGATCCAGAGCCGTGGAGTTTCATGATAGGCTATATCAATAAAGGATGGAGTACAGATTTTGATGGTAGAACATACAACGAGAACCTATGGGGCCAGGAAGGCAAGAAACTCCATGGTTTTCAAATGGGTATCGGTTATTCCCCGACATTACCGATGGGCCTAGGTCTTGACACGGGTTTATACTATGAGTGCTTCATATCAAATAGTGATGTAGTTTTAGATTATGGTTATGATGATTTTACCGAGCATAACCTGTATATACCAGTCCATGTTCAGTACAGGATACCTGTAAGTCCCACATTCAGCATCCATCCATACGCAGGTTTTGGCATGAACATAGTATTGGAGGGCACATATAACATAAATGAATATTATGGTGGCTACGAGTATGACTGGTGGAATGGAAGTCGTCCATATGGTGGTGCAACTTCCTATGTAGCAGGTTACCAGACATACGACGAAGGCGATTGGCCGCGCAGTTTCAATTTCCAGTGGGAGATTGGAGCCAAATTCAAGATATCCAATTTCATCTTATCAGCCGGTTATGCATTCGGTGTAACCAACCACAAGTTCTACGAAGGATACGAAACCAAGCAGAACAAATTGAACATAAGCCTCGGATATGCCTTTGGATTATAATTGGTAGTAATTTAAATCTCACTCCAGTTATCCATGACCATATTACTAACGATAATAATTTACTTCTTTATACTTTTGCTGATTTCCCGTCTTGTAGGTCAAGGCGGGAATGATGCTTTTTTTCGTGGTAACCGTCAATCACCTTGGCCAGTAGTGGCAATAGGCATGGTAGGTGCATCCTTGTCTGGCGTTACCTTCATCAGTGTTCCCGGCATGGTGATGACAGGTGACATGACCTATCTTCAGATGTGCATAGGTTTCATTTTTGGCTATGCCGTAATAGCATTTGTGCTCATGCCCTTATATTATAAGCACAACTTAACATCCATATACAGCTATTTGGGTACCCGCTTTGACAGTACATCCCGTAAGACAGGCTCAAGTTTTTTCCTATTGTCCAAGTTGACCGGCGCCGCAGCCAGGTTATATTTAGTATGTTACATACTTCACGAGTATGCTTTCAGTGGTCAATTCATCATAAATGGCCATAAAATAGAATTACCGTTTATAGTAGTAGTCGTGTTTACATTGCTACTAATATGGCTCTATACCCGTAAGAGTGGCATCAAAGCTCTGGTTTGGACTGATTTGATACAGACATTATGTCTGTTAGGTGCCCTATTCCTAATCCTTTCAAAAGTCAGTTCTTTATGCGGATTAAGTTTAGGGGAATCTTTTTCCAAAATATGGTATGATTCCCACAGTCGAATATTTGAGTTTTCAGACTGGTCCTCCCGCCAACATTTCCTTAAGCAGTTTTTGAGTGGAATGTTCATAGCAATAGTAATGACGGGCCTGGATCAGGACATGATGCAGAAGAACTTGTCGTGCAAGGATTTACGTTCAGGCCAGAAAGACATATTCAGTTATGGGATGGTGTTTCTTCCCGTTAATTTTCTTTTTCTCTCCCTTGGCGTTTTACTAATGATGTATTTCAATGCCAATGGAATAGCCTTACCCGAAAAAGGCGACTCTTTGCTTCCCGACTTCATATCGAATGAAGCTGTAGGTCAGAGTGTGCTTATCTTTTTCACGATAGGAGTGATATCTTCAGCTTTTTCCAGTGCCGACAGTGCTTTGACTGCCTTGACGACCTCATTTTGCATAGACATATTAGACATTGAGAATCCGTCGAGCCGATTCAACAATCAATCAGAGCAAGTACGTAAGCGAGTTCACATATTGATGAGCATATTGTTCGTGTTATTTATATTGTTCTTCAAGTTGCTAGACAGTCCGAGTGTGATTGATGCGATATACACCATAGCTAGCTACACATACGGTCCACTTCTAGGTCTGTTCAGCTTTGGCATGCTTACCCGTCGCAATCCCACATCTCGATTCGTACCATACATAGCTGTTGTTTCACCCATGATATGTTACTTTATCGATTACACAACATATCATGTCACCGGTTATAAATTCGGTTATGAGATGTTGTTGTTCAATGGTATGCTAACATTTGTCGGTCTATACCTTTTCAGTCAAAAAAAGCGGCAAGAGGTAAAAGGCGAATTAAGCCCAAAAATCGGTCGTCAGATTTTGGATAAATGAAAATGCAAAATAGTTCTATTGCCAAAACTCACATTTTCACGAAAAGAGGGAAAAGTTTTATATTTCAAATAAGTGTTTAATATTCTTTCACAAATAAAATCCTCCAAGTATTTGAATTAGTTGATTATTTATGTTAACTTTGCAAAGAACAACAAATAATTCAGGCCATTTTCAAAATGAAACAAACCATTATCAAAATAGTATCCCGTTTTAAATACTGGATAGCATTTATTGTATTTGTAGTATTCATTGGTTTTATAGGAGAACATAGCTTAATAAACCGTATAAGGCAGAAGCAAGAAATATCCGAACTAAAGAGTAAGATAGCTTCAGAGCGTTCTCGTTTTGAGGCAGACTCTTTAGAGATGATAGCCTTAAAGACAGATCCAGAAGCTACAAGGAAAATAGCCCGCGAGCAATATTACATGAAAAATGCGGGTGAAGACGTCTTCATGATAAATGACGAAACTGAAGAAGAATGAAAATATACACCTACATTCACAACATAGGATTGATACTAGTATTATTGGCAGCGTTTACGATTCTAGTACTACTTCAAAATTCCATTTTTGCAAAATTATTATTCAGTATAGGTGTTGTATTTTTAACCATTGGCAGATTTTTTGGTCCTTCGAACGATTATAGTCTTTCTTGCGATAAAACAAATGACCTAACCGTACGTCGCTTATACCGTCAACGCATAGTAGCCGTATGTGTCCTATATTTATCAATTATACTGTTGTTTATTCCTTCCGGTTTTTATTGGGGCATATATCTTCGAGGAAGCATTTGGTTTATACCGTTCTTGTTCTTCACAATAATAGAAGTATATACGATATTTCGCCTTTCTTCCATAGAGAGAGGACCAAAGCCTTAACATGGGAAACAAAAACAAATAAAAGCAGCTTAAAATTCGTAGAATAAAAAAAAAACATTAACTTTGCATAAAATACAGAAAGACAAACAGACATTTTATTATTCAGGGAAAAAGATTGTAACCAGACAGCAAACAAATACTAAACGAACAGATCCCAAATTACAACACCAAGAGATCGGAATACTACAGAGATGTAGCAATTATAAGAGCCAATAATAAAGATTTTCGATTCACATCATGTTGGAATTAAATCCATTAACAGCCGTATCCCCAATTGACGGACGTTACCATAGTAAGACATCTACCCTGTCTTCATATTTTTCGGAATACGCATTAATCCGGTATCGTATTAAAGTAGAGATTGAATATTTCATCAGTCTCTGTGAATTGCCTTTGCCTCAATTGTCAAATTTTGACAAATCGTTATTTTTCAAGCTTCGCAAACTATACGAAGATTTCAGTCCCTCTGATGCAGAGCGCGTGAAATCCATAGAAGTTATAACGAACCATGATGTAAAAGCTGTGGAATACTACATAAAGGAATGTTTCGATTCCATCGGAGGATTAGATTCATATAAGGAATTCATTCATTTTGGCTTAACAAGTCAAGACATCAATAACACTTCTGTACCACTTTCCCTTAAGGACTGCCTGGAATCATTGGTATATCCTTTATATGAAGAACTGATAACACAATTGGAGAGTTACTCTAAAGAATGGGCGTCAGTTCCGATGTTGTCAAAGACCCATGGCCAGCCTGCTTCCCCTACCCGATTGGGAAAGGAATTGAAGGTTTACGCATACCGTTTACAAGAGCAATATACCCAATTACGTAATTGCAAAATAAGTGGTAAATTTGGTGGTGCGACAGGAAATTTCAATGCCCATAACGTAGCATATCCAACAATTGACTGGAAAAGTTTTGGTGATCAATTCTTATTAAACAGATTAGGAATCCATCGCGAGTCATGGACTACCCAGATATCCAATTATGACAATTTAGGAAGTTTGTTTGATTGCCTTCGCAGAATAAACACAATAATCATAGATTTAGACCGTGACTTTTGGATGTATGTGTCCATGAACTACTTCAAGCAAAAGATAAAGCCAGGTGAAGTGGGTTCCAGTGCAATGCCCCATAAGATAAACCCTATCGATTTTGAGAATTCCGAAGGTAATTTAGGCTTAGCTAACGCATTATTATCACATTTAAGCCAGAAGTTGCCCATAAGCCGTTTACAACGTGATTTGACTGATTCTACCGTTCTTAGAAACACAGGTGTTCCTATAGGTCACATCCTAATATCCGTCCAAAGTACTTTAAATGGTTTGCGTAAACTCGTATTGAACAATACAGCCATTCAATCCGACCTAGACAATTCTTGGGCAGTATGTTCAGAGGGAATCCAAACGATATTGCGAAGGGAAGGTTATCCCAATCCATACGAGACCTTAAAAGCCTTAACCCGCACAAATAAAGAAATAACAGAAAAAAGCATATACGATTTCATTGAGAGTTTGGAAGTATCGCCATCAATCAAGGAAGAACTTCACAGGATAAAACCAAGCAATTATACAGGAGTATGAACCCAGGCTATAATCCGTATAGGAAAGCGACAAATGAAATCATTGGAACAAGCGATAATACAACTTATACGTCGTATATATCAAATTTCCACAAATTATAGCACAAAAATAAAGTATAGAAACTCAACAAAGATTATCCGCGAGGATAGTATTATTAATCAAAAGAAAGAAAACATTATGAACGAATTTGAAGAATGGCAGAACAACACACCTGCCGACACCGCAAATGAAAATGAGACCAATGAAGGACACACCTCATCCCGCTCATTCAAAAGTAATGACGCCAATTACAATTCCCAGCGTCCACGCCGTCCCCGTTTTAACAATCCCAGTCATGGCTATCATCACAGCAATGAACAAGGTTTCCGTCCGGAAGGATTCAGACGTCCTGACAATGACTATCAAGGAGGATATGGCCAACGTGCTCAATATAACAACAATTTAGGAGGTTTTGACGACGAATCCCATCGTGATGGTTATAGTCATCAGGGCGGAGGTTTTGGTCAGCAGCGCAATGGATATGGTTATCAGCGTGGAGGTTACAACCAGCCGCGCGGAGGTTATGACCGTCAGCGTGACAGCTATGATCAGCAACGCGGAGGTTACGGTCAGCAACGTGGTGGTTATAATCAGCAACATGGTGGTTATAATCAGCAACGAGGAGGTTATGGCCAGCAACGTGGTGGCTACGGTCAGCAACGTGGTGGTTATGGTCAGCAACGTGGTGGTTATGGTCAACAACGTAATGGATACGACCGTCCACATCGCAGTTCCAATTATGATCCAAATGCAAAATATTCAATGAAAAAACGCATTGAATACAAAGAATATCTTGAAGATCCCAATGCCCCGATTCGTTTGAATCGTTATCTTGCGAATGCCGGTGTATGTTCACGCCGTGAGGCAGACCAATATATTCAAGCAGGAGTAGTAAAGGTGAATGGAGAAGTAATAACAGAACTAGGAACAAAGGTATTACGTACAGACACCATTCATTTCCAAGATCAGCTTGTCAGTTTAGAAAAGAAAGTGTATGTATTGCTCAATAAGCCCAAAGATTACGTAACCACCAGCGATGATCCACAGGCCAGGAAGACCGTGATGGATTTAGTGAAGAATTGTTGCAATGAACGAATTTATCCAGTAGGTCGTCTTGACAAGAATACAACTGGCGTATTGTTATTTACAAACGATGGTGATTTAGCATCAAAGCTGACACATCCAAAATTCTTGAAGCAGAAGATTTATCATGTCTTTCTTGACAAGAAATGTTCGGCTAACGACCTTCAGCAAATAGCAGACGGCGTGATGCTTGAAGACGGAGAAGTACATGCAGATGCCATTAGTTATGCATCAGAAACCGACAAGAAACAAGTAGGCATAGAGATTCACTCGGGCAAAAACCGCATTGTACGTCGCATATTTGAATCCTTAGGTTACAGAGTTGTCAAGCTAGACCGCGTGATGTTTGCCGGCTTAACCAAAAAAGGTTTGAAACGTGGCGACTGGCGTTTCCTTACTGAGCAAGAAGTAGCAATGCTTCACATGGGAAGCTATAAATGAAAGAAAAGGGAATACCCAAAAGTGAAGAATGAATAATTAGGTATTGAGAATTCACAAAAACATTCAAAAAATCAAAATAATGAAAAGAATAAAAGTAATAGATATATTGCAACGCCAAGATTATGGCACAGAAGTGAAGGTATGCGGATGGGTACGTACAAAACGAGGTTCAAAATCAGTGAATTTCATTGCTTTGAACGACGGTTCGACAATAAATAATGTTCAAGTCGTTGCTGATACCGAAAAATTTGAGGAACAATTAAAATCGATTACTACAGGGGCCTGCCTGTGTGTTACCGGAATATTGACAGAAAGCATAGGCTCAGGTCAGAGCGTTGAAATTCAAGCCACATCGATAGCAATATTAGGCGAATGTCCTATTGATTTCCCTATGCAGAAAAAGGGTCAAAGTTTTGAGTTCATGCGTCAACATGCACACATGCGACTACGTACAAACACATTTGGTGCAGTGATGCGCATTCGTCATAATATGGCAATTGCCATTCACAAGTTCTTTCACGATCGTGGTTTTTTCTATTTCCATACTCCAATTATTACAGCGAGCGACTGTGAGGGAGCAGGTGAAATGTTTCAAGTGACGACAAAGAACTTATATGATTTGAAGAAAGACGAGAAAGGTCAAATCATATATGATGATGATTTCTTCGGTAAGATGACCTCTCTGACCGTATCAGGTCAGTTGGAGGGAGAGTTAGGCGCCACATCATTAGGTCAGATATATACTTTTGGTCCTACGTTCCGTGCCGAAAACTCAAACACCCCACGTCATTTAGCCGAGTTCTGGATGATAGAGCCCGAGGTAGCATTTATGGATCAGTCCGAATTGATGGACTTGGAAGAAGAATTCATCAAATACTGTGTTCAGTGGGCTTTAGATCATTGCAAAGATGACCTGGCATTTATGAACAAGATGATAGACAAGTGTTTGCTGGAGCGTTTGGAGTCTGTAGTATCGACCGATTTCATTCGTTTGACCTATACTGAAGGGGTAAAGATCCTTGAAGAAGCCATTTCATCCCAAAAGAAAAAGTTCGAATTCCCCATATCTTGGGGAGGCGACTTGGCTAGTGAACATGAGCGTTATCTAGTTGAAGAGCATTTCAAGAAGCCAGTAATCATGACAGACTATCCACGCGAGATAAAATCATTCTACATGAAAATAAATCCAGATGGCAAGACCGTCCAGGGAACAGACGTTTTGTTCCCTCAGATAGGCGAAATCATAGGTGGTTCTGTTCGAGAGGAGAGCTATGACAAACTGATGAAAGAGATAGCAATACGTAATATTCCAATGAAGGACATGTGGTGGTATCTTGACACCCGTAAATACGGAAGTTGTCCACATGCCGGATTTGGTTTAGGCTTTGAGCGCCTGATTCTGTTTGTGACAGGAATGCAGAACATACGTGACGTGATTCCATTCCCACGTACTCCCAAGAACGCAGAATTCTAAGAAACTTTAATACTAAAAATGGGGTGTGTCGCTTGGGTCCCAGCCTATTTTTCTCATGAAAAAGTTTTAGCGGACAGCAATAAAAAAACAAAATATTAATTGAAATTATAAATAAAATCATTATTTTTGCATCATAAAATGTATAAAGAAAACAATTGATTTCATGATGATAATAGGACTTTTAAATTTACTTCAAGCTCATATGAATTAATTGAATAAAAACAGACAAATAGATAATACTCAATTAACTACATTCAATACAATTAATTAACTACATTCAATACAATTAATTAACTACATTCAATACAATTAATTAACTACATTCAATACAATTAATTAACTACATTTATTAACAATTAAACGTATCAAGTTATGAAACATCGTTTACTTTTTACTCTATTATTAGGAGTGATGGCAATCGGTGCAAGTGCTCAAGACTACACAATCAAACAGGACTTGAGTTCAAAGATCACTAATGCCAATTTTGGTTCGGACAGTCCGGTAACAACCACAGTCCGCACATACGATTATGACATGCCTGATGAAGGAGCCGGTTCTGGCGTTGACGGCGCAAAGGGTTTGTTTGGTATGCAGCCAGTTACAGGCTGGGTAGCCTCATCTCCAACCGACAACACAAAGGTAACAGATCGAACTGACGGTTTGAACGCAAAGGCCGCCGGAGTGTTTGCGTATGACGACGAATCAGGTGAGGACGACATGCCAGGTCTTGGCGGTTCATATTATCCTCCATTCTTGGAAGAAAGTTTGTCTGGCAACGCCTTAGGTATGGTAGCCGTATGGAGTGCAACCATGTCCTACACTCAAGACATAACTCTTCCAAAGGGAGCCTACATGCTCGAATTCAATGTATATAATGTCTCAGGTAGCAGTGCAGTCAGTAAGAGTAATTTCGGATATGTTGTAAATGCCAGCACATCCTACATGTCAGAGAAGACCACATTCGAAACAGGAGTATGGGAGACAATAACCGTGGTATTCCGTTTGGCAGAAGAAACAAGTGGAAAGATATCCATGGGTTATGAATCCACCAATTCAGGTTCAGGTGCAATGCCTCACTTATTTGTCGATAATGTGAAGCTCTACGAGATAGACGAAGGTGAGATTGAACAGGAGGAAATTGACAAGCTAAAGGAAGATTTGTTAGCATTGATTGAAATAGGCAACACTTACGGAGTAGATACAAGTGCATCTTATGCAGTATATAACAACCCCAATGCCACCAAGGCACAAGTTGAAGCCGCAATTGAGTCTCAGAAAGCCTTGAATGCCAGTGGTGTGACAGACTTATCGGAAGCCTTTATCACGAATCCACACTTCTCACAAGACGATCCAGTAATAGGCGGAATTTGCACATACGATTATGACTGTGAGAAAAACGGTATTGATCTAAAGAACTACAGTGAATTACCAGTAAAAGGATGGACAGCAATCAGCACAGATAATGGTCGTGCTTCTGGTGTTTATGCAGTAGGAAGCGACGCATTCCTTGGTGGTACAGCTTTCCTGCCTCCAACTTCGATGTCAGACGGTTCTACAGAAGGTAAGGTATTAGGATTCGTTACTTGTTGGGGAATGACAGTTCAATACAAACAACAGGTAACACTGCCAGCCGGCAAGTACACATTAACACTTTCTTATTATAATGTTGCTGGCACAAGAGCTGCCAGCAAGAATCTAATTGGATTTGTTGAAGACAATGGTACCGAACATTTAGGGACAAGGACTACCTTCCCAGTAGGCACTTGGACAACGGAAACCGTTGAATTTGAATTATCAGATCAAACAACAGGCTATTTCAGTCTTGGTTACACATCATCTGGTGGTAGTTCCGGCGAAAATCCACATTTCTTCACTGACGGAATTTCATTGGTATATGTAGGAACAGGCATAGATGCATCCCTTTTGGCACTTCAATCAGCAGTTAGTGGCGGTGAAAGTCTTCTTGAAGAAAATTTCAACGCAAGTTTGAAAGGCACTTTCGAAGAGGCTGTTATAGCAGGTCGCGAATTAGTTGACGCTCAAAGCCACGACAAAGATGCCAACCGCGCAGCCACCGAAGCCATCAAATCCCAACTAGAAGCAGTAAACTCCAGCATCCAGGCATACCAGAAGCTACAAGAATTCTACGATGGCGACTTAGCAGACGCACTTGACAAATACGAGAGCACCCAACCAGCATTGTACGAACAAATTGCAAAATTAAACGACGATGTTGCCGAGGCGCTTGATGAGTACACATGGAACAACGAAGAAATCGATGCGGCAATTGCCGAATTACCTGAATTAATAAAGGCATTTGTTCAAGAAAGCTTCGAAAAAGCAGTAGAAGAAGGCAAGCAGTTGGATCAAGACCTTGACATCTCTATCCTATATGACAACCTAGGCTATACTTATAGCACAACAGCAGTAAGCAATACCAAAGTTCCAGACAAACAGTGGACATACGGTGACGCATCCAACTTCAAGACACAATATGGCACAGCCGAGGTATGGAATCAGAGTCCATTTACAGTAAGCCAGACCATGACTGAGATGCCAGCCGGAGTTTATACGTTGAAGGTACGCGCCTACTATCGTACAGCAGATAATGAAACCAACTACGCAAGTTACAATCCAGACGATGAAGTCGCTTTCGTATTTGCAGGCAATCAGAAGACCGCTTTGACTAATGTGGCAGAGATAGCATCTTCAGACGAAACAGAATTCACCAAAAGTGCAGAAGCATCAGAAGGTATTTATGTGCCAAATAACCAGGAAGCGGCACACGACATCTTTGAAGAAAGTTCATATGACGGCAAGCTGCTGAAGAGTGTTTCCACAGTATTGACAGAGCAAGGTGACTTGACATTTGGTATCACAGCCAACGAAATGGCCAATGACTGTTGGGTGGTATGGTACAACTTTGAATTATACTATAATGCAATAGCCGGTAACGACCAAGTTGTCAATGACGAACTCCAAGCCCTTCTTGACATAGCCAACCAATATGCAAGTGATGGCTGTTCAGATGTAGTTCAGTCGTTGATAGATATTGCCGATGCATATGATAAAGGAGAAATAGCTCTTGACAAAGGTACTATTGAAGAAAGGCTATCTGCAATCAACACACTTAAGTCCGCAATTGCAGAAGCAGATGAAAGTGCGAGACTCGTGGATGAGCTTATGACCAATAAAGATTATTTCAGCACCTTAAAGGACGAAGCCGAATACACATCTTCAGACGAAACGTTATCTGACTTGATGTATCAAATTGAAAACGGTTCATACGAGTCGAACGATGCAATCCAAGAAATGATTGAAGCATTGCCATCAGCATGGGCAAAATATGTTCTAGGTCAAGACTTTAGTAATGCAACCGAAGACAATCCTGTTGACATTACAGGAATCATTTTAAACCCAGACTTCGAAATTGAAAACGCCAATTACTGGACAATCGACGAAGAGATTGGTCAGAACCAAGGTTACCAAGGAGCAAGCTACACCAATGCAAGCGGTGAATTAACAGTTGACAAATTCATTGAAGTATGGCGCAACAATGCCATCTTGAATGATGGTGATGTAAGTCAGACCTTAGCTGCAGTACTTCCAGAAGGATATTACGTACTCGAAGTAGATGGTTATGCAGTTAACCAGAGTGGTCTTCCAGAAGAAGCCGAAAGCATTGTTGGCGCATACCTGATGGCCAAAGTTGGCAGTGCGCTGAATCTAACAGACATGGCAGTAGAAGGCACAGCAGCCGAGCCAACTCACTTTACCCTTGGTTTCTATTCAGACGGTGTATCTCCTGTAACCGTAGGTCTTCATGTTGAGGGCACGAATGCAAACTGGCTTGCAGCTGACAACTTCAAGCTGAGCTATGTAGGCAGTGATGCTCCAACAGCTATTGAGAACATTGAAAATGCAGACAACGCATTCAACCTCGAAAACGCAGTTATCTACAACCTGTCAGGTCAGCGTTTGAACCGTGTTCAGAGAGGCATCAACATCATCAATGGCAAGAAGGTTTATATCAAATAAACCAAGCTTATAGACAATAAGGATCGAGAGGGTATGTCAAAATTGACATGCCCTCTTTTTTTAAGAGAGAGATTAGGATGGATTGGGATTGATTGGGATTGGTTAGGATGGGTTAGGATTGGTTAGGATGGGTTAGGATGGGTTAGGATGGGTTAGGATGGATTGGGATTGGTTAGGATGGGTTGGGATGGGTTAGGTTGGGATGGATTGGGAGAGGAGAGGTTTATGGGGGATTTTATATGGGGGATTTTGTGTTATACAACATAATTTGAGTAATATATATATTATAAATAATGTGTAAATTTGTAAAAGAGAAAGCAGGGCTAATCAGTTCTGCAGTATTATTTTGCAACTATCTCAAATACAAAATATTAACAAAACTGTTCTAATAATTATGAAAGTTTACCAAACAAAAGAAATCAAGAACATTGCCTTGCTTGGCAATAAGGGAGCGGGAAAGACCACACTGACCGAATCCCTGCTCTTTGAGGCCGGTGCAATCAGCCGTAAAGGTCACGTATCTCAGAAGAATACAGTAAGCGACTACTTCCCGGTAGAAACCGAATATGGCTATTCGGTATTCTCCACGGTATTTCACACAGAAGCCAACAACAAGAAACTCAATTTCATTGACTGTCCAGGAAGTGACGACTTCATAGGCGCCGCCTTGACTGCAATGACAGTAACCGACACTGCAATAATCGTAGTAAACAATCAGGTTGGTCCAGAGGTAGGCACACAGAATCATTTCCGTTATACAGAGAAACTCGGCAAGCCAGTGATTTTCTTGTTAAACCAATTAGATGCAGAAAAGAGTGACTACAGCCAATCCGTTGAGCGTCTTCGCGAATTGTTTGGTTCCAAGGTGGTACAAATTCAATATCCGCTAAATGAAGGTCCTTCTTTCAACACATTGATTGACGTATTGTTGATGAAGAAACTGACATGGACAAAAGATGGAGGTGATCCGTCAATAGAAGACATTCCAGCCGACGAATTAGACAAGGCGACAGAGCTTCACCACGCATTGGTAGAAGCAGCCGCTGAGAATGACGAAGCTTTGATGGAGAAATTCTTCGAGACAGAAGAACTCACGACTGATGAGATTCGCGAAGGGATTCGCAAGGGTTTGGCAATGCGTGGTATCTATCCTGTATTCTGCGTAAGTGGTGAGAAGAATATAGGAGTACGTCGTTTGATGGAATTCCTTGGCAATGTAGTACCATTCGTAGATGAGATGCCAAATGCAGAGACCCGCAATGGCGAAGAAGTGGCTCCAGACCCCAATGGCCCAACCGCTCTTTATTTCTTCAAGACGGCCAACGAGCCACATATTGGTGGCGTTCAGTATTTCCGCGTGATGAGTGGTAAGGTTCATGAAGGCGATGACCTGACCAACATAGACCGTGGCAGCAAGGAACGTATAGCCCAATTATATGTATGCGCAGGCTCAAACCGCACAAAGGTAGAAGAATTGGTAGCAGGCGACATAGGTTGTTCTGTTAAATTGAAGGACGTTCGTACCGGCAATACCTTAGTAGGCAAAGACTGTGACTATGGCTTTGACTTAGTAAAATATCCAGAACCACGCTACATTCGTTCCGTGAAGTCGGAAAGCGAGTCAGACAGTGAAAAGATGATGAGTGCCATCCAGAAGATGGCTCAAGAAGATCCGACATGGGTACTTGAACAGAGCAAGGAATTGCGTCAGACATTGATAAAGGGTCAAGGTGAATTCCATCTTCGCACATTGAAATGGCGTCTTGAGAACAATGAAAAGATCAAGGTTATCTACGACGAGCAGAAGATACCTTATCGGGAGACTATCACCAAAGCCGCCCGTGCGGATTATCGTCACAAGAAGCAGTCAGGTGGTGCAGGTCAGTTTGGCGAAGTACACTTGATAGTAGAGCCATACAATGAAGGCGATCCAGATCCAACGGTCTATCGTTTCAACGGTCAGGAATTCAAGGTGTCGTTGAAAGGCAAGGAAGAGATAGATTTGGAATGGGGTGGTAAGCTAGTATTCATCAACAGTGTTGTAGGAGGTGCTATCGACACACGTTTCATGCCGGCAATCTTAAAGGGTATCATGGGCAGGATGGAACAAGGTCCGTTGACCGGCAGTTACGCTCGTGACGTTCGCGTAGTAGTATATGACGGAAAGATGCACCCAGTAGATTCAAACGAGCTTTCATTCATGTTGGCAGGTCGTAATGCATTCAGCGATGCATTCAAGCAAGCTGGTCCAAAGCTTCTTGAGCCAATCTATGACGTAGAAGTTTTGGTTCCAAGCGACAAGATGGGAGATGTGATGAGTGATCTTCAGGGACGTCGCGGTATGATCATGGGTTCATCAAGCGAAAGTGGCTATGAGAAGCTTCAGGCAAAGGTTCCACTCAAGGAACTAGCCAACTACTCAACCTCTCTGTCCTCGATTACTGGTGGTCGTGCTTCTTTCACCATGAAGTTCTCCACATACGAATTAGTTCCTACAGATGTTCAGAACCAATTGATCAAAGAATTCGAAGCTCAGAACAAAGACGAGGATTAATGATAATCAAGTTTATGATTATCATTCAGGAAGGCTACATAAGATTAACAAAATACCAACTAAAAAATCGGCAAATGTTAAATTTGCCGATTTTTTTGATATTTTTAATTAAAAAAGTTATTAAATATTATATATAATCAAATAGTTTTCCGTTACTTTGTTATATTCAGATTTGAAATACAATCTCAATCATCTATAAGATCGAAGAGAATTATATATAAAATGAACAAGTTCTAATTAATTATCAAGAATACACTCAAGTCCATTCAACAATATTCCAAGTGAACAAGCGCACAATAATCATATTAGCGATAGTGATGGGAATATCATTCATTAGCCTGTTGGTGATGCAACTAGGTTATGTGGAAGATATAGTAACCATGCGTCGTGAAAATTTTGGTGTATCTGTAAACCGAGCTTTAAATGCCGTCAGCCGTAACATGGAGTTCATTGAAGCCTCTCAATATATAGAAGATCGCATCAAAAGCATGGACGACTTAAACATCACTATTGACTCGAAGAGCATATATCCCGACTCCGTAAGCACCAATCAAAAGATAAATATTTCGGACAATTATCGTCATTACAGGCAAATCGACCCGAGCGAAAAGAATAATGAGCTCATCACTCGTCATGCCAACACCTTTCTTTCCGGGGATTCGGCCTTATACAGCCAGTTCAAGCACAAGCATTACCTACTCGACACTCTTATTATGACAATGCTATACACTGCCAAGGACCGTTCCTTAAGCGACCGAATAGATTTCAAGAAGTTAAGTCAGAACCTAAACTATGAATTGAGTTCCAATTCCATAGATCTCCCGCACCATTTTGCCGTGTTGAACAACACAAATCATCAAATATACAAATGTTGTGACCAATATTCAGAGACAGACGGTAGCTATACATATACCCAACAATTATTCAAGAACGACCCTATAGAAAACCAAGGTGTGCTGAAGGTGGTATTCCCTGATGCCAGAAGCTACATGTTCAGTTCAATCAGTTTCATAATTCCAAGCATTGTATTTACACTGATTTTGCTGATAACATTTACAGTAACCATGGTTTTGGTATTTCGTCAGAAAAAGCTATCTGAGATGAAGAACGACTTCATCAACAACATGACACATGAGTTCAAGACTCCGATATCGTCAATTTCATTGGCATCCCAAATGTTAGCCGACAGAAGTGTCCCTAAGACGGAGAAGATGACCAACCGATTGGTAGAGACAATAAACGTAGAAACGAAACGTCTTCGTTTCCAGGTAGAGAAAGTACTTCAATTGTCGATGTATGAAAACCAGAAAGCCAACCTGAATATGGTTGAGCTCAACATAAATGAATTGATTTCCGGCGTGGTCCACACCTTTACCCTAAAGGTTGAAAGGAACGGAGGAAAGATAGTATCCCACTTAAAAGCGAGCAATCCATTGATATTGGCAGATGAGATGCATATTACTAACGTGATATTCAACTTGATGGACAATGCTGTGAAATACAAACGCGAAGACTCCCAATTAGAGCTCACCATATCAACTCGTAGCACATCAAAGCATCTATATATAACCATAGCCGACAATGGTATAGGAATTAAAAAAGAAGACTTAAAGAAGATATTTGAGAAATTCTACCGTGTCCACACCGGCAATCGTCATGACGTAAAGGGTTTCGGTTTAGGTTTGGCCTACGTTAAGAAAATAATAACCGACCACAACGGCACAGTCCACGCCGAAAGTGATTACGGAATAGGAACAAAATTCATTATCAAGCTACCACTATTGGTAGAAGAAGTTGATGATGAAGATTAGTAATCAGTAACAAGAAATTAGAAATTTAGAATTAAGAATTAACAACCACTAAAATCAAATTAATATGGAAGAAAAATTTGAAGACGTAAAAATTCTCTTATGTGAAGACGACGAGAATTTGGGAATGTTGCTTCGTGAATATTTGGAAGCAAAAGGCTTTGAGGCCGATTTGTGTGTAGATGGCGAAGAAGGCTACGATGCATTCTGCAGTAATAAATATGATTTATGCATATTGGACGTGATGATGCCAAAAATGGATGGTTTCACCTTAGCCAGCAAGATTCGCGAGCTAAACGCAGACGTTCCATTCATATTCTTGACAGCCAAGACCTTGATTGACGATATCCGTTCCGGTTTTGAAATTGGTGCAGACGATTACATAACCAAGCCATTCCGCATGGACGTGGTAGTATTGCGCATAGAAGCCATTCTACGCCGAGTTCGCGGCAAGCAGAACAAGAACGAAGTTGTTCGCAGTATTGGAAAATACACCTACGACACACAGAAACAAATGTTGACAATAGGCGACGAGGAAAAGAAGCTCACTACCAAGGAGGCCGAGCTCCTTACCTTGCTCAGCAACAAAGTGAACGAGTTATTGCCACGCGAATACGCCCTTAAAGCCATATGGATAGATGACAACTATTTCAACGCCCGTTCAATGGATGTCTATATCACCAAACTGCGTAAGCACTTAAGCCTCGATCCAAACGTAGAGATATTAAATGTGCACGGCAAGGGCTACAAACTTGTGATATCTGAAAATGCCGAATAAGCATAAAAAGTCAACAAAAACAAAAAGGAGCAGAAATTGAATCTGCTCCTTTTATGATGTTATTATGCAAAAACAAAACAATTATTTTTTTGTCAGTTTCTCATCAGCCTTTTTAGCAACCTGCGTTACTTCAGCTTCAGCTTTATCTAGTACTTTAGTCACTTCTTTCTCAACCTGATCAGCTTGTTTCTTTACTTTTACAACTGTGTCCTCAGCTTTTTTCTCAACTGCAGGAGCATTGACTTTCAGATTTGATTTTTCCTCAACCACATTTACAACAGGCTCGGTTTCTTCTTCATCGGAAAGTGGAAGACGTTTGTTCAAAACAATATGAAGAACAAGTCCTGCAATCACCAGCAAGAGAGACAATGAAATATACCAGTTGAAAGGCTGGTCGTACAATAATCTAAGATCAGGAATAAAAGCCACGAGAGCCATAAGAGCACCAAGGAGTAAGATTCCAATGCCTAAATACTTTAAAGAATTGTTCATTTTAATATCTTTTATTTATTAATATTTATCAATAAGTGAAATTACGATAATGAGAAAACTGTTGTAGATTCACATTATTTTGCAAAATAACAATAATTTTGCGAAATTACGAAATATTTTAAATAATATTTTAAATAAAAATCAAAAAAAGGATATAAGATGATTGAAAATCAAGAAAAAAGTTGTAATTTTGCATTCGATTTGGATTTAGAGTGCTTTTTGAAGTATTTTTCATGTCAAATCGTTAAAAACATTAACTTAATTTATTAACAAAAGTATTATGAATCAGTACGAAACCGTTTTCATTTTAACTCCCGTTTTATCTGACGATCAGATGAAGGAAGCGGTAGAAAAGTTCAAAGGCATTCTAAAGGATGCGGAAGCTGACGTATTCAGCGAGGAGAACTGGGGTCTGAAAAAGCTTGCTTATCCAATAGAAAAGAAGTCAACAGGCTTCTACATCATGTTGGAATACAAAGCCAACCCATCAGTGATTAAGAATTTTGAGTTGCAATTACGTCGTGACGAACGAGTGTTGCGTTTTTTGACAGTAAAGAACGAGAAATACGCGGCACAATATGCAGAAAAGCGTCGTAACAAATTTTCTAAAACAGAGGAGGCATAATCATGGTAGCACAGACAACAGAAATCCGTTATTTGACTCCAACGACAGTTGATGTCAAGAAGAAGAAATATTGCCGTTTCAAGAAGAGTGGCATAAAGTACATTGACTACAAAGATCCCGAATTTTTGAAGAAGTTTTTGAATGAGCAAGGAAAGATATTGCCACGTCGCATCACTGGTACATCATTGAAATACCAGCGTCGTGTAGCTCAGGCAGTAAAGCGTGCTCGCCATTTAGCACTTCTTCCATTTGTAACAGACTTGATGAAATAAGGAGGGCAATATTATGAAGATTATATTGAAGAAAGATGTCCTTGGCTTAGGTTACAAGGATGAGATCCTGACAGTAAAGGATGGTTATGGTAGAAATTACCTCATACCTCAAGGTTTAGCCATTTTGGCAACTCCTCAGGCAGAGAAAATATTGGCAGAAGAGTTGAAACAACGTGCCCATAAGATTGCAAAGATAAAGGCAGACGCAGAAGCAAAAGCCAAGCAGTTCGAAGGTGTAAGCCTTACTTTGAAGGCAAAGGTATCTGAAGGCAGAAACATATATGGTTCTGTAGGTGCTCCTCAGTTGGCAGAAGCGTTGGCATCAATGGGTCTTGAAGTAAATCCAAAGCAGATAGCTTTCAAGTCAGTAAAAGAGTTAGGTCAATATACCGCAACCATCAATTTCCACAGAGAAGTATCCGTTGAAATTCCATTTACCATTGTGAATGAAGACGATACCGTAGCTCCAAAGAAAGTGAAAGAGGATGGTCCAGCAGAAGAATCCCCGGTAGAGAAAGCAGAGGAAGCAGTAGAAGAAATAGAAATTGATGAAGAGGATTTAGAGCCAGTAGAAGAGGCATAAATCATTCAAATATAAAAAAGATGTGTTCACTTCAAATTGGACACATCTTTTTTCTATATATCGAATCGTGTAAATTTCACGAGTCTTGCCAGGTCAACAAATTTGTATGTGGAATCTTACAATATACAAACCAAATTTTCCATGTCACCGGAAAAAGGATATTGATTAAAGATATAATATCTGCAACCTAAATCGGCAATTTACTAAAGTGTTTACGCCGTTTAAAGTAGTATTGCCAAATAATAGAGAAAGGCATTCTATCACCTTTTCCATCCCCCACCCTGTTATTTTGTATTTCAGACCTTTGACCGTCCAATTTCTTTTTTGTTTTTTTAAATTCTTTTCGGGCTTTTCGTACCGCCTTAAAATTAGCCAAATCACCTTTTATGAGAAATGATATGGCAGCCAAGTTATCCAATATCCATCTCATTCTCAAGACGGAACACAAATCATTCTGTTCCAGATTCTTATATAGCATAAAAAGATTATTCCTAAAATTAAGAAAAGTTTTTCTGGGATTGCCTTGATTGAGTGACGCACCTCCAAGATGATACACCTCCACACTTGGCACACAAACAATTCTCTTTCCCAAAGCCCTCATTCTCCAACATAAATCAATTTCCTCCATGTGTGCAAAAAAGAGTTCATCCAGTCCTCCAACTTTCCAATAGTCATTCTTCCGAACGATCATGGCAGCACCGGTCGCCCACATTACATCAATGGCGTTGTCATATTGTGAGTTGTCATTCTCCACGACATTCATTATCCTCCCCCTGCAAAATGGATATCCATATTTATCAACAAATCCACCTGCAGCCCCAGCATATTCGAAACACTGAGGATGTTTTGCAGACAGAACCTTTGGTTGACATGCAGCCACATCTGGATTTTCATCCATAAATTGTATGAGAGGTAGAATCCATTGATTTTGTTTGATTTCCACATCAGAATTCAACAAGACGTAATAATCAGCATCTATTTGCTTCAACGCCCTATTATATCCCTCAGCAAATCCATAATTCTTGTCTAGGGGAATAAGAGGCACTTGTGGAAATTCTTCTGCAAGTATTTCCAAAGAATCATCGGATGACCCATTATCAGCAACAATCACTTCAACATCCTGTACATTTGAATTACATATTACAGATGGCAGAAATCTGCGCATCAAGTCTTTTCCGTTCCAGTTCAAAATAACAATAGCTGCTTTCATAACACAATTCCCCTTAATGCCTCTTTCTTCTTATTAAAATCTCCCAGTCTGACCATCTGTACAGTATTGAACATTTCTGGATTTACTTCAGTCATCACCCTTATGTAATTGTCAGTAAAACCATACATGAATCTATTATCTGAAGAATGTTCAAACAGAACTGGTCTGACAGTATTAGCAAATCCATTATAAAAGGATTCGGTTTTCCTATCCGACAAATCCAATAATCTTCTGCTTCTCTCATGTTTTTCCTTTGGTTCAACCACAAAAGGAATTTCAAGGGCCTTGGTGCCCGGTCGTTCGCTGTAGGTAAAGACGTGTAACTGAGAAATAGGCAGTGAATTGATAAAATCAAATGATTTGTCAAAAAACTCAGGTTTTTCTCCCCTGCATCCCACCATTACATCAACACCTATAAAAGCGTCAGTCATATATCTTTTAACCATTTCAACCTTTTGCCTAAAAAGGCGGGTGTCGTATCTTCTATGCATCAGTTTCAGGACCTCATCACTACCACTTTGCAGTGGTATATGGAAATGAGGCATGAATTTTTCGGATTCAGCACAAAAAGCGACAATCTCTTCAGTAAGAAGATTTGGTTCAATGGATGAGATCCTAAATCTTTTTATTCCTTTTATCTTGTCGAGTTCAAGTAAAAGTTGGATAAAGGATTCACCGGTGGTCCGGCCAAAATCTCCGGTATTTACACCGGTCAATACAATTTCAAGTCCCCCCTCGATTTGAACCTGACGAGCCTGTTGCACAATAGATTCAATAGAGCCGTTCCGACTACTTCCTCTCGCAAAAGGAATAGTGCAGTATGTGCAAAAATAATTACATCCATCCTGTACTTTCAAGAAATATCTAGTCCTGTCGCCATGAGAACATGATGGGAAGAAATCTTCGTCCTTTATGTTATTAAGTGTTTCGTAATTACCGACTGGTTTATTATTAGTTAAAGCGTCCACAATCAAAGGAACGACCTGGCTTTTATGTTCAGCTCCGACAATAATATCAACACCAGGAATATCTTGTAGTACTTGATGTTTAAGTTGTGCATAACAACCAGTAACCACAATAAGCGCATTTGGATTTTGTCGGATTATTTTTTTGATAGCCTGTCTGCCTTTGCTATCGGCTACTTCAGTAACTGTGCAAGTGTTAACAATACAGATGTCCGCCTTCTCATCTTGTGCAGCATCAAGTGCTCCATATTGTCTCAATCGTGAAACAATTGCAGACGATTCCGCAAAATTCAACTTGCATCCCAAGGTACTGAACCTTATTTTTTTACCAACGATTACACCGTTATCAATCATTTTTACATATAAATGAAACAGTAATATCATATACGAACAAATGCAAAGTTATGAAAAAAAAGGTTATTAATCATTAGATAATTCAAATGATTGCGAAAAAAATCGTAAATTCGCAAAAAATATAAACATAAACCGATTAAATATGAAAAAGAACTTATCCAACTTATTACTGTCGATAATATTCTTCACAATACCATTGCTATCAAAATCGCAAACAACACTGACAGTAACCGAAGCACCTTCAGTAAACCTGAAGAAATATATTCCATCTGGAAGTTACAGTGGCATTACCCATATAGATGGTAACAGCTACGCAGTCGTTTCAGACGACAGCAGCCGAGATGGATTTTTCAAGTTCAACATAGTTCTTGACGAAAACAGCGGCGCCATATTAACCGTGGAGAATTCCGGTTTCTATAGTTCAGAAACAGCCAACCGCGATGCAGAATGCGTGGCATACAATCCTGTCAGAAATACCATATATGTTGGCGGGGAGAAAAACAACAGCGTCGTGGAATACAACATGAATGGCGAGGCAACCGGTTCACGCAGTGGCAATTTATTCCCCGACAGCCGTTCAAATTCAGGCATGGAATCAATGTGTTATGACACGAAAAGGAATTTAATATGGTGCATGAATGAAAGCACTTTAAAAGGCGACAATAGTGGCAACTACACGACCCCCACCAACGGGGTATCCAACATGTTGCGGCTAACAGCTTTTGATACCAATTATAACAAAGTGCAGGAGTATGCCTACCAAATGGATCATCCGGAGAACATGAAGAAAGCCAGTCAATATGCAATGGGCGTAAGCGACATTTGCATACTTGACGACGGTCGCATATTGGTATTAGAACGTGAAGCCTATATTCCCAACTTTAAATTTGGAGCTTGGGTTAATTGCAAGATATACATGGTTGACCCCCAGACATCCTCCACGTGCGTCAGTGGTCAGCCACTAAGTTCATCAAGCAAATTCATGTCCAAGACATTGTTGTGGTCATGTAAATCCCACTTGTCATTCAACGGTTTAGATTGGGCCAATTATGAAGGAATGTGTGTTGGTCCAAAACTTAAAGATGGTAGCCAGACCATAATATTGATTTCAGATTCCCAAAACCGTTATAAAGGGGTTCTACAGGATTGGATGAAAGTTATTATATTCAAATAATCAAGTAATGAAATATTTTGCATCCATTTTGTTGCTTTTTCCCATTATTTGTGATGGTAAGGAGAGAGGCTATATTTTGGAAATATCCAATACGACCTATTATGCGGCATATAACAGTCCCGTTGTTGTAACGCTTAACGACATTCCCGATTTGAGTTTCAATGTTGTAAGTGCCAAAGTGTCAGACGGAGAGAACACACTCCCCTGTCAACTTGATGACATTGACGATGACGGTATTAACGACGAATTATGTTTTCTATATGATTTAGACATCAACTGCACGAAACAGCTTATCTTGACTTTGTCGGATCAAAAGGAAGAATGTCCTTTCCCAACTGTTGTCTATGCCGACATGATGTTAGACGACAAAAAAGGCAAGCATCCAGTAATCACTCGCCTCGAAGCTCCAGGTTCCAGTTATCTCTTCAATGACCTATATCACCATGGCGTAGCCTTTGAAAGCCTAATTACGGGATATAGAATATATTTCGACGAACGTCAGAACATAGACTTGTACGGAAAGAAAGAGCAACGATTGGAATTGTCAGCTACAGGTTTCTACACCACTGTAGATCAATTAAAAGAAGGTTATGGCAATGATGTTCTATGGGCAGGCAACAGCATAGGATGTGGCAGTTTGAAGCTTTGGGTCGGTGAAACAGTAACCAATTGGACAAATGTGGCGACACGTTGCCAAAGTATCAAATCAGTAGGTCCTGTAAGAACAGTGGTTGAAATATCCGACCGTGGGGTATTGATCAATGGTGCAAGCTATAACATAAAGACCTTATATTCACAATACTCCAACCACAGGGACTTGTACGTTGACGTATTCCTTAGCAATCCCATAAACGAACCATTTTTATGTACTGGAGTTCAAAAAATAGGTTCAAACCCAGAGGCAATAAGCTATAATGGGGGTATAAAGAGTGAAGGATTCATCCATGAGGGCTTAGCCGCATCATGGGGGAGCGACTATCCTGAGCTGGGTAAAAAGGAGCTGTTCCCCCCGGAAGCTGTTGGGTTAGCCGTAAAAGTGGATTCAGAATATCTCTCCTTCAGCAAGACAGATGAATTGAATTACTTGTTAATAATAGGTAAAGAAAGCCAGCAACATCTAAAATATTATATAAGTTTCTGTGCAGACAAGGAAAAGAACGGTTATCACAATGCCAACGAATGGTTTCGTTCTTTAGATGATTGGCATCCATGTCTTTTATCTTATAAAATAAATAAAACAGACTGAAATCGTCCACTTGACATAACTATATTAACACATGGATTATACAAATCAATGCCAAAAAAGCCAAAGCAGCATACAAATATGTTGCTTTTCTTTTTTTTATGAAGTGAAAAACAAAAGCACCAGTTATATATATAAGTGGGAGTTCAAGTAAACAAGGCTTATATTGAACTGTGGCGAAAGGTAATCCGGCAACTTTATCCGCAATGAATACCATGGTATTTGCCAAGAAATCAAGTATATGCGTAATTGCGTCATTAACAGGAATGCACCACACAAAAATCCACCACATAATAGCAGCCCACATAAACAGAGTAGCCACTATTGACACGAGAAGGTTGCTTAGGATTGAATATATTGGAACCTGTCCGAAATGGTAAGCTACAACAGGGAATGTGAACAAAGTGCAAACCATCGAAATTACAATAACATCTGTAACATACCCCCATTTTCCCACTTTATATCGGAACCATTCAGACAAAGGTATTCCAATCATCGCAATTCCAATAATAGAAAGAAATGAAAGTTGGAATCCAACATCCATAACCAGCATCGGATTCCAAAGGAGCATTACAAAAAGAGCAATTCCACAAGCATTTTTCAGCTGTTGAACATTTCCTATGACCATAGCAAGCTGAATCACCGAGCACATGGCTGTTGCCCTAACTAAAGACGGGGGCAATCCTGCTATAAACGCGAAAGCCCATATAACCGGTATTATAATCAACGCCGTAAATTTTCTCCACTTTCTCTTGAACAATCCACGCATCAACAAAACATCCAGAAGTGTCACAATCACTGTGAGATGAAATCCGGAGAGGGCGAGGACATGACTTATACCCGCCTTAGAGAACTTATCTTTAGTTTCCTTAGAGATAGCCGTCTTATTGCCTGTGGTCATCGCATCGACAAGCGCTTCTGCTTCATCAGAAAAGCCTGCCAAGGAATATAGTTCATGCATTTTACCAGCCAAATCGTTAAAAAAAGGCATAGACGTTCGATGAGAAATCAATCCATCGGGTTTGTCATAATAAAAATCCCATGCGGCTTCAGATGAAAAAGCAACAGATGAAATACCTTGATAGAACAAATATCTCTTATATCCCTCAAATTCATCATCAATTAAATTAAAGCTCCCTCTCTCTCGAACATAAATAGAATCGTTATCTTCAATCAAGTTGTTGCGGGCATTATTGTTCTTTTTGTTTTTTCCCTTGAGTTTCTTTGATTTATTCTCTTTTCTCTCCCTCTTTGCATACCTATCCTTTTTAGTTTTCAGCATTTGGTTTGTACGTTTGTCGATTTCTTTCTGTTCCAATTTTCTTAGGTATGGCGAAGTAGGATAATTGAAATAGGACAAGACATAGATGCTGTCCCCCGGTCTAATATTTTCAGGATGAACGCTATCACCTTTAGCAAGATAAACCATAGTTACTCCCCCATCCTTTTCCCGAAGTCTAAAGGTCCACCAACGCTCTTTTTCCACAGGTCTGGTTATGGCAGTTCCAACCCTTAGACGTCGTCCTTGATGTGAATTGTTTTCCACATTAATATATTTGGATTGGAAAAGCAATGCCCCAAGCAATGCAAATGCTGTCAGAACAGCCAGCCCAAAAGCCTTATGATTTTTATTCCAGGGCTTGTAATAATATAAAGCACAGACGATGACTACATTAAGCATCAATATTGCCAACGTCAGAAAAACAGAAAACCTAGTTACTTCCAAACAAAAATTCATCCCACATATACCTAAAATCACGGCAATAGCAGGACGAACAATAGGGCTCTGTTTCCACATAAGAGAATGTTGGATTATGTCATAAATTCTTCAATTGCATGATTCTCTCTTCTGGATCAGGTGCACCGAAAACGAAACTGCCGGCAACCAATACATCCGTTCCAGCATCCGCCAATCTCTTGCCAGTTTCAGCATTTACTCCCCCATCCACTTCGATAAGGGCATTAGAGCCTGTTCTATCAATCAAATACTTGAGTTGTTTAACCTTTTCGATAGAATGTTCAATGAATTTTTGTCCTCCAAAGCCGGGGTTTACAGTCATAAGGAGTACCATATCCACATCGCAAATGACATCTTCCAGCAAGCATACAGGTGAAGATGGATTCAGTGTAACTGCAGCTTTCATTCCATATTCATGAATTTCGTGAATTGTTCTATTCAAGTGCAGACAAGCCTCATAATGAACATTCATCATCATAGCTCCCAAATGAGCTACTTGTTTGACAAACTTTTCAGGTTTTTCTATCATAAGGTGAACGTCAAGCGGTTTTTTGCATATTTTGGCAACAGCTTCCATTACAGGAAAGCCAAAACTAATGTTAGGAACGAAAACCCCATCCATGACATCCAAGTGAAGCCAATCGGCCTCACTTCTGTTGATCATTTCAATGTCTTTTTGAAGGTTAGTGAAATCCGCAGCCAGTAATGAAGGAGATATGATTTGCATAGCAAGAGCAGTTATTTTATGCAAATTTACATTTTTTCGTTGACACGAACAAAGTTTTGTATGAATAATGAGATAATATTTGTATCTATTACATAATATTTGACTAATCAAAAATTTAGTTGTATTAGTTGTGTTAGTTAGTAATTTTGCATTAGAAAAGGAAAGTGTTTTTTTGCGTGGTATCATTATTTTTATTAAATTCGCATTAAAATAGCAAATCACATCCAATAAAGAAATATGCCATGTTGAGGAAAGTGTTATCACCCGATGAAGTGAAGAACATAAAGAGGTTAATTAATGACAGCAGAAATGTTGTGCTCACTTGCCATACCAGTCCGGATGGTGATGCGATAGGTTCTTCTCTCGCATTTTTCGAATATTTAAACAGAAAAGGAAAGAATGTAAAGGTAATCGTCCCAAACTATTATGCCGATTTTCTGAAATGGATGCACAATTCAGACAAAATAATCTTATTTGAACGTCAACGGTCCATGAGCAAGACAATCATTCAGATGGCAGATCTCATAGTTGCCTTAGATTATAATAGCTTGTCACGACTCGACGACATGTCGAAGCCAATAAGTTATAGTCGTGCCAAGAAGCTGATGATAGACCATCATGAAAATCCCGAGCCATTTTGCGACGTTACCATCAGTCGTCCATCAATGAGCAGCACATGCGAATTGCTCTACCGTATAATGTTAGAAATAGGTGAAGAAGAAAAGATAAGCAAATACATTGCAGAAGACTTGTATGCCGGTATGTGTACCGATACAGGTCGTTTCACCTATAATTCAAACGATCCTGAGATATACGTGATAATATCAGAGTTAATGCGTAAAGGCATAGACAAGGATGTCATCATTCGCAACCTTTACAACCAGAACACAGAAGGACGTTATCGCCTGTTAGGTCACATCCTTTCAAACAAGCTCGAGATATACCCCGAACTTCACAGTGCGATATTTTCTGTAGCTCGCGACGAGTTGAACCGCTTTAAATATCTGAAGGGCGATGCAGAGGGTTTTGTGAACATACCGTTAGAAATCAAAGGCATCAAATTGAGCATATCACTACGTCAAGACACAGAAAAGGAACAGATTTTCGTGTCGGTTCGCAGTTTTGATGATTTTTCCGCCAATGACATGTGTGCAAAGTTTTTCAATGGCGGTGGTCACTTCAACGCAGCAGGAGGCCGATTGTATTGTCCAATGGACGAAGCTCTCAAAAAAGCCCGTGCAGCTCTTGAATACTATCGTGAAGAACTAACCAAGATCTGATTAATGAGAGGTCTGTACATACATATACCATTCTGCGCATCACGCTGTATTTACTGTGATTTTTACTCCACGACCCATACGAATTTGACATGCCGTTACGTTTCTTGCATTTGTTCGGAGATGCACATTCTAGATGGTATGTCAAGAAAAGTCTCAAAGGAACCAATAAGTACAATATATATAGGTGGTGGCACCCCCTCTCAACTGCAATACTCAGAATTACGCATACTCTTTGACTCGATTCATAAATATTTCGACATAAGTACTTGTATTGAAACAACGATGGAATGCAATCCCGAGGACATTACTCCAGACTATGCGTCAGACCTCAAAAAGCTCCCAATCAACCGTTTGAGTTTCGGCATCCAAACATTCGATGCGAATCGGTTGAAATTTCTTCGTCGTCGGCACACCTCAGAGCAAGGCATCAAAGCAATCAAAACATGTCAGGATCTCGGTTATGATAACATAAGCATAGACTTAATGTTCGGTTTTCCAGGCGAGTGCATATCATCATGGGAATCAGACATAAGCAAAGCACTATCACTGAATGTCCAGCACATTTCGGCATATTCCCTCATGTACTCATCGGGTACAGAATTAACAAAAATGTTAGAGAGAGGGAGAATAGAAGAATTGTCAGACGACATTATGAGTGAAATGTATAAAATCCTATATGAAATGTTGAACGAATCAGGTTACGAGCATTATGAAATCTCAAATTTTGCAATACCAGGCTATCAATCCAAACACAATTACAGTTATTGGTCGGACGTGGCATATATAGGATTAGGTGCCGGAGCACACTCATACGATGGAAACGTGCGTAGCTATAACAAAGAATCCATATTTGAGTACATGGAAAGCATTGAACGAGGAGAATTATGCAAGATAAATGAGAAGTTGACTGATGATGACAAATACAATGAATATGTCATGACACATCTTCGTACAAATAAAGGCATAGAGATAAATGAACTAAAAAAGAAGTTCTCAGAAAAGCACATAGAGTATTTCAAGAAAAATGTAAAAAAACAATTAAGCTGTGGTAATTTGTCATTAGAGAAAAATAGGATAAATATAAAAGAAGAAAAATTCTACATATCCGACAATATCATATCAGATTTATTTATAGTATAGCACAAATCGGTTCAAATTAAGTTAAGAAAAATCGTCGGTTTGTGCACGCACACAATTGACACGTTTTACTTATTTTCTGTCCCTTTTGGAAAATGTTACAAATTTAAAGTTAAAAAATAGTTAAAAAGGTAAAAAAAAAGGATTAAGTAAGAACAATGTATTGAAAAAGTTCATAAATTTGCATCGTTTTTAAGTAACAATATTGTTTTACAAATTAATTTTTATCAAAAAAAATGAAAAAGGTATTATTGATGGTTGCTGCCGTTGCAGCTATGACTTTTGTTTCTTGCAAGAACGAAAAGGCTCAGACTGAAGCTGGTGAAGTTGACTCTACAGCTGTTGAAGAAGTAGTAGATACTACAGCTACTGAAGAAGTTGCTGACACTACAGTTACTGAAGAAGTTAAGGCAGAAGAGACGGTTGCTGAAGAAGCTAAGGCAGAAGAGACAGTTGCTGAAGAAGCTCCAGCTACTGAAGAAGCTCCAGCTACTGAAGAGGCTCCAGCTGAAAACGCTCAGTAATCAGAAGATTATTTTAGGAAAACAGTGGTGTAATTCCACTGAGAGAATTGAAACCTGCGAGGCAAGTCCTTACAGGTTTTTTTTATATAAGAGTGACAAGACACAAGACAAATTGGTTGTATTGGAGAATCATTGGAATAATCATGAATTACATCTAACAAGAATAGCGAAAATCTTCATCTTTACCAATATAATTTGTATATTTGTACATTCATACTTGAATAAACATAAAAAGGCAAAGCATATCAAATGAATGTTTTTAAAGAAGATTTAATGATAGTCATGATGTTATTCTTGAGTATTGAAATGTACGGAATAAATTTGACTACAGCAGACCTAAAAGTGCCATCCGATGGCAAGGGACTTTGCACTGTGGAACTTCAACATGCAATCGACCGAATTGCGGAAGGAGGAGGCGGACGCCTTACCTTCACACCAGGATATTATCTCACTGGCTGTTTGATTCTACGTTCAAGCGTGGAGCTATATTTGGAAGAAGGAGCGACGTTGTTGGGTAGTACTGATCCTCGTCATTATCGGCACAACGAATTATCCACATCAAATTCCAACGACATTTCCCCTCATGCATTGATTGTCGCCCGTAATGCCGAGCATATAACATTGGCAGGCAAAGGAACGATCGACGGTCAAGGACTGCAGTTGGCGCTGACTATAGACAGTTTGCATCACACAGGCGAACTAATCGACCCCGACTACAATGTACGTCGCCATAGACCAAACACACGCCCCAAGCTGATATCGTTCCATGAGTGTAGGGATATTCGCATAGATGGTCTCCACCTTCAAAACAGTGCTGGCTGGGGGCTATCCTTTGAATGTTGTGAGAGACTATCATTGAGCTATCTCAACGTGTTAAACCGTGCCTATTGGAACAATGACGGCATCGATGTGACCGACTGTCAACATGTACTCATCAACAACTGCATGGTGAATTCAGCCGACGATGGCATTTGTCTGAAGAGTAACGATGCCAACCGTTGCAACTATGACGTGGAGATATCCCACTGCTTCATCCGCAGCAGTGCATCCGCCGTTAAGTTCGGTACAGCCTCTTGGGGTGGTTTCAGGAAGATTTATGTACACGACCTAAAGATTCGTGACACGTTCCGTTCATGTATAGCCATTGAGAGTGTTGATGGTGGAATCATCGACAGTGTGCTGGTAGAACACATCGATGCGGATAATACGGGGAATGCCATCTTCATGCGCTTAGGTAGGCGCTTCGGCAATCGCCATGGTTCACTACGTCATGTCATCATCCGCAACTTAACATGTAGAGTGCCATTTGGGAGGCCTGATGAAGCCTACGATTTGCGTGGTCCGGAGGTTGACTTCTTCCACAATCCATTTCCAAGCAGCATATGCGGTATTCCTGGAAACGACATAGAAGATGTAGTGATTGAGGACATAGATATCAGTTATCCTGGCAGAGCCACAAAAGGGATGGCTTATGTACCACTGTGGCGATTAGACTCCGTTCCCGAAGAGATAGATAAATATCCTGAGTTCACCATGTTCGGCGAACTACCCTCTTGGGGATTTTATGTCCGCCATGTCCGCCGGATTAAATTCCGCAATGTTCATCTTTCTCTACGCGATAGCGATTTTCGTCCACCATTTGTTTTCGACAATGTCGAGCAAATCACAATGGAACAAGTCACTCCTGACTCACCGGTGTTCCATTAGCTTGAAAAGCCCACATTCACGAAAAAATCGAGTCATGAAAAGCTATTCTTATATGATATCACGGCATAGCTTTTAATATAATCCTTTCAAAACAATCATTAGCATAAAGACTAATGAATTGTTTAGGTTTGCCATATATGTGAAATACTTTACAAAGTAAAACCGGACATCAAATCAATGCCCGGTTTATTAAAATAAGATACCATTGAAATCCAACGTTCTATTATTTTGATGTTATTCATTGACGAACACAGAATAAGTAAGCACGAATTCAGGAAACACCTTATAACTGATGTCAAACAATTCCTCATCATCAGTTTTAAATTCTTTCAACAAGAATTGGCCTTCTTCCTTCTCCTCAAAAGGCTGAACCTTCAGATGCTTAATAAAATCCACTTTTCTTCTGTGCATCATTTTGAACGCAGTTTCCTTTGCTGACCAATGTAGCAGAAGCTTGTTAAGAGAATCAGCATCTTCATCGTCTCTCACGAAGCGTTCCCTCACCTTTTCAACCCTGTCAGCGACTCTTTCGACATCAATCCCGATTTCACCTTTTTCAGTAAGACCGATAGCGACATATCCTTTAGTATGGGAAATGCTGATATCCATCTTTTCAGATTCAGGCAGATAGGGTGCACCATCATCGTCGTAAAGAATCTGTACTTGTCTGTCAAGCATATCGAAAAGCAAGACTCTGACTGCGGTCCATTCAAGAATTCTGCTTTCGGACTTAAATCGTTCCCTAGCTTCATTCTTGACAGAAATGTCATCAGGAAGCATATCGAGAAGTTCATCAAGTTCCTCTGTGACATGCCAGACAGCGATTCTCCATCCTTGTGGTGATTGTTTATCGTAGTAGAGCACAGTTCGAAAAATTAGAATGGTCTTATTTCTTCATCATCGGAGATACTTTCAATTTTAAGGTCTTCCGTTGTATTTTCAACAGTTTGTTCTTGTTGTTGAGCTTCTCTTCTAGTATCATTTTTTCTGACCAGCACATCCATGTTGTCAGCCATTATTTCAGTGACATGATGGGTAAGTCCTTGCTGATCAGTATAGTTTCTGCTTTGTATTTTTCCTTCGACACAAATTTTATCACCTTTGTGTACAATACTTTCGACAATTTCAGCGAGTTTTCTCCAGAAAATCACATTGTGCCATTCTGTTCTTTCCGGTACTTGAGTACCATTTTGCAAAGTGTAGCCACGTTCTGTAGTAGCGAGTCTGATTTGAGCTACACATACACCTGAATCTAGATACCTAACATTTGGGTCTGTTCCTACGTTACCGATTAAAATTACCTTATTCATAAATTGTTTTAAATTAGTTAATAAAATTATTATATAGATTCTTATAAAACTTCAATAAGATTAAAATTAGTCATGGAAATCATATGCATTTTTTAATAATATGTGGTCAAGAACAACCATAGCCGCCATAGCCTCAACAACAGGCACAGCTCTAGGCAACACGCAAGGGTCGTGTCTTCCTTTAGGATTGACCACTGTGTTGTTTCCCTCCATGTCAACAGTATTTTGTTGTTTCAACAAAGTAGCCACAGGTTTAAAGGCCACTCTAAAGAAAATATCCTGTCCGTTAGCTATTCCACCTTGAATACCTCCGCTATAATTTGTTAATGTTGAAATTCTGCCATTGTCATTATAGAAAACATCATTCATTTCCGAGCCTCTTTTTGAAACCCCTTGGAATCCCATTCCATATTCAAATCCCTTAACAGCGTTGATTCCAAGCATTGCAGCCCCCAGATCTGCATGTAGTTTATTGAATTGAGGTTCGCCAATACCAATAAGAGTGTTTTTAATAACGCAAGAAATCACTCCACCAACCGTATCTCCATCACTTTTCACATTCTCAATCAGATTTTCCATTTTAAGTGCGGTTTCAGCGTGGGGACATCTCACTGCGTTTGTCTCAGCAATAGAAAGGTCCAGTTGTTCGCATTTCTCATCAAGAACAATATCTCCAACTTGAGAAGTGTATGCACATACAGAAACGTTCCACTTTTTCAGGACGATTTTAGCCAGTGCTCCAGCAACAACCCGAGCGATGTTTTCTCTGGCCGAAGCACGTCCGCCTCCCCTATAGTCGCGAATTCCGAATTTCTTGAAATAGGTGAAATCCGCGTGTGATGGTCTGAAAACATTTTTCAGGGTCTCATAATCAGAAGAATGTTGGTCAAGATTCCTAACAATAAAGGCGATAGGCATACCTGTGGTTTTTCCCTCAAAAACACCAGAGAGGAATTCCACCATATCATTTTCCTTACGTTGAGTAGTGATTTTGCTTTGTCCCGGTTTTCTTCTATCAAGTTCATCCTGTATAAACTTGAAATCCAGCAATATTCCTGGAGGCATTCCATCGACGACTCCACCAATGGCATTACCATGACTTTCCCCGAATGAAGTAAGTGTGAAAATATGTCCGAATGTATTTCTCATAATAAATCTTCAAATCTTCTACAAACATACATACTCTTATTGTGCACAACCAGAATCGCAGCAACCACCACATACAGAGTTACATCCAGACCCGCATCCGCCACATCCGCAGGATCGTTTCGAAGCTTCTATCGCCCTATTCAACTCATCTTCAGTTGCAGGACGATGTTCAATAACCTTGCCAATGAAATGCATAGAGATTCCTGCTCTAGGATGATTAAGGTCAACTGTAACCACCTTGTTGTCAATGTCAAGAATTACAGCATTGAAAGTTTGGCCTTCAGTATTTTGCAAAGCAATCACATTTCCCACAAAAAACAATTGTTCATCCAATGCACCTTTATCATCAAGGAATTTCTCAGTTGGAAGCTCCAAAACCAGTTCTTCATTGTAAACACCATAGGCATCCTGTGGCAAAACATGAAAATCCATCTTATCTCCTTTCTTTAGAATGGCGACATTCTTTTCGAAAGCAGGCAAGACGGTATTTAAATCAGTTATAAAAACAAACGGTTGTTCATCTGTCCTTTGTTCTTGCAATCGTTCTTCGTCATCATCCTTTCCCTTAATGAAAAGTTGATATTCAACCGCGATATAGTCGTTCATAATCCAAATTTATTTTGCAAAACTTTGCGAATATACATAAAATTTTAATATTACTAAAATTATCGAGGAAAAATCATTAAATTTGCATGAAATGAACAATAATGAATGATAAAAACAATAATAAATACAAGACAAAAACACCATTGTCAATATAGATATTGTTTTCATTCTCGAAAAACGACAAATTAAAATAATTTCAATAAAATTGAAAAAACACAGGAATGCATGAGCAGAACAGTTTACATTATCACATTCTTGAGCCTATTAGCCTTAGGTTGTAAAGAATCCGGCAACGTTTCTTCAAATGATTCTCAGAATTCCAGCCAGTCTCAAATTGTCGAACAGAAGAAAACCAAAAGAACTATTGCGGTGTTGGACAGTTTTTTCCAAATTACCAACATAAGCAGCGCCGTGATAGAATTCAGTTCTGGTCCGATGCAGATAACAGCAGAGGGAGATTCGTCTTCCCTATCCCACATCTCATACGATTTTGATGGTGGCATCCTAACATTGTCCACGCCATTAGACGCGAACAACGACTTCAAGACATATCCGAGCCAGAATGACGTAGTTGTTCACGTGAGTTGTCCAGTTTTGAAGGCAGTTGCGATATGTTCCGGAGGAGGTTTCAGATCAAAAGGTTTATTGAAGTCGGAAGATTTCCAACTTGGAGGCATGGTAGGTGGGAGCATCGACATCGACAGTCTCGAATGCAAATCTTTCAGATATGAAAGCAATGGTTCGACATCAACCCATTTAGGCAACGTCGTATGCGATGAACTCGTATTGATTTCTACAGGAGAAGGAACAATCACCACCAAAGTTGACGCAAGAACTTCCGCTTATTTAGACATCAAAGGTACAAGCACCATAAGTGCCGACATAACCAGTCCAAAGATTGAAAATTTCATAGATACTCAAGGTGCCGTTTCATATAGCGTATCAACCGACGATCTAAGCATTTATGCCTTAAATGGCAGCATAAGCCTCAAGGGTCATGCAAACAAACAAGACATTCAATGCAATCCAAGTGTAGTGCTAAGTAATGAATTACATTAGAATTGACTTAATCAGGATGGATTACCATACCTTCTATTGATAAACATATTTTAATGATTATTAACGCTATATAGTCATTTCGCCGGCAAGAGGCGTGGACATCAATTTTCTAGTTGTCTCAGGATTGTAGTTTTGTGCCAACAGGAACATAAGTTTCGTAACAGCACATTCAACAGTCATATCCTTTCCGTTCACCACTCCAGCCTGATAGAGCTGAAATCCAGTTTGGTAACGTTCCATCTCCACAACACCTTTTTGACATTGGGTTATATTAACGATTATTTTTCCCTGTGCATTAGCCTTTTTTATGGCATCAATAAGCCATTGTTGTCTAGGAGCATTACCAGATCCATATGTTCTCAACACAACCCCTTTAATTTCCTTGTCGTCAAGAACATTTTGAATGATTTTAGGGCTTATGCCGGGGAAAAGCGTGATGGCTATGACTTTGGGATTCATCTCATAGTATGAGATCAAACCGTCATTATCAGGTTTAAGAAGTTGATTGAAGTCGTATTTTATCTCTACACCCGTGACAGCCAATGGTTGAGCATTGTATGATGTGAAAGCATCAAAAAAGTCGGCATTACATTTTGTGACGCGATTTCCTCTATAAAGGAATTGACCAAAGCACACAGCTACTTCGGAAATAACCGGTCTTTGCATTTCGTCGGTTGCAGCCGCAAATTCCACAGCATTTATGATATTTTCTTTCCCATCGGTTCTCAAAACCCCAATAGGAAGTTGGCTGCCTGTAAGAATGACTGGTTTTGCAATATTCTTCAACATGAAACTGAGTGCAGAGGCAGTATATGCCATAGTGTCAGTTCCATGGAGAATGACAAATCCATCAAAAAGATTGTAGTTATCTGAAATGGTCTTCACCATCGTTTTCCAATGTTCAGGCATGATATCGGAAGAATCGAGGGGAGGATTAAACTGTACTGCTTTTATATCGTAATCAAACTCATTGAGTTCCGGTACATGCTTCAACAGATGTTCATAATTAAATGTATCCAAAGCTCCCGTAACAGGATTTTTTATCATTCCGATAGTTCCTCCTGTATATATAAGCAATATTTTCCTTTTCTGTTTATTCATTTGTGATAAAAAATTAATATTGCAAATATAAATAAAAAGCACTAATTTTGCAATTAAAGACACATTCAAAAACAATCTATTAAATGGAAGAACATAAAATTCAAAAATCACCCAGTTACAAAGTACGTGAAAAGGTTTCCCCTCCACCGAAATATCATGTGATTCTCCATAATGACAATGAAACCACAATGGAGTTTGTTGTGATGGTGCTTATGAAGATATTTCGCAAGACGGAGCATGAAGCCATTACCATCATGTTGAAAGTTCACAATGAAGGTAAGGGAAAAGCCGGCACATACAGTTATGACATAGCAGAGACCAAAGCTCAGCAAACCATATCAGAGGCACGCAATGAAGGTTTTCCATTACAAGTGACCTTAGAGCCAGATTTTTGAATCCATTCGAGTCCAAACACGCATAAAAAAACCAGATACATGGAATCGAACCATTTATTGTAAAACCAAGCAATCACAAATCAAACGAAACACGAACAATCAGCATGGCAACAAATAAAATTCCCTGTGAAGACATACTCGAACTCTCCAAAGCCTTAAGCGATCATCTTCATCACGAATATGTAACCCCAGAGCATACTCTCTTGATTCTGCTGGGAACATCTGAATTTCAAGAAGCCATCCATGGGATAGGTGGTAGAATAAGTAATCTGACAAACCACTTATATGATCATCTCTCTCAGATGGAGACTGTCAATTCCGTTGTTCATGGAGCCAAGCCAGAATCGGTATTATTCAAACAAATGATTTCGAACATGTTTGAATATATAGATGAATCGGCCCCATTAAACGAAGAAAGAATCGCTCTGGTTAAAAGCATGCTTATGCTTGACAAGTCTGTGGCATCCTCCCTATTGTATAATGAGATAGGTGGCAAAGATAATACAAAGAGGTTCATAAGCCTATATGGAACAGCTCTCATACACACAAGCGAGCAAAATTCATCCCTTAATGACTATTCTTCCGCCCATGAATTCATTATTGACGAAAATCCAGGCAGTCTATATAATGAAGATGGTGTAACCTCCTCTGTGCTTACCCTGATGAACGACAAGACAGGTGACAGGAATCCATTGATTGGTAGGGAAAATGAACTTAACCGTACTATGAAGGTGTTGTGTCGTAAGGACAAAAACAATCCACTGCACATAGGTGAACCCGGTGTAGGCAAGACAGCCCTAGTATGGGGCTTGGTTCACAAAATCGTAGATGGCGATGTGCCGTCACGTCTGAAAGGCAGTAAAATATATATGCTTGACATAGGCGGTCTTCTTGCCAGTTCTCAATATCGTGGAGAATTGGAAAGGACTCTACGTGGTTCGTTATCACGGTTGGAGTCGGATCCTGGAAGCATTATTTACATAGATGACATTCACATGATGATAGGTGCCGGTCGCACAGGTGACGGTGCGATGGACGTGTCCGATCTACTTAAGCCCTATATGGATGGTGGCAAATTGCGATTCATCGGTTCAACCACCTATGATGACTACAAGCGCCATTTAGAAAGCAACAAAGGAATAATTCGTCGTTTTCAAGTAATTGACATACCTGAGCCAAGCATTGAGTCGACGATAGAGATTCTCACTCAACTGAAAGGCAGTTATGAACACTTCCACAATGTTACTTACACAGACGATTCAATCCGTTATGCCGTAGAAGGAAGCGATAAATACATCCACGACCGTTACCTTCCGGACAAAGCTTTGGATTTAATAGATGAAGCCGGTGCCCACATGGAGTTTCATCCCACCAAGAACCGTGAGATAGGTGTTGATTTAGTTTCTTCCATTCTGTCATCGATAAGCAAGATAGACACCATTAAAACCGATTTGTCAACATCAAATTTGATTGAAACACTCGAAAGTAGGATATTAGAACGCATATATGGTCAAGAAGAAGCAGTTCACCATGTTGTTGAAGCAATTCAGATGTCAAAAGCCGGATTGTCGGAAGAAGGCAAGCCATTGGCTAGTTTGTTATTCGTAGGTCCCACCGGCGTGGGCAAGACAGAAGTGGCTCGCGTATTGTCGGAGGAGATGAGTATGGAATTGATACGTTTTGACATGAGTGAATATACAGAGAAGCATACAGTGGCAAAACTCATAGGTTCTCCATCGGGATATGTTGGTTATGATGATGGCGGTTTGCTCACCGATGCCATCCGCAGGAATCCCAACTGTGTTCTTTTACTTGATGAGATAGAGAAAGCACATAGTGACATATATAACCTTTTGCTTCAAGTGATGGACTACGCCAACCTGACAGACAATAAAGGCAAGAAAGCCGACTTCCGTAATGTGGTGATAATAATGACCAGCAATGCCGGTGCTCAATATGCCAGTCAGGCATCAGTAGGATTCAGCGGTGGAATAAGCCGTGGCTCAGCAATGCAATCACAAATCAAGCGTATATTCAAGCCAGAATTCATCAACAGGCTAAGTTCCATTGTCACATTCAACGACATGGATGAAACTATGGCGCGACTGATATTAAAGAAGAAACTGGGCGAACTGGAAAAGCGTCTTTCCCGGCGCAATGTAAGCCTATCTCTGTCCAACGGGGCTTTTGACGTATTATTGAAAAGAGGATATAGCAAGGAATATGGTGCAAGAGAAATGGATAGGATAATTGGTAGCGAATTGAAGCCACTACTGATGCGAGAGATATTGTTCGGAAAGTTAAAAAATGGAGGTAAGGCAAACATAATCAAATCGAAAGATGGTATTCAAATTAAATAATGAAATAGTATTTCCCGATCCCACTTTGGCTGAGCCAGACGGTTTGTTGGCAATAGGAGGAGATTTAAGCATAGAGCGTTTGCTTCTAGCCTACAGTTATGGTATATTTCCTTGGTATTCCTTTCGTGATTGCCATGAGCCACTATGGTATTGTCCACACGACCGATTCGTTATCTTTCCCAATGAGATCCACGTATCTCACAGTATGCGTACGTTTTTGAGAAACACCACTTATGAGGTGAGTATAGACAAAGCATTTGAGGAAGTCATAAACCAATGTTCTCTCGAACGGATAGAGGAGTCGGGAGCATGGCTTGGCAAGGATATGATAGAAGCTTACACAGATTTGCACAAACATGGCTTTGCCCATAGCGTAGAGGTATGGGATAACGGTAGTCTGACAGGTGGTTTATATGGTGTTCAGATAGCAGACTGTTTTTTTGGGGAAAGCATGTTTTCCAAAGGAAGCAACACAAGCAAGATGGCTCTAATAACATTAGCAAACCTATTAAAAGGCAAAACGCATTCGTTCATAGACTGTCAATTTGAAACCAGGCACTTGAAAAACATGGGGGGAAGACATATCAGTTATGATAAATATATGGAGATATTCAACAAGTCAAAGTCGGAATCACTAAATGCCATAATGTCATAAATCAGGTCACACGCCCCATATTGGCATAATTATTGCAAATTAGAAAGAAGAAAGATTAGTAAAACAGAATTAATTAAACACAATACATTATGCAAAAAGGAAATATAGGGGTTACTACAGAGAACATATTCCCCGTAATCAAAAAATTTTTGTATTCAGATCACGATATTTTTCTTCGTGAGATAGTATCAAATGCAGTAGATGCCACCCAGAAAGTCCGCACCTTGGCAAGCAAAGGTGATTTAAAAGAAGAATTGGGCGATCTAACCATCCGAGTAAGTATAGACAAAGACAAAGGCACATTGACCATAAGTGACCATGGCATAGGCATGACTGAAGAGGAGATTGACAAGTATATCAATCAGATAGCATTCTCAGGAGCCAATGATTTTCTGGACAAATACAAAGATGATGCCAATGCCATAATCGGACATTTTGGTCTTGGTTTTTACTCATCCTTCATGGTATCGAATAAAGTTGAGATAATAACCAAGAGCTGGCAAGAAGGCAGCAAGGCGGTGAAATGGAGTTGCGATGGTAGTCCTTCCTACGAGATTTCAGAATCAGAACGTGCAGATCGCGGAACCGACATCGTGATGTATCTAGACGATGACTGCAAAGAATTTCTTGAAGAGAATAAAATCAGCGAATTACTCCACAAATACTGCTATTTCCTGCCAATTTCAATTGCTTTTGGCAAAAAGAAGGAATGGAAAGACGGCAAACAAGTGGAAACAGAAGAAGATAACATCATAAATGACACCACACCCCTTTGGACAAAAAAGCCATCAGAATTGAAGGACGACGATTACAAGAAATTTTACCGTGATTTGTACCCGATGTCTGACGAGCCATTGTTCTGGATACATTTAAATGTAGATTACCCATTCCATCTGACAGGAGTGTTATATTTCCCGAAGGTGAAGTCAAGCCTAGAACTCCAGAAGAACAAGATTCAGCTATATTGCAATCAAGTATATGTTACCGACAGTGTTGAAGGCATAGTTCCAGAATTCTTGACATTGCTTCATGGTGTAATCGACTCTCCCGACATTCCTCTAAATGTAAGTCGCAGTTATCTTCAGAGTGACAGTAATGTCAAGAAAATATCCAGTTACATATCAAAGAAGGTAAGCGACCGCCTTCAATCTTTATTTAAGACAGATCGCAAGGAATTCGAAGCAAAATGGGATGACATAAGCATATTCATTCATTATGGCATGTTGTCGGAGAACGACTTCTACGACCGTGCCAATAAATTCTCTTTGTTCAAGGACACCGATGACAAATACTTCACATACGAAGAATACAATACCCTAATAAAAGAGAACCAAACCGACAAAGACGGCACATTAGTGTATCTTTATTCCACCGACAAAGAAAGTCAATACAGCTATATAGAAGATGCCAAATCAAAAGGCTACAGCGTATTGATGTTGAATGGTCAGCTCGATTCCGCAATGCTAGGTCTATACGAGCAGAAATTCGAGAAGAGTCGTTTTGTCCGCGTAGATAGTGATGTGATAGATCGTTTGATAGTGAAGTCGAATGATTCAGTTTCCACCCTTGAAGCAGATGCCAAGGAACTCATAGAGACTGTATTTTCGAGTCAAGTTCCAAAACTGGACAAGTCGGAGTTCCATGTAGATTCTCAAGGCTTAGGTGAAACCAGTGTGCCGTTAGTCATTACCCAGGGTGAATATATGCGCAGGATGAAAGACATGTCTCGCCTTCAGCCAGGCATGGCATTTTACGGTGAGATGCCAGACATGTACACCTTAGTAATAAATACAGATCACAAACTAATTAAGGAAATCTTATCCAGAGTGGAAAAATCCGTTTCCGAATCCCTCACTCCTATTAATGGTGAGATAGCCGGTTTGACGGCACGCAAAGACAGTTTGAACCAACAGACCAAAGACAAGAAATGGGATGAGGTTGAGCAAGCCGTGAAAGACGACCTATCAGAGACAGAGAAGAAAATAGAAGAAGCAAAATCAAAGAAAACTGAGATTATATCTGCTCAAGCCAAAGATCTGAAGCCTGTACAACAGCTGATAGATTTAGCACTTCTGAAAAATGGCCTGCTCCGAGGAGAAGCCTTGGATAATTTCATCCGTCGCTCTTTGGATATGATTTAACCCAAATCACGAACACTCAGACCGTAAATTGGGTAGATTAGATTAAGGTAACACCATATATCAAAAAAAGCGGGAACCATTGATTCCCGTTTTTTTGATATAATCATTATTTCATTATTTGTCTAGTGCTTTAACGTAGATTGAATAAATAGGATTGTTTGCCAAGAATTCATTAACTTGCTTATCTTCCAATGTTTGTTTCACACTTTCAAACACCGATACATTCTTATAGCCCTTCTTGAATCTGTCATCGAAGACCAGTTGGTCTTTGATTTTTTCAACATTTTCTTGTATTCCGGAAATAAAGAAACATATCTTGAAATAATTATAAGGACTACCATTAAAAATAGCCCTATCGTAATTCTCTCTATCTACATATAGTCGGAAAATAGAATTTATTTTATACGCACTCTCATCCATTATGATAAAATTCTGGATTTCATCAAAATCAGCATTGAAATTTTCATCTATTGTTTCATTTTGTTTATACGTATCATAGAAATCTGCATATTCTGCATTTAAATCAAAAACTTTCATTTGGACATCTGTAATTTTCATTCCAGCAATGCTAAAGTTGTCGAGTTGCAATCCATCAATCAACACAGCACTCTTCTCCAAATCCCTTCCTTTCTTATCCTTGGCATAAATTATATATTTCTCGATTTTATCTTCCCATCCGGTACTCCATTCCTGTAACTCGAAATCACCCGTTCTTGAAACTATGGCCTGTACAAAGCCGTTAGGGTCAGAATGTCCTCCTTTCATGCCTTTAATATATGGCATGGTTGATAAGTTAACCTTAAAGATTTTAGGGAAATGACCAATTTTTCCCACCCTCTTAATATAATCGACGACATTACCATCTTGCTTGCTATCGTAAAAAACGAAATAGAATATGTTTTTCTTATATCCATTTTCGAAATAAGGTTCAGCCATAATGAAAACATCATGACCTTTAAGAATCCATTTAACGAATGCCTCTTTCATAAAAGGTTCACTAGGGTTGACAAGTTCTGCATCAGTAATCAACATTGATTCATGGTCAGAATCGACAATTTTTTCAAGAGCCCCTTTCAAATTCGGATTTTCATAATTAGACACCCCTTCAAGCAAAGTCTCCACATCACCGGCTTCTCTTGAAATATCTTGTCCCTTTATGGAATAATAGTTTTCGACCTTATCTTGTAAAATAGGTTTCATTATTTCCCAGTAGAACTTGATTCTTGCCTTCATGGCCAGACCTGTAGTATAATCGACATAGAGTGCTACAGAATCCATTTTCAATTCATCTTGATATGCCGGAGTCGTTTTTTTGTGAAAATCAAATATCAACTCGGCGCTTTCAGGCGTATCGTTTGTACAAGAAGCGAAGAAAGCGGAAACCAAGAAAACGGCTAAAAAATCAAAAAACGAATGATAGTTAAATAGTTTCATATTCATTATTAAAACATTTAATTATTTCATATTGAGTTCAAGTGATCTTCGTGATCTATTTTCATTTGTCTAAGTATGTCGGAAGCAAAGATAAAATCCTCCAAAGGTTTATTCTCCACAGAAAAAATCTCCTTGTTAGAACCCTGCCACTGAACATGTCCCCTATACAAAAAAACAATGTTTTCTCCGATACCAAGGACAGAGTTCATGTCATGCGTGTTGACTATAGTGGTGATATTATCTTCGTGAGTTATTCCCTCAACCAATTCATCAATCACAATAGAAGTCTTGGGGTCAAGTCCAGAATTAGGTTCATCACAAAACAGATATTGTGGTTGGAGAACAATAGCCCTGGCAATAGCTACTCGCTTCTGCATACCTCCCGAGAGCTCACCAGGAAATTTATTGTCGACATTATGAAGTTCAACTCTTTCCAAGCACAGTTTAGCTCTTTTTTTTCTGTCTTGCCAATTCATGTCAGAGAACATGTTCAAAGGAAACATAACATTATCTAATACTGACATAGAGTCGAAAAGAGCAGAACTTTGGAAAATAACGCCCATATTTCTTCTAAACAAGGTTTTTTCTTTTTTCGTGAGAGTGCAAAAATCCTTTCCGTCGTATAATATTTGTCCTTTTTCAGGTATAAGTAATCCTAGAATATTTTTCATGAGAACCGTTTTCCCGCTTCCACTTTGTCCGATAATAAGGTTGACCATACCTTTTTCAAATACGGCATTAATATCATCAAGGACGGTTTTCCCATCAAAAGCCTTATATAATCCTTCAACTTTTATCATGTCGTTCGCATGTTCATGTTAACAATCTAGTGAGGAAGATATCAGAAAACAAAACGTAAATACTACTTGTAACGACAGCAGAAGTAGAAGCCTTTCCCACATCTACAGATCCCCCTTGCACATTATATCCTTTATAAGCGGAAATAGATGTAATTATAAATGCATAAACAACAGCCTTTATAATTCCGCACCAGAAGAACCATTGATTAAAATCATACCTAAATCCTTCGTTGAGTTCTTGTATTGTAGTTGTTCCTAAAAGAGTTGTGGCAAATGCTCCGATAATACCAGCAAATACACTGAGAGTTACCAGTACCGGCATTATAGTCATAAGTCCCAACATTTTAGGCAATATGAGATAATTTGCGGAATTAACTCCCATAATTTCAAGGGCATCAATTTGTTGGGTGATTCTCATTGTCCCCAATTCAGATGCGATGTTGGAGCCCACTTTTCCAGCCAATATAAGGCACATTATAGATGAAGAAAATTCCAACAACATGATTTCCCTAGTGGTATATCCGGTTACCATAACCGGCATCCATGCTGACTGAATGTTAAGTTTAATTTGTAAACAAATAACAGCCCCGATAAAGAAAGAGATAATCAGGACAATTCCAATGGAATTGTATCCGAGTTGATACATTTCCATTATATATTGTTTCCAGAACATCTTCCATCGGTCGGGAATATCGATTGCTTTAGCAATAAGCGCCACATACTTTCCCACCCCTTCAAGAGTTCGTTTAAAACTTTTCACATTAAAAAAATGAATAGAAAACAATTGCAAAATTAGCAAAAAGAGTTGAAAAATTATTGTTTTCCAGTGTTTTTTTTGTTTTTATGCACTTTATTAACCAAACAATTAGTAATTTTGTGAGAAATATAGAATTTATATATAGTCCACGTTCAAATGAGAAATCAAAATCAACAATCAGGCCTATCAGAAGGCAAGACATATTCAAATTCTGACATTCTTGAAGAATTATCCTTAACACCCGCTTCTTTATCTGGTCAGCCAAAGACTTCAGAATACACTCCTTCAAATGAGCCATTAGGATTATACGATCTAGAAGCTCAAGAAGAAATGGAAATAGGAGAATCCATCGAAGAAATTCTAGAGCATAGAGCCGAAGGGTCAAAAGGAGAAGCTTCAGATAATGTTGATAATGCCGAGGATAATGACCATAGTGAAAGAGGCGATTATCGTTATAGTTCTAATTATAATGATGATGCTGGCGACAAAGACATACCAGAATATTCTGACGAGCGAATGACCCTTTATACACGCAATCTTGTAAAGATATATGGTAAACGTACAGTTGTCAACAATGTATCAATTCATGTTCGTCAAGGTGAAATAGTAGGCTTGCTAGGTCCAAACGGCGCAGGCAAAACAACATCTTTCTATATGACTACCGGTCTTATTGTTCCCAATGGCGGTCAAGTGTTTTTAAACGACCAAGAGATAACAAAATATCCGGTAGCTAGACGTGCCAAAGCGGGAATAGGCTATTTAGCCCAAGAAGCATCCGTTTTCCGCACCATGAGTGTAGAGGACAACATAATGTCTGTGTTGGAGATGCGAAAAGAATTGAGTAGTAAACAACGTCGTGAAAAGATGGAAGAGTTGATTAATGAGTTTCGTTTACAAAAAGTCCGCAAGAACAATGGTAACCAGTTATCTGGAGGTGAACGCCGTCGTTGCGAGATAGCTCGTTGTCTTGCCATAGACCCTAAATTCATAATGCTTGACGAGCCATTTGCCGGTGTCGATCCTATAGCTGTGGAAGACATCCAATATATAGTTTGGAAATTAAAGGATCGCAATATAGGCATATTGATAACCGACCATAACGTTCAAGAAACCTTATGCATAACAGATCGTGCTTACTTATTGTTTGAAGGTAGGATACTCTTTAAAGGCACACCTCCAGAATTGTCCGAAAACCGTACCGTTCGTGACAAATACCTTGGTTCCAATTTCGTGTTGCGCCCAAAGGACTTCCAGCTTATAGAAGAAAAGAAACAACGAGAGTCGGAAGAAGAGGATGGTATTTAATAATAAAAATCAACAATAATTACCTTGCGAGTAAAGAGTTGTAGAGATATAGATGGAATATATAGTTTGTAAATTTAAGTTCAACAAGACAGAGGATTTTTATTTCGACATATTATCGAGTATGCTTGGCGAGATTGGTTTTGACAGTTTCGAGACAGAAACTGATTATCTTGCAGCATATATCATGAAATCGAATTACGATCCCCAAAGAATCAAAAGAGTTATCCAATCTTATCCTCTAACAGGAGTTAGGATAGACTATACTTCCGAGATTATTGATTCAAAAGATTGGAACAGTGCATGGGAATCCACCTTTGAGCCAATAATCATAGACGACCAGATACACATACATTCCAGCATCTATCCTAAGCGCATTGATATGCCCTACGACATAACAATCAATCCACGAATGTCCTTCGGCTCGGGAAGTCATTACACAACGCGCCTTATATTACAAATGCTACTCCATTCAGACATTTTTGGCAAATCAGTTTTAGATTTAGGCTGCGGCACAGGCATATTAGGGATATTTGCGAAGCTTCGAGGTTGCATTCATTTGACGGCTTGTGACATAGAACATTCATGCATAGAAAACACGAAAGAGAATTTCATGTTAAACGGTTTGGAATCAGCAAAGATACATGAAGGCAGTATAGACAGTTTAGAAACTGAAGAAAAATTTGACATTATCCTTTCGAACATCCACCTTAACATTCATATTTCACTAATGGATGAATATTCGAAGAAATTAAACGATGGCGGTTCTTTGTATTTAAGCGGTTTTTATGTGGATGACATAAAGAGACTGACAGAAAGTGCCAATCATCACGGATTAGTTCTCGCAGAGATGTCATCAGAAGAGAATTGGGCCACATTGAAATATTCGTCGGCATCTATTTATAGGGTAGTTCTATAAATTAGTATTTGTTTTTCTCTTGGTGCTCTATTTCACTTCGACGCTTTACGTTTCTTGGCGTCATCTTTGTCCTTTTGCCTTGAACCATAGCTCGCCATGCTTCTACGGCCGCAAGAACAAATCTAGCCGCTAATAAACTGTAAATCGTCTGAAGCTAATTTAAAGAACTACCTTATTAGAAAATAACAAAACAGTAACTGTCGTTCATGCAAAAGCACATATCAACGGAATGAATAAATCAGGGTTCATTGGAAAATCAATTGGTATATTCTATAAATGAATAAAAAAATCCATTTCATTATAACAACGAAATGGATTAATGTATAAAAATGAAGGATTATATTAGTATGAAAAAGTTATTTCCAAAGTATATTATCCGGCAAGCGACACATCGTATTTGTCGGCAAGACGTCTGAGGTTAATCAATGCGTATCTCATTCTTCCCAAAGCAGTATTTATGCTTACGCCAGTAATTTCTGCAATTTCTTTGAAACTGAGTTCTTCATAGAATCTCATAAGCACAACCTCCCTCTGATTATCTGGGAGTTTTTTGATCAGAGCTTTAACATCTTTAAGCAACTGTTTATCAATAATTTCCCTTTCTCTATTATAGTCCAGTGCTATGGCAGAATTGTTGAGCAGGTCATATTCCGCCTCATCATTTGAAACCACATTACTACCTTGATTCTGTCGATGATAGTCAATAATCAGATTATGAGCAATTCTCATAACCCACGATGCAAACTTACCATTTTCGGTGTATAGGCCCGAATGTAGTTTAGTAATGATTCTCATAAAACAGTCTTGGAAGAGATCTTGTGCGACTTCCTCGTTTCTAACAGAATAAGCAATATAAGTAAATACTTTTCTTTCGTATCTTTTCAATAAGATGTCGAAAGCATTATTATTGCCCTTTAAATACGAATTAACCAACTGTTCATCAGTTTGTTCATTCATTCTTTTCATTATGCTACAATTTAAAATTCGCGTAATGTTTCTCTATAGGCAATAATATTAAGTGGTTAATAATAAAATTGACATGAAAACAACAGGTTTAGGTAATAGAATCATGCAATATTTTCAAAATCGACTACAAATTAAGGTAAAATTTATCAATCAGACAAAAGATTGTCAAAATAATTTATATTTTTTAACATTTAAATATAATTGAAGTAATATTTAGCTTCTTATTTCAAATAATTTTGGTATTTTGGAAATTTAGTTTACCTTTGCAAAAAATTAGCAATAATATAAATAACTATTATTTCTTTTTACAATATTATTGCTAATTGTATTTTTTTTTCACGTAAAACCAATAAAAGATGAATCTTTACGTACGTTATTTTGATAATGAAACCTTGGCAACCAATATTGACGAGGTTATAACATTCTTAAAAACCATCAATGAAATTCATGTTGACGATAATGTAATAGGTCGCATTATCAATTTTGCAGAATCAGACGGTACTTATCCTTTCAGACTTAAAGTGAGTTACAGCAACTACATTCTTTTTCTTAAGACGGAAGCCCAAACGCTAGATGAATTCAAGTATCTTGAACAACAACGTAAAGAACATCGTGTTGACGGCAGGATGTTGATGTCTGAACGCAAAAAGACCATATTGGAAACACTCAACGAGCCCCACCATGGCTGGTACGATGCAACAATCATATTCAAGCGCGTGGTTCAGAATCCCGCTACAGGTAAATGCAAATATGTAGATACCCGTTTCCGTGTCCGCTTGATAGCAGATAGTGCCATGCATTGTTACGAACGCATCATTGACCACTTGAAGAACCGTCAGGATGTAGATAGTCGCAGTCAGTTTCCATCAGCCAAAAGTGCAAGTTATGAATACCTATTCCTTGATTCAGACAAAGAGAATTCAAAAGGAAATGCCACTACGCCCTCACAGACAGACGACAATCCACAGCCATCGTCTCTCAACTCGCTTCCAATATCGATAAATGAAGCTGTCTCAGAAATCGGGCTAGACACTCAAGGCAGTTTAGCTTTCAGCGATGATGCATCAGAATTTGCTTCATGACAAAAGCATCAACAAATAATTTGCAAGTCGAGATGACATTTCAAATTATTATTACCAAAGTTTCTCAAAAATCAAAACATAGATTGTAAATATGAGAAAAGTTTTTTTGTTAATATCTTTGTTGATAAGCATTAGTCTATTTAGCCAACCAGGGATAGAAGTCGTAAATATAGAGAATGAGGCAGTAAGCGACTACATGAAAGCCTCCAAAGAGATTTACTCATCCAACAACAATTATTCCATAAGCATAGTAAGTAAATACAACAACTCAAAGTACGGTAACAAACTTCATTGGCCCCGTGGGAAAAAAGTGGTGTGGTCACATCATTCCCCCATATCTGAAATTTCAAATATCCTGATAAGCGTAAGTGAGGAAAGCGATTATAGTTCTTCTTTCACATTCATTCCATCAGACAAATCAGCCACATCATACGAGATACTCAATTTAATTCCACATAGGCTCTACTATTACAAAATAGAAGAAATACTATTAAACGGGAATCGCAACTTATTACTAAGCGGCATATTCCGTACAGAGGGTCAAGTGCGAATGATTCAGGTCCCCAATTGCAGTAATGTGCGTGACATAGGCGGTTGGCCATCCCAATATGGTGGTACGGTGCGCTATGGACGATTATTCCGTAGCGGAAGTCTGAACAGCATCACCTCAGAGGGTCGTCATAAATTAATTGACAACCTGGGTGTAGTTTCAGAATTGGATCTGCGCTACGAGGTAAACCAAAGTTACTCAAGCCTTGGCAGGGACAAAGACTATGACCGCAGGCGTCATGAAGCAGGAGTACAAGGCTTAAAAAAAAGTAAAGCAGACTTGGTAAAAGACTTACGATGGATAATAAAACGTTTAGATGAGGGCAAAAATGTTGATTGGCATTGTGCCATTGGTTGTGACCGTTGCGGATTGGTAAGTTTTGTCATAGAAGGTCTTCTTGGTCTGAGCGAACTAGACCTTAGTCGTGACTTTGAACTTTCCACATTCAGTTTACGTTCCAACAACCAACGTCCCAGAGCCCATATCAAAAGTATGTTAGACTACATTAAGAAATATGGTCCGTCCGACGATCTAGCCAAATGTTTTTACAACTATTGGCTAGAAATAGGAATGCACAGTGAGGAACTCAACCATTTCCTTGGCATAATGCTTGATAATTCGGAAATCCAGTCAAATATAAATTCAAATAGTTTAGACTCCACGGCTGACAGTATAAGAATACCGATTAAAGTAACACCATCAATATCCAAAGAGTCTATTCCAAGACCTTCCCCAAAATCAATTTCTGTCAATTAAGCCATCAATGATGTTCAACTTACCACTTCATCAAAATTCTTAAACAAGAAGAAAATGTAATCTTGTTTTTCATATCATTAGTCCCATACAAATAGAAGCCATGAACCATCAATACAAGATTAAATATCATAACACAACTTCAATACTAATAGCGTTTATTCTCTCGATTTCCTTTTTTTCTTGTACCAGAGGCAAGAATGAAATCTTTAAAAAGAAAGACATCCTAGTAATAAATGAAATTATGAGTTCCAACCATACAGGCTTGCTAGCCAAAGATGGTAATCTATATGATTGGATTGAAATTAAGAACTTATCACAAGAAAAAGAGTCTTTATCAGGTTATTCTCTGTATTATGAAGGTAATTCAAACAATAAAGAAAAAGACAATAAACAGAAGACATGGTCATTTCCCGACATGGAAATACACCCAGGTGGTCGTATCGTGGTTTTCGCCTCCAAAAAAAACACACAATCAATTAGTTCGGAATTGCACACCAACTTTAAGCTATCATCGTCTGGTGGCAAATTAGCATTATTACATGATGACGAAGTTGTTTCAGAAATACGATACGACAGTTTAGATGATGACCAGTGTTATCGTCGTTTGGCAGATGGTAGATACGAAAAGAGTAATGAACCATCTCCAGGATTTGAGAACACAAAATCCGGATATGAAGAACACATCACTTTTCTTGACAAACAACGGAACAATGCTCTACTCATCTGGGAAATTCATCCTAAAGGATATAAGTCGGGCAAAGCATGGATTGAAATTAAGAACACTTCAGAAGAGTCGGTAAATCTCAAGGATTATTGTCTTGCTACCAGTCCAAAGAATATACAAAAATGGCATTTCCCATCGAAGGAATTAAAGTCAGGTGAATATTTTGTTGTAAACTGCAAGCAGGACTCATTCAAAATAGGCAAAGATTGTTGCGTAATATTATCTTACAAAGGCAAATTTATTGATGGTATATGCGCCCAAAGATCTCCCTATGGCGTATCCATGGGAAGAATCAAAGGGAAATCCGGCTTTTTCTTTTTCACCACTCCAAGTAAAGGAAGCGAGAACACATCCCCCCATTATCGTTTTATGGCCCCCCTCCCCACATTCAGTCCAATTGCAGGTGTATATCCAACAGACACGGCAGGAATAAACGTTACCATAAATAGCCATGGATTTAAAGTGCACTACACTATTGACGGAAGCGAGCCGACTTCAGACTCACCGACCTATAAAGACACCATTAGAATAGAAAAGACCCGAACTATCCGAGCCTATTGCGAAGGCGATTCTTCAACTCTTCGAAGCAATATAGCTACGAGCACATATATCTTAGGCGATTCTCACACATTACCGGTAGTCAATGTGACCATAAAACCATCAGATTTATACAATTACAATACAGGTATATATGAAGCTGGCCCTGGAGCTTCGTCGGAATATCCACATCATGGGGCAAATTATTGGAAAAAATGGTGGAAAAAGGCTCATATAGAATTATATGACGGCAATGGAGGCTTCTCAGAGGATTGTGAGCTCGCCATATTCGGTGGCTATTCAAGAACATTGGCAAAGAAATCATTCAAGATACGATTTAAGGACACGGTAGGTCCATCCTCTATAAACTATGACCTATATGCTACAGGCAGTCCGATAAAAGTAAAGAAATTCATCTTACGCTCTGGTTCTCAAGACATTTCAGGCATTATGGCACGAGATGAGTTTTTCACGAGTCTTATGCATTCCACTAGTCCTTCACTCTTGATTCAAGCCTATCGTCCCGTAGCCCTCTATATAAATGGGGAATACTTTGGTTTGTATTATATTCGTGAGAAGATAGACAAGGATTTCGTAGCTAGCCATCTGAATGTATCCAACAAATCCATATCGATTGTATTTTCAACCAACAAGGCAGAGGAAGGTTCGGACAAAGGATACAATGAACTCATGTCATACGTTCGAAGCCATAACATGTCAGCAACCGAGCATTTCAATTACGTAAAGGATCGATTTGACTTAGACGGGCTAATAGATTACAAGATAGGAGAATATTATTCATGTAATACAGACATAGGCAACGTACGTTATGTTCATTCAGACGATCCACGTGGCGACAAGAAATGGCATATAGTATTTTACGACATAGACATTTCTTGGCGTGATACGAAACCGTCATCTCATTACCTTAGGAGTACCGGTCAGGAGACATTCGCCTCACCTAGCCGCCAGAACAAACTAATATCAGAGTTGCTTAAGAACAAAGAATTTCGGCAATTGTTTCTTGAACGCTTTTCCATGCATATTCACAAAACTTTCAACACAGAATACGTTACAACCTTTTTTGACAAATTGATAGAAACCATAAAACCAGAAATGGAACTCAACTGCAAACGATGGCCTCATTTGATGTCATATTCGGACTGGTGTAAACACGTTGAACAATTTCGCGCCAAACTAAAGAGCCGAAGCCAGACCATGGTAGAAGACATTCGTAAAGAATTGTCAGTCACTCCCGAAGAGAATAAAAAATATTTTTCAGATTTAGGTTATTGACATATCCCCATGTAGTTATAGAGGGTCAGTTATTGACAATAAAAAATCCAGCACCTAATGTGCTGGATTATTAATTAAAGGCAAACGAGCTCATTCATCCTCATCGTCAGTATCATCAATGACATCAATTTCTTCGATGCTTTCCGGTTCCTGTGCCTCGTTTCCCATATCATCATCTTTTTCATCATCTGACATGTTATCATCCACCTCATTATCAAAATTGTCATCTTGTTCATCGTCTTCTTCCTCATCTTCACGGTCGTTCTTTGATAAAGAGTCATTATAATAGAATCGGATTTTTTCCATTTTAGGTTTAGGCTTTATAAAAATGCCCTCTATCCATGATCCCCTTTGTATTTCGACCACTTCGTATCCATCGCTCTTACGTCTTTCGATAATACCGCCTTTTCTATGCATTGCATATTCAGGCAGGAGTTGTACATCAACATAGAACGCCGACTCGATAATATCCTGAATAGCCAAAGGAAGACCTTGCCAACCCGTTCCCATATTATTTTGTATAAGTGAAAGGACTTCTTCGGGAGAGAGATGGTTTATGTTTTCCAAAGTCAAGTCGGTTATTTTATTGATTTTTCTTTTCCTAATGGCAATTGCGTTGAATTCCCCCTCATTAGGAGCATGGAAGAAATCATATTGTTCGTTTTCAAGCTGTTGTTTAATTTTTTCATTCTCTCTATCGAAATATTGTATGTCGAAGACAGAATGAATAATATTCATATAATGAGCTTCATTATCTGCATATCCCTCTTTTTTCTTACCTTCAATCAGCATTTTATTGAGTTCTGCTTCAGATATAGTCCAAATGTTACTTTTAGTCAAATCTTCTAATTTTAATTTTCCTGGTATAGCCATATAAATAAGATATTAAAACAATAGTCGATGAATTTGATTTAATGTGTTAAAATCGCCATTATTACCATTAACATTGAAATTATTTACCCACTTCTGATTTGCAAATATAATATAAATATTCCAAAATGATTATAAAAATACAAAAAAGTTATTTAGTTTTGATTTAAACTATAATAATCAATTAAAAAATTCATTTTTTGTGTGATTATTTGTAAATTTGCACTTAAATAATCATTTAAGGTAAATAAGATGCAAGAACTATCATTAAAGTATGGATGCAATCCCAATCAAGTGCCTTCTCGTATATACATGGAATCAGGTGACTTGCCATTAGAAGTGCTTAATGGTCGTCCTGGATACATAAACTTTTTAGATGCTTTAAATGCCTGGCAATTGGTAAAAGAGATGAAGCAATCGACAGGCATGTGTTCAGCAGCATCATTCAAGCATGTGAGTCCAGCAGGCAGTGCCGTCTGTACCCCACTCTCTCCAACTCTTCGTAAGATCTATTTTGTTGATGACCTTCCAATGGAACTAAGTGACATAGCAGTGGCATACACTCGTGCCCGCGGAGCTGACCGTATGTCTTCGTATGGTGATTTCATTGCACTGAGCGACGAATGCGATGAGGTTACCGCCATGCTCATCAAACGAGAAGTGAGTGATGGCGTTATAGCTCCAAGCTATACAGACAAAGCATTGGATATCCTCCGCAACAAACGCAAAGGCACCTATAATGTGATAAAAATAGACCCCTCATATACACCTTCGCCTGTAGAGCATAAACAAGTATTCGGCATCACTTTTGAACAAGGTCGAAACGACATAGATTTAAGTTGCGACAGCATATTCAGCAACATACCGACAGCAAACAAAACTTTTTCAGAGGAAGCGCAACGCGATTTAAAGATAGCTCTTATCACATTGAAATATACTCAATCCAATTCTGTATGCTATGTGAAAGATGGTCAAGCCATAGGCATTGGGGCCGGTCAGCAAAGTCGAATCCATTGCACCCGTCTTGCAGGCAATAAAGCAGACACATGGTGGCTACGTCAACATCCACGAGTAATGTCACTTCCATTCAAGGAGGATGTACGTCGTGCAGACCGGGACAATGCCATAGACCTTTATATCGGTGATGAATATGAAGACTTGCTTCGTGACGGTTCTTGGGAGACTTTATTTACAGAAAAGCCACACATTCTTACATCTGAAGAAAAAAAGTCGTGGCTTTCAGAGCTTAATGGAGTAAGTTTAGGCAGTGACGCTTTTTTCCCGTTTGGCGACAATATAGAACGTGCGCATAAATCAGGCGTTGAGTATATAGCACAGGCAGGAGGTTCTGTACGTGATGACCACGTGATTTCCACATGCGACAAGTATGGAATAGCAATGGCCTTCACAGGAATACGTCTATTTCATCATTAAACAATTTGGTTGAAGAATTACGAGATTTTCGTTATGTTATTAAACCAAGCACTTTGTAATAAACAGATGAAAAAAAACTAAAATGACCTAATTATGGCAGATGAGAATGAGATCAGGTACGCAATAATGAACGGCATCAATTTCGGTAGCTCAAAAAAGCCGAAAGAAGATGATAAAGGAAGCGTGAAGACGAAGGCACGCAAAAAGAGTTATCATACAGGAGCTCATGGTTCGGGTTCTGCTAAGCATAAAGCAGAAATACGCCAGAGAGTGAAAAACAGGAAGAGTCAAAAGAAAAGTCGCATTAAATGACAAGGTTAGAAGATGGTTTATTCAACCGCACATCTTTGTTGATTGGTGATGAAGCCATGTCGTCAATTCAATCGAAACAAGTCCTTTTGTTTGGTGTAGGCGGTGTTGGTAGTTGGTGTGCAGAAAGTTTGGTACGTTCTGGAATACGTAAATTGACAATCGTAGATAGCGACCGTATATGTATCACCAACGTGAATCGTCAGTTGATGGCCACAATCAAGACAATTGGCAAGGTTAAGGTTGACGTATTAAAAAGCCGTCTTCTTGAAATCAACCCCAATGCAGAAATAATTGCCATACAAAAGATTTACAGTTCGGAAACCAGCGAAGATTTTCATCTAGACAAATACGATTATATAATCGATGCCATAGATTCTCTCAGCCATAAAGCAGAATTGATAAAGCGCGCATGTGCCACAAACGCTGTTTTATTTTCCGCCATGGGTGCCGCGTTGAAATTGGATCCGACCAAGATACGTGTAACAGAGTTTTGGAAAGCGAAAGGTTGCCCTTTGGCACGTGCATTAAGAAACAAGTTCAAACGCCAAAAGTCATACCCGCGAAAGAAGTTCTTAGTGGTATATAGCGAAGAGTTGTTAAAAAACAGAGGCAGGAACCGTAGTTGCGGAACAGAAACCTGTATGTGTCCCAAGACAGACAAAGGTCCGGGAGATTCAGCCTTGACAAATCACGAATGGTGTTCAACCAAAGCCCAAATAAAAGGAACTCTGGCTCATGCAGTAGGCATATTCGGATTTACATTGGCAGGACTTGTGATTCAGGATATCATTGAGAAAAATATAGTATTGAATAGGATTGATTAGGATAAATTTAAATTAAATATTAAAAATGCTTACATTAAAATTAATTAAAGAAGAGACCGAACGCGTTATTAAAGGTCTTGAGAAGAAACACTTTAGTGGAGCTCGCGAAGCGATTTCAAAAGCCATCGACATTGATCATCAACGTCGTGAGACTCAGGGCAAACTAGACAACTTGTTGTCTGAAAGCAAGAAGATGTCAAGTCAAATTGGTCAATTCATGAAAAACGGTGAAAAGGCAGCCGCCGAAGCAGCGAAAAAGGGTGTATCCAAATTAAAAGAAGAGATTAATGACCTTCAGGCTTCATTAAAACAATATGAAGAAGACTTGACAAGTCATCTATGCACCATTCCAAACATACCAAACGCCGATGTTCCGGAAGGAGTTGGAGCAGAAGACAATGTGGTGGTGAAAGAAGGTGGCGTAAAACCCGAATTGGGTGAAAATGCCCTACCTCATTGGGAATTGGCAAAGAAATACAATCTAATAGATTTTGAATTGGGAGCCAAGGTAACAGGAGCAGGCTTCCCATTCTATATAGGCAAGATGGCCCGTTTCCAGCGTGCCCTTGAGGCCTTTTTCCTTGAAGAAGCGCGCAAAAACGGATATTTGGAAGTGCAGCCCCCATTAGTTGTGAACCAAGCCTCAGGTTACGGGACTGGTCAGTTGCCTGACAAAGAAGGTCAGATGTATTATGCAGAAGTAGATGATCTCTATCTGATTCCAACAGCAGAAGTACCTGTAACCAACATTTTCCGTGACGTGATTATCGATGAGAAAGACCTACCTATAAAGAGATGTGCTTATTCCTCTTGTTTCCGCAGAGAAGCTGGTGCATACGGCAAGGACGTTCGTGGCTTGAATCGTTTGCATGAGTTTGATAAGGTTGAGATTGTCCGCATCGACACCCCTTCTCACTCCTACGAATCACTGAAAGAGATGCTTGACCATGTTGAGGGTCTTCTTCAGAAACTAGAATTGCCATATAGGATTCTTCGTCTTTGTGGTGGTGACATGTCGTTTACCAGTGCAATATGTTATGACTTTGAGGTATGGTCAGCCGCACAACAACGTTGGCTAGAAGTAAGCTCCACATCCAATTTCGAGAGTTACCAGGCAAATCGTCTAAAATGTCGTTATCGTCGTTCAGAGGACAAAAAGATAGAACTATGTCACACCTTGAATGGTTCAGCACTGGCATTGCCGCGCATCGTAGCATCTTTGTTGGAAAACAACCAGACTCCAGAGGGTATTAGAGTGCCAAAAGCCCTTGTACCATACTGTGGATTTGAATATATCGACGACAACAACTTTGAATAGGCGTGTAACTAACATAAATCATTCTGATCACCACCGGAAAACAGACAAAAACTCAACCAACAAAATCATTCAGATATGAATAAAATCGTAAAGAAAGAGCAATTTTCGGAGAAAGTGTTTAAACTAGTAGTAGAAGCTCCCTTAATTGCGAAATCGCGCAGAGCCGGTCATTTCGTCATCGTACGTGTAGGTGACAAAGGCGAACGCATACCATTGACAATTGCAGATTCCGATGTTAATCAGGGTACTATAACTCTTGTAGTTCAGAAAGTAGGTTATTCATCCTCCAAACTATGTGAATTGCACGAAGGAGATTACATAACCGATGTTGTAGGTCCTCTGGGCCAGGCCACTCATATAGAGAATTTTGGCACAGTTCTGTGTGCCGGTGGAGGTGTAGGAGTAGCACCAATGTTGCCAATCATCAAAGCCCTAAAAGAAGCTGGCAATAAAGTAATTTCCGTATTGGCTGGTCGCTCAAAAGAACTCATAATCTTGGAAGAAGAAGTACGTAAATACTCTGATGAGGTTATAATCATGACCGATGATGGCAGTTATGGTCAAAAAGGCGTTGTAACAATAGGCATGGAACAAGTTATCCAGCGCGAGAAAGTGGACAAATGCTTTGCCATAGGTCCAGCCATAATGATGAAGTTCTGCTGTCTGCTTACAAAGAAATATAATGTATCTACCGATGTGTCTTTGAACACAATAATGGTAGATGGTACAGGAATGTGCGGTGCCTGCCGTATTACAGTAGGAGGTAAGACTCGTTTCGTATGTGTAGATGGTCCGGAATTTGATGGTCATGAAGTGGATTTCGACGAGATGTTCAAGCGTATGGGTGCTTTCAAGGCTATAGAGATAGAAGAGATGAAAAAACTGGAGAACCATGTAGCAAGCATATTAGAAGAAGACAAGATAGTTGTTGACCCCTCCAAGGCAGAAGAAGCCTCAATCATGTCGGATGACACTCCACTTGGGGAATTGACAGATTCCACATCCCCATGGCGTCAGTCGTTGAAAAAGAGCTTAAAGCCAAAGGAGCGCACTCAAATAGCCCGTTGCAAGATGGGTGAACTCGATCCTGCATATCGCGCCACTACTCGTACAGAAGAAGTCAATGTAGGCCTCACAAAAGAGCAGGCTCTTACTGAAGCTCAGCGTTGTCTTGACTGTCCAAAGCCAACATGTATGGAAGGTTGTCCGGTCAATATCAACATACCATCCTTCATCAAGAACATTGAACGTGGCGAATTCCTTGAAGCGGCCAAGGTATTGAAATCGACTTCCGCCCTCCCTGCCGTTTGTGGGCGCGTGTGTCCGCAGGAAAAGCAATGTGAAGCAAAATGTATTCACGTTAAGATGGGTAGTCAGCCAGTTGCTATTGGAAATTTGGAACGTTTCGCTGCAGACTTCGAGCGTGAAAGTGGCAAGATGACACTTCCAGACGTTGCTGATGCCAATGGAATAAAGGTGGCCATAGTAGGTTCAGGTCCTGCCGGTCTTTCATGTGCAGGCGACTTGGCAAAGTTAGGCTATGAGGTTACAGTGTTTGAAGCACTTCACGAGATTGGTGGTGTATTGAAATATGGTATTCCAGAATTCCGTCTTCCCAATGCAATCGTTGACGTTGAAATCAACAACTTGCGTAAAATTGGTGTTAACTTCATAAAGGATTGTATTGTAGGTAAGACAATTACAGTAGAAGATCTTGAGCATGAAGGTTATAAAGCGATTTTCGTGGCATCCGGCGCCGGACTTCCAAACTTCATGAACATACCAGGCGAAAACAGCATAAACATCATGTCGAGCAACGAATATCTAACTCGAGTGAACCTGATGGATGCATCAAATCCCGAATCTGACACACCAATCAATAAAGCACATAGCGTAATGGTTGTGGGCGGTGGTAATACAGCCATGGACTCATGTCGTACGGCAAAACGCCTTGGAGCAGAAGACGTGTTCATTGCCTATCGTCGCAGCGAGGCAGAAATGCCAGCTCGCCTAGAAGAGGTGAAACACGCTAAAGAGGAAGGAATCGAATTCCTTACGCTTCATAACCCTATTGAATATATCGCCGACGAGAATGGCGCCGTTAAGCAGGTACGTCTTCAAAAGATGGAATTAGGAGAGCCAGATGAGAGCGGTCGTCGTTCACCCGTACCAATTGAAGGTGCTATCGAGACTCGCGACATAGACATGGCCATTGTGGCTGTTGGTGTCTCCCCTAACCCAATTGTTCCAAAGTCGGTAGATGGCTTGGAACTAGGAAGGAAGAACACAATAGCGGTGAATGATAAGATGCAGTCGAATATACCAACAATTTATGCTGGTGGAGACATCGTCCGCGGAGGAGCTACAGTCATTTTGGCAATGGGCGACGGAAGACGAGCCGCAAAATACATGAACGAGATGCTTAAGAAATGTCATTAAATTCACATCAATAAAGAGGGGGGAAAGCCCCCTCAATTTAAACAGATTAGATTTTCATTCTTTATTTTTGCCAATCCGATGATAATCGAATCCAAATTTTTTCATATCCGAAAGGTTGTATATGTTTCTTCCGTCAACAACGACTTTTGTTTTCATTGAGCGTGCAACCACTCCCCATGAAGGTTTATAGAATTGTTTCCATTCTGTGAGCAGCAAAAGTGCGTCGGCATCAAGCACAGCATCATACATATCGTTGGCATATGTGACTTTCTCACCAAGATATTTCTTAGCTTCATCCATTGCAACAGGGTCGTAAACGCTAACCTCACATCCTGCAGAAAGGAGTTGGTCGATTGTTACAAGCGAAGTAGATTCTCTGACATCATTTGTTTCTGGCTTAAAGGCAAGTCCCCATATGGCAATATGCTTTCCCTTGATATTTCCATTGTAGCATTTAAGCAGTTTCTTATAAATTATTCTTCTCTGTGAGTCGTTCACCTCATCAACAGCCTTGACCACCTTCATAGCATATCCGGCCTTCTCAGCAGTCTTGATAAGGGACTTAACATCCTTTGGCAGGCTTGTACCTCCATAGCCGCAACCGGAATAAAGGTAATTTCCTCCAATACGTGGATCAGCTCCCATACCCTTACGAACCATATCGATATCCGCCCCTACAAGTTCACTTAAGTTAGCAATGTCGTTCATGAAAGAGATTCTATTTGCCAACATTGCATTAGAGGCAAATTTAATCATCTCGGCTGAGGTAAGGTCAGTAATGATGAGTTCGTGCTTTTGTTCAATAAGTGGCTTATAGAGTTGTCGGATTATCTCTTCTCCTTTATCCGACGCAATACCTGCAACGATCCTGTCAGGCTTCAAGAAATCCTTTACGGCAGTACCTGCACGAAGGAATTCCGGAAGAGAAATAATATCATAATGAATATTGGCGCCTCTCTTCTCAAGTTCCATGTTCATGGCAGCCTTTAGTTGTCTAGCTGTTCCGATAGGTACGGTGGACATAATCGCAACTGCGAAATATTTAGTGACGGTCTGTGCAATAAGTTTAGCATGTTCCGCCATTTCCTTAAGTTCGATATTACCATCTTGTGTAGCCTGTGTTGGCATGGCAAGAATAATGAGATCAGAGTCTTCTATGAGTGTTTTAAGTTCATTAGAGAATTTCAATTTCCCTTCCCTAACATTTCGATTCAGTTTTTCATCCAGTCCAGGTTCATAGAAATTAGTTTCTCCATCCTTGAGTTTGTTCAACAGTTCCTCATTTGTTTCGACACAAGTGACGTTTACACCCAATTCTGCAAAACATGTGGCACTGACAAGTCCCACAGTACCAGTTCCAACAACAACAATATTCATATTTCTATATATTTTTTCAGATTAAAGACTAATAGTTGACAAAAGTAGTAATAAAAAACTATATAAACAATTAAAAATAGCAATTAAAAATTAAAAAACATAAAAAACATAAAAATATGGGTATATCTAGGTTTATCTAGGTATTTTTAGGTTTGGATAGGTTGGATAGGTTGGATAGGTTTGGATAGGTAAATGGGAATTAGAAAAGGATGCATCTTTAAAAGACGCATCCTTTAACAAAATATGTTATGATATTGGATTTATGAAAGGAATCCGAGCAAGACACCGGCAGCAACAGCTGAGCCGATTACTCCAGCAACATTTGGTCCCATAGCATGCATGAGAAGGAAATTTGTCCTGTCGGCTTTCAATCCTTCCTGTTGAGAAATTCTGGCAGCCATAGGAACGGCAGAAACCCCTGCATTACCTATAAGAGGATTGATTTTCTTACCTTCCGGCAAGAAGATGTTGAATAATTTGACAAACAGGACTCCAGATGCAGTTGCAATTATAAATGCGAAAGCACCTAAAGCAAATATCTTAACAGTATCCATAGTCAGGAACTCACTTGCTTGTGTTGAACATCCAACAGTAAGTCCCAACAACATGACAACAATATCATTAAGGGCAGAACCAGCAGTCTTAGCCAGACGAGTTGTCTTAGTACTTTCCTTGAGCAAATTACCAAAGAAGAGCATTCCGAGCAATGGCAATCCTGAAGGTACGATAAATGTAGTAATCAGTAGTCCCACAATAGGGAATAGGATTCTTTCTGTCTGACTTACTTCACGCACTTTCTGCATTTTTATACGTTTTTCTTTCTTTGTTGTCAGTGCTCTCATTATGAACGGTTGAATGACAGGTACCAATGCCATATAACTATAAGCACATACTGCTATAGCTCCCATGAGGTTAGGAGACAGTTTTGAAGACAAGAAAATTGCCGTAGGTCCATCGGCACCACCGATAATAGCAATACCAGCAGCCTGATTAGGTTCAAATCCAAGAATCAAAGCGATTATATATGCTCCAAAAATACCAAACTGAGCGGCTGCACCGACAAGCATCAATTTCGGATTAGCAATAAGTGAAGAGAAATCAGTTAACGCACCGATTCCCAAGAAAATTAACGGTGGATACCATCCTTGCTTCACTCCTTGATAAAAGAAATTCAGCACAGAATTATCTTCATAAAGACCAATTTCCAATCCTGCAGATTTAAAAGGGATATTACCAAGAATAATACCCAAACCAATTGGTATGAGCAAAAGCGGTTCGAAATCCTTTTTAATTGCCAGCCATATAAAGAATGCGCCCACGAGAATCATAATAATGTTCTCAATCATGAGATTAGCAAATCCAGTATATGTCAGGAAGTCAGAAAATTTCTCACCAATGAAACTCATTATATTACTTTCTAATAACATAATCTTTATAGTTATAAATTAGTCTTATTTCTTGAGTATTATTCTATTGTAACCAAGACAGCACCTTCCATCACAGTATCACCCTTAGACACTCTAATTTCCGCGATTTTACCATCTCTGTCGGCATCGATGTTATTCTCCATCTTCATAGCCTCCAAAACGATTACCGTTTCACCTTTTTTCACATTTTGTCCTACCGAAACCTTTATATCATTGACAGTGCCAGGCAACGGAGCTTTAACAGGAGATACTCCGGCGACAATGGTTTCTTCAGCCGCCTTAGGCGGTTCTACAGTCTTTACAGGTGCGGCAACAGCCCTAACAACAGGTTTAGGTTGCGCTATAGGTTTTTCCATTTCAACGTCAAAATCAATTCCGTTGACTTCAACTTTTGCGATGTTGTCTTCTATGCCATTAATTTTGACCTTATACTCAACACCTTTGATTTTATAATTAAATTCTTTGTTCATTTTTTATTTTATTTAAAATAAGTACAATCCATTAAGAGAAAAACACTATGGATGAATATTATTTGTGTGAACTTCAGGAGCATGTCTGAGGTTATGATCTTTACTTTCCCATTCGGTATCATGATGTTGAATTGTAATCACACCACTTTCAATGTCATGCATATTGCCAAGGTACTCATACATAGCTAAAGAGATGGCCGCCACATAATTTTCCATTTCGATGCCTTTAGTTTCGATGCCCTCTTTAGCAATGACCACAACTTTATTTGCATGTTCACGTAATTTCATGATAGCCTTATACTGAGAAGCTCTGTTCATCTTATTAATAATCCATCCGAACAAAAAGAAGAAGATGAAGAGAAGTAGGAGACAACCGAAGACGATACCCATAGAAATAACAGTCATTGCAATTCCATGTGGGTCCTTATCTTTCCATTCCTTGACTTTATCAGAGCTGCCTCCAAACGCATTCGGGGCATTAGGAGTCACTTCTTCACCTTTTATGCATTTCCAGTTATTTTTTCCAAACCTAGCGTATGAATATCCAGGTTTCAAATCCGCTGGTATAGTGATGCTGTCAAGCAAGTCGACAGCATTTCCGTCATACAAGGCTATAAAAATGGGCTTACCATTAGCTTCAAGTTTGAAGTTTGTATGTAGTACACCCCTGTTAGTATTGCCATCAGCAAAGAAAGTGATTCTGTCTTTTCCTTTCAAATTAGTTCTTTCGTCATCAGAAACGATAACAGACATAAGTTTTTCTCTATCTGGCGCAGAAAGATCTGGATTAAGAGCAGCCGTATCTATAGTGAGGAAGCAGTTTCGTATATCGTGTGTAGTATAAGAGGAATTTTCAATTTCAATCCAGCTTGACACTTCACCAAACTCATCCTGAAAACCAGTTTCATCGCCAGGTTGTGCAATATAGACTTCGGAAATTTTGAAGTCGTGCGCACCTTGTGCCCAAACGCTGGTTGTTGTCAATAAGGCAATAGTGATTAAAAATAACTTTTTCATTATAGAAAATATTAAATTCATAGGTTATAGAGGAATATTACCATGTTTTTTAGCTGGGTTGGAAAGTGATTTGGTTGCCAACTGTTCAAGAGCACGGATGATGCGGAATCTGGTGTTTCTTGGTTCAATCACGTCATCAATATATCCATATTTCGCCGCATTATATGGATTGGCGAACAACTTTGTGTATTCATCTTCCTTTTCTTGAATAAATGCCTTCGCATCTTCTCCGGCTTCTTTCTTAGCCTTAGCTTCTTTAGCATATAGAACGGCAACAGCACCAGATCCACCCATAACAGCAATTTCTGCAGAAGGCCATGCGTAATTGAGGTCACCACGAAGTTGTTTACAGCTCATAACAATATGACTTCCTCCATAGGACTTACGCAAGGTGATAGTAACCTTAGGAACTGTGGCTTCTCCATATGCATAAAGCAGTTTTGCTCCATGCAGAATAACGGCATTGTATTCCTGTCCAGTTCCAGGCAAGAAACCAGGTACATCTACGAGTGATACGATAGGGATATTAAAAGCATCACAGAATCTTACGAATCTGGCACCTTTTCGACTAGCATTGCAATCCAGCACACCAGCAAATTTGCTTGGCTGGTTAGCAACAATTCCTACAGATCTTCCATTAAATCTAGCAAATCCAATAATGATATTCTGTGCGAAATTAGGCTGCACCTCAAAAAACTCGCCATTATCAGTAATAGCAGAAATCACCTGATACATATCGTATGCTTGATTTGGATTATCAGGAATAATCTCATTTAATGAATCCTCCATCCTATCAACAGGATCAGAACATTCAACAATCGGGGTCGTCTCTTGATTATTTTGTGGAATATAGGAAATTAGTTGCTGAATCATTGCAATCGCCTCTTCCTCTGTCGCCGCAGTAAAGTGAGTAACGCCCGATTTGGTGGAATGTACGCTCGCCCCCCCAAGGCTTTCTTGATCGACGTCTTCTCCAGTGACAGTCTTCACAACAGCAGGACCAGTTAGGAACATATATGAAGTGTTTTCCATCATTAGTGTAAAGTCGGTAAGTGCTGGAGAATAAACGGCACCACCGGCGCAAGGTCCGAAGATTCCTGATATTTGTGGTATAACTCCTGAGGCAAGAATATTACGTTGGAATATTTCAGCATATCCTGCAAGAGCATTAATACCTTCTTGGATTCGTGCTCCTCCGGAGTCGTTAATACCAATAACAGGCGCTCCCATCTTCATGGCCATATCCATAACTTTGCAGATTTTTTGAGCCATAGTTTCAGAGAGAGAGCCTCCATTAACTGTGAAATCTTGTGCAAAGATATAAACAAGTCTTCCATTAATAGTTCCAGACCCTACAACAACCCCATCTCCGAGGAATTGTTTTTTTTCCATTCCGAAATTGTAGCATCTGTGAAGTTTAAACATATCAAATTCCTCAAAACTTCCTTCATCAAGAAGCATTTGAATACGTTCACGTGCGGTGAACTTACCTCTCGCATGTTGCTTGTCTATAGCTTTCTCGCCACCGCCAAGTCTTGCTTTGCTACGGAGTTCAATTAACTCCTGAATTCTTTCAGTTTGTTTGCTCATAACGAACGACTGTCTAAAACAGTAATTAAAATTTATTATTTACTTATTTTGCGGTTCACATAATTCAGTAAGCACACCTACAGTAGATTTTGGATGCAAAAATCCAATCATCATTTGTTCAGCACCAGGACGTGGAGTCTTGTCAATAAGACGAATTCCTTGTTCTTCACATTGATTAAGGGCTTCAGCCACGCCATCTTCAACAGCAAAAGCAACATGATGCACTCCCCTACCACCTTTTTCCATAAACTTGGCAATAGGGCTTTCAGGACAGGTAGGTTCAAGAAGTTCGATTTTAACTTCACCCACTTTCATGAAAGCAGTTTTAACCTTTTGGTCAGCCACTTCTTCAACAGCATAACATTTCAAACCAAGAGTGTTCTCAAAATAAGGGAGCACTTCCTCAATGCTCTGGACTGCAATACCCAGATGATCAATACGTGAAATTTTCATAATGAGATTAGATAAATTTAATAAAATATAATTTAACTTAATAATATGCAATTATTATGCAAAGTTACAAATTATAATTCACAAAACATAATGAAAAATCACAAATTTCATTACAAATGAAAATATTATATTTTCAAAAAAAATCCAAAACCTATAACTTATATAATTAAAAAAGATTAAATTTGTAATAATTATTATTTACTAACAATAATCTTAAAAAAATGGGAAAAGAACTAAAAGGTAGCAAAACGGAAGCCAATCTTTGGGAGGCTTTTGCAGGAGAGAGTCAAGCTCGCAACAAATACACATACTATGCATCCAAGGCAAAGAAAGAAGGTTACGAACAGATAGCAGAGTTATTCCTAGAGACAGCCAATCAAGAGAAAGAACATGCCAAGCTATGGTTTAAGTTGATTCACGGCATTGGCGACACTCCATCTAATCTGGCAGATGGCATAAATGGCGAGCATGAAGAATGGACATCCATGTATCCACGCATGGCAAAAGAAGCTCGTGAGGAAGGATTTGATGAAATTGCGACAATAATGGAGGGCGTTGCAGCCATTGAGAAAGCTCACGAAGAAAAATACAAACGTCTTCTTGAGAACATAGAAAATGGGATAGTATTCAGTCGTGATGGAGATTGTATCTGGCAATGTCGCAACTGCGGTCACATTCACATAGGCAAAAACGCCCCTGAAAGATGTCCCGTATGTGATCATCCACAAGCTCACTTTGAATTAATAAAAGACAACTATTAATTCCTGTCCTCACAACAAGTAATAATCCCTGCAGCCTAAAATGCATTTGATTATTACTATAATACCACACTCAATAAAACGGACATTATTACGCACAAATCGGTCATTATGCCGAATAGCGTTATAGTCCGTTTTTTCTTTTATAAAATAATTTTGAAATAAGAGCCTAGCACCCATCTATTGGTCAACAATGATGAAAAAACGTGAGTGTAATCACAAGATATCCCAGAAACATATTTCTTGCCAGACAGGAAATCAACATTAATACCTCCACCGATTTCGCATGAATTGTCCTTGTTTAATTTAATGGCCGTTTCGCCAGTGTCAATTGCCTTAAAATCCGTTTCCGGCACCGATCTATATCCTGTGAAAGCCCTCAATCCGATTCTTTGTTCCAGACCCAAAGAGAAACTATATTTCACACCAAGATCAATGTGGTATTGATAAACATTATCACCAAATACAGTATATTGAGTAGAAGTGTTGTCGATAATCTGTATTTTTGTTTGTGTAATTCTTGACATGGCTTCAAGAGCCATATTCTTATTAAAGAAATAGCTAAATTCCAATGCAGTGCCTAATGACGAAGTAGATCTCACGGTAAAGTCATGATCCATATAATCAAGAATGTCATAATTGTCCCCATTGATTAGGTTATATCCAGTTTCCGTATTTGAGTAAAGAGAGAAAGCGGTAGGTCTATTCAAGAACTTACTATATTGTAAAACATCACTTTTCGTTATGAAAGGCTTATTCACTTCGTTTTTGCCAAGTATGCAGTCTGTAATATAATAAGCAAAATTCGTTGAAACCACACCAATTCCCGCTCCAATCACAACATCGTTAAGGTAATGAGCATTTTGGTGAATTCTATGAAATTGAGTTGCCATTGCCGTAGCATATCCTCCTACAGATATCCAAGGACTATAATGTCCATATTCTCGGTCAAGAATAGTTGCTGAAATAAAAGCCAAAGTAGCGTGTCCAGAAGGCATAGAACGATTATCCCTCATATCCGGTCTAGTTTCTTCTACAGTGTGTTTGAGCAGTTTTGCTGCCCCCAGCCCAATTCCCAATGCGAGGGCATTGGCCATAGTCATACGCTTAGTTTTGCTTCTGCTTTCCAATCCAGACGCTTTAAGCATCCATGTAGCAGCCAGAGGAGCAGCAGCTGGCAGATAATCCAATTTGTTTGATTTATGTTTTTCAAACAATGCGTCTCTACTTCTATATCTTTTATTCGTGAGTGTTAGCAACTCTCCCCTGATCAATGTGGTAGTTGAATTCCAGTCAAAAGACATTTCCTTATTCAACAACTTATTCTCATAATCCTTAATCACCCTATTAACCTGTTCAGCTTTTTCATACTGCAAGATAAGGCTGTCAAGAGTGTTGACAAACTGAGTGTCAACATCTTGTATCAATGTGCTATTCGATATATCTGGACTTATGGAATCAGTCTCAACAATCCTATTAGCAAAAGTCGTTACATTTAAAAACAAAAGAAATAAAAAAACAATAAGATGTTTCATGACATTGTTGCAAACAACATTATATTATTTCACCACTACCATAGCACAAGCGATGCATATCATCATACACAACACAAAATTGTCCCGGTGCTACTCCATGTATTTTTTCATCAGCATTTATTGTCCAATCGCCATTTTTATCAGTATAAATTATTCCTTTGATAAATTCAGGAGTGTGACGAATCTTGAATGTAATGTTATGTGGATTGTCACTATCCCAACAAATCCAAGGGTTTTCAGTAATGAAATGGAAATCCATCATTTTCACAGTCTTTTTGAAGACCTTTTCCGGATTATATCCATGAGAAACAAAAAGGATGTTACGTTTAACATTTTTCTTCACGACAAACCAAGGTCCGCCACCGAACCCAAGCCCTTTTCTTTGTCCAATAGTATAAAACCACAGCCCCTTATGAGTACCTATTTTCTTACCGGATTCCAATTCCCTGACATCCCCAGGGTTTTCTCCCAAATATTTTTTCACATAATCCCTAAAATCCACATTACCAAGAAAACAAATACCTTGACTATCTTTTCTTTGGGCATTAAGCAACCCATTATTTTTTGCGATGTCACGAACTTGAGATTTCAGTAAATGGCCAATAGGAAATATGATTTTATCGATTTGTTTCAAGTTTATCTGGCAAAGAAAATCTGTCTGATCTTTCACAATATCAGGGCTAGTAGCTAGCCAAGTCTTGCCATTAATCACTTCCGTAGTAGCATAGTGTCCCGTTGCTATCTTATCGTAGTTTTTTCCAATGACATCTTCGAAACATCCAAATTTGATAAGCTTATTACACATAACATCAGGATTGGGCGTGAGTCCAAGTTTAGCCTTTTCCATGGTATATCCAACCACCTTATCCCAATATTGTTCATGCAAATCAACTATTTCAAATTTAAGTCCATATTTTTTAGCCAACCAGCCACAAATTTCGATATCTTCTTCTGAAGTACAATTCCACTCCTTATCTTCTTCAGGTCCGATTTTGATATAAAAGAGTTCCGGTTCAAAACCTTGTTCCTTTAAAAGATGTACTGAAACCGCACTATCCACGCCTCCACTAACCAAAGCAGCAATCTTCATAGACAAAAAGATTTACAATTAAAAGTATTATTTTAATTTCTCACTTATTTTCAACATTTTGTCAATTGGTTTCACGGCTTTCTTAGCAATCTTTTCATCAACGGTTATCTCAGGCCATTCATATTTCAGAGTATTATACAACTTTTGAATGGTATTAAGTTTCATAAATTCACATTCATTACATGAGCACCCAATGTTTTCGCTCATTTCAGGAGGTGCCGGAATATAAGTCTTATTTGGACACTTATTAGTCATTTGATGCAAAATTCCGCTTTCGGTTGCCACGATAAATTCCGTGGCATCATCTTCAATGGCAAATTTAAGCAATCTGGCAGTAGAGCCAATGACATCGGCGATCAGTTGTATGGGTTTAGGACATTCAGGATGTACTAGCAACTTGGCTTTAGGATGCTGATTTTTCAGTTTCAAAATTCCTTCTAATGAGAATTGTCCGTGAACATGACATCCGCCCTCCCACAAAAGCATTTCCCTGCCTGTAACAGAATTGATGTAGTTGCCAAGATTTTTATCTGGTCCGAAAATCAGTTTTTCATCTTTCGGATAACTGTCAACTACCAGTTTTGCATTAGAACTCGTAACCACGACATCGGAAAGCGCTTTGACATCCGCCGTAGTGTTCACGTAGGAAACGACTTTATGATCAGGATGTTGTTGTTTGAACTTTTTCAAATCGGTAGCTTTGCAAGAATCGGCCAATGAGCATCCAGCATTCAAATCGCATACAAGCACTTTTTTGTCAGGGCAAAGAATCTTAGCGGTTTCCCCCATAAAATGGACACCACATAGAACTATTATATCAGCATCAGTTTTAGCAGCCCATTGTGCCAAAGCAAGAGAATCACCCACAAAGTCGGCAACATCCTGAAGTTCACCATGAGTGTAATAATGAGCAAGAATAACAGCATTCTTTTCTTTGCACATTATTCTAATTTCCTTAGACAAATTAATATTCGGGGTTATGTCCTCGTTTATAAATCCATTTTTTATCCATGATTTTTTTATTGAATCAGCCATATAGTATCATTAAATTTTATAAAAATTATATATTAACCTCATCTAAAGTTACCAACTTATTTACAATAGCATAAATGGTAATACCGGCAGGTGTATGAATAGAAAGTTTTTTTGCAATATTTCTTCTATGTGTAGTAACAGTGTTGACAGAAAGAAAGAGTTTGTCAGCAATTTCTTTATTTGACATTCCCTTAGCTACACAAACGACAACATCTTTCTCTCTTTCAGACAACATTTCGTCCATAGTATCTGGAGTGGCCTTCTCATTACTTAAATTCAACTGGTATTGTTGTCTATTCATCATTTCCGCTCTTTTTACGGCAGGCATGAATATGAACTCCTCTACCCTGCAATGTAACAACAAATCTTCTTGAGTGTTATATAATTCAAAAATAACAGAATTGAGGTCATGGTCGATTTCAGTTTGAGGATAATACTGAATAAATAGATTCTTCAAATCCATTAATTTATCTTCAATATCATCATGGTGTAATGAAAGTATAGCCAATTTGTTTTTTTTATTAACCTTTTCTACATTCCCATTAATAATACTCTCAACATACTTAAAAGTAACTTCCTCCTCAAATTTCATGTGTTTTCTCACTTCCTCCACATATTCATCATAGAACTTCAAAACAACGAAAGCCAATTCATTTTTTATTGAGCAATCAATAGCATACAACAAATGTCTTCTGATTTTTGGCAATTGGAAATTCAGGAAATAATTATGTGTGTTATTAAGGTACAACAACAGATTGTTGAGATTTAATTTGTTAATATCAATGTCATTATCTCCAAAGGCGACAAAGTTAATAACCGAAATAAAAGTGTAGGAATCAATTCCACACTTTTCACACACATCGTTAATATCCTTTTCTCCAAATCCCAATGAAATGCCAAACCTGCTCATTACTTGCAACAGTCTGTAGTCATGAGCAATAACGTTTCGTACTTTGTCATTAACATTATATTTTGTAGCCATATAATTCAAAAACTTATATAAAAGACACAAAAACAGGTTGGTCAATTGTTATAATACAATTTTGTTTGAGTTATTTTCATCTATCAGACTGTTTTTTACCCATTTCGCCAACCACTATACTCGTTCACTTCTTTGAGAACAAACAAAAAAGAATCTTCAAAATATAAATAAATTAATCAACTTGGTTTTTTATCACCACTAAATGCAAAATTACAAAAAAAACAAGTATAAATATAATTTTTTAATAAAAAACGGACATCGACTTGATGTCCGTTCAATAAAAAAATGTATGTTATATTTATCTACCCTTCCAGAAATCATCCAGTTTCTTCTGTTTAGCCATTTGTGCGTCGTAAGCAGCTTTCTGTTTTCTGTATTCAGCCATTTTTCTTTCATACTCAGCTTTTGCGGCAGCATTTTGTTGTTCTCTTGCCTGTCGTTGAGCGGCATTTTCTTTAGCTTTAGCAGCTGCGGCAGCCTGTTGTTCAGCTTTCAGCTGAGCTTCTCTCTGCGCTCTCAACCTTGCTTGTTCAGCTTCAATTTGTCTTTGTTTCTCTAGAGCAGCCCTTTGTTCAGCTTCGTATTTTTCCAAAGATGCTTTCCAATCAATGATTGTTTCTGTTAATCTTTGTGCAGTACCTTGAATACTTGGATCCTCCTCACCTGCTAATTTAGCATATGTTAAAGCAGAATCAAACTTCTTTTCAGAAGCGTCTCTTCTAGCTCTGTACAGGTCGCACCTTCCTTTATATTCAGGTTTTAAAGACTCAGTTTTCAGAAGATAAGGTTCAGCCTTAGAAAGCATTCCATTACGTCCTAGCAGCGAAGCGATATCATAACAAATATCAGCTTTCTTGTTATTGTCTTCACAAAGTTCAATAGCCTCATTATAATATTTTATAGCTTCATCCATATCGGTTTTAACCATACCAGTAGCCAATGCAAGAGTAGAAAAATAGTCAGGTTGAATATCATAAGCATATTTTGCGGCTCTCAAATAAACTTCAGTATCCTCACAATAGTTATCCTGCAGAACCCTTAGAGCAGATTTCAAATATTTAGCGTCATCTTTCTTTTCATCGATTCTGTTTTCATACATTGCCACAAGTTGGTCCTTGTCGGCTGCTTGAGAATAAGCAAATGAATTGTTTACATAGTTATAAACCGGGTCATAAGACTTTACTATGTATTCAGACATGGCTTTATTATCAGTTTCGTTTGCCTTTGCCAGCATTTTTTCACACACATCACGGCAGAGAATGTAATCATTGATGAATTGTTCTCTAAATCCGGCATCAGCTTGATATCTTTTGTATGATGTCAAGAAATATTCTGTAAGAACAAATGATTCTATTTCAATTGAAGGGTCTTCATTTACGAGATTAATACCTTCAGTAAAGTTGTCGTATGCTTTTTCGAGGGTATAATCATCAAAAATTCCATTAGCATAATGAGCATAATCATAAGCTTTTCTGCAAAGTACAGGTCCACGTGTGGTTTTAGGTGAGATGTCGGCACATTGATTCAAAAGTTCAGCATTAGCCAAACGAGTGTCATAAATGCCCAGCAATTGGTTCAGGTAGTTAACTTTCTTTTCTTTATCATCAGTGCCTTCAATTAATTTTTCGAACATAACAGCACCCTTAGTGTAAGTATCAAGTCTAGCAATAGGGGCCTTCTCGATAATATATTGCCAGTATTCTATTGCTTCATCATATTTCTTATCCTGCATTGCAATAGTAAAAAGACTAACATTTTGTCTCACTTCGATACTGTCGGAACCATGCCCTATTCTGTCGTCGAAGTAAGTTCCTTCATATTGAGCAAACACATTGAAGGACAGTGCCAATGCCGCCGTAGTTAAAATAATCTTTTTCATTTCAATAGATTTTATAAAGTTAATTAATAAATCAAATTTTGAATTTAGACTGCAAATATAGTAAATATATTAATTTGTGATTTAAAAAAACAACTATTATTAACATTTTAAAACGAAAACGTAATAAATAAATGCAATAATATCCTCAAGATCGCACAACATCAATCATATTGTCAATCATACGTAGGTATCTTCCTTTTTACCGAAATTAGGGTCTATTTTAAGAAAGGCAGTCACGATAAAAGTTACTATAGTCGCCATAAGAATCCAAATAAAAAACATCTTGTATCCTAATGTATCGGAGAGCCATCCGGCAAAAAGACCTGGCAACATCATTCCAAGCGCCATAAATGCCGTGCATAAAGCATAAACAGACGTAGAATTTTCTCCTCTTGCAAAATATATTAAATACATCATATATGCAGTAAATCCAAATCCATAACCAAATTGTTCAATAAAAACACAGGAATTGATAATTATGTCATCAGTGTTTTGAGTGAAACTCAGATAAATATATACAGCGTCAGGAATACTAATTGCAAAAACCATTGGCCACAACCATTTTTTCAGTCCATGTTTAGCCACGGCAAAACCACCGAGAATTCCTCCAAGAAGAAGTCCAATGACTCCAATCGTCCCATATGCAAATCCTACTGTTTCTTTTGCCAAATTCAATCCGCCTTCCTCAATAGGGTTAAGCATAAAAGGCTGAGCAATCTTTACGAGTTGTGCTTCAGGGAATCTGAACAAAAGCATAAACATCAACGCAAACCATATTTGTTTTTTAGAAAAGAATATAACCAATGTCCTTTTAAACTCTTTCAAAGAATTAGATATGGTATTTGACAGATTCTGTTTTTCAGCATCATTATACTCAACATTTGGCAAAGAGCATTTGTGATAATACATCAAAACCAAAGCGATCAAAGCCGTAATTCCAAATGCGATAGCCCATGCTATGTTTTTGGTCATTTCGGGCAATAGCAACATTTTTCCCTCACCAAATCCCAAAGGTGCTCCATTGCACATCCATCCAACAAGAATAACCAACAATCCTTGTCCGAAAATCATTCCAATTCTATAGAATGTTGATCTGATTCCAACATATTTTGCTTGTTTGTGGCTATCCAACGCAATGATATAGAACCCATCAGCCGCTATGTCATGAGAAGCGCTACAAAAAGCCACCAACCAAAAGCACACAATAGAAGAAACAAGCCAAAAACCAGTATTAATAAAGCATGCAATTGCCATAATACCAATAGCACAAAGCAATTGTGTTATTATTATCCAGTGTCTTTTAGTTGAAATGCCATCCACAATGGGGCTCCATAAAGGTTTAACAACCCAAGGCAAATAGAAGAAAGACGTATATAAAGCCTGTTGGGTATCTGACAACCCCAAATCAGTGAATAACACAACGGAAACAACATTAACCATAACATAAGGCAATGCTTCCATAAAATACAAAGACGGCACCCATCTGACAGGATTAACAACGTTTTTCATAAGTCATTTATTTTTTTGCAAATTTACGTAATTAAATTCACATAAACAAAAAGAGGGCTGGCAATAAGCCGGCCCCTATAACCACAAAGACCATATCGCATCAAGAATTCATCTTTACAAACGCTTTTGGTGACACTCCCGTACTTCTTTTGAAATATCTTCCAAAAAAAGATTGAGAATTAAAATTCATTTTATTACAAATCTCTTTTATAGAAAATTCTTTTTCGAGCAAATAAATCTTTATTCTATTAATGACAAATTTTTCGATAGTATCACTTGCCGACTTACCTGTATAAATCCTAGTTACAGCAGATAAATATTTGGGTGTTACATTCAATTTAGATGCATAAAATTTCACTTCTCTATTTTTATCAGAATATTCTTCTAATAGTTTTACAAAATTTTGAAACACCACATTTTGTCGTGACACGACGTATTGTTTGTCAATCTTGACGGTTTTACGGTTTGAGTTTAAAAGTTCTATTGATTTGACAATAAAAATGTTTGCCAAATGCTGTATTATATATTTATGATATGGATGTTTATTATTAATTGTCCAATTATACAAATAGTTATATAACTCCACACCAAATTCTATTTGTGCTTTATCTATATGCAAGAATGAAATACCATTTTTTTCCCAGTTGAAAATGGCATGGTTCAGTCCCAAAGACATTTTAGAGGAATTGATGACATTCTCATGGAATCCAATAATAAAAAATTTCAAATCGTCAGGATGATCAACAAACTCCAATTCAAAAACCCCGGAAAGTGAAAAGACATCCGCTTCCACAAACTTCATTTCTTTTCCATTGACATTAACTGTAAGAAACCCTTTTTGTAGCAATCCAAGCATTATGGATGATTGTTGTTTATCATTATATTCAAAAGAAAAATTTTCATGTTCTTCAAAACTGTCATACAAAACCAAAAAATCCTTAATATTTGCTTTTGTATATTTCTTAAAATTGTAATTATATCTGTTATTCTTCATAAGAATCCTCCCCTTTTAAAACAAATGTCTGTTATAGTTTACGATAAAATTTCTTGGCGACATTCCAGTCATTCTTTTAAAATATCTTCCAAAAAAAGATTGAGACTTGAAATTAAACATTTCGCTAATTTTTTTTACGCTTAATTCCCCTTCATATAATAGTGTTTTAATTTTCGAGACGACAAAAATATCGATAACAACCGAAGCAGATTTATTCGTAAATTGAGAAGAGACAAAAGATAAATATTTAGCTGTTATACCCAAGCTGTCTGCATAGAAGTTGACGCTTCTTTGTGTTATAAATTCTTTATTTAGCAACTCGACAAAACGGCAAAAAATGTTGTATTGTTTGGATTCAGGGAAATATTTTATTTCAGAATCAAGATCAAGCTTAGAGATCAATTCGTACACAATTACAGACTTCATCTCCTTAATTACCAATTCCTTGTAAAAATAGTTGGGCCTTTTGGCCTCAGATTTCAGTAATTTGTATATCATACAAATATTTTCCAGGTGCTTCTCCGAAAGTTTAAAGTGCAAGGCGTTAAATACCAATCTTTTATGTTGAACGTTGCTCTTCATGTGTTCATATTGATTTTGAACAATATGAGCTCTAGTTACAGACATAAAAAAAACAGCAGAAGATTGTATAAATTCAACTCTATTACATGGTAAAATCAGGAAAAATTGATTTTCATTAACAACGAACAAATTGCCATTGACAATGATTTTCATTGAACCGCTTTTTACAAAAACAGCAATGTAAAAAGAAGAACAAAAAAACTCTTCTTTCTTTAAAGTCTTATTATCTTCTTTTTCTATGTTATCAAGAATAATGAAGTTGTCATTACAATTATAAAAAAAGAACGATTCCTTGTCAAAACGGTCATCAAATGGTTTCTCCTCCAATAAATACATAGATTCTTTTAAATTAAATTCAATAATTCTCAAATAGCTCTATAATCATAAAATCCCAATAAACCGATTTATTTAAGGCATGTTATAAAAATTAACAAATCCACATGAATTATCTTTGTTTGTTTTTGTCTCTTTTTGGCATCTTTGCCCTTAACCCCTTGAACCGTAGTTCGCTACGCTTCTGCATGATTGCGGACAAATCTACTCAAAAAATAGCCTAAACACAACCTAAAGCTAATTATTATGACCTGCCTTAAATTGGGAGATTCGACATTTCAACTATCAACAACGGAATCTGCAACGTGCAATATCATAGTAGTGGCCCCTATGTTAATAATCGTTCCATCTTCAATAACCCTTCTTTCGTTGTCCCGAAGAATTGAATTCATACAAAATGTTCCTGTATTGCTAGGTGCATCTTTAATTGTATAAATTAATCTACCATTATCATCAAGTTTAACATTAATAATACAATGTAATGTATCTACACTTGGATCAGACGTGAAAATAGGCTTATTTATTTCATTGCCTTTTAAATATCGTCCAAATACATTATCCCCTAATTCTAATGGAATGACTTGTTTATATGCGAATCTGTTTTCAATTATTACGACAGAGCCGAACTGATTATCGAATTGATGTTCGTCTATTTTCTTCTCCTCATGAATGTCTTTCAACTTGGCACATCCGATTCTAATTCCAAATTCCTTTTTGCAACTAATGCATTTGAATACCAGAGCCTGCCCATCCTTGTATTTTGTTTCATCAAAAACAATATACGTATCACATTTAGGACATTTGACTCTCTTCATACGACATGATATTATTTAATTTTCTTAACCCACGCTCTCTTAAACCTATTATTCACTTGCTTTAGTGCATTAATTGTGTTAGCAGCATCCTTTGCCGTGTTAAAGCTGGAATAATAGATAAAATTGCCATCTTGTCCTGAATGATAATATGCTCCAGGGAGGTTTTCCTTATTGAGCAAATCAATTACATATAACGCACACTCTTCATTAGCTGCATATGTAACGACAATCGTATAATCACCATTCTGATTATTTATAGGAGTAGCGTTATTCAAATCATCTTGAGATATAATAACAGCACTTTTAGCGCTTTGCTGAGGTTGTAACAATATGATTTGTGTTTGATTATTAGAAGGAGTATTGTCATTGGCGACGTTCTTCTTGTCGATGTTGGCATTAAAATTAGCATCAACTTCCTTTTTCTCAAAGGCTCCTGCAACAATTTTCTCATTGCCATCATTATTTAACGAAGGGAAAATAAATAGGAAAAACATGGCAACAGCTGCGGCGGATGAAATAGCAATATCTTTCCAAATTTTTCTATTGTTGTGTTTTCCTGCAACATTAGCATCTACAGGCAATTCAGATATTTGCTCTAATTCATTTTTGATATCAAGTTTATTTTCCAGATATGCAACAGAGTTTAATTTGAATGACGAAAGTGCAAAAAGTGACGGAGAGACAATAGAATCATGCATTTGTTCAAATGTCAACAATCCGTCTAAATCAAGATGAATCGTACCAATATTTTCAATAATGAAGAATCCCTTTTCGTTAAGTTCATCTTTAATATCTTGCACATCGACCTCCAGCTGTCTTATCGCCTGTGGATAAGTTGCGTCGAAATACTGCATATATGCATGGACCATAAGTCCATCATTTGCCTTAAGGTCACGATTAAACAGTATGCTCCTTGATGGTGGCAAAATTATATTTTCCTTCTCGTCAAACTGAGCTTGACTATAATTTGCCAAAAAACCTCCTAAACCAGGAATCATGACCAAATCATGGTTAAGAAGTAGTATTTCTAAATTTCTTGCAAAATCATTCATACTGCAAATTTATGAAATAATTGACAAAAAAACGTAATATGGATAAAAAAAATATAAACAAAAAAAGAAAATTATGAACATTATGGATAACATTTTTGTTCACAATATACATTATGATATTTATTCAGAGACAGTTGAGCACAACCTAAAGCTAATCACGAGCACCTGCCTAAAACAAGAACATCACTTTAGAATAATAGAAATAAACCAATAATCAACAACAAAAATGCGACAGTCAAATTGACATAAAACTGAACTTTCTCGAATTTCATTTCCAATTGCGCAGCTTTGTTTTTGGAGAAATGACTTAATTTTGCTATTATGACAATGGGTAAAATTGCAAACAAGGCAAAAAGTACAATATTCAAAAGTCCAAGAGTAGAAGAAATTGACATCGGAATCAACACGGCAAAATAAAGGACAGCACTTTCAGGGCAAAACACCAAAGCCAATATAGCGCCTAGAAGGAAAGCCCCCACCCCCTTATTTTTATTGATAATATTGCTTGAATTATGGCAATTATCATTGTGATGGTGTTTAAATAGTGCTCTTGATAAAAAAAAGATAGCAAAAGCCAAACAGACATATGGCATAACCTTATCAACAAACCCAAACAATTTACCATTAACAAACGTATCAAAATCAACCCCTGTAATTTTAAACACCAATATTAGGACACACCCTAACAAAACATACATAAACGCCCTCCCCATGGCAAAAACGAGAGCGCGTCGTGCTAAATCAGGTCTGTCATTAGATTGTGGGGTTGTAAATATTGCAGACAGGCAAATTGCTATCTGACAAGGATTTAAAGCCACCATTAATCCCACAATAGCGGCAGCAAGAAAATTCAGATAAGGAGTATGAATAAAAAAATCTAAAAGAGAATACAAACTTACAATATTTGAAGAAAGAGGTAATTACATAACTTTAAACACCATGATTTATGTGCAGAAGAACAAAATGAGCATTTGAGCAGTAATTATTCTTAAAAACATAGCTAATGGGTAGACTGTAGAATAAGCAATCGAAGGAACATCATTATTGGCTGTAGCAGTAGAATAAGCCAAAGCAGGAGGGTCTGTAGTTGCTCCAGAAATCAGTCCCATGATATAGAAATAATTCAGTTTATATTTTATTCTCATATAAAAGCCAACAATTAATAATGGTATGATTGTGATAAAGAATCCATATACGACATATAACAAGCCTCCATTCATGACAGTATCGACAAAGTTTCCTCCGGCTTTGATTCCTACACTTGCAAGAAACAGAACCAGTCCGATATCACGAATCATTAGAGAGGCTGAGTTCGTTGTATATGCTACAAGTTTAAGTTTATGTCCAAACCGTCCGACTAAAATGGCAATAATCAGCGGTCCTCCTGCAAGTCCGAGTTTAACTGGCATACTCATCCCAAAATCGAAAGGAATGCTACCAAAAACGATACCAACAAGAATACCAAAGAAAATAGTAACGAGATTTGGTTTATCAAGCCTGTTGGCTTGATTACCTACTTTATTTGCGAATCTGTCAACAGCATCTTCTGGTCCGACGACAGTAAGCCTATCACCCACTTGCAGAGTCGTATGGGGTGAAGCGAATAATTCAAATCCGGAGCGATATAAACGTGTGACGTTCACGCCATACATACTAGAAGCGTGTAGTGATGCCAAAGACTTTCCGTTCACACTATCCTTAGTGACCAAGACTTTCTTGGAAGCCATGGGAACATCTTGAGTATCCCATTCCACCTCTACAACGTCTCCAATAAAAGCGACAATAGCCTCAGCATCTTCTTCTGCACATACCACAAACAACAAATCCCCGATATGTAGTTGTGTATCTTTGTTTGGAAGTTGAACATGTCCCTCATGCAGACATCTGGAACAGACGAAATCCCTTCCGAGATAATTTCTAACTTGCAATAACGTCTTGCCCTCCATTGATGGATTAACTACTTTCAAATGCAACAGATGAGGTTTTACAGCCGTCTTGTTTCCATCTTTTTCAAAATAATCATTTTCCTCTTTCTTCAAGTTAATCTTCATAAAAGCCTTGACAAGAATCATTGACAAAATGATTCCCACAACACCAAGTGGATATGCACATGCATAGCCATTGGCGATGACAGGAATTCCCCCTTCAAATGGTACATTGGCATTTATCTGATCCAAAGCCGCATTTGCGGCACCTAAGCCAGGCGTATTGGTTACTGCACCACACAACACACCAACCATCATAGGGAAGCTGTTCTTATCAGAAGTATCCATACATGTGAAGTACAACACCAACATAACAATGATATTAAGCATTATGATTGACATTGCGGCCATATTGAGCGTTATCCCATTGCCCTTTAAGGATGTGAAAAAAGAAGGTCCAACTTGCAAACCAATAGAATACACAAAGAGAATAAGTCCGAAATCCTGAATAAAGTTAATGACATTCAATGGTTCAGGCGTATATCCCAAATTGATTTGTCCTTGTTTTAACAAGTGTCCGACAAATATGCCTACAAACAAGACGAAAGTAACACCTAACGAAATACCAGCGACCTTTAATTTTCCGAGCAATACCCCAACTGTAATAACAGATGCGTATAAAAGGACAATATGCGCAACCGACTCTCCATTACTAAATAATTGTAAAAGCCAATCCATAATGACTAATTTTAATATAACAGTTTAGCAAGGCTAAAAACATAATTATTTTGCAAAGTTAGTAAAAAAATGTAAGAAATAACATTAAATATTTATATTTGCAATTATGGCAAATATAAATTAAAAAAATTTTATAGATGAATTAATATGATTATTTTTGCAATATGGAAATTTATTTTGTAAGACATACGAGTGTCGATGTGCCAAGCGGGATATGCTATGGTTCGACCGATGTTGATTTGAAATCAACGTTTTCAGAAGAAGCTCAAGAGGTAAAGAACAGATTGAAAGGTCTTCAATTTGACAAGATATTTACCAGTCCCCTATCTCGTGCAACGAAGTTAGCTTCATTCTGTGGCTATCCAGATGCAACAATAGATATTCGCCTAACGGAATTCAATTTTGGCGATTGGGAAATGCAAAGTTATGACAAGCTCTACGAGGAAGAAGCCTTATTTCGGGAATGGTGTGAAAAATACATAACGACGAAGTGTCCAAATGGTGAAAGTCTAACAGAGCAGATAAACCGCGTCGATTCATTCATAAACGACTTAAAGGCTATTGGATATACTCGGGTATGTGCATTTTGCCATGGTGGTGTATTAGCTATCGGACGCAGTTTAGCCGGTGGCATAACAATAGAGGATACTTTTAAAAGTATCCCCCCCTTTGGTAGCGTTATATGTTGTAAATATTAGCCCACACAAGAAATAAACGACAACAACTGTCAGTCTATTACTTGTACTTGACGTTTGATGGCTTCCTTAAATGAGATGATTGTTTCCGACCTTGCCAGGCCTAATGGTTGCAATTTATCATGAATAATCGTCAGAAGGTCATGATTGTTTTTTGCATAAAGCTTAATAAACAAATCATATCCACCTGTCGTATAGTGACATTCAACAACTTGTGGAATTTTGGATAATTTGTCAACGACATTGTCAAAAGAACTTGGATCTTTGAGGAAGAGCCCAATATATGCACACGTTTCATAACCCATTTTTTCGGGATCAAATTGAAACTGAGTACCTTTAATTACTCCAGTTTTAGTTAACTTTTGGATTCTCTGGTGAATAGCCGCTCCAGACACATTACATTCCCTGGCCACTTCCAAGAATGGTATTCTCGCATTGTCGGAAATCATTTTAAGTATTTTTTTATCCAATGCATCCAAAACGTATTTTTCCATAAAAGTTGATTTTAAATTTCACAAATAGGATTTGACTTTGCAAAGTTAATAAAATCTTTTCAAAACACATATTTTAACAACAAAAAAGAAAAATTTGAAATAAAAATAATTAATTTTGTAAAATAAACAATAATAGCAATGGAATTTCCGAAAAATTTCCAGAGTAGAACACAAAAGATGCTTGGTCCAGAATACCTGCAATTCGAGGAATCATTATTGAGAGAGCCTCCTGTATCCATACGTATAAACAACAAAAAGAGCATCACTAATCCAGTCCATTTAGAAATAAAGCAACAAGTTCCTTGGTTTCAAGATGGCTATTATCTATCTTCTCGTCCATCTTTTACTCTAGACCCTCTTTTTCATGCCGGTTGTTATTATGTTCAAGAAGCCAGTTCCATGTTTATCGGTCATATGCTACAGCCATACATGCGAGATAAAGGGCAAGTCATATTAGACATATGTGGTGCTCCAGGAGGTAAATCAACCATATTGTTGTCATTGTTGTCAGAAGATTCCATATTATTTTCCAATGAGATAATACGAAGCAGAAGCAAGATACTTTGTGAAAACATAATTAAATGGGGATATCCTGATGTTGTAGTAACAAATAACAGCAGTGAAGACTACAAGCATTCGGGGTTGAAGTTCGACATTATCTTATGTGACGCCCCTTGCTCAGGAGAAGGTATGTTTCGTAAAGATCCTCAAAGCATAAGTGAATGGAGCGAGGCAAACGTGAAATCATGTTCAAATCGTCAAAAAGAGATTTTAAATAATGTGTGGCATTGTCTTAAGCCAGGTGGCATATTGCTATACAGTACATGTACATATAATACAGAAGAAGACGAGTCTGTTGCCCGATTCATACAAAACGAGTTGGGCGGTACAGCCATTCGTCATTCAATTCCTGCAGAATATGGAATTGACACCAATAACTACCTCGATGATTCCATACCGGTTTTTCATTTCTTTCCTCATAAAACAGCTGGAGAGGGTTTTTTTGCCTGTCTGTTCAAAAAGGCATTAGAAGAAGATGATAATCCCCAAAAGGGAAAATCCGGAAAATACAGGCAAAACAACAAATTCAAGCCATGTCCCACTGAACTAGCAGAATGGGTGTCTTTCAATGCAAAAAACTTATTCATGACAGATGATAATGGTGACATAGTTGTTGTCAACAAGTCTCATAGTAATTTGATTTCCATAGCAGAAAAGAAATTAAATGTAATCCATAAAGGTGTAAAAGTTGGTAACCTTAAAGGGAAAAAATACCGTCCTGCTCATTCATTGGCAATGAGCGTCAATGTGAATCGCAATGCGTTTCCCGAAATAGAACTAAGCAAGGACGAAGCCCTTTCATATTTACGCTGTGAAAGTATGATATTGAACAACATGCCTCGTGGATATATACTGGTAAATTATTTAGGCCATCCCCTTGGCTTCGTCAACAACTTAGTTACCAGGGCAAACAACATGTATCCACAAGAATGGCGAATTCGCAAACAAATATCTAACATCCGATAACATTTCTAACAATCCACCATGCAAAGAAAATAAAAACATAAGATAACAATACGTATCTGTTTGTAACAAAATTATAAATTCTTATTGTAGATAAAGATGGGTTGTTGTTTTTCATCTTGTAAAAGGCATATACAGTTAGTAAAAGGAATGGTATTGCAACGATGAAAAACAAATTGTATGAAATGGCTTCTATAATGTTTCCATGTAAGAAAGCATGAATAGCCCTTTGAGCCCCACATGACGGGCATTGATATCCTGTAATCATTTTAACAGGACATTTTGGCATCAGCAATGATTTATTAGGATCTGCAAAAAAATAGAACAATCCTGCCATTATGATAATGACAGGAAAGATAAATATTTTAAGATATTTCACACTATATTAATAGTAATGATTTAAAGAAACACCGGCAGCAACAACGACAATCACATAAATAGCAACAACTATAAATCCAGAGATTGCCGCCCACATTGCCCATGTTCCAGCTTTTTTGAAGCATCTTGCGCTGCAGGTAAATTCCCTTGCGCCCAATAAGAGTCCACTTTAGAAGCATAAACAATAGAAACTATGCCGAAAGGAAGGCAACAAAAAAGTGTTGTCAATATTGCCCACACCAAGTTTGAATCAGGTTTATATCCACTTTGATTTTCAGGCTGATAACCTTGGTATGGTTGTTGGTAACCTTGGTATGGTTGTTGGTAACCTTGATATGGTTGTTGGTAACCTTGATATGGTTGCTGATAGCCCTGTTGTGGTTGCTGATATCCCTGTTGAGGTTGCTGATAGCCCTGTTGAGGTTGGTAATCACTCTGTTGGGGTTTGAAGTCCCCTGATTGTTCAAAATTATTATCTGTCATAATACGTAAAGAATTAATTTTTACAAAAATAGGAATAAAAAATGTATTGAGCAAAAAAAATCATAAAATAAACGTTTACCATTTGCCGTTCAATGCCATTTGAATGATTTTAGCAACAAACCTTTTGGGTTTCAACTGTCTGTCATATGCCAAAGGATAATCCGTTCTTCCTCGAACTGGAAAATTATTTTTCCATGACTCGGAATCTGATAGTCCCCAAAAATTAACCCTTGTTATATCTTTAGCATGTTTAAGATATATTTCAAACAGATTACAATAATAATCTGTGAAGATAGCTTCTGCGTCTTCAGGCATGCCATTGACAAAGGGATTAAGTTTTTCTTGATATTCTTGTAGAGATTCCACAGCCGCACCTTGTTGTCCATAAGGTGTTGGCAATGCACTTACATCCAATTCTGTTATCATAACCTTACATCCTGTTGCGGCAAATGCTTCAATGCTTTTTTCGTATTCATCAAGCGGAACTCCATAATCCATGTGGGACTGCATTCCGATCGCATCAATCCGACATCCTTTTGCTTTCAAATCATTTATCATGTTAACAACCTTCTTTCTTTTTGCGGGTAAGTGCATTGAATAATCATTATAATAGAGTTCTGCATCAGGGTCGGCCTCATCAGCCGCCTTAAAAGCGATCTCCAAGAAATCTTCACCTAATATCTCATAAAAAGGAGACTTGCGAAATTGACCGTCATTTTCAACGGCTTCATTCACCACATCCCACCCTTTGACTTTGCCTTTATATCTCGACATAACAGTTTTTATATGGTTTTGAATTCTTTCTCCCAACAGTTCTTTTGAAACCCGTTTCCCATCGTTATCCTTTAAGAACCAAGAAGGCAATTGAGAATGCCACACAAGGCAATGTCCGATAACGATTTGTCCGTTTCTTTCAGCCATCTCAATCAATTGGTCAGCCATTTTAAAATCAAAATGTCCTTCCTGTGGTTGCAAGTACATAGATTTCATGCAATTCTCGGCAACCACTGCGCTGAATTGGTTATCAACCAAATTTCTCACGTTTTTATCAGTGGAAACGACTTGCCCGGCATTAAGTGCAACCCCTATCAGGAACTTATCTTTAAAGGCATCTCTTAAAGAGATTTCCTGGGCTAATGAAATCAATGAACCAAACAAAAGAAAAATATTAATGAATAAAAAATATTTTTTCATAATATAAAAGGTTATCATTGTTTATAAGTCATATTCACACTGTCGGGTAAATAATATCCCAGATGTGGTGGTTGGTTATATGCAACGTTTTGCCAACAAATTCCCATTCTATAAATATGGTCATGCATCAGTGTGGGTAACCTGAATTTTGGCATTATCGTAGTCGTGAAAATCAACAGTGACGAACTATCGTCAGAACTCCACATAACGATTTCCTCTCTCCAGTCACCAAAAATATCAGCAATGAGGTTAGGCGTGGATTTTGTTCCATTACATGTACGTGAATGTTCAATATCAGTGGGATTCAAATTGCCAGGCAACATCATTCTGTCAATACCATTACCGTTCCATTTTGTGACGTGACCTCTGTCAAACAATTCGTCATAAGGGTCAGCATCCCAGTAGATTCGGAAATTAATAGGCCCTACAGTATTAGCTATGATAGAGCCATCCACATTATATGTGTTTCTATTAGCGGCTGACCAAAATTCGTATCCTCTATGATTCGGATCAATATCTGCGGCAAGTCCTCTTCCATTATCTTCAGATGAAGTTTCATAATATAGTTGTTCGCCAGTTCTAGCATCTCTTAATGAAACTCCATAAGGCCAATGTTCGTGTGGCATGAAAAATTCTAGCCCCGGCCTATCGGGGTCAAGGTCACCAAGATGAGTTGCGTCTCCATGTCCCAATCCTGTTGAATAAAGCAACTCACCATTGTGATCAACAGCAGCCGCTCCAAACATTATTTCGTCTTTGCCATCATTATCTACATCCCCTACAGATATGCTATGAGCTCCTTGGGCAAAACAGGTATAACCATCATGTCCTCCAAATGTATTATTGTCGTACTCAAACGATTTATTTTGACCAAATTCATTCATGAGGTGCACTTTGTTTTGTGAAACAGAAGAATGAAGCCATTTTGTTTTCAACTTGCCATCAACAAATTTCACTGCCCACAAATAAGCTCTTGTATAATAGCCTCTTGTAAATACTGCTGCCGGGAAGTCGTCAGGTCCATCTAAGAAAGCCACACACGCAAGATATCTTTCACTTCTGTTTGCATAACTGTCACCCCAGAAAGATTCATCGGGATAATCACATTTTTCACCTACCCCACCATTTCTTGAAGGCTTATAAAAAACAGTATTCAATGCCATTCCTGTAGAACCTTCGAAAACAGTAAGGAATTCAGGTCCGCTCATTATGGTTCCTCCACTTGTTCTATAGTCAGCCAAATTATCCGTTGTCAATATCGTCACCTGATCAGTGGCATCCGTTACGAAGCGTCCTTTTCCATCAATAGTTCCCGGTGCGGTTTTACATACCATTTCAGCTTTACCATCTCTATCAAAATCATAAACCATAAATTGGGTGTAATGAGCTCCGGCTCTGATATTCTTTCCAAGATTGATTCTCCACAATTTAGTACCATCCAACTTATAACAATCTATATAAACCACACCAGTATATCCCCTTTGACTATTATCATGAGCATTTGTCGGTTCCCATTTTACAAAAATCTCGTATTCTCCATCACCATCGACATCGCCAACCGAGCAGTCGTTAGGCAAATATGAATATTGTCTTGAGCGGGGCAATGGTTCCGGGTTTGGCCTATCCAGTTTTATCTTGAGATAGAAATTCTTCCATGGGTTCACATTCTCAGATCTATCGATTATGTGATTTTCACTTTTAGCAACGACATGAAATTTGTCAGATGGAATGACATTTGATAATTGATAGAAAGTCCTGTCTTTCAACCCCTTGGCTATAAGTGACTCGTTTTTATAAATATCAAAGCTGACGTTATCAGGATCAGTGCCCAATAAACGCCAGCTTAAAATACAAGTATCTAAATTTTCGGCACAGCAAGGAACCACTACCAGTCCCCTATTCAGTTTTTCCATCATGGAAACAGGAGTGTGCAATGCTTCTACCTCAAGATAAAAAAAGCAAACAAGAATTAAACAAACATAAAACCTGAATACCTTTCCCATCCCTTATTTGTTGACTTCTTCTAATATATCTTTTTCAATTTCGTCAATGTTATTTGTCGGTTCATATCTTTTAATGACAGTTCCATCTTTGGCAACCAAGAATTTTGTGAAATTCCATTTTATGCTAGGATTTTTATCATATTCAGGGTCTTGCTTACGAAGGATGTCATCAAGAATTTTTCCTATTGGATGGTTCAAGTCAAACCCTTCAAATGCCATCTGTTCCTTCAAGAAAGTGAACAAAGGATGTTCGTTCTCTCCGTTGACGTCCAGTTTACCCATCTGAGGAAATTTGATGTTAAAGTTAAGTGTACAAAATTCATGAATTTCTTCATTACTTCCAGGCGCTTGTTCTCCAAACTGATTGCAAGGAAAATCAAGGATTTCCAATCCTTTGTCTGCATACTTATCGTAAAGATTCTGCAGTTCGGTGTATTGAGGAGTGAATCCACATCTAGTTGCAGTATTGACGATCAGTAATACCTTTCCTTTATATTCACTTAACTGAATATCATTTCCTTTGCGATCTTTAACCGTGAAATCAAAGATGTTCTGTGCATTTAATGTTGACATAATAAAACAATTTAAAGTAGCAATTAAAAAAATTTTTTTCATAACAAAAAAGAATCAATAATTTTCGCCGTTGATATTGCAAAAATAAAGAAAAATAAAGAAATAACCTAAGTCTCCCTCAAAAATATAAGATAAAGAAATATGCAAAGAATTAATAATTTGTACTTTAATTCTTCATTTATAGTGGAGCTGGAGGGAGTCGAACCCTCGTCCAAACAAGGAAGCCATACGCTTTCTACATGCTTATTCCAGTTAAATTTTTCGTGAAGCGGCAAGAACCGGACCACCAACCGCCTCCTTATCCTCTAAAAATTCATTACGACATCGAGGCAAGCCGCAACTATTTCCGAATTTGCTGCACCGCTGGACTAATCGCCTCGGAAAGAGGGCTATTAGGGCGATGGCTCGTTCTCTCACCTAGTGAAAGAATAAAGCTAACCTACTATACTTCGGTTAGGCAGCGAGCGCGTAGTTGTTTTCGCCAGATAAATTGAATGAGAGCCGATATTAAAGAGCCAGCCATCAACGCTCTGCATGCTTACGCACCACCTCTACATGCTGTCAAATCCGTGTCAACCCCAAAATTTCTTATGCAAATTTAAGAAAAGAACAAGAAGAGACAAAAACGAGCATAGCCAAACGATTAATATTTATGTAAGTTTAACATTTAGTTGTCAAAAAGCAATAATTCATCCGATAAATGTTTACAATCACCGGCCATTCTTTTTGTGTAATCTGATAAGCTTAATGCGATTCACAGTTAATGAAATAAAACATCTTGTTGTACCTTGATAATGAATAGTAGCTATGTGAAGTTATCTTTTTGGATCTTTTCCTCAAGAATCCAATCTATATTGATGTAATTTAATATTTTGACTACAAAAAGTTCCACAAACAATCAACATGTTCGTTTTGACTGAAATAAAACAATAGGAATTATCATTGTATATTAGTTTTCCACATGTAATGCAAAAGAATATTGTTATTTTGAAAAAAAAGATTAAATTTGCAATTAAAATCAAAGAATATGGAAAACTATATAGTATCAGCTCGCAAGTACCGTCCAATGACATTCGATTCTGTCGTTGGTCAGTCTTCATTGACAACGACATTAAAGAATTCAATTTCCACAGGCAAATTGGCTCATGCATACTTATTCAGTGGGCCGCGAGGTGTAGGCAAAACCACCTGTGCGCGAATATTTGCCAAGACCATCAATTGCTTATCTCCTCAGCCCAATGGTGATGCTTGTGAGAACTGCGAGTCTTGTCGTTCTTTCAACGAGCAGCGTTCACTGAATATCCATGAATTAGACGCGGCATCAAACAATGGTGTTGACGCCATTCGTGAATTGTGTAACCAAGTAAACATTCCCCCTCAAATTGGTAAATATAAAGTATATATCATAGACGAGGTTCACATGTTGTCTTCAGCAGCTTTCAATGCATTCTTGAAGACCCTTGAAGAGCCCCCTTCATACGCCATATTTATTTTAGCTACTACAGAAAAGCACAAGTTATTGCCTACCATATTATCTCGTTGCCAGATATATGATTTCAACCGAATGACAATTGACGACATTATGGGTCATTTGGAGAATGTGGCTCAAAAAGAAGGTATAAAATATGAAAAGTCAGCCTTAAACGTAATAGCCCAAAAAGCAGATGGTGGCATGCGCGATGCACTTTCAATCTTTGACCAAGTAGCCTCATATTGCCAAGGCGACATAACATACAAACAGGTTATTTCAGACCTTAACGTACTAGATTATGATTATTATTTCAATCTGGTAGATTATTTTTTGGAAGGTGCAATCTCGAAAATCATGTTAACCTTTAATGAGATTTTAAGCAAAGGATTTGAGGGTTCATATTTCATAAGTGGTTTGAGTACGCATCTAAGGAATTTGCTTGTTAGCAAAGATCCATCGACGACAGTCCTCTTAGAGACATCAGACGATGTACGGCAACGTTTTGCAGATCAATCCTCTCGATGTGACATAAATTTTCTTTATTCAGCCATACGTAAATGTACGGACTGTGACATACATTATAAGGAGAGCCAAAACCGCAGGCTTTTGATAGAAATAACGTTAATCGAAATAAGTCAAATTGCTCGGGGGGTGAACTCTTCCCCCAAATAACGCCCGGTTGAGACCTGTGTTTACTCACAGTAAGCAGGCAGCTAAGACACCTCAATCGGGCTCAACAGACAAGTCTCAAGCCAATAAGACTTCATCCATCAAGTCATCTAACGTGGTAGAGAATTCTGCTACGCAAGTTGTTGATTCGAGTAAGCCAAAAACCAATGCAGACCTTCCACTCTCCAAACAAATTTTACAGAATCAAAACAGAGACAATTCCACACATATTCAAAAAGTAGCAAAACTAGGTTCAATATTTTCGAGTCCCCCTAAAACCAATTCTGTTGCCGAACAAGATGAAGAGTCAATAAAACTGGACAACGCCTCTTCACCCGATAATGTCATTAAAATAGACCAATTATCACTCATAACTGCATGGAAAGCAGTATCATCGAACAATCAAGTATTCGACAAAGCAAGCATGATGAGGATAAGAAGTGTAGAGCCTACGCTAATTGACAACCACCATTTTGAGATTTCAGTAGCCAATCCGAATGTGGAATTATTCTTCAAGCAGAACAGAAATTTGATTTTAAGTCAATTATCTGCTTATTTAGGCAATCATAAGATGACTATGACCATTAAAATAATAGAGTCATCAGATTCTCAAAAGATTTTGACTACAGCAGAACAAGTAAATGAAATGGTAAAACAAAACCCTGCATTCAAGAAATTAATGGAAAACCTAAATCTGTCGATGAATTGACCAAATGATGAATCTCGAACTTTGAAGACATTGTCCTTGGCAACAGAATAGTCTGGTATGGCTATAAAACGTTTGTGGACAAACGTCTTCCCGTCAAAGTATGCAGGATTATCGTGGTTGCCACGGACGAACACCATCCAATTATTGGCCAGATTCATCCGTTTT
>FLNY01001577.1_pt1 | contig 94726 bp, 78 predicted proteins | sample 1140381 | NCBI WGS metagenome assembly FLNY01 (sample SAMEA3878172, study PRJEB12797) | bioreactor metagenome | biome: Moose rumen | place: Sweden | collected 2011-10
TAGGTAGCCCTGCTCGTTGAAGAAGGAACGCATCGTGTTGATTATCTTTGTGCGCTGCACGAAGGTCTCACGTACTTGCGGGTTGACGATGAGGTCCACGTAGCGCTGGCGGTAGCGCTGCTCGGGGTCGCTGAAGGCGTCGTACACCACGCCGTCCTTCTCCTTGACGATGGGCAGGGGCCGCAGACTCTTGCTGAGCACGGTGAGGGTCTTCACGTGGATGGAGGTCTCGCCCATCTGGGTAACGAAGACGTAGCCAGTGACGCCGATGATGTCGCCGATGTCCAGCAGACGCTTGAAGACGGTGTTGTAGAGGGTCTTGTCCTCGCCGGGGCATATCTCGTCGCGCTTGATATAGAGCTGTATGCGGCCGTAGCTGTCCTGCAACTCGACAAACGAGGCGGCGCCCATGATGCGGCGGCTCATGATGCGGCCCGCGATAGAGACATTTTGATATAGGCTGTTATCTTTCGGATAATTGGCCAAGATATCGCTAGATGTAATGTTCACCTCGTAGAGGGCTGCGGGGTAGGGGTTGATGCCCAGTTTCTTCAACTCCGCCAGCGAATTGCGGCGTATCTGTTCTTGCTCAGTAAGTTCTGCCATGTTGTAGGAGAATATTAATGTGGTATTAATTAATTATCAATAATATGTAGGGTTGTCTGATTTTTTTGTGAGAATGCAAAGTTATACAAATTTTTTGATTGTGTTTTCAAATTCCTTGCCTTCGAGGAAGGAGACATGTATGGGAATGTAGAAAAAAGGCAAGTTTTTCAGCATTTCCCTAATGTCTGGTGCAAGTAATCGCAGAGCGTCTTTTTCAGTTGTTACTATTGCTTTTGAAGTGTTTTTTAATGATTTGAATTTATTTATAATTTTTTTGCAGTCGTTTACAGAGAAATTGTGATGATCTTGGAAGGCGATATGAGATACAATATATTTTTTTTCAAGATGATGTTTAAGTTGGTCTGGATGTGCTATGCCGGTTATTAGGAGTACCTCATTAACCGGTTGCCATTGCAGTTCGTTGAACAGCGACACAGGCTGAGAGTATTCGATTCGTGAAAAGAAAAGGTATTGATATGGCTTTAGTTTTAATCGGTTACGGTATTCATTCTTTTCTTTTTCGGTAAGCGAGTTAGGGCATTTGGTTACGACGATGATGTCGGCTCGCTTTCGTCCGATTCGGAATTCGCGCAAGTTACCAAAAGGTAAAATAAAGTCACTGAAAAAAGGGTCATTATATTCGGTGAGTAAGATCATGGCTGACGGTTTGATGCTACGGTGCTGAAATACATCGTCAAGTAGTACAATATGTGGTGGCTTCGATGACTGCATGAGTCGAAGCACTCCCTCCACACGGTCCTCGCATACAGCGACAGTGATGCTAGGGAATTTACGTGCCATCATCGCCGGTTCGTCACCGAGCATAGTCGTAATATTGGAGCGAGGATTAGATGATATGTTGCGAGAGGTGAGAAAACCTTTTGATTTACGGCCATATCCTCGACTGAGAAGTGCGACAGGCATCTCGTCAAACAGATTGACAAGATACTCGGTGTGTGGTGTCTTGCCTGTGCCGCCCATACGCAGATTACCTATTCCGATGGTTGGTACATCAGGTCTAACAATTTTTTTCAATCCGCAATCGTACAGTAGATTACGGATAGCCACGACAATTGCATACCACATCGTTAGAGGTAGTAGAAGAATGCATATTATGAGTCGTGCAACTTTCAATTTACGTCAGGATAAAGTAGATACTTCTTGCGTAGTTCCTTGTACTGAGATAGATCCGGCTCCCACGAGGCGCGGATCTCCTTTTCGCTGAGGCCTTGTTGTAGTTGTTTACGCAGGGTGGCGTTGCCAGCCAGCTTCTCGAAGAAGTTGTTTTTCAGAAAGAAAAAGCCTTCCTTAGTCAGGTTATACATAGCAATCAGATAGGAGAGGTCGAGCTTGGCGGGCACATGAATCTGTGTAAGATCGATGCCGTAATGTTGTCCACCCCCTTGAGGGGTGAAGTAAGTGGCCTCGGCTTTCTGGCCATTGGCAAGGGTAAATAAGGTATTGACGCACCAGAGGGTGCTGTAGGTGGAAGGTATGCCGATGATTTCGAACGGCGTGTTGGTGCCTCGGCCGACACTGACGTTAGTACCCTCGAAGAGACAGAGTGAGGGGTAGAGGGCAATGGCGTGGGTGTTGCGCAGGTTAGGCGATGGAGGTACTGGTAGGGGATATACGCTGTCGCGACGATAGCCCTGCATGGTGATGACAGTTAGGTCACACCTGAGACCGCCCTTCAGCCAATGTTCGCCGTTGATCATCGTGGCGTATTCGCCTATGGTGAGTCCGTAGACTATCGGTACGGGGTGCATGCCTACGAAAGAGCTGTACTTGGTGTCGAGTACAGGGCCGTCGACATAGTGGCCGTTGGGATTGGGGCGGTCGAGGACGATGCAGGGGATGCCGCGTTCGGCGCAGGCCTCCATGACGTAGTGGAGCGTGGAGATGTAGGTGTAGAAGCGGCAGCCGACATCCTGGAGGTCGAAAATCACGATGTCGATGTCGCTCATCTGCTCAGGTGTGGGTTTCTTGTTCTTGCCGTAGAGTGAGACGATAGGCAGACCGGTCCTGGGGTCGGTGCTGTTGGCCACCGTCGCACCGGCAGCTGCCGTGCCGCGAAAGCCGTGTTCGGGACAGAAGATTTTGACAATATTGACGCCTTTGGCGAGAAGTGTGTCGACAAGGTGCGTGGTGCCGACCAGCGATGTCTGGTTGGCTACAATGGCAATCCTTCCCTCCGGCATCGCCTCTTCCATCAACACCTCTGCGCCGACATGCAAAGGAAACCCCTGCTGCTCCGATGTCACAGGCTGGGCGCTACAGGCATCAGTCAACAGCGTGAATAATATGATTAGCAAATAGCGAATAGAGATTAGTGATTTGATAGTTGTTGAATTGATGAGTTGTTGAATTGTTGAACTTTGAACCTTGAACTTTGTTAACGTTAAGGTTAACGTTATCGTCAACGTTACCTCCCTGTGTGTCCGAAGCCGCCGGTGCCGCGTTCGGTGTCGGTGAGTTCCTCGACCTGGATGATTTCGGCCTGTTCGTGGCGGGCTATTACCATCTGGGCTATGCGTTCTCCGTCGTTGATGACGAAGTCCTCGGTGCCGAGGTTGATGAGGATGACACATACTTCGCCCCGGTAGTCGGCATCGATGGTGCCGGGCGAGTTAAGTACGGTGATGCCTTTCTTCAGCGCCAGTCCGCTGCGGGGTCGCACCTGTGCCTCGTAGCCTGCGGGCAACTCCATGAAGAGCCCCGTCTTGACGAGTCCTCTTTGCATCGGTTTCAACGTGATTGGTCCCTCGGGCAGGTAGGCCCGGAGATCCATCCCCGCCGACAGTGCGGTCTCGTATTTCGGCAGCGGGTGGTGGCTGCGGTTGATAAATTTCACTTGCATAATTTCATCTGTTTTCAAGTTGCAAAAGTACGCATTTTCCGTGATATGATGAAAATATTTTTATTGACTTATTGCAGTCTAGTCAAATAATGTTCGTAGGTCGGCGGTCAGGAAGTCTGTGGCGGGGAAGCCCTCATAGCCAACGACAAAAGAGGCATGCGGCTTGAATTGTTCACGGAACAGTGCCAATCCACGAGTGTATTTCTCATGGCTGGACTTTACTTCCATTCCGACTATTTTGCTACCTGATTTTAGAACAAAGTCCACTTCATTGTTGCCATCGCGCCAGTAGTAGGGTTGCAAACGGTGGGAATAGGCCGCGCCAACCACATGGCAGCCGATGGCCGACTCAAACAGTTGCCCCCATAGTTTCCTGTCGTTCGTGGCCTCTCTGAACGATGCCTCGCAGAAGACGCTTTTCAGGGCATTGTTGTACACCTGATATTTTGGCACAGATGCCCGGCGACGGCTATTGTCGACAGCGTATTTTTGCAGGCCACACACAAGACCGCTGTCGTCGAGCAGGCGCAGATAGGAGGACAATGTGGTGGTGTTACCGGCATCCTGCAGTTGACCAATCATCTTTGTTAGCGACAATATCTCTCCCGAGTAGGCGGCAGCCAACTCAAATGTCTGCCTCAGCAAGGCTGGTTTGTTGACCACAGCATCCACAAGCACGTCCTTGTTAATGGTGGCGTCGATGATGGATGACCGGATATATTCTGCCCATCGGTCTTCATTCGCAATCAATTCTGCTACAGCAGGGTAACCTCCAAAATAAACAAACTGCTCCAGCGTAAAGCCAAAAGCCTTGTGCATCTCGTCAAATGTCCAGTGTGGCACCCGGATGGTCTCGAACCGCCCGGCCAGCGAGTCGGCCAATCCACGCTCGAGCAACACTCTGGACGAGCCAAGCAGAAGGACCTTTATAGGGGTGTCATGGAAGGAGTCCTCGTCCCACATCTTTTTTACCACTTCGCTCCATCCGGCAATCTTCTGTACCTCGTCTATCACAAGCACGATGCTCTCAAAAGGGGCTGAGCGGAGCTTCATGCGGGCATTCTCCCAACAATCGGAAATCCACTCGCGCTGGGATGTCGGCACATCGTCGGCAGAAAACATCAACCATGGAGTTTTCAGTGATGATAGCACTTGTTTCACCATTGTTGTTTTTCCCACCTGGCGAGGACCAGTGACAATTTGGATGAACTTTCTTGGCTCTTCCAAACGTTCTTTAATTACCTTACAATAAGCGCGTTCGAACATATATATATTCTCTGTTAAACAAACTGAGTAATTTTGCTCAATGCACTGAGTAATTTTACTCAACCAGATTGCAAAAGTACATGTTTTTGTGAAACCGGCAAAATATTTTTTGCCGGATGGATTATTATTCGTAATTTTGCAGCCGATTTCAGGAGTGAAATCAACGAAGCGTTATGCTCGTTTCTTGCACATGAGGAACGTGAGAAATTCATCAAGCCGCAAGAACAAGTGTAAAGGTTCGCGTGTTTTAGCGTGGACTGTTTGCATCTTCTCGGCTTAAGGTAATTCTCACGACCTCTCATGTGTGAAGCGGCATACGGTGCCACGCTTCTTGCTGTATTATTTGGTGCCGAGAAGATAGATTAAACTGAAGAGGCAACAGGATAAAACTGCCACGTAAATAATGAAAAAAAACAATTTGGTCAAAGTAGCATTTCTCGCAAGCGTAGTGACGCTTTCAGGCTGTGCCGCTGTCGCGGTGACCTACGAAACAATTTCCGCAGGAGAAGTTCTACCATCATTGACAAAGATTACTGAATCTGCAAAATCCGAAACACCCTATGGCGGGGATGACGATGGCCCTATTTTCTTCTCATTAGATGCTACCAAAACGGGTCACTATGACATTTATAAAAAAGACAAGCCGTTATCTGGTTCTATGTCACAAATGACCGATTTGGGGACAACTGGTTTTGCATGGTTTCCAACATATAACAAAGCAACGGATAAAATTGCTTTCTGCATGGGCTATGACATTTATACAATGCCTGCAACCAAGGGTAAAGCACTAACACAGGTCACTAGCACGAATAATGTACGCGACAATCACCCATGTTTTAGTCCAGATGGGAATCTTATCGTTTATGATCGTAACAAGAGTTCGCTGGGTGTAGATGGTAAATACCATTACTACAACAAAACCACTGAAATATGGATTAAAAATCTTAAAAGTGGAGAGAATACATTGCTCGGTAAAGGAATGTTTCCATCATTCTCTCATGACGGTAAAAAGATTGTGTATACCAAATACGAGGGAAATACGTCTAAGATTTGGATAATGGATGTCGATGGAGATAATCAAACCACAATCACAGATAATAGTACACTTGGACAGGCCTCACATCCACGCTTCAGCCCGAATGACAAATGGGTTGTTTTTACTGGCTATGATAAGAATGATAATTCAGATATTTATGTAATACCTGTTGAAGGAGGTGACTTTACAAGGCTCACCATTAGCAAGTCATCTGACTATTTGCCATACTGGTCAACAGATGGATACATTTATTTTACATCCGACAGAGGTGGCAAAAAGGGAGAATATAACATTTGGCGATTTCAATACTCTGACAAGCAATAAAACACATGCAAACGTATTACGCTTTTGGCAGATGAGCATCTCGTTATGGCGAGATGCTCATCTCGCAAGAATGAGTTGAGCATGAGACCATCTGGAGTCAAGCTCACCGAGTCATCGCCGAGGAATTTAGCTTGGATCTTTGTTGTTACGTGGAGGGAGGCAGTATTTGATTAAAGGTTGAGTAAACGGGAGTAAAACCTATAGACATTTATTAAATACCTTCATGCTTTTCGCGGAGAAAAAGCATATTATTCTCCGCAAATATGCGGAGAATAATTCGTATATTTGCCGCATGAAATATAGTGGTAAAAAAGCCATCTATGTTTGGCAAAATGCTGATTGGCCTAATTTTAGGTGGGATAACTCACAGGTGACTCCCCTCTTAAATTCGGTGCAAGAACACCAAGCAAGGTTACTTGGAATGCTTTCGGTACTGGGTTCTGACATGCAGAAACAGACTGCTCTGGAGTCTATGACCGAAGATGTAGTACGTTCATCGGAGATTGAAGGAGAGGTGCTTAACCGAGACTCTGTAAGGTCATCAATAGCTCGTCACCTGGGCGTAAATTTGCCGTCGGCTGGCAGCAGCGACCATTACATCGAAGGTATTGTGCAAGTGGCTGTAGATGCAGTAAAAAATTGCAACATGCCGCTCAACAAGGAGCGTCTATGCAACTGGCATGCCGCATTGTTCCCCACAGGGCGTAGTGGTATGTACCGCATCACTGTCGCGGACTGGCGTCGGGGCGATGAACCCATGCTGGTGGTGTCCGGAGCCTTGGGGAAAGAACAGGTGCACTATGAAGCTCCACCCTCATCAGTCGTTCCTCATGAAATGGATTGTTTTATGCACTGGTTTAATGATAACCTGCCAGCCAATCAGCTCCTGAAAGCCGCAGTGGCACACCTGTGGTTTGTGGCAGTGCACCCCTTTGATGACGGCAATGGTCGTTTGACACGGACACTGACAGATTTGCTCATGGCTCGAGGAGCAGGAATGCATTGTTACAGTGTTTCGGCGGAAATACTTAAAAGCCGTAAAGATTACTACGCTATACTTGAATGTACAACTTGTGGCGATATGGACATCACAGAATGGCTGTTGTGGTTTCTTCAGAGAATAGAGGCAGCCATTACCACTTCGGAGCAGAGTCTTCGCGGGGTGCTGCACAAGACTGAATTCTGGAATAGCCATGCCGATATTGAATTCAACGAGCGCCAACGTAAGATTATCAACCGCCTGTATGATGGTTTTGAAGGGCCGCTGACAAGCAGCAAATGGGCTAAGATATGCCACTGTTCTCCCGACACAGCGTTACGCGATATCACATCGCTGATAGAAAAGGGGGTGCTTGTCAAAGCGCCTTCTGGAGGACGTAACACACACTATATTCTTATTGACGAATAAACAAGCAAGGACACCATAAGGGTGTCCTTGCTTGTTTTGATTCTTATTATTTACTTCTTGGTCAGCACCTCGTCGATCATGCCGTAGGCGAGGGCTTCTTCGGCGTTGAACCAGTGGTCGCGGTCGCTGTCTTTTTCGACTTGTTCGAAGGGTTGGCCGCTGTGCTTGGCGATGATTTCGTAGAGTTCTTTCTTGAGCTTCTGGATTTCGCGGACGGTTATTTCCATATCGGAGGCTTGTCCTTCGGCGCCGCCCATGGGTTGGTGTATCATCACGCGGGCATGTGGCAAAGCGGAACGCATGCCTTTTTCGCCTGCGCAGAGGAGTACGGAAGCCATCGATGCAGCGAGTCCTGTGCAGATAGTGGCGATTTTAGGAGTGATGAGTTGCATGGTGTCATAGATTCCAAGTCCGGCATAGACACTGCCTCCCGGAGAGTTAAGGTAGATGGCTATATCCTTTTGGCTGTCAGTGCTTTCAAGGAAGAGGAGTTGAGCTTGTATTACGTTGCTTGTGTAGTCGTCAATGGCAGTTCCTAGGAAGATGATACGATCCATCATCAAGCGGCTGAATACATCCATTTGTGTCATGTTGAGTTGTCTTTCCTCAATGATGTATGGAGTCAGCGAATCGGTTACCATGCCGGCCATTGCGTTATGATTTATGGCCGAGGTATATTTTGCATAAGTGGTGCTGCTGATACCACAATGGCGAGTGGCATATTTTTCGAATTCTGTCATGATATATGTATAATTTAATGTTTTATAATTTATTATTGATAATATATTAACACAAATCAGGGATGAAGTCGGTTTCCGGTGGACCATAAACACACATATGATCTCTTGATTGTGGATCCATTGTAGGATATAAATCTTTAACTGAATCTATCTGGAATTTCATATATAGGTCTGGTCTCCGTTCCTGTGTACGTTGCAAAGCCTGTTCGTAGCGCCACTGTTCTATTTTGGCATGGTTGCCGCTGAGCAAGATATCGGGAACGCGCCAACCTCGAAATTCCGGAGGGCGTGTGTATTCTGGAGGAGCTAGTAGTCCATCTTGGAATGAATCTTCGAGTGCCGATTGTTCGTCACCGATGACGCCTGGGAGAAGTCGAATGACGGCATCGCATATCACTGCTGCCGCCAATTCGCCACCAGTCAGAACATAGTCGCCGATGGATATCTCTTTTGTAATAAAGTGTTCACGAAGTCTTTCATCGACTCCTTTGTAGTGACCGCAGAGGATAATGATGTTGTCTTTAAGAGAGAGGTCGTTGGCCATTGGTTGGGAAAACAGCTTGCCGTCGGGGGCGGTGTAGATGATTTCGTCATAAGGCCGTTCGTTTTGCAGTTTTTCTATGCAGTTTGCGAGAGGTTCGATAGCCATAACCATTCCAGCGGAACCACCATAGGGATAGTCGTCGACACTGCCATATCGTGTCAATGAATAGTCGTGCAGGTTATGGAAATACACATTGGCGAGGCCTTTTTTTTGGGCACGTGCAACGATGCTTTCATTAAAAAACATCGTCATCATTTCGGGGAAAAGGGTTAGAATGTCGATACGCACAATAGTGAGAGTATTAAGTTGATTATCTGACGCGAAGTCTGCGACCTATTTGAAGGATGGTGGTTTCTTTTATGCCGTTGAGTTGGCAGAGCCGTTTGACAGTAGTGCCGTTGCGTTTAGCTATCTTGCTGAGAGTGTCGCCACTACGCACTTTGTAGTATTTTGCTTCGGTTTCAGGTTTAGGTTTTGGTTTAGAAGGGTCGCGTTGTTGGTTTTTGGCGATGGTGGCTTCATTGTTTACTGCTGTGCCGGCATGATCGTTGATGCGTGCTATGTCGCCAGGCGAAGGAGAGGCGTGCGAACTGCCTTTCTTGGCGAAGTAGGCTGTAGTGAGTACTATTTCGTCGCTACGCAATTTGTGTTCATTACAGTCAACGACGTATTCAGGATTCATGGCTTTGCCCATACAGCGTATTTCGAAGTGGAGGTGGCTACCGTAGCTGCGTCCGGTGTTGCCGCACAGACCTATGACTGCTCCTGCGTTTACTGTATCGCCGGCATTGACATCGCGCTGCGACATATGTGCATAATAGGTCTCGAGACCATTGAAGTGTCGAATGACAATAAGATTTCCGTACGAGTTGTTGTACTTTGATATGCGAACAATGCCGTCAAAGGCGGCATAGATAGGTTCACCTGTAGGCATTGCAAGGTCTACACCGTAATGCCAACGTCGTTTGCGTCCACCAAAATGTGACGACATGCGGGCATGTTCTGGTGTAGGGAAACAGAACTTGCGGCCCTTGTCGGCTTCAGTAAGGTGAATAGTCACTCCGTTAGGCAATTCGGTGGTGCTGGCATAGTGAATCACCTCATAATCCATACTGGCATACAGGATATCAAATTCGCTTTCTACGCCGTCACCCATTTGTTCGGGTCGATACAGTTGACTAGCCTGTTGCAGGTCTTCGTCGTTTTCTTCTTCTGGTTGTACAAGAGATAGTGGTATGTTGGAGTTTTTGGATTCGCTTTGATCAATTATTGCGTCTTTGTACTCAGAATCCTGTTCTTGGTAAATAACATCTAATTTGTTGACGTTAATGACTTTTTTTGAGTCTTTATTATTCTGCGATATAGCAGAAAAAGGCGATAGCAGAGAGAAAATGATAAAGATATGGATTAGGATGTTTTTCATTTTTGCATATGTTATAAAGAAATAAATTAATGCAAAGTATATAGTAAAACAAATAACTGCAAAAAATGTTTTTTATTGTAGGGTCTGCTAAAAAATCTGTAGTGTAGATTTCGCTTCCCCTTACGGGGTGCTTTGCCCGTGAAAGTGAAGCATCAATAATAAACGGAAATCCTGGGTATTGTTGATGTATACCACAATCCCACAATAGGCATTTTCGGCAAAAAAGTGTCAAGGAAAACGCCTCGGTGCGGCGGCACACGGTGGCGAGGTTCTCATAGTACACCGCGTTGCCCGCGTACACGATGTTGATGGCTTCTATCTGTTGCGGTATTTACATGGCGGTGTTGTTTTTATTGTTTCACATTTGCCAATATAAACGGCTGATGTCCGTTTTTATTACCCTCGGCGACAACATTTTCCTCCATTTTGAGGCGGTGAAGGCGAGGTGGCAAGGGCAGATTCTGGATTTTTTTGTATATTTGCATAATAATATACAGAATATAATTATGCGCAAATTATTCGCAATCATATTATTGTTATCATTCATAGGTAATAATGTTGCACTTGGACAAATTAACTACGCCAATAAAATACCAGCTGTCACACCAACATTTTGGTGGCGATGTTCCACAGGTGATAGTCTAATGAATTCCAACAAAGCCATAATTGTAAGTGGTGGCGATTCCATTGTGTTCGACAGTTTGCCATACGCCAAAGACTATACGTTGGTTGTTGTCTATAAAGCAAAGGACAGTATGGAGGCAAACGTGTGGCGAATGGACTATGGGAACAGTATTTCAATCAACAAGCGCGGACTCACTACCGAGCGTATCATTTCCGACAGCACAGCCATACGTTATGCCGAGCAAACCTCGATGAGCCCAATAATAAATACACTAAGGCAGTCGGCTCCAGACAGCACAAGCCCATTTATTCGCCTTATACTTGGTGGCGACACATTGCAGGGAAGAATTACAGTTGCGGAAATCATGTATTTTAACAAGCGACTGAACAACTCAATGCTACGACGTGTGCAGAGTGCGCTTGCTGTTAGATACGGTGTCACTCTCGGTCCTGTGGACTATGTAAATGGAGGAGGTGCTTCGATATGGGACTATGCCGACAGCGGATTATACCATCACCGCATAACAGGCATAGGGCGCGACAGCACTTACAATATCTATCAACTTGCCAGTCGGTCGGAGATGGATGGAGCAATACTAACCATCGCAACAGACAGCATTGCAGAGCATGAATTCCTGTTAATTGGCGATAATGACTCCTCGTTGTCATTTGTAGAAGATGGTGATGGCGTTGAAATACTCAGTCGCAGGTGGCGTATACAGGCTTCAGGTATGGAGTACAATAGTTTTTCTCTCACCTTTGACACTCGCAATATATCGCTACCCACCGACAGCCTTGTGTTGTTGATGGACGGATATATAATGCTTCCTACATTATCCAACGTCGGCATAGTACGATTTGACAACGTATGGTTGCCGTCCGACACATGTACGTTTACACTGGCGAGAGGTAATATGCTTTGGCAGATAGCACAGAGTAATTCTCATGGTTCCAAAGGAGGGAAAGGAAGTCCAATCCAAGAAGATGAAGTAACATACAATATTCCCCAAGCCAAATTCAATATTTTCCCAAATCCCACAACGGGTCAGTACTCCATTGAAGTGAACGGAGCAAAGTATGTGCAAGTAATTATATACAATGTGCAAGGTTCTGTTGTTGCCACATATATGGACAAAGGAAGAGAACACTATATCTTCAATGGAGATTTACCGTCTGGCAATTCTTATTACGCAACCGTAACCACTGAGGGTGGGAGTCAAACGATGAAGCTTGTTGTGAGATAAAGGATAAAATTTATGAAAAAATTATACAAATGCTTATATCTCCTTGCATCAGTTACCGTATTGGCACTTGCACAATCCTGCCGTCAGTCGGAAGAGAACCCTTCCGCCCTTAAGTATGCGACTCAGCATAAAGAAAACCACGAAGATAGCACAGACATAAATTCCGTGCAAGCATCCATCCATCCTTTACAAGAACATACAAAGTTCAGGCAACCAGACAAACGGGTAAAAGCAATAAAGGGGCATGCACTGCTGATGGAGACGGATGGATTGCGCCTTACCGCAATTGATACGGCGGTCATACAAAGTGAAACGTATAGCGTAACATCATTGTATGACAACGAATTGCCACCTGTGCCTGAAGGAATGATGAACATGACCAAATGTGCAGTAGGATACCGTCTTTTGCCTGGAGGAGAACACTTCAGACCATACGCTGAACTGCGCGTAAAATACGACCCTTCGCGTCTTCCATTTGGCTACACAGCGGACGACATATACACATCGTACTACGACACTGTTTCACGGGCTTGGGTACGTTTGAAACGTGTCTCCATAGATACTGTAGAACATGAAATTGTTTCGCTTACATCACACTTCACCGACTTCATCAATGAAATACTCAAGGCTCCGGAGATGCCGGAAACACAGGCCTTCGTTCCGACGCAAATAAGCGGTTTGGAAGCGGCCAATCCACTGGCGAGATATACAACCATTGCACCTCCCGAAGCAAACAATATGGGTACCGCCAATCTCTCATATCCATTCTATGTGCCCGCAGGGCGTGCAGGAATGCAACCCAATATTGCACTGACATACAATAGTAGCGGTGGCAACGGGGTATGTGGGATGGGATGGGATATGTCTGTCCCGTGCATTAGCGTAGAGACCCGTTGGGGTGTTCCCCTTTATGAAGACCATAACGAGACCGAGACATATTTATACAATGGTGAGCAGTTGCTGGTCTCCCACGAATCCGTACCCACTTTTTCAGATTCTCCGGTACCACGCAACCACAATGAATATACCAAACGCTTTTACCCGCGTGTAGAGGGTGCATTCGACAGCATTGTGCGTCACGGCACCACACCCCAGACTTATTGGTGGGAGGTTTTTGACCGTCAAGGAACATGCTACATATATGGTTTGGGGGATGGAGAACTCAAGGCTTACGGCTCGCATGCCATTGCAAAATGGTACTTGACCCGTGTAATAGATAGACACGGGAACACCACACGATATCAGTATAAGAAATATGAGAATGCGAGTAATGGAGTAAAGTCAGGGACAGCGTTGTATCTTGACAAAATTGTATATACCGCAACTAACGAAGGATTTGTACCACAGCCGTGGTATGGATATTGCGTGCAATTCTATTATGGATTCAGGGAAGACCCTGTAATATCCGGCAACTATGGTCTTAAAGAAAATATTTGCAAACGACTGGACACTGTCAAAACCTGGTTTGTCAAGATAAAACCTGTCCGGAAAGAGGATGGAATCAATCTCGAGATGTATATGCCGGGAAGAGCCGCTGAACTAAAGAATCACGCCGAGTCATTTGATGACCCTGACGGTATCGCGGCAAGGATTCTAAATATTGATTCATATATTCTTTCGGACTCCAGTCTCATTCGTGGGTATCGTCTGTTGTACGACTATTCGCAGACAGGCAAGTCATTGCTTTCCGCAGTAGTGGAAATGAATGCGCAGGAATGGATGAGCCATCCTCAGAATATTAATGCGGAAGAGTTAGATGACGGAACTGCATTAAAGTATCATCAGTTCCATTACCGAGGTATAGACAGGCCTACTTTTGGCGAAGAAAGAGTCTTGAACACCAATGTGTATATGGCATCAAGTGGCCTTGACGAGTATTATCCCAGCCCGCTCGGCGGAAGCAGGGAATGGAAATCAGGTTTTAGCCTCAGCGGTGCATTAGGGCAGGGTGCTGACACTTGGCTGCGTACCATGAATTTAGAAGTTACCGGCAGCGTCTCACCTAAGAGTACAAGCCACGGGACAACCACGATAATGGATCTCAACGGGGACGGCCATCCGGACTTGCTTTACAGGATTTCCAAAAACAATTGGAAATGCCAACTCTATCATCCAGACACGACAAATCCATCAGGTGTTGGAAGTTTTGGCAATCCCATACAGGCAAATCTGCCAACAGATGAGTTTAGTTCAACGATTACTAAGGACAACTACTCAGTCGGTCTTGGAGCGCATGCGGGTGTGGAATACTATGACTACAATGCCGGTTTGAATATTGGTGGACAAAAGTCGTACAGCAAATGCGATGTCACGACATACTTTGCCGATGTGAACTCTGACGGCAAGGCCGATATTGTCAAAGACGGCAGGGTATGGTTTAACAACACACACGGTGACAGTGTTTGTTTCAGTACCACTCTCCAAACCCACCGGGCCTCATCTGTCGTCTGCGATACTGGATACTATTCTCTCTCGGGTTCTGTTCCATTGAATGACAGCATCTTTGACGATGGACACATCTCATATACGACGGTGATTGGAGGGAGGGAAGAATTGATGCCCTATATAATTGAGGACACTCTTGTCGAGAGAAGGACTGACACCACCTATCGGAGTGCCGTTCGTGCATGGATAGCTCAATATGATGGCAATATCCATATCTCCGGTATGGCTAGGCTCGACACCAATTTCATAGAGGCAATATCCAGAACAAAAGCCGATGGTGTTCATATCAGTATACAATGTAATGGCAATATTATTTCTGGAACGGGGCAGGACTTGAAACTTGACACCCCGAGCCATACCTTTTCTGTAGACACGACCGTTCAGAAGGGAGACCGTATTTATTTCAGGGTCGAGGCTTTGAAGAGCGACCTTTATGATGTAGTCGAGTGGAATCCCGTAATATATTATACGGACAGGGACACAGCGGAACTGGATGGGGCCAACAGAAAGGCTTACCTGTTTTCGGCGAAAAACGATTTTCTGGCATGGCAGGGAGACAGGTTCTATATGCCGTTGGACGGGACCGTTAAGATAAATTCAGATTACAGTTTGTCGCGACAGCAAGCAGACAATGTTCACCTGCACATACAACACTTGACCGGTGACGGCTCTTTTATTGAAGAGGATACTCAAACAATATTTGCAGGCGACACCGTGAGTCCAGAGGACGGAGAATGGGAACTTGATTGGGTTTTGGATTCTTCTGATGTGCTGACATTTGAAGTGTACAGTGGCAGTGAGTTGGACTGGACAGCACTCAGGTGGACTCCACACGTCATCAGCGAGTCTTTTGCGGACACCACTATTCCTGTCTTTGTCGTTATGAATAACGAACGGGAAGAAAAAGACACCATCTACACCATAGACATATATCCATCACCTTCGTATCACCCTAATGACGAATTCACAGGATGGAACAATACGCTCGATACAATTCTTGGAGTGTTTCGTTCACATTATCGTGGATGGGGAGCATTCACATACAACAGCGACACCGTAAGGATGCCTATGGATGAATCCATTATTCGTCTTGACGAGAGAATTGGCGATTTCGGTGAATTGAATGGTGATGAAGATGTTTTTGCGGAAGAATTGGCCTCTTCATTAGGAGACACCAGCCAGACGGTTTCTTCCACTTCTATACAGTCTGGCTTGGCATCATTTGTACCCAATTCCGAGAATTCAGGCACCAGCCTAATGAATGCGACTTATGATATCAACAGCCGAAGCAGAATATGGACTGCCGTAGGTTACAAGTCGTTCATTACCCCGACACTCATAGGGCTATACAACTGGCAGACGGTATGTGCGGCACAGGGCGATACCGACTTGTTGGTCCCTGTGACAAACCATAGTGTTGCCGCATCGTCATCCGGTGGCGGAATGGCCGTAGGTCCGGTGAAAGGCAGTGGTCAGGAAGGATATAGTGTGCACGCATCGATTAGTGCAGGCATACAGGATGCCGAGAGCAACCTTGGCATTAACGGATGTGTCAATTATTCTCACGGTGACAGCTGGGTGACTGCTGACTTTGTAGATATGAACGGCGATGGCTATCCCGACATTGTCGGCCAGAACGATGTGCAGTATACGAACTCGAGAGGCGGTCTTTCCAATAAACGTGCAGGGACAGCGGTTTCCGGCGAAAACGGAATCCAGAACACCGTTTATGATGCTATAAGCCTGCAGGGCGGCTCATCGTTTGCATCCTACGAAAAGCACGGAAAAGCCCGCGGCAGGGTTCACATTGAGCAGAGGAGCAAAGGTGCGGGACTCTCGCAAAGCAAGACTTTGGCCATGTCGTTCGACAAACAGTCGCTGTCGTGGATTGACCTCAACGGCGACGGGCTGCCCGATTGCGTGAACGGGAACGAGGTGTACCTCAATCTGGGCTACAGCTATTTCGGCGGCATACCAATGAGCGGCATCCTAAAAACCGAGAACACCAGTACGACAAGCTCAACATCCGGAGCATTAGACTACTCTACTGGCACCAATAGTGTCAATACTCTTACCAACACCACTGTCAGCGGCATCAACAAGAGTTTTTCAGGTGGAAAGACTGTCAGCAGATCCGATAGTGACTCTCCGGTTTTGTACATCGACATAAATGGTGACGGACTGGCAGACAAGCTCATTGGCGACACTATGGTCTATTTCAACAACGGCTGGGGTTTTGCCGCCAACGGCTATCGTTTGAGCAGTCCGGCTCCATCCCATAGCGGTGGATATAATGTGGATTATAACGGCAATGTCACTGTTGGTGTCCCTTTTACAATCCTTTTGCTGAACCTCAAGTTCCAGGGAACGGTGGGGGGTAATATAGGCAATTCAATTTCGACTACCGAGTCAGTACTTATGGATATGAATGCCGACGGACTGCCGGATGTTGTCCGCCGTTACGGAGCATCGAATATTGCGGTGAGATACAACCAGCTGTATGATGTCGACAAACTTGTTTCCGTGGAGTCCTTCTACGGCAACCGTATAGAGTTGACATACGCCCAGGCCAACTATTCATCGCGGTCGCGACAACGTCCAATCGTGATGTCAAGTATGAAGGTGGAAGATTTGAGTGGAGCCAGCGAAGATAGCAGATACTATACATACAATTATGTCGGCCATGTATACTCCACCACCGAGCGCACGGCCTACGGTTTCGACAGTGTTGTTATAACCCAATATTTAGATGGACACCCGTATCGTATTACACATCAGAAATACCGTACCGACCTCTACAAAATGCGGGGCAGGAAAACAAGCGAACTGCTCACCGACGCCAGTTATAGACCTTATGTGAAACAGGTGTGGAATTATGAGTTGAAGCAAATTTCCGATGGAACGGTGGTGCCTCCCGAAGTAGCAGACTGTTTCGGTGCCACTTGGCCGGCACTGGATTCAGCATTTACACTCCATTACAATCCATTCACCGGACAGGTGAAAGTCAGGACGGCAGAAAGATACATTCATAAAGACAGCGGTCGAGTCGCCGAATATGTCAATCTGGGTGATGTCGTCACAACTTCAGACGACGTCCATTGCGCGGTGGAATATACCCGAAGCCAGCGCAACCAGTATGCTCTACCGAAAATGATGACCTTCACTGATGCGAACAACAACAAACTCCGCCGTCGTGTGGCAAAGTACAATTACGAAGGTCTGCTCTCTGAACTGATTGTTTATAATGACGGAGAGGATACTTCTTCTGTATTCAACTATTCATTCGACGAATATGGCAACCCCCATTCGGCAGAGATGCCTCCCAATGACAGTAGCCAGCGGGAGAAATACATATATACATACGACACTATGATGCACCAGTTCCTCGTGTGTGCAACCGACAGCGCGTTTGTAATAGCAAGCCGTGCCGAATATGATGTGCGTCTGGGCGTTCCGATACGTGAATATTCGGTGGGGGGCGACAGTATCAGTTACAGCTACGACGACTGGGGTCGTCCGCTTACTATACGCGCCCCACAGGAAGGTGACACTACCGGATTTCCAACGATTCAATACAAATATTGGGATGGCGCACAGCCGGCGCTTCAGCCGTGCCAGACTGGATTCCATTCTTTCACTGCGTTCCCGGCGGTTACAGGGAAAATTTCGGAGCCGACATGCAATCACTATCACGGAGGACCTATATGGGCACAGACATTACACCATTCGCAGAGAGACACCAGCCTGGATGTGACAACAGTCATTTTCGCCGACGGTCACGGTCGTGTGATTCAGACAAGAAAGACTGCAGTAGTCGAAGGACAGGACACTCTGGTGGCTTCGGGACGTATCATCTATGACGATGCGGGGCGTCCTGTCAGACAATATGAACCTGTGGAATTGCCTGATGCCCCACTTTGCGAGTATGTGCAAGCAGAAGACGAAGGATTGTATACCATAACAGAATACGACCCGCTGGATCGTGTTGTCAGGAAAGAAATCCCAGCAGAAAACATTGTCACGACCAATGTGTACGGTTTTGTGTCTACAGGCGGCTCCACCTTGTTCAGTTTGACTGCAACAGACCCGGAAAACAACACTTCAACCGTATTAACCGATGCCAGAGGACTTACAATGCAAAGCATCGACGCCATACAGGGAGTGACAAGATTTGAATATGATGCCCTGGGGCAGATGCTGCATTCCTACGACCCTGAGAACTTCGTGACGACATACAGCTATGATATGCAGGGGCGTGTCACAGGTCGAGTTCATCCAGACGCGGGCGCTACCAGTTACGAATACGACGCAGCAGGACACCTGACCAAGGAAATCAATCCTTTGGGTGTGATTTCCTACCGTTACACATACAGCAGACTACAACGCAAGTGCTATCATAATTTGCCGGAAAACAACGTGACTTATCACTACACGGGCAGTGGACGCGGTGCCGGACAGCCGGACACTGTCAGAGACGGTAGCGGTGTACAGACGTTTGAATATGATGAAATGGGACGTGTGTCAAAGAGTGTGCGCACCCTTTCCGTCCCCACGTCTGGCTATGCCTATACATTTACCCACACATACGAGTACGACAGCTGGAACCGTATGCTGAGCTTGACGTATCCCGACGGAGAAAGAGTACACTACACCTATAACCGAGCCGGAGACTTGCTGAAAATGACCGGGGACAAGAACGGTAACCAGCGAATGTATATCAATGGTATTGAATACGACAAATATGGCAAGCGGACCAAAATCATTTATGGCAACAACTCGCACACAGAATACACTTATGACCAGTTGCAGCGCCTTGTACTACTACACAGCGAAGACAACCTGAACAACGTTATGCAGCATAACGAGTACACTTTCGACAAAGTGGGCAACATCACCTTGCTGCAAAACACAGCCAACGACATTGCCGGGCTTGGTGGCGAGTATACCAACCATTACACATACGACCCGTTGTACCGTCTCGTTTCCGCTGGTGACGGCGGCGTGGCCGGAGGGCAGCCGCGAGACTTCAGTATTGAAGAAATGCAGTATTCCGCATCGGGCCGTCAGGGCAGAAAACTGGTGTCGTGGAACTCGGTTTCTTCGCACGGGATGCAGCATATGGAATATGGATACGCCAACACTGGAGACAAACCCCACGCCCCGCGCAGCATTGTCAATAATGCCACCGGCGGTCTCTATGACTTGACGTGGGATGATGCGGGGAACCTCATCCGCCTATCCATTCAGGACGAACCCGAGGCTGACTACACCACCCGCTACCTGCACTGGACAGAAGACAACCGGCTACACACTGTCGCCGACGAGCGTCACTACAGCTACTACGCCTACGACTACAGCGGTGAACGGACATTGAAGATGACCGGCGACGCCTCAGAGGTGGACCAGAATGCGTTGGAGCAACACATATTTTCAAGCTTGGGCAGTGTCACCCTATATCCATCTCCTTACATTGTTGTGTCCGACCACGGCTATACGAAACACTACTATGCCGGAACGGAACGCGTGGCGGCACGTATAGGCAGCGGCGGGTTAAGCCACGACACTCCGTGCATCAGTCAGGACGATGGAGTTACTCGCCGCACCGACAGCCTTTTCTGGCATAATTGGGAACTGGTTGATCGGTATGAATACGAAAGAGCGGAGAATATGGACATCGTGAGAATAGACGGTACTGTATTGGAAGATGCCGACAGGTTCAACAGGGAGAAGATTCCTGTACGCCTACATTCAGAGTTGAAAGTCGAGCCGTGGAAACTGCAACGTATTATAGAAGTTTACTCCGAGCCTGTTTTTCAACCAGCTCTTCCGCCAGACCCACAGCCAGACCCAGGCGAACCTTCAGAAGAGCAGGATGTGTTCTTCTACCACAGCGACCATCTGGGCAGTGCCAGTTGGATTACCGACGGAGACGGCAACCCCGTCCAGCACCTGCAATACCTCCCATTTGGCCAACCTTTAGTCGACCAGCACCCCGCAGGATATCAGGAACGCTTCACTTTTACTGGCAAAGAGAAGGATGAGGAAACCGGATACGGTTACTTCAGCGCCCGCTACATGGACCACGAGCTTTTGACGATGTGGTTGAGTGTCGACCCGATGGCGGACAAGTACCCAAGCACAAGCCCGTATGCCTATTGTGTGTGGAACCCCGTGAAGTTAGTGGACCCGGACGGGATGGATACGATTTTCTCATTTGCTTGCGAAACTCCAAATAAGAAACAAAATGAAAAAAACAATAGACTTTTAACGAGTCTAAGAAATATTGGTGATAGCCCTTATTGCATAGCCGTTGGCATGCATGGGGATAAAAAAACTCAAAAGGTAGAGATGTCAAACACAATAGCTGGGACTAGTACAACTCTTGTTACAGCAGAGGAGTTTGCGAAAAGAATCAAAAGCGGCAGTTTTGGCTCATTTTTATATGTTAATAATCAAAGTAAAAATAAACTTACGATTTTTGTTTTATATTCTTGCTATACGGGCTATGGCGATAATAGCTTTGGAGAACAGTTGTCGGAATTGTTGGAATCTTCGATAGTGATTGCTCCAGAAGGAGCTGTTTGGGCTGGTATTCATAAAGGTAAAACAACTATTTCCAACCGTGAGGCCATTCCTGTTGGGAACGAAGAATATAAAAAAGGCTCCCGTTGCGTTTGGAATGTTTTCTATAAAGGGAAAAAGGTTCTCTCTTTCTCTCACGGCGCTCCACAAGCATGGATAAACAAACAAGGGGGAACAAGTGGTTTAATAAAGAAAATAACGCAATCAGATGAAAATAAATAATAAATATGTTTGGGTACTGTTAGGCGTAGCAGCATGCATGCTTATCTATTCATGTTATAAATGCTATAAATGGCATGAGTACAAAAGCCAATGCGACGAGATACTCCGTGAGATGAAGACGGATTATACCTACGCCAAAGGATTGACCTATAGCGACTACATAGTGTTAACAGGTGATGTCGAGGCGTATTTGAAATGCAATAGTATGATTTCTCTTTACCACCACGGATTTACTGACAGCATATTGTTACCCCGTGAATATCTATTATACTGCTACATCTTTGCTATAAGAGACAATAATCTAGAAGCAGCAAGTGAATTTTCAATATATTACTTACAAGGCATCGACGACGGAGTAATGCCATACGACACAGCCATGATGGGAGTTGCCATAGAATTTCTTACACAAGCAGTGCATTTAGATACATGCGATACGGATTCATTTTATAAGTGGCACGCCTTGTCTTATTTACAAAACATTTATAGCGGACAATACGATGCCACATTGAAGGATGATGTTTTGTATAAGCGTTATACGGATGCTATAATGAAATTTTCGAAAAAAAGGTGACAAGACAGAACCAGGCGGACAACGCCATCGAATGGCTTATCCTAGTTGGCCTCGGAAAAAGTCGTTAAAGTATTCGATAAAGACTTGTTTGTTGGGTAGTTCCACTATAGAGATGGCGTAAGCTCCTGTTGGGTTTCCGATTTTACGGTAATAGGGTGAGAGTTTGGGTTCGATGGGGTAAAAAGTTATATAGTCATTATTAATGCAATAACGACTCACACCATTCAAGTAGTCTTGTCCGTTGACGGTAAAGCGGTTGCGACCTATGACGATATTGCCGAAGGTGACAAATCCTTTTTCGACAAATTCCTGTTGTTTGCGAGTGCGAACAATTTTACTCCAACTTTGTTCGATGGCACATACGGCAAAACGGCTTGCATGGTCAAAAGTACGGATGTCATCCTTTAGAAAAAGTGTTTTATTGTAATTGTCAAGTATTTGGATATGAAGGGAGGTGTGCCCGTGCGAGTGGTTTCCAGCGCTGGGTGTATGATAGAATCGATTACAAGTGACTATATTCTCTGCTTCGTCGAAATAGACTGTCTCCTGTTGCAAGATGGTGCCATCGTGTTGTTCTGTCCTCCAGATGAAACCGCCAGTGTAGATAAAGACAACTGTTCGTGGTCTGCGTTGTGCTTGGGATGCTTCGAGGTTTATGAACCAATAGAATACTCCTGCGAAGAGGAGTATAAAATCAAGCGTCAGGAGGATTATGTTAAGTGTAATGTTATCGTTCAGTGCTATGTTTCGTGCAAGGATAAGTCCTATTATCAATGATGTGATGATAATCGGTACAGACCACTTGTCAGGTTGCTCATAATTGTTTTTGTAGCCTTCAACGAATTGTTTTAGACGGAGGTCGTCTTCTGGTGCTTCTACAGAGGCAATGCTGTATTTTTCTTTTCTTTGAGATTCTTTCATAAAAATAACGCACCGGATGATTATTTACATCCGGTGCATAGTAGGTATCATAATTTAACTATACAAATCACTTTGCCGTCTTTGTCGAGGAGTTTGGTTATAAGGTTGGGTTCGTTGTCAATTATCTGATGGATATTCTTCGACATTGTTGTAATCTCATCTTTCATTGTGGCGATAGTAGCATCATCAAGTTCGTTTACGGAGACAATAGGGAAGACGATAGTCATGGTGCATTCGTTGTCGCCGGTCACTTTGAAAGACTGCATGAAAAGGTGTCCCATTTGTTCGCCATAGTCAATAGGGCATTGCTTGTTGACTTCGGCAACAACATCTTGCCATGAGTTTCCGACACTTGATACATTTGTTTCATCCTTTTCTGATTTATTTTTCCACTGATTACCAGTCCAAACTTGCGTCATTATAAGCGATCCGTCGGCTTTATAGTAGCGGCGCTTGGTTTGCATTGATGCATCGTTGTTGTAGCTGAAAAGTACCTTATGGAATCCATAGTCTGAGTCAATGGGTTTGCCATTGGTTCCGAAATAAGCTTGTTGAGACAATTTGTCGGAGTTGGTGAGGTATTTGTATGTAGTCTTGTAGTAGCCGTCCACTTGCATAGGTTTTCCGTTTGTCCCTAAATAGGCGCTAGTTACAATTCTGTTGTTGTTATCATATTCATACGTTTCTTTGTGGTATCCGTCGTCGCCTAAAATTGGTTTATCATCGGATGAAAAATAAGCCTCCGATATCATGTTGTTGTGAGAGTCGTATTCGTAGCGGCATATTGACCATTTTCTACCTGGAGCATTGATGTAGTTGCCCATGCCATCCTGAGCGGCGATAAGTATTTGGTTGCCACGGTTGTCATATTCAGAGATATTGACGGGAGCCAGCACTTTAGGGTCGGTAGGTTTTCCGTCGGTATTGTAATAGCATTGTTTTATGGCGTTGCCGAATGCGTCGTACTCGCATTTGACTTGAGCCCATCCGCTTTTGACTTTGATGGGTTTGCCGTCGGTGCCGAAATAGGAGTAGGAAGACATGTTGCCGCGTTTGTCATACTCCATTTGTTTGACCGACCATCCTTCGTCGCATAGGGTTGGTTGTCCATTGATGCCAAAGCAGCTTTCTTCGATTTTCTGGTTACGACTGTTGTATTTGTATCGGTAGTTGTGTACCTTGTGGAGTTCTGTGGTAGGTTTGTTATTTGCGTAGAAGAACGCCTTCTCCAATTCGTTATTGTTATTGTCATATTTGATGCGTGTAACCAAATGGTTGCGAGCTAGTTTACCATCGGTGCCTATAGGATAGGATTCTTCGATATTGCCGCGTCCGTCGCATTTCATTATATATCCTGCATTACCGTTTTTGTTGATGACCAAATTGTTGTTAAGGTCGTATGATTTATACGATGAGAGGAACCCATTCTCATCGTATGTACAACGGTAATAGGCGGTATGTTCTTTTTGGTTGACAGCGGGCTTGCCATCGACATCAAAATAATTTGTTTCTGTCTGATTACCATGTTCGTCGAAGATCCGATTGTAACCTGCAATACCGAATTTGTTGGTTATAGGAGTAATGCCGTCGACATCATAATACTGAAGTTTGACTGTGTTGCCACGATTGTCGTAGGAAAAATCTACAGTAGAGATGCCGTCTTCATTATATGTCGGATTGCCTGCAGAATCCAAAAAAGTTAATTTTACCATCAAATCCCGGTTATTATATTCCTTTCTTGTTCCACAATGTATGTCGTTAGATGAAAGCGGGACGGGTTTGCGGTCAACCCCATAAGACATTACCTCTATCTGTCGTCCGAGGCTGTCGTACTTGCATATAAAACCTGCCGAAGCAGAGCCTTGGAGAGCAACAAGTTCACCTTGGGTGTTATAATTCCACGACTCGAGCCAGTTGCCATTTTCATCGTTCAAATAGGTCTGAGTGCATACTCCGGTACTGTTATCGACCATATTGCCTTCAAGGTCGTAACTGGTCATTTTGCACTGATATCCATTTTCATCATATTCAAATTTAATGGTAGAGTAGCCGTTATTGCTGGCAAACATGGGCTTGCAGTCAGCGTCTAAGAAATCTACTTGAGTTCTGAATCCGTGGTTGTCGTAGGTGATATGTACACCTGCAGCACCGATAAGTGAGGGATACATAGGCATCCCATCGGCATATCGATACAATTCTCGAACTATATTGCCATAGGTATCATACTCATACTCTGATAAATACACACCTCCTATGATTTCTGTTGCCGGTTGTTCATCGGTAGTGAGATAGTAAGTACGTATGATGTTGTCGTCTTTATCGTAAGTGAATACCTTAACTGCCATACCCCAAGTTGTAGGCTGAGGATTGCCGTCAGCGTTGATATAGCGCACCTTTACAGGAAGTCCGTTTTCAAGACGTTCGTATATACATCCGTATATGCCATTGACATCAGGTTGAACAGAGTTGTCCATTCCTGCATAGGTGACTTTGGATAAATAGCCTTTATCGTCGTATTCTAACCAATGACGTGAAATGCGTCCTTTACCTTCTTTTATTATATTCTCCTCTTCGACGCTTGTAGTCGACTGCATGGAAAGGGTGCGTTCTGTGCCATGTTCGTCATTGAACTGGAAGATAAGAGTGTTGAGTTTGTCGTTATAGCTTTTCACATATAGGATTCTTCCGGAGCGATTTTTGACGTAAACGCGGCTAATATTACCGTTATCGGCGTATGAAAATTCCTGCCAAACTGGTATTTCTTTATTTTCAGAGGATATCTGGTCGATTACGTTGCCATAGGAGTTTATAAATTTGACTGATTGCAGTTTTCTGTGTTTGCTTTTAAATTGATAAGAGTTGTTGCGGTGGCTGACTTCCGATTTAGAGAGTTTATGAATGCCTTTTGGTACGCCCCACACTTCAACGTAGTCTTTGTAGTAGGCCGTCTTGGTACGGTTATAGTCCCAAATCCAGAAGCTTCCGCCTAAGACGAAAAGAACTGCGACAGCGGCGACGATTTTCATCCATGTCTTTGGTTTCCATGGATATACTACGTTGTGCAGAGCCCGTTTAAACTCTTCACAGCTTTGGTAGCGGTCGTCCGGATTCTTGGCGGTAGCTTTGTCAACCACTTTCTGCATAGCATCGGATACATACTTATAGTAAGTACGCATACGAGGCAGGGGCTCATTGATAACCAGTTTGTTGATGTCGTGTTCAGTGAGAGTTGTAGTGTCGTAAGGGGCGTTTCCAGTAAGCATCTGGTGCAAGAGGACGCCGAGGGAATAGATATCAGAGCGGGCATCGAGTTTGTCGCCTTTCACCTGTTCAGGACTCATATAAGAGGGGGTTCCCATGATAAGGTTGTCTTGTTTGTCACCTTCAGTCTCGTTCATAATCTTGGCGATACCGAAATCCAGAATTTTCGGAGTGCCGTCTGTGGCGATTACGATATTGGCCGGTTTGATATCGCGGTGGAGGATTCCCTTTTTGTGAGCATAGCCGACACCATCGAGTATAGGTTCAAAGAGTGGGCAAATACGATCTTCAACAATGAGGCCGTTGATGTTATTGATGTAGGATTCGAGGCTTTCACCGTCGGCATATTCCATAATGAGGAAGATGGTGCCGTCATCGTCGATATGGTAGTCGTGGAAAGTGACAATGTTTTGGTGGTGCAATCCTGCCAGGTGCTCAGCCTCGTCCTTCAATAATTTACGTGTGAAGTCGTTAACCATATTGGCATTGATGACCTTGATGGCGACTTTCTGTTTTTCGATAAGTTTATGTTCGGCTAAATATACAGCACCCATACCGCCCTTACCCAAGAGTGATATTATCCTGTAATTTAATACTTCTTTTCCTACCATAATTTAATTTTTTATGTTTTTTTATTGTCAGAGAAGTGGTTATTTATGAAATGTTGGATATAAAGGCAATTATCATCCAGACAGCATTAATTGCCACCGACATCCATGCCAGAAGGTTGGCTTTTGCGGCCTTGTTCGGATATTGTTCTTTCCATTTGAAGTACATAATCCATCCTGCAATAGGGATTAGGAATGCAAGAATGGCGCTGGTGATGTCAATAGGGCTTTGGTCGCCAGCGGTCTGGTTATGAACAGATGCCGGAGTAGAATATATATTTGTGCTATTTTCATAGGGATGGGTGCTTTGTAGGGGCAACATGCTATATACCTGACCCCAAGGTAGAGGCACTTTGCCAGCCAGAAGTATTTCGGTGCCGGGAGCCACAGAGATACGTTCGCCACGTATAATACGTCCGCCTATGACCGAGCCGTTCCTGCCCACGTCTTCGTATACGTAATTGTTTCCGACCACGGATATACGTGCATGTTCGCGACTGACGTTCTCGTTAGGAACAATGATATCGCAACTGCTGCTGCGACCTATGGTTAACATTGATTTCATAAGTAATCAGTAAAGGTTAGAATGTGAACAAAATATATAAAAAAGATATAACTAAAGATATAATTATTAGTACAATAATAATAATTTGTGTGGTTGTTAAATTGTCTTCCTTAGCAGGTGGGACACTTTCAGTCAGATTTTGTGTAGTTACAGAGTCAGTTGAATTTGTTTCATGGCTGCTTGTGGTGGGTTCTTGTCTACTGTATTCCTGTTTGTGGGAGAAATTGGATTCTGGGGGATTCCAGCCTCGTGAGCGGAGAAAGGCGATAACCTTGTCCCATGGTAAGGGACATTCCATGCGAGCTGCGAGCAGAACCTGAGGTAGCATGTTGACCGACTCATACTCAAGTTCCATTATACCTCTTAACGGGCGTCCGTCCACACCCGTACCGTTAGACCCTTTATTGATGAGTTCTAGATAATAGCGAATGTTTGTGGCTGTTTGCTGTTGACAACCTCGGACTATGAGATGGCGTCGGCTGACGTACTGGTTTGCTATCTGAATGTCGTTATCGCTTTCGCGTCCCACCGTAACCATAGGACTTTGTTGTCCGACAATGCCCATCAGAGCTTCTTTGAATTCGGAAGCGGTCTGATAGCGTTTCCGCATGTCTTTGTCAACAGCCTTATAGAACACAGTGTCAACAGAGGGAGGAATAGATGGATTGACCTGTGAGGGAACTGGTATGTTGCCGTGAATGATGGCATCAATGGTATCAAAATCGTTACTGCCTTTCTGAATCATATTTTGGCCGGTGATGATGAAGAAGAATACGCAGCCGAGCGAGTAGATATCGGTACGGGAGTCGATATTGAGACCGTTGGCCTGTTCGGGGCTCATGTAGCCGTCGGTTCCGATGATGCGGCCTACAGTATGTCCAGTGCCGCCGATTTTGGCATCTTTGGCTATACCGAAGTCGATAATGCATACTGAGCCATCAGAGCGGAGCATGATATTAGATGGTTTGATATCGCGATGAATGCGTCGTCGTTCATGTACGTACTGCATAGCATCAAGAATCTTGCTCATCAATTCGATAGCATATTGATAGGGGAATGGGCCGTTTTTGCGGACTATCTGTTCAAGGGTAAGTCCTTCCACGAACTCCATAGGGAGGTAATAGTTGCCGGAGCTGTCGGAGTAAGGTTCGCCAAGGATATGCACCACGGAAGGGTGGTCCATTTGTCGTAGAGTGTCGACTTCGGCCTGAAAGAGTTCACGGTATTCAGGGTAGCAGGTGACCGTATTGCTTAGCATCTTAAGGGCGACAGGGAGTCCTCCGGCATCTTCTGCCAGATAGACGCATCCCATGCCTCCATGACCTATCTCTTTGATTATTTTGTAGTCTGGCATTATTCCTCCTTTTTGATGCTGTTTAGCTCCTTTTTGTTGTCGGTATTTTCAGTATTTGCTTTTGTTTTTGTTTCATTGTCGGTCATTTTTTTGATAGGAGGTTTGAGCGACTTACCATTTGAATGGTCATGGATATCAGCGGTTTTATTTCCCTGAGAGTTATCTAAATTTGAAGGTGATTGATTATCTCCTTCAGTTTGATTTAGTGATGATGTGTCAATTTGTTCGGTAGTATCGATAACCGGCTGGTCTGTTTTGTTTTTTGAGACAAATCTGAATATCAGTAGTATGCAGCACAACAGTACGATGATTGCGGCAGGGATGCCATAGGTGAGCCATTTTTTACGTTTTGCTGCTTGTCGGTTAAGTTCGAGAGGGCTTATGGCGAATTCGACAATAATACTGGTGATATTGTCCAGTCCTCCGTTTTCGCGTGCTTTGCGAATGAGTTCGTTGACTCTTTCGCGTTGCGTCAAGGATGTTTGATTGCTGACTACCTTGAGGATATCGTGGTCAGATACCATACCGCTGAGTCCGTCGGAGCAGAGCAGGAAGCAGTCGCCTGCTTCAGGGATAATAGCATCTGGGAGTACAGTGGCAGGTTTCATGCTTTCGATGCCCAGTGCATTGGTTATCTCGTTTTTGCGTGGGTGGTGTTCAGCTTGTTCTTTGGTTATTTCACCTGCGTCGACCAGCATCTGCACGTAGCTCTGATCTTTAGTGAGTTGTGTGATGGTCTTGCTGCGTATCAGGTAGATGCGGCTGTCGCCCACAGAGCCCATGTATACTTTGCCGTCGCGGACAATGAGCATTACGTAAGTACAGCCCATGCCCTTCAGTTCCGGCTGTTCGTTTGTGCGTTTCAGTATGGCGGCGTTTGCGGCGTTTGCAGCGTCGACGATGGCTTGTCTAGGGTCGTCGTAATAGTGGCTTTTCAACAGTTGTTCGGCGGTTTCGACAGCCAAGTGAGAGGCTACAGCTCCTCCTACGTGGCCACCCATTCCGTCGCACACCAAGCTGATGAGTCCGTTTTCACATTCGAAGTAGGTCAACCAGTCTTCGTTTGCTTTGCGTTTGCACCCGACATTGGTATCGCCCACTACGTTGCAGTAGCTGTAAGGATTGTTGTCTTTCATAACATATAATTAGAATGAAGGAATACCGAGGAAAAGGAGTTTTGTGTTTCCGGCGGTAATAATGTCGTTGGTGTGAAGTTCGACGAGTCCGCGTGCGAATTTGCCGTTGATGTATGTGCCGTTGGAAGACTTTTGGTCTTCTGCCCATACGATGCCTTCGGCCTCCACGTAGAGGATTAGCAGGTGTTGTCCAGACATTTTGTCGTCGCGCACGAAAGGGATGTCTGCTGTATTGGAGCGTCCTATGATATTGCGGCCCTCGTAGATTTTATATACTTCACCTGCTGGGTTGTCATCGAAGGAGACGAGCAATCCGACCAGTTTACGACCACCGTCTGGGTTAGAGGCATTGTCGCCAGCTGTGCGTATGACGGTGTGACCACCACCGAAGTCTTCCTGATATGCGGCTGTAGCAGCTGTTTCGCCTGGAGCATTCCAATTTCCAGTGGCACGTGTTTCACCCCCGAAGTTGTTGAGGTCGTCGTTAACTTTTGTGTGTCCGCTTTCTGGACAGAAAGGACAGTTGTCACCATAGATATTGGAATCATATTGATGACCGTTGGGACATTTTTTTGTTGCCATAGTGTTGATGTATTAAAAGTTTATATCAATTATTTACATTCAGACAGTATTAAGTTTTATGATTATCCGCAAAAGGCACAAATTTAAAATCGCGTCTCTTGCTCATTGTAGTGTCTTTATTTTTAAGGTATTCGCAGCCATAGCACGAGACGCATGGATAGGTTTGATTGTCAGACCCCAGACAAACGAAGTGCAGTCTGGGGTTATTGAGATTAAGCCTCTTCGAGGCTTCTTTATGGTAAATGCGGATAATCATTTTAAGTTTTATACTTGATTAGATGATGTCACGTATAAAATTGGCTGCTACGCTTGGCTTGATGGCCTGGTTGTGTTGAGCGGGTATTTTTTGTATAGTTCCGTCAGAGCCGACGCTTTGGTATTCCATTCCCGATACAATGATACCTGCAAATCTGCCTTTGTCATCGAATACCGGTGAACCGCTGGCACCGTGTGTAATGTTAATATTATGGCCATATAGGTATTCGTTGACGGTTTGGTTGATTGTACCGCTTTCGTTGGTTGCTTGAACACCTTGTTGTGTCAGAGCCCAATCCAATCCGTTAGGGAAGCCGATGGTATAAAGATTTTTTCCCATTGTCAAATCTTTGTTGGGGACTATATTGTCGAGGTCTATAATCTTGGTGACATTTGAGGGAGTCTGTTTAGAATTGATCTGTATCACGGCGACATCAAGTTCATTGTTGTTACTGGCACGTAGAAGGGTACACGGGGTAAGGTCGCGAACGCTGCTGAGATGCGCGTCGTTCATAGCTATCGACAGGGAGCTGACATAGTGGACGCTGAGATTGTTGACGATGTTGACAATCCGATAGTCATAGTTGTAATTATCGAGCAAGAAATTAGAAATAATGGTTTTGATATATTGTTCCAAAGTTGTCTCGTCTGTCATAAGTGCAACCACATGTCGGTTGGTGGCGATTTTTCCGTCGTTTGAGACAAAGAACCCTGTCCCGAGGCCTCCTGTCACACCGCTGACAACTTCACCTTTTTCGTTAATGTATACATTATCGGGCATACCACTAATCACATTGCTGAGGTCTTGGTTGCCAACTTTTAGTCTGAATGAATACTCGTTGTATATCATTACGACACTTTTTTTGTATTGGGCATATATTTCCTCGGGGCTCATCTTGCTTCCGGGGCCGAAGTGCATCACACCCCAGATGCCGGTGGCAATAACTATTACTGCTGCGACAATGACTATCCATATATTGTTTTTCTTTGTTGTAGTAGGAGTCGGTAAATTAGCTGGTGCGGGTTGTGACATGTTGGCACCCATTGATGGACTTGATGGTTGTGCGGGACGTATAGAACTTTGCAAAATAATAGCTTTTAGGGAAGTAACTTCTGTGCCCAAACGTATTGTATCGGATATTGTAATGCGAGTGGGCGTACTGATTCGTTTATTATTGACATAAGTGCCATTAGTAGAGCCTAAGTCACGAATTATGCCTGTGTTTCCTGAATCATCGAGAGTGAGCACTGCGTGTGATGACGACACTGTATCGTTGTGGAATACACAGTCATTGGTATGTGAACGTCCGATTCTGATTGTTTTCATCTTCCTAAATATTAATCTATATTATTGTAAAACAATATTTGGCTGATACCAAAGCCAAGGCTGATAAGATAATATGAGGAGATAAAAAAGCGTGGGTATCATAGCTTTTTGCCCATCTCGTCGTCAAGGCTCTCGCATTGCCTACCATCCGAAATTTGCAAACCTCTGCCCACGCAAATTACATGAAACCCCAAAGGATGGTACATGCAATTGCATGAGGCGCGAGGCAAATGCTTTAACTGTCGGGATGGTATAGAATTTGCGAGATTCTGACGACCGCAGATAAAACGTTGCGCTCAACGTCTCTTTTATATCCTGTCAAAAACGACCATAAAACACTTTAAAATGCTAATATTTAGATTTATAAAATTTATTTTAAAGTGAATAGTCAAATTTTGACGTTGCAAAGATAAAAATAATATTTGAAATATCAAAAAATGTTTATAAAAATAACTAGGATTTTGGGTTAATAAACAAGCACCACCGAAGCTGTATTTAGTTGCTTCGGTGGTGATTGTGAAACGGTAAAAGTAGAGACGCAGCGTGCAACGTCTCCGTAAGTATTAAGGGTGAAGGAGTTTTTTCTTGAGGTTGAGAATCATGTCGTCGGTCATGCGTTCAAGATTATACTGAGGGTTCCAACCCCATTCGTTGCGGGCGCAGCTGTCGTCCATTTTGTTGGGCCAGCTGTCAGCGATGGCTTGCTTGATAGGTTCTGGTTGATAGACCATTTCGAAGTTAGGATAGCGTTTACGGATGGCGTTGTAGATGATTTCTGGATCGAAGCTCATGGATGTGACGTTAAAGGAGTTGCGGTGGATGAGTTTTGAGGGATCGGCTTCCATGATGTCGATCATAGCTTTTTGTGCATCGGGCATATACATCATGTCCATGAATGTGCCTTTGGATAGAGGGCAGACGAATTTTTCGCCTTTAACAGCGGCGTAGTATATTTCGACAGCATAGTCGGTGGTTCCACCGCCTGGGAGAGTCTGCCAGCTAATGAGTCCAGGGAAGCGGACTGAGCGGGTGTCGACGCCAAAGCGAGTGAAATAATAGTCTGAGAGGAGTTCACCGGTGACTTTGGTGACGCCGTAGATAGTGTTGGGTCGTTGAATTGTGTCTTGTGGGGTGTTGTCATGAGGTGTTGAGGGGCCGAATGCGCCGATAGAGCTTGGGGTGAATACAGCACATCCGAAGAGTCGTGCCACTTCAAGACAGTTGACGAGGGAGCCGATACCGACATTCCAACCGAGCATGGGGTTAAGTTCGGCAGTAGCGCTGAGGATGGCGGCAAGGTTGTAGATGGTGTCGATGTTGTGTTGTTTTACGGCAGTGGCTATTTGCATGATTTGAGTGGAGTCGATACGTTCGATTGGACCACGTTCGTAGGGGTCGCCTTTCAATGGGCGGAGGTCGCTGCAAACAACATTGTTGTCACCATAGAGGTCTCTCAAATTACGTGTCAGTTCAGAGCCTATCTGACCACCGGCACCGACGATAAGGATTTTTTTCATTATTTTTGGATTTTAAGATTTGCGGAGTTTTGATTAATATATTAATATTTAAACTAATAGGGTGTATGATGTAGGGTGTATGATGTGTGATAAAACGGGGCAAAGATATAAAAAAAATATGATGTATGGTGTATAATGTGGTGAAAAAAGGCTTCTCCTTTGGGAGAAGCCTCCAAATACATCTCGGATTTTGTGTAAGCACGATAAGATAACGAGTGTTATTGTCAATTATTATGTGGTGATGGAATTTTTTTCTGATGTTACTATACAATACGAAGGGGGATATGGCGTTAATTGGGGGTGAAGAGATGGGAATCAGTATTTGTCAAATTTTTTGCGGTAGTGTTAATTGTTACCGTACTTGTCGGGTGTGCGAAGCAGGGTATGCCTACAGGTGGGCCTAAGGACGAGACGCCTCCGCAGACAAAACGTTTCCAGCCTGAAAACAACACGTTGAGGTTCAGTGGTAACAGTTTTTTCATTGAATTTGATGAATATGTAGTAATTAAGGACGCTGACAATAACGTGATAGTTTCGCCTCCTTTGAAGAACAAGGCAGAGTACAAGACGAAGGGGCGCGGAATACAGGTGAAAATCAACGATACGTTGGAGGAGAATACGACGTACCTGTTCCAATTCAAGGATGCCGTAGCCGACTTCAATGAGGGCAATCTGCTTCATTCGCTGGAATATGTCTTTTCTACGGGTAGTTATATTGATAGTATGGCTTTGAGTGGTCAAGTGGTAGACGCTATGACAAATGATGCCCGAGAGGAGACGATGAGTGTGTGGTTGTATAACGATGAGCGATATAAGGAGTTGACGGCGAGTTTGGCTGATACTGTCAATAAAAAGGTGGTGCCATCGTATTTGACGCGATGCGACAAGAATGGTTTTTTCCGTTTCAACAATATACGGCCAGGTGAGTATTATGTGATTGCAGCTGTGGATGATGATAAAAATCTTATGCCGGGAGTTGGCGAGTCACTTGCTTTCACAGACTCTCCTGTTTCGGCTTTCACTATGTATGACAGCGTAGCGGCCGATTCGTTGAAGGGGATGTACACAATGCACAAGCCTATAAAGATGGTGATGTTTACACCAAAGCTAGAGAAGCAACGCATTACCGGTAGTGAATTTAAATCAGCAGGTAAGATTCAGATTACCAGTTTGCTGCCTATGATAAATCCCATTGTTGACGGGGGAGGAGAGGAGACTGTATGGAAACTGAACCATACACGTGATACGTTGCAAGTGTGGACTTTACGCGAAAGGTGCGATTCAATACGTCTAGTTGTAAGAGATTCATCGGGGATACAGGACACTCTTAAATTGCGATGGAGAGCTAAAAAAGGTCATCCGTCAGTACAAACGATAGCAGATGCATCAGTGCTTGGGACAAAATTGAACTTCAAGACGTTACCGTACTTTGACACTTTGGCAGTGTTGACCACTGTGCCGCTTAAGGCGGAGGGATGTAAGGTGGATTCTACAGTCGTACTGATGCGGCTAAGAGATAGTAGCAGTACTATAGGAAATATGACAATAGATTCGACTGGGATGAGGGCATATATTGTATATCCTTTCCGGCAAGGAGAGAAGTATAAATTGGTTGTTGATAAAGGATGCCTGAAAGACATATATGGACATAGTAACGACACTATTCGAGCTACTGTCACCGTCACGAGTGCTGAAGATTACGGAAATTTGCGTTTGAAGGTTGTGGCAGACACTTCATCATCCAAATTGCCTGTCATAGTGCATCTGCTTAATGAGAAGGGAGATGTTGCGGCCACACGTCTGCTTTCAGACGGCGAGGGTGACGTTGTCTTTCCTCATCTGGCTCCAGGCAAATACAAGGTGCGTGCTATTATTGACAGGAACAATAACGGTAAGTGGGACACGGGCGATTTTATTTTACGTCAGCAGCCTGAGAAGACGCTGTTTTTAGGGAAGACGCTGGAAATTCGTGCAAATTGGGATTTTGAAGAAACATTGAAAATAGGTGACTGAAGAAACAACCGATATACGTAAATCCCTGTTGTCAGGACTTTTCTGGGTGCTGCTTGCCAATCTGCTTGTCAAGCCGTTTTGGATTCTCGGCATAGAGTTTAGCGTTCAGAATTCGGTGGGTACGACAATGTATGGACTTTATTTCGAGGTATTCAGTCTTTCCTATATTTTCAATATACTTTTAGACTTGGGAGTCACCAATTTCAATACTCGCAATATTGCTCAGTACCCGAAGTTGGTCACCAAGCATTTGTCGGGCATACTCAGCATCAAGCTGATGCTGTTGGTTCTATATTTGGTGGTGACTTTCAGTGTGGGTGCGTTGTTAGGCTATTCGTCGCGACAGTTCCACCTCTTGGCGTGGCTTTCACTAAATCAGTTCCTCAACTCGCTGATCATCTATTTTAGAAGTAATTTTGAGGGTCTGTTGCTATTCAAATGGGACAGTCTATTAAGCGTCATGGATCGTCTGCTGATGATTATGATCTGCGGTTTTCTTCTATGGGGTCCTGTCGACACGGGCGAATTTCGTATTGAGTGGTTTGTTTACGCCCAGACAGCGGCGTACATCATCACCTCAGCTACAGCTTTGACGGTCCTTGTGAGGCGGACGGGTATGCGGCGGTTACACTTTAACAGACCGTTCACTGTCGCCATACTAAAAAAGAGTTTTCCGTTTGCTTTGCTGGTGTTGCTTATGGCAAGCTACAACCGTATGGATCCAGTTATGTTGAAGTTGTTGTCGCCAGAGGGGATGGGAGACTATAATGCGGGCATTTATGCAGGTGCATTTCGATTGCTTGATGCACTTACAATGATAGTTTATCTTGTCTCTGTTCCTTTGCTTCCGGTGTTTGCTAGGATGACCAAAGACCGAGATCGCCGCAGTGGGCTAGAAGATACTGTGCGAATGATGACTGGACTCGTCGTAGTGTTTTCATTAACCACGAGTGTTGTGCTGTGGAGTATGAATCAAGAGTTGATGAGTCTGTATAACGGTAATGCCGAAGACTATGCCAAGGTGTTCAGAGTGCTTATTTTCTGTATCATACCTATTTCGATGACATACGTTTTCGGTACTTTGCTCACTGCGGGTGGTCAACTCAAGGTGCTAAATATATTTGCCTCGTTGTCGTTGGCGGTGAATCTTATCGTCAACATTGTGTGTATTCCACGTTGGGGTGTTGTAGGGAGTGCATGGGCAGCTTTGATAGCCCAGAGCCTAATGGCTGCAGCTCAGATTGTGGCAGCCATTGTAATATATAAGTTGCATTTTTCAATGAATTATATACTAAAACTTATCCTTTTTGCGTTATTAATTATCGGATGTACTCTTTGTGCTGCGACGCTTGACTGGTGGTGGATGCTTCTTGTAACCGGCGGAGTGGCAATGATGACATCGATACTTTTGAAGTTAATTGATGTTAAAGAAATAAGGAAAATATTGATTAAAAAAAACGATAAATGATGAAAGCATACGTTTTTCCCGGTCAGGGAGCCCAATTTGTAGGTATGGGCAAAGATTTGTACGAAGGCAACGAACAGTGTCGCAATATGTTCGAGTTGGCTAATGAGATTATAGGATTTCGCATTACTGATATGATGTTTGGCGGCACACCGGAGGATTTGAAACAGACCAAGGTGACACAACCCGCCATTTTCTTGCATTCCACCATACTTGCAATATATATGGGTGATAGTTTCCGGCCTGACATGGTTGCAGGTCATTCACTTGGTGAATTTTCCGCTCTTGTTGCTGCGAAGGCCATGAGTTTTGAGGATGGTTTACGATTGGTGATTGCCCGTGCCAATGCCATGCAGAAATGTTGTGAAGCGCATCCTTCGACGATGGCTGCGGTTCTTAAGCTTTCTGATGAGACAGTCGAAAATATATGTGCCTCGATTGATGGAGAGGTGGTGGTGGCTGCTAACTACAACTGTCCCGGACAATTGGTCATCAGTGGTACTGTAGAGGGAGTGAGAAGAGCCTGCGAAAAGGTGAAGGAGGCCGGTGGTCGTGCATTGCCTCTTGCTGTTGGAGGAGCATTTCATTCACCTCTGATGGAGCCGGCTCGAGTTGAGTTGTCGGATGCTATAGAAAAGACGGTGTTCCATGAACCGATATGTCCGTGTTATCAGAATGTCTGTGCATTGCCTGTGTTGAATCCAGAGGAGATAAAAGCGAACCTCAATAAGCAACTCACTTCGCCTGTGCGATGGACAGCCACAGTTCAGAATATGTTGAAAAATGGTGCTTTAGAATTCATCGAAGTAGGTCCAGGGACGGCATTGCAGGGTATGATCAAGCGTGTTGACGCCAATGCCAATGCGCATTCATAGTGATTAGCGAATGTTGACTAATGTGAAAAGTAATTGATAAATGGATAATAATGTAAAGAAACTGACTCGTAGCACCACTGACAGAAAAATTGCCGGTGTGTGTGGTGGATTGGCAGAATATCTGAACATAGATGCTACGGTAGTGAGAATCCTCTTTCTTGTTGCCTTGTTGTGTGGTACGTTGGGTTTTTGGATTTATATAATAGTGTGGATTTGTGCTCCGGAAGGGAATTTTTATAGTGGTGAGTGACCTGTAATTAGAGGTCGAGGCTTTTTGTTTGTTTTTTTCCACGCCATTCGAAGTCGCGTCCCAGGTATTTTTCGCGTACATCCGGGTCGTTAGCCATTTCTTCTGGAGTGCCGTGATGCAATACACATCCTTCATATAGGAGGTAGGCGCGGTCTGTGATGCGTAAAGTTTCGTTGACATTGTGGTCTGTTATGAGAATGCCGATGTTTTTTTCTTTGAGGTGAGCTACAATGTCTTGTATATCTTGAACGGCGATAGGGTCGACTCCGGCGAAGGGTTCGTCAAGTAGGAGGAATTTTGGGTCGTTGGCCAGTGCCCGTGCTATCTCAGTACGTCGGCGTTCTCCGCCTGACAGTTGTATTCCTTTGCTGTCGCGTATTTTCTGCAATCCAAATTCATTAAGGAGTGATTCAAGTTTCATTTTTCGTCCTTCACGGTCAAGGTCGTGCCGAAACTCTAGAATAGACATGATATTGTCTGCTACGGACATTTGACGGAATACGGAAGCCTCTTGAGCCAGATAGCCGACACCCATTTGAGCACGACGGTACATCGGCAAATCAGTTATGTCGCTATCATTGAAAAACACGCGTCCTGCATTGGGTTTGATGATTCCGACTATCATGTAAAAGGTAGTGGTCTTGCCTGCACCGTTAGGTCCGAGCAGACCTACAATCTCGCCTTGTCTGACATTGACGCTAACCTTTCTGACTACGGTGCGTTGTTTGTATTTCTTGACTACATTGTCAGTTCTTAATTCCATAATCTGATTTTTCAAATGATTCCCTCTCGGAGTATATCGTGCAGATGCACTACACCGAGGAATTTGTTGTCGCTGTCCACCACCACTAATTGAGTTATGGCATTAGAGCGCATGATATTCAATGCGTTGATTGCATATTCGTCGGAAGAGATGGTTTTTGGGTTAGGAGTCATGATGTCTGTTGCGGTTAGGTTTTCGAGGACTTTGTGTGAGTGCATCATGCGTCTAAGGTCGCCGTCGCAAATTATACCGCGAACTGAGCTGTTGTCATGTTCGTCAATGACTACGGCACATCCCAAACATTTGGATGTCATTTCAATAATAATATCGCGCAAAGGTGTCGATGGTACTACTACAGGGCGTTCGTTATTGTGGTAAAGAGCCTCTACCTTCATATAGAGTTGTTTACCAAGAGCTCCTCCGGGGTGGTAGCGTGCAAAGTCACTTGCCGAGAAGGAACGGCATTCGATAAGAGCCACCGCCAAAGCGTCGCCCATTACAAGTTGAGCGGTAGTGGAAGATGTGGGAGCTAGGTTGTTTGGGCAGGCTTCGCGTTCTATGGTGGTATTGAGGACAATGTCGGCTTGCGAAGCCAGTGTTGACGAGAGGTTGCCGACTATAGCTATCAATTTGTTACCGAACTCTTTGATTAAGGGGAGAAGCATTTTAATTTCTGGAGTGTTGCCACTTTTTGAGACGCAGATAATCACATCGTCTTTCTGTACCATTCCAAGGTCACCGTGGATGGCGTCGGCAGCATGCATAAACATTGCTGGAGTGCCGGTACTATTGAAGGTTGAGACAATTTTGGATGCAATATTAGCACTTTTCCCGATGCCAGTTACAACAATTCTTCCTTTAGTCGAAAAAATCAATTCTACAGCTTTCACAAAGTCATCGTTGATGTAATCTGTCAGTTGGTCAATAGCTTTTTTTTCTTTATTAATTACCTGAATAGCAATATTTTTAATCTCTTCGGATGATTTCAAAATAATATTTTTTTGTTGTTTAAAAAAATTATAGTAACTTTGTAAAGTATAACGTTGCCTTTTAAGGAAAATTATAAAAGGTCAAAAACTTTTTTACTCGGTCCGATAAAAAGCAGCTGCAAAGTGTAGATGCCTAACAGTCGGAGAACTTCCATATACATCAATCAACTACTAAATAACATGAGGAAAAACATTGATTTGAAACAGAAACTGAAAGAGATTTTCGGGTTTGACAGTTTCAAAGGCGATCAGGAAAAAATCATTTCAAGTATCCTGGAAGGCAATGACACTTTTGTCATTATGCCGACAGGTGGTGGCAAATCACTATGCTACCAATTGCCGGCCATGATACTTGAAGGCACAACCATTGTTGTGTCGCCCTTGATTGCTCTCATGAAAAACCAAGTTGACGCAGTCCGATACACATCCGGACATGAAGCTGTTGCACATTTTCTCAACTCTTCACTCAACAAGCAGCAGATTACCGAAGTGAAAGACGATCTAATGCGCGGAGGTACCAAGTTGCTATATGTGGCACCTGAAACGTTGTCGAAAGAAGAGACAATAGATTTCCTGAAACAGCTAAAAATAACTTTTTTTGCTATTGATGAAGCGCACTGTATTTCGGAATGGGGTCATGACTTCAGGCCGGAGTACAGAAGATTGCGTAACGCCATAGAGCTTATCAACGAAAAGGTGCCGATACTTACCTTGACGGCATCGGCGACACCGAAGGTGCAGCAAGATATCATCCGAAATCTTAAGATGGAGCATGCCCAAGTGTTTATTTCCAGTTTCAACCGCCCCAATCTTTATTACGAGGTACGTCCTAAACCCAGTGAGACGCTATTGCTTCACAAAGAGATAATCCGTTTCATCAAAGAAAACAGTGGCAAAAGCGGTATTATATACTGTTTGACGCGTAAAAGAGTTGAGGATCTTGCTGAGTTGCTGGTTATCAATGGTATCAAGGCATTACCATATCATGCAGGACTGGACTCTAAGACGCGAGCTGAGAACCAGGACAAATTTCTCATGGAGGAGGTAGATGTCATTGTGGCTACCATAGCTTTCGGTATGGGGATTGACAAACCGGATGTACGTTTTGTTATTCATTACGATATACCCAAAAGTCTGGAAGGCTACTATCAGGAGACGGGGCGAGCAGGGCGTGACGGAGGCGAGGGCAAGTGTATAGCCTTCTATTCGGAACACGACATTGAGCGTCTATACAAGTTCTTTACAGACAAGAATATAACAGAACAGGAGATGGCTGGTCAATTAGTGCAGGAAGTAGTGTCGTACGCAGAGAGTTCTGTATGTCGAAGGATGAATTTGCTCCGTTATTTCGGGGAGGAATACAGCGAACCCAACTGTGGAAACTGTGACAACTGTCTGCACCCTAAGCCGCGTGTTGAGACCAAAGAAGAGATGGTGTATGTGCTTGAGACTATAGTGGCGATGAAACAAGCTTTTAAAGCCAAAGAGATTGTCGATGTAATCATGGGGCGCACCAATGCCCATACACGCATATACAAGCATAATCAGCTGGAGCAGTTCGGGATGGGAACCGACCACGATGACCTCTATTGGAAAGCGGTGATTCGACATGGAGTCTTTGAAAAGTTTCTCACAAAAGAAATCGAGATGTATGGAGTGTTGAAAGTCACCCCGTTGGGTTTCAAATATCTGAAGAATCCCTACACGCTGTACGTACCATGTGACCATGACTATACCAATACCGGAAGCGATGATGACGATGATATTTCCGTAGGCGGTGGTGGTTCGGCAGCAGGTGACGAAACACTGTACACCCAACTGAAAGGGTTGCTGCGTTCCATAGCACAGAAGGCAGGATTGGCACCTCATGTCATTTTCGAAGACCGTTCGCTGAAAGATATGACCATACAATATCCTTGCACCATCGAGGAACTGAGCCGATGCACTGGTATAGGGATAGCCAAAGCCCAGAAAAACGGGGCCCCGTTTGTGGAGTTGATAAAGAAATATGTCGAAGAGAATGAAATAGAGCGCCCACAAGACATAGTGGTACGGTCGGCGGTCAACAAGTCAGGACTTAAAGTGTACATTATCAAGGAAATTGACCGACAGATGCCACTTGAAGACATAGCCCGAGGCAAAGGCATCTCAATGAGCGAACTGATAACCGAGATGGAGAGCATCCTCTCGTCGGGAACGCAACTGAACATCAACTATTACATCGACGCTAATATCGAAAAGGAGCATCAAGACGTATTATATGACTACTGGCATGATGCAGAAAGCGATTCTCTTGAAGAGGCATATGCCGAATTTGAGGACGATCCAGACTACACACACGATGAAATCCGCCTGATGCGTATAAAATTTCTTACTGATGCAGGATTCTGAAATACAATATAAAACAGTTTTACAATGATTACCTATCAATTTTTACCCCCCCCATCCATTATTTGATCGTCGTGGTTCTCCAAAGCCAATGACGGGAATAGAAAATAGAACCCTTATATGTCCGATTTTGGTCATAAGGGTTAATAAAAACATAATATAATCCGCCGTCAAAGGCTTAATAATTTAAATAACTATATAACATGCGCGTATTAATTGCTAAAGACTACGACGAAATGTCAGTAGCAGCGGCCAATTATGTGGCCAAAAGAATCGTTGACTTCAACCCCACTCCAGAACACCCATTCGTGCTAGGTTGTCCTACCGGAAGTTCTCCACTCGGACTCTACCAGCATTTAATCAAGCTGAATAACAATGGGTTTGTCAGTTTTCAGAACGTGGTGACGTTCAACATGGACGAATATGTAGGATTGCCCGTTGAGCATCCTGAAAGCTACCACAGCTTCATGTGGAACAATTTCTTCAATCACATCGACATCAAGAAAGAGAATGTACACATTCTAGACGGCAATGCCACCGACCTTATTGCAGAATGTGAACATTACGAGAAGATGATTGTCGAAGCCGGTGGTATAGAGTTGTTTATGGGCGGTGTAGGTCCCGATGGTCATATAGCCTTCAACGAGCCAGGTAGCAGTTTGAGCAGCCGTACTCGAATCAAGACACTTACCACAGACACTATTCAGGCCAACTGCCGTTTCTTTGACAACGATGTCACCAAAGTCCCCAAGCAGGCTCTTACTGTCGGAGTTGGAACAGTAATGGATGCTCGCGAGGTTTTGATACTCTGCAACGGTCCAAAGAAAGCACGTGCTTTGCATCACATGATAGAAAACGGCGTGAACCACATGTGGACCAGCAGTATGCTGCAGATGCACCAACATGGCACGGTATTCTGCGACGAAGAAGCCACTGTGGAATTGAAGATGAGCACATACGACTATTTTAAAGACAAACAGAGCCTTGAAAAAACTTTTGACCGTTTCTTGAGTTACTTCCCATATTAATTATATTACTATAATATGTCATATCGTAATTTAACCCCTAACGAGATTAACACATTGCAGAATCAGGGGAATCGGTCCCAGAACTGGGACATGGTGCTTGTTGCCGATCCTTTTGACCCTTTAAAGCTGACAAACAATGTTTTTTTTGGTTCAGTTAGAATAGGGACTATGACATGCGATTCCAAATGGGATTGTTTGCCACTTCCTGTTGGTATCAGTGGAAGCACCCTGCATAATGTTACCATCGGCAACGACTGTGTGGTTCATAATGTTCGGATGCTTTCAGGCTATACAATTGGCAGCAATTGCTTGCTTTTCAATATAGACGAGATGGTCTATTGTTCAAATGAAATAGTATGGCTGGAACCCATGAACGAGAATGGAGGTCGTAAGATACTGCCTTTCGCTGGAATGACTGTCGGTGACGCATACTTGTGGGCTCGCTTTCGAGGTGAGTACAAGTTGATGGAATGTCTGGAGCAGATGACGTTGCGAGAGCTGCAGTGTGATGGGGGATATGGCGTGGTAGGTGATGGATGTCTAATCAAAAACACCAAATGCATCCATAACGTATCGATAATGTCGAGCAAAGAAGATTCCACATCTGTTAGCGAGTGCATAAAACTGGGTAACGGTGTGATAGGTTATGGTTGCCGTTTAGAATATGGTATCATAGCTGAACGTTTTCTGCTTGGCGAACATGTTCATCTAGAATATGGTCTCCGATTAAACGACAGTGTTGTCGGAGACAACTCAACACTTGCACGATGCGAGATTGGATGTAGCATCATCTTCCCCGCTCATGAACAGCATCATAACAACTCTTTCCTCATTGCTGCGCTCATCATGGGGCAGAGCAATGTTGCTGCAGGCGGTACCCTTGGAAGCAACCACAACAGTCGGACTGCCGACGGGGAAATAAGCTGCGGTCGTGGCTTTTGGCCTGGTTTGTGTGTCAGTGTTAAACATAGTAGCCGCTTTGCAAGCAACTGCTTGTTGGCTAAAGGCGACTACCCGTCGGAACTCAATATCACTATGCCGTTTGCGCTTGTCAACAACAATGTTGCCAAAAATCGACTTGAGGTGATGCCAGCCTACTGGTGGATGTATAACATGTATGCTATGGACCGTAATAGTCGCAAATTCGCTACTCGCGACAAACGTGTATATAAAGCTCAGCACATCGAATTCGACAATCTAGCTCCGGACACTGTAGAGGAAATCATTATTGCCCGTGACTTGTTGCGCATTTGGACTGAAGAATCGTACCGAGAAGGGAAAAATGACATTGAGGCACATGGGATGGAGAAAGGAGGTCGCAAGACTGTAATACTCAAAGCGGGCGATGCCTACAAAGCCTATCGCGATATGCTTGTCTATTATGCAATGAACACCATCGGAGACAAACCTGATGACATGCAGTTAGAGCCTCGATGCACTCGGTGGGTCAACATAGGCGGTCAGTTGATTGCTGAAGAGGATATGAAACAGATGATTGATGATATTGCTAATGGGAAACTCGACAATTGGAAGGCGATACACGAACGTTTTGACCAGTTATGGGCAGCATATCCTGCAATGAAACGCCGACATGCCTATCAAGTGTTGTGTCATCTGTCACAAAAGAACAGGATAGACGAAGAAGATTGGGTATCCTATCAAATGGAATATCAGCGCATAAAACAGTTTGTTGCCGATCAGAAAAAACTTTCACGCAAGAAAGACGATGACAATACGTTTCGGCATAGTACCTATTGGAACGATGCAGAAATGCATGCAGTTTTGAACTAAAAAAAGCGAAACAGATAACGGTTCGAACACCGATGCCGCTACAAGAAGAAAGGTTCCTAATTTGTTAGGAACCTTTTGATTTTGTGGAGTGTATGGGACTCGAACCCACTACCTTTTGATTGCGAACCAAATGCTCTACCAGATGAGCTAACACCCCAATTCTATCTTTAGAAAAGTTTTGCAAAAGTACACAAAAATCTGTAATGAATAAAAATTTTTTTATTTGTGTCTTATCGGGATGGAAGGTTCTTGCGAGTCGCCTATGAATCGGGCAATCCAGTCGAAGTCGTTGGAGTGATTCACTTCCTCTTCGTCCCATTGTTGCGGGTCGATATATACTTCAAGCAGTTTGGCAGGTCCTTCGGAATGCAGTTCAACGCTGTCGGCCACAGCCGGTATGAGAACACACTCGCCGGCGTGGATAGGGCAGATGGTATCAAGAGCGTTGACGGCGGCAATACCATCTGTGCAGATGTAAGCCACAAAAGAGTCAAGATGAGCGAAATCTTTGCGAATAGGTTTGTCGATGCATATCAGATTGGTAGTAAAATAGGGGCATTGCACCAATTGCGAGGTGGTATTAGGCTTGTAGTTATAGTGCGTTTTACCGTCGGTAGTTACGGCGAAGTTAATAGCGTCGAGAGCTTCCGAGGTGTGCAGTTGGCGCAATTTTCCGTCGCTGCCGGGACGATTGTAGTCGTATATACGGTAGGTTGTATCGGATGATTGTTGTATTTCGGCTAGGAGAAGACCTTTGCCGAGAGCGTGTACTCGTCCGGCGGGTATGAAGAACACGTCGCCGTTTTCAGGATGTTCAATATGAAGCAGTTCCTCAAGTTTGCCCATTTCGAGGAATTTGTGATACTCATCGCGAGTGACTTGTGTACTGAAACCGTCAACTATTTCAGAGCCAGGTTCAGCTTCGATAATGTACCACATTTCGGTTTTGCCGTACTCCATGCCGCGTTCCCGAGCCAACCGATTGTCAGGGTGAACTTGGATAGAGAGTTTGTCGTTGGCATCAATTATTTTTATGAGCAGGGGGAAATCGTTTCCAAAATGGTTGTAGTTTTTTTCTCCGATAAGTTCGCTCATATATATTTCGAGGACCTCGTTAAGAGTGTTTTCGGCAAGAAATCCGTTAGAGACGACAGATTCGTTGTCTTTGACTGCTGAGAGTATCCACATTTCGCCGCAGTTAGGGAGAGGACTGTAGTCGAAACCGAAAGATTTGATTTTGTTGCCACCCCATACTTTATCTTTGTAAAGTGGCATAAATTTAAGAGGGTAGAGAGACATATTCAGTTGTTTGTTTTTTCAAATGACGAGGTCTTTACCTCCCATACTCTAATGTCGTAAGACATGATTGTTCCGTCGGGGGCGAGTAGGATGATAAAGGGGATATGGTCGACGGCAAGGGAATTGATAACGGGAGAATCCCACATTTTAGGCTGTCGATTGATATCAATGGTAGAGATTTTCATGTCAGGGAAATTGGTGTTCAGTTGACTGTATGCGTTATCACATTGGCTGCACCAAGAGGCTCCTACGAGTAGAGCCAGGTAATTGACGTTGTCTGGGAGAGTGTCGCTAAGGACTTTATTTCCATGTTGGTCGATAAAAGTGAAGGATGGTAACTTGCTGCCCACGGAAAGTTTTTTTAAACTGTTTAGGCGTTGCGTCAGTTTTCGGTAGTGAAAGGTGTGGGTAGCATCTCCGTCGATTAATGTGTAGAGAGCGTAAAGAGATTCGAAGTCAGTTTTGTTTGAAAGGTACTGGTAAACGATGTATGGGATTAGGGGAGAGGAATGGTTCTCAATCACATATTGATAGAGACACTCTTGTATGTTCCCTTCGGCACACACTTCTAACTGATAGCGAAGTATGCTGTTTGAGCGTGAACCGCTGACTTTTGAGTTGACCGGATTGTCGTTGTCGAACTGTATGGTTATATTTGAGCTTTCGATGAAAAATGGTAGGCATTCAGTGGTGCTGGTAGATTTGGAATGCCTTAACTCAGCATAAGTAGGTCCGCTTACAGTTCCTAAGAAGTGGAATTGGCTGTTTTTCTTTTGAGGTTTAATGGCTCTAGGCAGAGAGTCTTGGTCGTATACAAAAAGATACACGTCACCTTTGTTGGTTGAAGAAGGCGTGACATTCACAGTGAATGTTTGCGCTGAAAGGCTACACGCAAAAAGGAGTAGAAGTACAAGAAAAATCAATAGGAGTGATAGGTAGAGCTGTTGCGCTGGTTGTTGCCGCGGACTTTATAGTTGCGGTTGATTTTTTTTGCTGTCTTCTTTTTTGTCGAGTACATTGTCTCAGAGGAGGACTTGCACGACGAAGTTGTCCCACATACACCAACAAGGCATACAAGGAGCAGAAGAGATATAAATATTCTTACAGCCTTTTTCATTTTTTATACTTTTAAAATACAGACATTGCAAGTCTATATGTTGTTAAACATCTGTTTTTCAGTGCAAATATTAATATGGTAGGCATGTGTACTGTTTTACAAAGTAACGAAAAAAAAATTGGACAGGCAAATTTTAAGCGAAATTTTGATGCACTTTAAGATTTTTTTGTACTTTTGCAAATTCAAAAAGAGAGAAAAAAATGGAAAAATCAACACAGTCAAAGATATATGAATGGGCATCGTATGTCCTCATAATTGGAGCGACGGTTTATTTCTTTGTTTCGCACAAAGAGCCACTGATTACGATGCTTGTAATTGTTCTTGCATTGTTCTGTCGCAATATGATGTATCGTGTTCGTTATAAGATGTTTGAAGAAGAGAATGAAGAGTTGAAGGTCGATTTGCGGCGACTCACCAATCTTCTTGAGGTTGAGCGAAAAAAAACTGGAAAAACAGAAAATCAATAATAACTAAAAATTATCAAATAATTACTTATGGCAACAACAGCTGATATCAAAAATGGATTGTGCATTAATTTCAATAATGACATTTACACCATTGTGGAGTTCCTCCATGTCAAACCCGGCAAAGGAGCTGCATTTGTTCGTACCAAGATGCGTAATGTTAAGACCGGACGTATGTTAGAAAACACTTTCCCTTCAGGTGCCAAGATTGATGTGGTACGTGTGGAACGTCGTCCGTATACTTATCTTTATAAAGAGGCCGACTTATACTATTTTATGCACACCGAGACTTTTGAGCAGATTGGCATTGAAGAATCGATAATTAATGCCCCTCAGTTTCTGAAAGAAGGTCAATATGTGGAAGTTACCGTTCACGCCGACACAGAGACACCGTTATTATGCGAATTGCCCCCATTCATAGAGACAGTTGTGACTTATACAGAACCGGGTTTTGCGGGCAATACTGCCACTAATGCTATGAAAGATGCCACTGTTGAACCAGGAGTCAACATTCGCGTACCTCTGTTCATCAAAGAAGGCGAGCGCATTAAAGTTGATACGCGTACCAGTGAGTATTCTGAAAGAATCAAGTGAAACGACGTATAGCCATAATAACCATTGTACTGCTTCTGACAGCCTGTCGGCAGGGCGGAAGTATCGAATCAGGTGACGGCAAAGTTGCCGCTATAGATTATGCAGCGGTCGATGCACCACTCTTTATCGCCGACTCGGCATACTCCTTCCTCGAAACACAAGTCAATTTTGGTTTCCGCCATCCGGGAAGCAAAGGTCATGAGCAATGTGCCAAGTGGCTCGCCTCAACCATGCATCGTTGGTGTGACACAGTAATAACTCAATCGTTCACTGCTACACTGTGGAACGGTCAGCAAGTTACAGGTCTCAATGTCATTGCCTCGTTACGGCCCGAACTCGACAAGCGTGTCCTTCTTGCTGCACATTGGGATTCGCGTCAATGGGCCGACCATGATTTGGATACCACCAAGTGGCACAGCCCGTTGATGGGAGCCAATGACGGTGCCAGCGGAACAGCAGTGCTTATGGAATTGGCTAGGGTTATGTCTTCTATGCCACCCGATGTAGGTGTGGATTTTGTAATGTTTGACGTTGAAGACCAGGGTATTACCGAGTGGGCTGGCCGTTACGAGGACAATACTTGGTGTAAAGGTTCTCAATATTGGGCAGGCAATCCACATCGATTGTTTTACAATGCCCGTTATGGTATCCTTTTTGATATGGTGGGTACTGCAAATCCGCGTTTTACAAAAGAAGAGATATCGATGAATTATGCTACTGGACTTACTAACAAAATGTGGCGTTGTGCTGCTGCACTTGGATATGGCAACATATTTATTGACGAACTCAGTGGAGCTATCCTTGACGATCACTTATATGTGAACCAGTTGCTTAACATTCCCACTATCGATATAGTCCAAAACACCTTAGGAATCAGTTTTTGTGAACAGTGGCATACAACACATGATGACATAGAAGCGATAGACCGTCACACTTTGGAAATAGTAGGTACTGTGGCGTTAAAATTAATATATGGAGATTTCCCGAGAGGTAAGGAAATGTAATTATTAGTTCTTTGAGAGGTGAAAAGTCCGAGTTTTATAATGGCTTTTGTTTTGCTCCTTGCATCGATCAATGTTGCGTGTGAACGTGATGGTCAGTGTTCGGTCAGCATAGGGTCGACAAATTTCACTATAGAACCCAATTCGGCCTACTATTATGGATTGAACAATGTTGGAGGCTATATGTATTTGACTGGTGGCCATAGGGGAGTAGTTGTTGTACGCACAGCTTACGATCGTTTTGTTGCTTATGAGCGTACCTGTCCCGACGACAACACCTCGGCAGTAGTAGTGAGTGGCGACTGGGGCAGTGCAATTTTGGAGTGTCCCGAATGTCACTCTTGTTTCATCGTAGAGGCAGAGGGAATGCCATTGGAGGGAAGTGCAACGTCATGTCCGTTATACCAGTATTCGACTATGTACAGTGGAGGTATATTGTATGTGTATTGAAAACAAATTACTATTAATATTAATAGATGAAAAAGATTAATTTATTTTTAGCAGTATTCCTTATGTTGTCATCGATGGCAGCACAGGCACAGTTCAGGCAGGATCGCAATGACGTTGAATACATGTTCAAGTTCGAAGCAGGTTATATGCCCTTTGTGGCCAATTTGGGACATGAGGGGGATTACGGTTATTATATCAACGACTTACGTCATGTAGCCAATGCCAACATAATCAATGGTGTTAATATAAAACAGGATTTCTTCGTCGGGATAGGACTTGGGTATGGCTATGTTGCAGCCCCCGATGATTTTGGCAACGGATGGCATAGTGGCCTTGCATTTGTTGATTTCGACTATCGCACTCTCGACGTAGAATTCTCGCCTATGGTAGGTGCAAAAGTCGGCGCTTCGTACATGATGGCCGATACACCATACGAAAACACACTGACTCCATACGTTGAAATCAACACCGGTCTCAACTGGTTTTTCCGTTACGAATACCGTAATATGGAGCGTAATTATTTGAGTATGTATGTTGAAGTAGCATTTGCCTACACTCAGCAAAGCACCTTTATTCCAGTAAGAATAGGAATAAGATTTTAGTATAACCATTAACAGTTACCCTTTACCCCAATGGATTCGAAGCGTCAAAACAAGATTTCCCGATTGATTCAACAGGATTTAGGTGACATTTTTTTGAAAGAAATGAAACCTAAAATCGGCAATTCCCTTGTTACTGTCACAGGAGTTCGTGTAACAAGCGATCTTTCTATAGCGAGAGTCCATGTAAGTATATATCCTATGGGTGACATGCCGGAGAGTGCAGACACCCCAACTGGTACAAAAGCCGACAAACAGCTGGTCATCAATGCGATATTAACTAATGCATCCGATATACGTCGTAGACTTGGAATGCGCGAAGGCAAACAGTTGCGCATTATTCCAGAATTACAGTTCTTCCTTGATGACAGTCTTGACTATATAGAAAATATTGAGCGTCTGTTGAAATGAAAAACCTCTCGTTTTTCATAGCACGGAGATATTTTTTCTCGCGGAAGGAGAAGACAATAGTCAATCTTATTTCTTGGATTTCGTTGATAGGCATAGCTGTGAGTACGCTCGCATTAGTCGTCGTGATGTCGGTATATAATGGTATTGGCGAGCTGACGCAAAAGTTGTTCAATGTGTTCGATCCTGAATTGAAGGTCGAACCGGTGGAGGGTAAGACATTCAGGACTTCTGATATTGATTACGACGCACTCTTGGGCAGTGACGGTATAGAGACCGTATCGCAGATTGTAGAAGAGAATGCATGGATAACAATGCATCAGGCAGAAAGCATAGTGCAACTGCGTGGAGTTGATGACCACTACAGTGAATTGTGTGGATTGGACACCATGATAGCCGAAGGCGAATACTTATTGAAAGACAATGGTGTAAACTATGTGCTCTTAGGATGGAATGTCATGATAAGACTTGGAATCAACTCAATGACCAATACTCCGATGGCCATCCATATTCCTAAACGCGGCTCGTCAGCCATAGGGCTATCGATGGACGAAGCCTTCAATAATGGTTATGCATACCCCTCTGGGACATTCAGTATACAAGAGGAAATAGATAATACATACGTTATTGCTGATATAAATTTTGTGCGGGAATTGATGGGTTATCAAGCCGATGAGGTCACCTCGCTTGCTGTCAAAGTACGAGACGGGAGAAGTATTGTGAAAATCAAGAAAGAAATGCGAGACAAGTTTGGTGACAAATACAGTGTAAAAGATCGGTATGAACAGAAACCGTTGTACTATAAGATATTCCGTTCCGAACGCTGGGGAGTTTTTTTGATACTCTCTTTGATTGTCCTAATAGCGACTTTGAATCTGATTGCCTCACTGTCATTGCTGATAATAAGTAAACGGAAAGATATCTCTACAATGAGAGCTCTGGGTATGGAAGAAAGCGATATACAAAGAGTATTCTTCACTGAAGGCGTGTTAGTTGCCGGAGTGGGTATTGTGTCTGGGTTGGTGATTGGTTTCGTTGTATGTGTATTGCAGCAGCAGTTCGGTATTGTGAAGCTTGGAGCCAACGCCGTGGTCGACGCTTTCCCTGTGGCCATGAGAGTAGTCGATTTTGTAGCCACACTTCTTATTGCCGGAATTCTCTCGTCGGCAGTGGTAGGACTGACAGTCCGTAGAGCATTGAGTAAAAGTTAAAAGATAAATGAAAATCACAAAAAAAATTCTATACCTCGTAGTTTCAGTATTGCTTCTGTCTTCCTGCAGCAGGCAAGGTGTTCACATGTCCAAACATCGCAAGAGCCACAAATGCGACTGCCCTACATTTGTCCAAGCAGCGAATAGTTATGGTCATATATCGCAATCCACATTTCACGAATCACAAACCCCGCAATATCATGGATAACAATATTAAAATCAAAATCGACGAAATTATCAACGAAATCAGTACAATAACAGACCTTAACATTAAGCATGCAGTGCTGACATATATGGAACAGCAAGCCGGATTCATGCTTTGGCAGATGGAAGACGAGAAACACATAGACAACGACTCACACAATGTATAAAAGAATCCGCCCTATCAAAGATTTGTTAAAATGTCTTCCTGTGCTTGCCTTGCTTATTGGCTGCAAGGGAGGCTATAGCTTTACAGGCGCTTCAATTCCTCCCAATGCGAAAACCATTTCAGTCGCCACGTTCCCCAACTATGCCACTACAGTCAACCCACAGTTGAGTCAAAAACTCACCGACGATTTGCGCAATCTGTATGCTTCACAGACAAGTCTGAATGTAGTGAATGGCGATGCCGACCTTGAGGTCACGGGAGAGATTACTTCCTATACTACCCGTGCCGCCGCATTGTCGTCGTCTGACGAAGTCTCGATGAATCGCCTTACAATCACCATAAAAGTTAAGTTTGTAAACAACTGTGACCCCGATGCCAATTTCGAACAGTCGTTCACACGCTATCGTGACTATAATGCTCAGCTGAATTTCTCTTCTGTCGAAAGTTCCCTTGTTGGGGAGATAGTATCAGAATTGTGCGACGACATTTTCAATAAATCCGTGGTGAATTGGTAATTATCCTGTGAAACCGCTGAAACATATGGACATGTGGGGCTGGCTGGTGGCTTTAGGCGGCAGTCTAGTGTATATTCTTACCCTAGAATCGTCTGTTAGTTTCTGGGATTGTGGAGAATTTATAGCCACATCATACACGTTACAAGTCGGTCATCCACCCGGAGCACCGCTTTATTCCTTATTGGCTCACTGTTTCATGCTTATGGCAGGTACGAATGCAGAGGCTCTGGCATGGTGGAGCAATGTCCTGTCAGCCGTCAGCGGTGGACTCACAGCCATGTTCCTCTTTTGGACTATTGCACGTCTTATTCCAAAGTCATATTCCTCTACACTCATTGTTTCCCTTACAGGCACAGCTTGTTATCTCTTTTCTGACACAGCATGGTTTTCGGCTGTCGAGAGTGAAGTGTACAGTCTCTCCATGTTGTTCTCCTCGGTCATAGTGTGGGCAATGGTCCGTTGGATGCAATGCGACGATTCCCGTTATGCCCCTCGTTGGCTACTCCTCGTCTCATTTATGATGGGACTCTCTGTTTGTGTGCATCAACTCAGTCTGCTGACAATACCTACATTGGTGCTTATATACTTTTTTAAAAGAAAACAGCAACGAATCATCCATAAATCCAGAGACTTCAACATTCAAACGATACTTTTGCTCCCCCTGTTTTTCACTTTGGGACTGACACCCTATCTGATTATTCCAATCCGTGCAGCTGCTGACCCGCCCATCAATATGGGTAACCCTTCATCATGGAAAGACTTCAAGTCCTACGTCTCACGCGATCAATACGAAAAAGCCCCGTTGGTGTATGGTCGTTGTTTCAACTCCCCAGTTGTTGCCATTGAGAACGGCAAACCAGTTTATGCTCCCGAGATGGATATGTTTTTCCCACGCATGTGGAAGCATCATGCCAATGCCGAATTGTACTATACCGATTGGAGCGGTCGTCACGGGAAAATGGTGCGTGTTGGTGATAAAGAATACTATAAGCCCTCGTTTGGCGACAACCTCGTCGTCTTTAGTGCTTATCAGGTGGGCTATATGTATTTGCGTTATCTGATGTGGAACTATTCCGGTCGTTATAACGACCGTCAAGGATTTGGTAATTTGCAGAATGGGCAATTTATTACCGGAATCCCGTTTGTTGATAGACTGTATGTCGGCACAGGAGCCAAAATGCCTCAGTCAATGCCACATGCAGGCCATAACCGTTACTTTTTGCTTCCATTATTGTTGGGAATTATTGGTCTCTTCTCACATTTCCGGCGCGACAGTCGAGGTGCATGGATAGTGATGACACTGTTTTTGATGTCGAGTATCGTACTTTCTGTATATCTTAACCATCCGATTTATGAACCGCGCGAACGCGACTATGCCTATATTCTTTCTTTCTATGCCTTTGCTATATGGATAGGTATAGGTGCTGATGCCATTGCCAGCATAATTCGCAAAGTACCTGTTGCCGGTGAAGTTTTACAATATTTGCTTTGTCTGGTTCCTTTGACGATGGCCTGTCAGAACTGGGATGACCATGACCGTTCAGGACGCTATATAACTCGTGATTCTGCGGTCAACCTCCTGAATTCATGTGGTAGTGGCAGTATCCTCGTCACCGCAGGCGACAACGATACCTTCCCTTTGTGGTATGTACAACAGGTTGAAAAGTTGCGTACCGATGTGCAGGTTATTAATATATCGCTTTTAGGCAGTGATAGTTATGCTACTTCCGTTGAACGAGAGTTGGAAAAATCTGAAAATATTGACATCAGATTTTCGAACAAAGGTCCCTACGGTCGTCTGAACGAGATAATTGCATGTTCTTCACGCCCCATTTATTTGAGCCAATACATGCGTGATGCCAACAAAAACCGTTTTGCAGGAAATCTTAAACTCTGTGGCATTGCGTATAGAATCGAAACATCGCAAGTCGATAGTGTAGATGTTGAAGAGTCCTACAAGCTTTTCACGAAATATTTAAAGTGGCACAATGTGGACAAAGTCTACATTGATGAGACTTCTTATGGTTTTCTTCGTCAATACTGGAATGACGTATTGACGGTTGCAGATAACCTCCTTCAATGTGACGAGGTATCCAAAGCCATTGATTTGCTACAGTCCGCTTCACAAAACATCCCTGTCAATATAATCAGTGACTTGCCGTTGCGTCATCGCATAGCAATGCATTACGCGGCTGCAGGGGACAACAAGCAGAGCGACGCCATTATACGACAAGTTAGAGCCGACCTTGCGGAACAGCTTGAATATTATGACAGACTGTCGTCCACAATGCGTGGATATATTCCATATACCCTCAACCCCTTATTAGAGTTAGCGGCGAAGCTTGATTAATCTACACAGAGTGTTTCGATACTGTTGTCGGAAGTTATCGGCTACTTTTTCAGATGAAATTTTTTTAACAGCAGTATTTCTGGAAAAGATAGAAATAAGGTTTATTTTTTGTAATTTTGCAAATTCTGTTGTCTATCAGTAGCGGAGTATAAACGGTTGTAATCCAGTGAAAAATCAGTTTCAGGAGCGCAGTTCGGTGATACGTATCATCTTTATAACGATAGGTGTAATATTTATCGTCAGATTAGCCGTTCTACAAATTTTCGACAAGAATTACCGTATATTGGCTGATCAGCAGGCTCTGCGCAATGTAACACAGTATCCAGCACGAGGCTTGATTTATGACCGTAACGGCGAACTTCTTGTGTACAACGAGGCAGTATATGATTTGATGGTAATCCCGCGCATGGTGAAGAATCTGGACACTGCTCTCTTTTGTCGTTCTATAGGCATCACCGAAGAGGATTTCCTTGCTAAGATGGATAAAGCACGACGCTATTCTCCTTATTCTGCATCGGTGTTTATGAAACAAATATCGAAAGAAGAGTATGGTGCTTGGCAAGGACAGTTGTACAAATTCCACGGTTTCTATGTACAGGGACGAACCCTCCGTGTGTATGACAAACCCATAGCAGCACACGTACTCGGCTATGTGGGTGAAGTAGACGATAGCGATATCAAAGGTGACAGTACACACTACTACCGACAAGGTGATTACATAGGCAAAAGTGGTCTGGAAAAATCGTATGAATCAGTACTTCGTGGGGTGAAGGGCAAAAAAATCATGCATGTCGACGTTCATAACAGAGAAATAGGCTCTTACATGAACGGTACACGCGACACAATGGCTGTAGAAGGATGGAATCTCTATACAACAATCGATGCTAAACTGCAAGCTTATGCTGAAGAATTGATGGCCAATAAACGTGGTTGCATTGTGGCTATCGAACCGGCAAGCGGAGAAGTTCTGGCACTTGTATCGGCACCATGTTACGATCCGAATTTACTCGTCGGTCGTGTAAGAGGCGAGAACTATCTGAAACTCTCCCGAGACATCAGCAAACCTTTGTTCAATAGGGCTTTGCAAGGTCATTATCCGCCAGGTTCCATCTTTAAGGTAGCACAAGCAATGACTGCTTTGCAGCTTGGTGTAATAATACCCGGATCAGGTTTTCCATGCGATAAGTCGCTGGTTGGTTGCCATAACCACCCCAGTGCCCGTACTGTCCAAGAAGCCATAAAGATGTCATGTAATCCCTACTTCTACTTCACTTATCGTCGTATAATACAACAAGGTAAATACAAGAATATCTATAAGGATAGCCAATATGGACTGACTGTCTGGCATGATTATATGAATCGTTTCGGCTTTGGTACCAAACTAGGTATCGACGTTCCCGGTGTGAAGAAAGGCAATATTCCTGACACTGCATACTACAACCGCTGGTATGGTGAAGGGAAATGGGCCTTTTCAACCATCTATTCCAATAGTATCGGTCAGGGTGAGGTTGAAGTGGTCCCGCTCCAAATGGCCAATCTGGCATGTATTGTCGCAAATCGAGGTTTCTTTTACACACCCCATTTGGTGCGTTATTTCGGTCCCGATTCGACACGAAATAAGGAGTTTTATGAACGTCATGAGACAGGAATTAAATCGTCATGGTTTGACATTGCTGCCAATGGCATGTATGATGTCGTCCACGGTGCTGGTGGCACTGCCCACAGAGCCAATATAGCCGATATTGACGTGTGCGGAAAAACAGGTACGGCTCAGAACATCGGCAAAGATCATTCGGTGTTTATCTCTTTTGCTCCAAAGGACAACCCCAAGATTGCGGTGGCAGTCTATGTAGAGAATGCCGGTGCAGGAGGTGTTTGGGCAGCTCCCATCGCCAGCTTAGTGATTGAAAAATATATCCGTGGAGAGGTGACACGCAAGGATTTCGAGAAAATGTACCGCGAAACCAACCCGTGTCAGTCACTACCGCTAACACGTGTGGCAAAGAAAAAAAAGAAATGATGGAAAATAAACTAGACTGGATATCGGTATTGCTTTATGCAGTCATCCTTGTTTTTGGATGGCTCAATATATATGCCGCGTGTTATGATGAAGGGCATGCAGCAGTTTTTGATTTCTCGACCAGGCATGGCATGCAGTTGATTTGGATTACTGTGTCGTTGATTATTGCATTGTTTATTTCTCTGACAGAACCCAAGATATTTGCTCAGTTCTCATACTTGATATATGGCGCGGTAATTTTATTGCTGATAATCACATTATTTGTAGCAACTGTGACAAAAGGAGCTCAGTCGTGGATAAAATTCGGCTCTTTCAACTTACAATCTTCTGAATTCTCCAAATTCGCTACGGCACTGGCACTTGCCAAATACATGAGCTCAATAGACTTGGACTACCGTCAACTGCGGTCTAAGATTTTTGCATGGACTATAATACTGATTCCTGTGGTTTTGATATTACTTCAGCACGATACGGGGTCAGCACTGGTGTTTGCTGCTTTCCTACTGCCTCTGTTCCGAGAAGGGATGTCGCCAAATATACTGATACTTGGACTTGTAGCGGTGATACTCTTCGTTCTGGCGTTGCTTGTCAATAAGTTCATCATTGTCGGTGTATTGACTGTTGTGGCGGTGTTATATCTTTTTGTCTGGCTGAACAAGCGTAACAGAAAACATTACCTCATTGCTTTAGGTCTTTTAGTAGGGTGTACACTATTCACTTTTTCGGTAGATTTTGTGTTCGATAAAGTACTGGAGCCGCATCAGCGAGACCGAATATATGTCTTGTTAGGCAAAACAGAGGATACACGAGCTTCAGGTTATAATGTGTACCAGTCGAAGATAGCCATTGGGTCGGGAGGTGTGACGGGGAAGGGCTTTCTGAAAGGTACCATCACAAAAGCAGACTTTGTTCCAGAACAGGAGACCGACTTTATATTCTGCACTGTGGGTGAAGAGTGGGGCTTCATTGGTTCAACGTTGCTTATTATTGCTTATGTAGCATTGTTTTTGCGGATAGTGACGTTGGCTGAAAGACAGTACTCTAAATTCTCTAGATTCTATGGCTACTCTGTTGCCAGCATCCTGTTCCTCCATTTTTTTATTAATATAGGTATGGTGCTGGGTCTATTGCCGGTAATAGGCATCCCCCTGCCATTTTTCAGTTACGGAGGTTCGTCGCTTATGTCCTTCACCATACTACTGTTTATCTTTCTCCGTCAAGACCAAGAACGTACAAAACCAATATAGTAAAATAATATGCCAAAAAATTACAATCGAGAAGAACATTGCTCTTTCTGCGGGCGTCCTGCGTCAGAGGTTGATTTGCTCCTCACCGGAATAAACGGCTATATATGCTCAGACTGTGTCAGACATGCAAAAATAATTCTTGATGAACAGCAGTCCTCCCCAAAAACAAAAGCGAATACAAAGACGAAAACAGAAATACCTACTCCTGTTGAAATAAAAGCCCATCTGGATCAATATGTTATTGGACAGGAAGAAGCAAAAAAGGTTCTCGCTGTCGCTGTGTACAATCACTATAAACGTCTTCGCCACGCTGAAAAGACAAGTGGTGAAAATGATGTTGAGATAGAGAAATCGAATATAATACTCGTTGGGGAAACCGGAACTGGTAAAACGTTGATAGCACGAACTATAGCTAAAATGCTCGATGTGCCATTCTGTATAGCCGATGCAACAACGTTGACTGAGGCTGGTTATGTAGGAGATGATGTCGAAAATGTGTTGGTGAGATTATTACAGGCTGCCGATTACGATGTCACAGCAGCCGAAAAAGGAATTGTTTTTATTGACGAAATCGACAAAATTGCCCGGAAGAGCGACAATCCTTCAATTACACGCGATGTCTCTGGAGAGGGAGTCCAACAGGCATTGCTGAAGCTTTTGGAAGGTGCGGTGGTAAATGTCCCGCCACAAGGCGGTCGCAAGCATCCCGAACAACAGATGATTCAGGTCGACACCCGCAATATTCTCTTTATCTCCGGAGGAGCATTCGACGGCATAGAACGCGATATAGCATCGCGAATGAATTCGAATGTTGTGGGATTCAACGGCACCAAAACACGTGAGGAGATAGATAGGCACAACATGTTGAAGTATATTCTGCCTATGGACCTGAAGCGTTTTGGTCTGATACCTGAACTAGTGGGACGATTTCCTGTACTTACTCATCTCAACCCCTTGGACCGCAATGCCTTGTCGCGTATCCTTACAGAACCCAAAAATGCGCTGGTCAAGCAATATCAAGCACTTTTCAAAATGGACGACGTGGAATTAGTATTCGACAAAGAAGCCCTAGATGCTATTGTCGACACTGCAATAGAATATAAATTGGGTGCACGTGGTTTGCGTTCGATAATTGAGTCGGTGATGAATGATATCATGTTTGATTTACCGTCACATAGGGGTGAGAAGATGCGGATTACAAAAAAAATAGCGTTAGATGCTCTGAAAAAGAAATAATATGAAACTACGTTTGACAAAAGAATTCGAATTCCAAATGGCACATGCCCTCAACGGATATGACGGGAAATGTCGCAACATACATGGTCACAACTATAAGCTGTTCGTCACTGTCGAGGGAGAACCGCTAACTGATGTTGGCGGCGCAAAAAAGGGAATGGTTATTGATTTTTCAGATATCAAGAGGATAGTGGATGAAAGAGTTATAAGCAGTTTTGACCATGCTTTTGTCGTTTCTGAAGGTTCGCCGTTCGAACATATAGAAGGGACTAAAATGCTCGTGGTGCCTTTTCAGCCGACATGTGAGGGCTTGCTTATGCACTTTGCTGCAATGCTTAGCGACAGCTTTCCGAAAGGAGTTAGATTAAGCAGTCTCCGGCTACATGAGACAGAGAGTTCTTACGCTGAACTCGTGATGTAGAAAAGCAGGGATATTTTCAAATAATTCTTGCTATATGTGAAAAAATGTGTATTTTAGCAAATTGATACAATGCACTAGAACTGATTGTTTTTTTGTTTTAATGTGTTGTGTCAGATGTATTTATATTAATAGATAAAAAGAAAACAAATATATGAAAACTCTTAAAAAAGGTTTTTTACTGTTCGCGGTTGCACTTTTTTTCACCCCGTCGCTTTTAGCTCAAACCAAAAGCATTGCACAGAAGGCCGATGATTTGTTCAACCAGAAACAATACATCGCAGCTTTAGCAAAGTATGAAGAGGCGTACAACAAAATTTCATCCAACAAGGCGGAAAAAAACCGCTGTTATTTCCAGATGGGAGAGTGCTATCGCTTGATGAACAACTTCCCGAAGGCTGAGCGTGTATATAAACGACTCATCAATCAGAAGTATTATACGACAGAGCCGAAGTTGTATTACTATATGGCAGAGATGTATCGTTTTGAGAACAAATTCGATGATGCCGACGAGTATTATGCCAAGTATTTGGAGTTGGTGCCGGATGACAAACTGGCGCAACAGCGAAAGGCCTCTATCATATATGTGAACCAATTGTTTATGAATAGAACTCGCCATACCATCCAGAAACTGGATAAATGGTCAACGGATTACAACGACTGGGCTCCTCGTTTTATTGGTGACGATACATCAAAACTGATTTTCACTTCATCCCGTTTTCAAGATGACGATAAGAAGCATGATGCATGGACCGGTCAAGCTTTTTCAGACTTCTTCTATGTTTTCCAAGATCGTAAGGGCAACTGGACTGACGATGTCGAGCTGTTTGATAAAAGTCAGGTTATCAATTCTCCCGTAAACGAAGGTGAAGCTTGGTTCTCGCCTGACGGGAAAACCGTCTATTTCTCACGTTGCGACTCGCGAGAACATGAGACACAAGGCTGCTATGTCTATTATTCGACCAAGGGGTCAGCCTCGCTAGATGGCAAAAGCAGCAAAGGCAAAAAAGGGAAAGAGGATGACAACAGTGAGATGAATGGCGAATGGTCGACACCTATACGTATTAATTTGGGTGACACATCCTTCAATTATTTGTATCCTACTCTTACACGCGACCAGTTGACGATGTATTTCTCGTCTGATATGCCCAACGGTTATGGTGATTATGACCTTTGGATGGTGACACGCAAGTCGCTGGATGATGATTTTGGAACTCCTATTAACTTAGGTGGAACAGTCAACAGTGCGGGACGTGAAGTGTTCCCCACGCTACGTGATGATTCGACACTCTACTTCTCTTCCAATGGTCTCCCTGGTGTCGGTGGTCTTGATATCTTCCGAAGCGAGAAAAACGGTCGCAAATGGTCGACCCCGGAGAACCTTGGAATACCCATCAACTCGTCATACGATGAGATGAGCATCATCTATTATCCAGGAGACAACCATTACATGTTGGAACGTGGTTTCTTTTCGTCAAACCGTCCGTTCGATGACCCGCACAACAAAAAAACCGACAAGAAAGGGAAAAAAGTGCCTCCCATCAACGACGATCTCTTCTATTTCGAGTTACCCCCGCTTCTATACAGTATCGAAGGTACTATTCGTGATGAGAAATCAATGCAACTCGTTGAAAATGCTAAGGTTCGCATAGTTGGGTCTGACGGCAACGAATATGAGGCCTATACCAACAAGCAGGGTTTTTACCGTTTTGGCGTTGAGCAAATCAAACGCAATGTGGTTTACAAGATGTATGTCTCGAAAGTCGACTATTTCTCGATTGAGGGTTCCGAAAGCACATGTGGTTATACCACTGACAAAGACTTGGTACACGATTTTCGTATAGAGCCTGTTCCTAAGCAGCCCGTTGTACTTCCTGAAATCCGCTACGACTTGGCCAAGTGGGATTTGAAGGAGGAGTTTATGGATTCACTTATGGATTTATACCTCGTAATGATTAATAACCCCAATATAGTAGTTGAGTTGCGTGCCCATACCGACTGTCGTCCGTTTCTGGGTCTTACCAACGATACCTTGTCACAACGTCGTGCACAGTCTGTTGTAGACTACTTGATTTCGCGTGGTATCGAACCCGAAAGGCTTGTCGCAAAGGGCTATGCTGACCGTGTGCCTCGTACGCTCGACAGGAATATGACCATTCGCGTTGACGGAAAACCTTATTCGTTTGCAGAAGGTACAACACTCGAATGTGATTATATCGATCATATGAACGACAAAGGACGTCAGGAAGCTGCTCACCAATTGAACAGACGCCTTGAGTTCATGATACTGCGTACTGATTATGTCTCAAAGAAACTCATCAATAATCTAGCTTCTGAAACACCTGCAATAAAACGCACCGAAGACGGTAAAGTCATTGATTTGGTTACTACGCCAATACCCGAGAGTGACTACAAGCCTGAAATCATCCACGATGAAGGTACAATCCCTGCAACAATGATATCATCGGCCAAAGGAGAAATATCGTGCATTGTGAACGGTTCCATGATGCCGATGCTTATAGATGAGCGTTATGCAGAACCGATTGCAATAGCATGGGAGGAAGCCATGAGCTTTCTCTATCAGCGCCGCATCAACAAAGAGGACTTCCCCGACAGAGACAACGCCTTTGACCCTGATGGTAATATCCTTGACAAAACCACCGTTATTTTCAAGGAAATGCAGATAGGTCAAAAACATCTGTATAATGTAGAGGTGGTAGTAGTCAAAGGTGTTGACTACAAATTCATCATCAACCGAGAAGGCTTGAATCGCTTCGGTTCATACCAATTCGATAAGCAGCGTGGAAAGTTGACATTCGAGGATTAGTGACTCCAAGACTTCTATTGACAATACTAGGTCCTACTGCCTGTGGGAAAACATCGCTCGCAGTAGCTGTTGCAGGCTGTATCGATGCAGAAATCATCAGTGCTGATTCGCGTCAAGTATTTCGAGGTATGGATATAGGAACAGGAAAGGATTTGGAAGAATATTGTCTTGATGGAAGAGAAATCGCATGTCATCTTGTCGATATACGTGATGCGGGGGAGGAGTACAATCTTTACCAATTTATGAACGACTTCAAAAGTGCATTCCAAGATATAGAGTCACGAGGACACAGAGCCATACTATGTGGAGGTTCCGGAATGTATATAGAGTCAGTTATTCGTTCCTATCGTCTTCCAGACGCCCCTGTTGACGAAGATTACAGGATGGCACAGAAACATTATTCCGACGAAGAATTGACGGCACGTCTTGCTTCATACATAAAGTTACACAACCATACAGACACCGAGACTAGAGATAGGCTTCTCAGAGCTTTGGAAATTCAAGAATACCGTCAGCAGAACCCTGATTCGTATACAAAATTGCCTCCCATGCGTCATTTGGTAATAGGGGTGACATATCCGCGCGATGTGGTTGTGGAACGTATAGGGATACGGCTGCGACAACGTCTGGAGAATGGTATGATTGACGAAGTACAGAGACTGCTCGATAACGGAGTGCCAAGAGAAAGACTGCTTAAATACGGACTGGAATATAAACATATAACACGTTATCTGACAGAAGATTATCCATATGGGCAGATGTATGAAAATTTATATACCGATATACGTCGTTTTTCGAAACGTCAGATGACATGGTTTAGGCGTATGGAACGTAACGGAGTGCAGATTCATTGGATAGATGGTCAAAAAGAAATGAAAAACAAAGTTGACGATGTTGTGAATCTTTTTCTTGAGAATGAAAAGTTAAATAATCAATAAAGAATTGTTAAAATTATTTTTTAACATAATTTTTTGGATTTTAACACAATAAAATTCATCTTTCACATACTAAAACAAAAAAAATTACGTAGACGTTTGCCAGAATAAAAAAATATAGTATTTTTGCAAACTGAAAGATAAACTAAAGTTTAACTAATTCGATTGCATTATAGAGAACAATTACCATTTGTAAACCAAAACAATAGGAGGTTAAAATGGATGTAACAGCATGCACACTCACTGACAACGAGTTGATATTAGGTTACAAAGAAGGTGATTATTCATGCTTCGAGATACTGCTTTCAAGGTATCAGAACAAGGTTTATGGTTATATCTTCTCTGTAGTGAAAGACAAGGATGTGGCCGACGATATTTTTCAAGACACATTCTATAAGGTGATTTACACTATCAATTCCGGTTACTATAAGGATGAAAACAAATTCATCCATTGGGTGATGCGTATAGCTCACAATCTGATAGTAGATTACTTCCGTCGTCTTGGGAAAATGCCTATTGTGCCGAACCGACCAGAATGTGATGTGGTTGAGACACTGAATTTACATGAGGACAATGCTGAAAAAGCAATTATGAGAAAACAGACAGGTTCGAATATCAGGAAACTTGTCAAGATGTTGCCTCCCGAACAACGTCGTGTTGTGATATTGCGTCACTACGGTAAGTTAGACTTCAAAGAAATTGCCGAACGTACAGGTGTGAGTATTAATACTGCTCTTGGACGTATGCGTTACGCCATCATCAATTTAAGACGTCTTGCAAAAGAATATAACATGTATATTGAGTTGTAGCGTCTGAATACTTTTATTTATTTTTGACATGTAGAATGTCTATATAGACAGGGAGGTGGTCACTGTACCCTCCCTGATATTTCATACCGAGATAGGTACGAAATACTTTTTTGCCCATGTATTTTTCATCGTCAAGAAGTAGGAATGCTCCTTCATATATTTTAGCTATTCCCTCACAAAGATGCAAATTACAATAGCCTTTCAAAATAAGATTCCGTGAGACGATGATTTGGTCTAGACAAGACCATTGGTCTTGATATTTGTAGCTGCCACTACCTGGGGTTATGTATTTCATAAGATTGACGAATGTTCCGTCGTCACTTGCAAGTCCATTTTTTATTTCCTGTTCGTCTGGTGATGCATTGAAATCTCCCATTACTACTACTGCAGCCGAAGGATGTGCGTTTGCAACGGTATCCATCACATTGCGTAGTTTCTGTGCTGTTTCGAGCCGTCGTTTGTCGGCTGCCATTCCACCTCTTTTGGACGGGAAATGCGAAACGATGGCAATCAAGGTGTCACCCGTTGCCGTACATCCTTCAACCAAAAGGAGGTCTCGCGTCATAAAACCGTTGCTACTGTCACTTACAGATACGGCTTGAGAGAGAAAAGGGAAGAAACAATCCCTACGGTAGAGCAAAGCATTGTCGATACCACGAGGATCGGGAGAGTCATAATGAACAAATCCATAATCAAATTTACGCAAAGATGTGCCGTTGGTAAGGTCATACAATACCTTATCGTTTTCAACCTCAGCCATTCCTATCAGAACCGGAGCCTCTAAATGAGATCCTGTTTTGGTGCACATTGCTACTATTGTTTGACTGATATGATTCAATTTAGTCTTGTAACGTGTATAAGTCCAGTGGTTTTCCCCTTGAGGAGTGAAGGCATCATCGTTGGATGTAGTGTCGTCGTAAGTGTCGAAGAGGTTTTCTACATTCCAAAAAACTAGCCTGTAATTTTCCTGACTATATAGTTTGTCGGGTCTCAGGAGAAGCAGGAAAGCAAATAAAAATGTTAAAAAACAAAATTTATGCAATAAAAATGCAGAATTGATGTTATTAAGGCGAAAATGACTTTTCAAAAGGGTAATTAACATATTGTTCAACTCAAAAATGTGCTTATGACGCAGGAGTACGATTACAAACAGGGTCTAAGACCCGTGAGCACAAATACATCTTCGGAATCTGCAGGCACGTTACAGCCATCAAAAAGAGTTGTTCAGAACATTTTAAACTTTGCTCGCTGCACACAGTGTGTAAATGTGAGGAATGTCAGAATTAAGCTGTATTTGAATTAACGGAAAAGTCGGGAACAGTGAAAGATGTTTCCGACTTTTTTTATTGATTTATAGCGTACACACCCCTTTTTATGTATTTTTATTAAAGTGCAAATATACAAAACGAGAGTTACATGTCAAAAAAATAAGTAAATTTGTATTTTCCCAGACAGTGGAGAGAATCAAATAGTTAATTGATATACAGTAAACTGTAAGTAGTATGAATAAATAAAATAATATATAATGAATAAAGAAATCGTTTGCAGTGGCATCCGCCCTACCGGTAATTTGCATTTAGGTAACTACTTCGGGGCTTTGCGAAATTTTGTTAGAATGCAGGAAGAGAACGACTGTTTTTTCTTTATAGCCGACTATCATTCGCTCACCACACATCCTACCCCCGACAATCTATACAACAATGCCCGTCAAATCCTTATACAGTATCTGGCTTCGGGACTTGATCCGGAGAAGGCAACTATATATTTCCAAAGTGATCTACCTGAGACGGTCGAATTATACCTGTTTTTCAACATGAACGCCTATCTTGGTGAGTTGGAGCGAGTGACATCTTTCAAGGACAAAGTTCGCCAGCAACCGAACAATGTCAATGCCGGTCTACTGACCTATCCAACCCTTATGGCAGCAGATATATTGATACATAAAGCCACAAAAGTCCCTGTGGGCAAAGACCAGGAGCAACATCTGGAAATGACACGCACTTTTGCCAACAGATTCAACAATATGTACGGACATGAAGTATTCCCGTTGCCACAGGCATACAATTTCGGGGGAGAACTTGTGAAGATTCCGGCTCTCAACGGTAGCGGTAAGATGGGCAAAAGTGAAGGAGAGGCGAGTACTATATTCCTTACCGACGAGCCTTCGGTTATCCGAAAAAAAATTATGAAAGCAAAGACGGACAGTGGGCCCGTAGAGATGAATCAAAGCAAGCCTGAAGAGATAGAAAACCTGTTCATGTTATTGAAAGTGGTATCAAAGCCTGAGACAGTAGAGTATTTCGATGATCAATACAGTCATTGTCAGATACGTTATGGCGATTTAAAGAAGCAGTTGGCCGAAGACATGGTGGCGTTTATTGAGCCTTTCCGTCAGCGCATTATTGAGATTGGAAGTGACGAGACTGCATTGCGTCGCATCATAGATCAAGGGAAAGAAAAAGCCCGTGAGAGTGCACGAAAAACCATTGCCGAGGTACGGCATGTGATTGGCTATCGTAATTAAGCAAAAAAAGGAACTACAATAGTAGTTCCTTTTTTAGGTTTGGGATTTTTGTAATCCCGATGCTTATTGCAGTGTTGATTTATTCAGCAACAGTAGCTTCTACTTCAGCTGCGACATCTTCAACGGCACCTTCGACAGCTTCGGTAGCTTCGTCGATGGTCTCGTCGACGACGTTCTCGATGGTTTCTTCGGGGGCGGTGGTGTCTTCAGTAGCTGCGCTACCATTGCATGCCACGAATGAAAACATAGCAACAACTGCTAATGCAAAAAATACTTTCTTCATCTTGTTTTAATTTAAATTGGTTATTATTAATGCTGTTTCGGGCGGCAAAATTACAACATTTTTATTCCATGCAAGAAAAAAAATGTTTAAAAATTCTTAATTATGTTACATCTATCTGTAATATAAGTGTTTAAATATTTGCAAAAAAAGCAAGAGGAGATAGAATACGTATTGATTACCAGCCAGATTAATGTTTTTTTAACAAATTTGATGGTGAAATCAAGGAGTCGGTACAATTCCACCAAATCCCATGAAAGCCATTGCAAGGATACCTGCGGTAACGAGTGCAATAGGGACGCCTTTCATCCCTCTCGGCACGCCGGTCAAATCCATCTGTTCTCGCAGTCCAGCAAAAATAACGAGTGCAACGGTGAAGCCGATGGCAATGCTACCTGAATAGATGATGCTCTGAAGGAGATTCATATCTTTTTGTATTACTAGAATGGCGACACCGAGTACTGCACAGTTGGTGGTGATTAGAGGAAGAAACACACCAAGAGTTTGATAAAGAGCGGGCGCAATTTTCTTCAGTACAATTTCAACCATTTGAACCAGGCCTGCAATAACGAGAATATATGCAATGGTTTGTAAATATACAAGATTGAATGGCATCAGCAGATATTTGTAGATGAGAAAAGTCACCAATGTGGCTAAAAGCATCACAAACAGTACAGCACCACCCATACCAAGCGAACTTTTTACATCTTTTGAGACTCCAAGGAATGGGCATATACCCAAAAACTGAGCCAAAACAACATTATTAACGAAAATAGCACCAATAATAAGTGCGAAAGGATTTAGAGGATCCATATTGGTATAATTATTTATTTTTCAAGTATTTTTATCGGCTGTTTGTTGTTCAACAAAGCATATTTTAAAAGGCAAAAGTACGGACAAAATTTTTAATATGCAAGTATTAATAGATTTTTAATTGTTAATATTTGGTTTGTCTGTGGGCTCCAGCCAACCGATAATATCGCCCTTTTTCACCATAGTGCCTTGTGGCATGCAGGTGTCCACCAGGTGGCCGCCAACGGTGAGTTCGACGGGCAGGATGGCGTAGCTGGCCTGAATGTGGCAGAAGATGTCGCCGGCTTTGTATTCGCGACCTGGGGTGGGAGGCACGCTCTTGTCGTCGAAGTCGACTTCCCACAACACCTGTCCTGTGGCGGTGGCGACGATGGGGGTGGCGTTGCGGTAACGCTCTTTCAGGTAGTTCGGCATGGTGCCAGGTTCCGAAGCAATGGAATGGCTTGCACTGAGTTTTTCAGCACGTAGTTTATCGACCTCTTTGTAGAATCGTTCTTTAGCCACTCCTGACTTATAGTCACGGTATTGTCGGTCGTGCATTGCCAGTTCGAAAAGTTCTTCATCGTCTTCGCCTCGATCCCATCCGTTCTCTTCCATTTCTTTGATGTAATCGGGTAGAGCGTCGGGATAGGCGTCTTGAGGTACTCCGTCATAAAATTCGAGTCCCTGTTCTTTAGCCAATGCGACGATTTCGGGAGCTAAAGGACCAGGCAATTTACCTGCACGGCCAAGAATCATACTCCAGCTGTCTTTGTCTATTTGGCTGAAGCGTTCTTTGCCTTGAGCCATGGCGAGGAGGTTCATGACTGCGATGTTTTTTGTATATTGGCTGAAGGGAGTTACCAGTGGAGGGTAGCCGAGCATTGGCCATATATATTCTACTTCTTGGAAAAGTTGAACGGTGAGTTCTTCGAAGCTTACTTCCGGTTTTCCGTTTTTTTTCAGAGCCATATTGATGGCACCGTGAACACCTTTCAGGTCGGTCATCATCGAACCCATCATGCCTCCGGGAAGTCCGCAGCCTACCAGCAATGATGAGCTGATGCGGTTGGCAGGATTGATATAGAGGCCAAGAAAATCGTCGATGAATTCCTGTGTCATTTTGCGGGCTTCCATATAGGCATCCATGTTGATGTCTTTGACTTGGAAACCTGCGTCTTTCAGCATAGCCTGTACAGAGATGACGTCAGGGTGTACCATACCCCATGAAAGAGGTTCCATAGCACAGTCGATAACGTCGGCTCCTGCTTCAGCCACCATAAGAGTAGATGCCATAGATAGTCCTGGCCCGGTATGGCCGTGGTACTGGACTATGATATGGGGGTATTTGGTTTTGATTTCTTTCACCAGGCGTCCTAATGTGGCAGGTCTTCCGACGCCAGCCATATCTTTGAGGGCTATTTCGTCGGCACCGAATTCCACTAATTTGTCGACAATACCCATATAGTATTCCACTGTATGTACGGGTGAGTGAGTGATGCTCAATGCGGCTTGGGAAATCATTCCGGCCTCTTTGGCATATTTGACAGACAGTTCTAAGTTGCGAGGATCGTTAAGTCCGCAGAAAGAGCGCATAATATCAACCCCTTGTGCTTTTTTCACTTTGCACATCAGTTGGCGTACATCTTTAGGTACTCCGTACATTCTGAGTCCGTTGAGTGCGCGTTCTAGCATGTGAGTCTGAATACCTGCTTTGTTGAATTCTTTTGTCCAGGCTCGAACAGATTTATTAGGATTTTCTCCATACATGAGATTAACCTGCTCAAAAGCACCACCATTGGTCTCGATTCGGTCAAAACATTTCATATCAACGATGACCGGTGCAATTTTAGTGAGTTGGTCAACACGTGGCTGGTATTTCCCGGATGACTGCCACATGTCACGATAAACCAAACTGAATTTTATCTCTTTTTTCATATTATACATTACTGATAATAAACTATTTTTTCAAATATTAAAATATTTTAGAGCATGCAAAAATACATTATTTTTATTAATGTATCAAAAAAATATTGGAATTACAGTTTGAAAAGTCTAATAGCGTTCTCTGTTGTTTGTTCAGCAACCTCCTGCATTGTAATTCCTCGTAGTTCCGCAATGCGTTGTGCCACTAGTGGCAGATAGCTGCTCTCGTTGCGTTTGCCTCGGTAGGGTACGGGACTCAAGTATGGTGCATCGGTTTCGAGAAGTATTTTTTCGAGGGGAACGGCTTTCACTACGTCAGCGAGGGTTGCGTTTTTAAAGGTTACCACACCTCCGATTCCGAGAGAAAATCCCATTTCGACGGCACGTTGCGCTTCCTGTACACTTCCACCGAAGCAGTGCATTACACCTTTGTAAGTTCTGTGGTTCAAATCTCTCAAAAGAGCGAATATTTCGTTATGGGCTTTCCGTATGTGCAAGGCTACAGGTAATTCCAGTTCTTCCGCCCATAGTATTTGTTTGCGGAGAGCTTCGCGTTGTTCAATCTCATAGGATCGATCCCAGTATAAATCCATCCCGATTTCCCCGACGGCAACAAAATTATGAGTAGATTGTTGTGTGTTGAAAAGTCTGTTGCGGACATGTTCTAGTTCTTGTTCCATGGTTTCAGGATGAACAGATGTAGGGTGTAGTCCCGTCATGGGGCGGAAAACATCGGGATAAGATGTTATTAGAGAGTCAAGATAAGGAGTGCTGGAACTGTCTATATCCGGCAGAAGCATGATGCCGACGCCAGAGTTTAAAGCACGTTGCACAGCTTTGTCACGGTCGTTGTTGAAAGCCTCATCGTATAGGTGGCAATGAGTGTCGATAAACATGTTTTATTTTTGTAGTGTAAATTTTTCTTGAATCATATTCGTCATTAGGTCGTACAACGCCAATATTTTCTCGTTATCGGCTAGCATGCTACGTTGGTGATCTATAGTTTTTTGGTCGTGACGTCGTGCGGGTCCTGTCTGTTGTTGCCACAATGCACCGTGTTTGATTTTGTCGGCGGTGAGGGAAATAAGAGGATGCAGTATTTCGAACGGTATGTTGTGTTTTAGGAGGATGTCTTGAGCCATAGCGTTGATAGCATTGCCGAAATTGTTCACCATGACCGAGGCTAGGTGTAGCCATTGTCGACCGAGACTATCAATTTCGTAAATGTTTGGTGAGACGGAAATTGCAAGGTCCTTTATGTTCTTTAATACATCGTCGGAAGAGCCTTCAATACAGAACGGGAGGTTGGAATAGTTCATGCTTACGTCGCGGATAAAAGTCTGAGGAGACCATAGTACACCGTGTTTGCGGCTGATAGGTTGGAGAACTTTCATTGAAACTGCACCAGAAGTATGCAGAACTATAGCGTTGCGCAGTTTCAAATCTAATGCTAGGTCGAACAAAGCGTCGTCAGAGACAGCAAGAATGTAAATATCAGCAGTTGGGTAAAGGAGTTTCAGTTTGTCGATAGGTTCAGCGAACACTTGGCAGGCGAGAGAGTCGGCGTGGTCGTATTCGCGAGACCATACTTGAAGTATTTGATGACCTGCTGCGTAAAAGGCTTTGGCGAGGTGGGAAGCTACATTCCCCGAACCGATAAATGTTATTTTACTCATAAGAAAAAAACAAGGGACTTGACATCGTGTCTTGTCCCCTGATTGTATTAAGATGTCACAACAGATTGATTAATATTCATCTTCTTGGAAAAAGAAATCTTCTTTAGTGGGATAGTCTGGCCAAATGTCTTCAATGCTGTCGTATGGTTCGCCTTCGTCTTCAATTTCTTGTAGATTCTCTATAACTTCCATTGGAGCTCCTGTGCGTTGAGCATAGTCAATCAATTCATCTTTATTTGCCGGCCAAGGAGCGTCCTCAAGTTTTGATGCCAATTCTAATGTCCAATACATATAACTATCGTGTTTACCTAATAAAACTGTAACTAATTGTAAATTTGTCTTTTGTTCTGGATTGACATATTTGCTGTCTTCCCCTTAACGCATAGTGTTGTGAAATATTATTCTGCTGACCAAAAAATTTCTTTTTTCTTTTCGAGGTACAGTACAAATCGTGATACAACAAACAGATAATCAGATAGTCGGTTAATATATTTAAGAATATTTTCTTCAACGTTTTCCTTTTCATTAAGTTGTACAGTCTCGCGTTCGGCACGTCTGCAGACGGTACGTGTCACATGAATTTGGGCTGCTAACATTGACCCACCGGGTATGACAAAAGAATTCAATTTTGGCAGTTTGCTGTTTATAGAGTCAATCCAATTTTCGATTTCAGTCGAGGCATCTGGATTTAATTGAGGCAGTTTTTTATAAGTCTCAGAGTCTTCTGTAGCCAGAAGGGTCTGAATAACAAACAGTGTGTTTTGAATTTTTTTGAATTGGGAATAAAGTATGTTGAACTGTTCTCGGATATCGGAGTCTAGTTCAGTTTTGCCGTACAAGGTTATCATCATTTCGGCAGTGAGACCCATATGAGAGTTCAGTTCGTCGACAGTTCCGTAAGATTTAACTCGTTGGGTGCATTTGCTTACTCTGCTTCCTCCAACGAGCGAAGTTGTGCCATTGTCACCGGTTTTTGTATATATCATGATTTTACACCCTTTCAACACTTTTGACTTCGGGGATGACTTTTTTGAGGGCATTCTCAATGCCTTGTTTAAGGGTTTGCATGGCGTGTGGGCAGCTGCCACAATGCCCTTTTAGGCTGACCATCACTACACCTTCATTGGTCATGTCGATATATTCGACATCACCGCCATCCTGCTGAAGGTAAGGGCGGATTTGAGCCAATGCGTTAAGCACCTTTTTTTCTATGATTGTTTTTTCTTCGTCGGTCATATTATTGATTGCTTGAGAGTTTGCAAATTTCTTTTATTGTATTTTCTGCCAATAGGTCAAAGGCTACACTTTCGGGAGTAGGATTTTCGTTCCACAGGGCCACAGGTTTTCCTTCATCTCCGCTTTCAGAGATACTTTGAACTAGAGGTATTTCGCCAAGCAGAGGTATGCCCATTTCCTTTGAGAGATTGCTGCATCCTTGTTTCCCAAAGATATAGTATCGGTTGTTGGGAAGTTCGGCAGGGGTGAAGTAAGCCATATTTTCCACAAATCCCAGAACGGGGATGTTGATATTTGGATTTTGGAACATCTCCACGCCTCGCACCACGTCGGCCAAAGCCACTTGTTGCGGTGTGCTTACAATGATAGCGCCCGTGACAGGTAGAGTTTGAGCAATGGTAAGTTGTATGTCGCCAGTTCCTGGAGGCATATCAACAACCAGATAGTCTATTTCATCCCACCAAGTCTCGGAGAGCAGTTGTTTAAGAGCACCGCTGGCCATAGGTCCACGCCATACCATAGCCTTGTCGGGATCGACAAGAAAACCGACAGACATCAACTTGACATTATATTTAAGGATAGGTGACATGTAAGTTTTTCCGTTATGATTCTCGCCATAGATATCATGATCTGTAATGTTGAACATGATTGGAATGGAAGGTCCATAGACATCGGCGTCGATAAGTCCTACTTTTGCGCCTGTTTTAGCAAGCGATACAGCGAGGTTGACGGCAACTGTTGATTTTCCCACACCGCCTTTGCCACTAGCCACTAAAATCGTGTGTTTAATATTTGGGAACATCTCCTCTGGTTTGGGTTGCTGTATTTGCCGAGAGGTCATATTGACTGTAATATTGGCGTTGTGGTCAACATACTCATGTATAGCTTTTATGCAGTCCTCCTTCATTTTTGATTTCATAGGGCAGGCTGGAGTGGTCAGTACCAAGTCGAAACTGACATTCAAGCCGTCGATGGCGATATTCTCTATCATTCCCAGTTGGGTTAGGCTCTGTCCAAGGTCAGGGTCATCGACATGAGATAGAGCCATTTCAATCATTGTTTTAGTTATTGCACTCATTATAAATGCCTTGTGTTGGTAAATGGGTTGTTTTTCGATTTGCAAAGATAGTCTATTTTTGAAAACTGAAAATCTAAAACCAAAAAATGAATTGCGGATACCTGGTTATGCAATAATATTTTTGTTTATGCGTTACATAAAATTAAGTAAATATAAAATAAAGGTATAGTTTAAAGAAATAAAAATGGAAATATTGGAAGCCATTTCTCCTGTAGACGGTCGTTATCGCGAAAAGACCGAACCGTTGGCCGCTTATTTTTCGGAGTCGGCACTGATACAGTATCGTGTTCGGGTTGAAATTGAATACTATATTGCGCTGATGCAAGAGTTGGGGATATCCGTAGGAACGGAATCTGCCGAATCACTTCGATCCATATACCAAGAATGGAGCATTTCATTGGCTACGCGTGTGAAGGAGATAGAAAAGACTACTAATCATGATGTAAAAGCTGTGGAATACTTTATCAAAGAACGTTTAGACCGCATGGGCAGCGACTTTCCGCGCGAATTGGTTCATTTTGGTTTGACGTCGCAGGACATCAATAATACATCTTTCCCGATGATGGTCAAAGAAGCACATCAGAAGGTGATGCGTCCGGCCTACGCTGCAATGGCTGACAAACTAGAGTCGTTAGCTGACGAATGGCGTTTCATTCCAATGCTGGCACACACACATGGCCAGCCCGCATCCCCTACGGCACTGGGCAAGGAGATAATGGTGTTTGTATATAGGTTGCGAGAACAATTAAAGACTCTCGATGAGGTGCCATTCACTGGGAAATTCGGAGGTGCCACCGGCAATTTCAATGCTCATCGAGTTGCCTATCCGGAAAAAGACTGGAGGCAGTTTGGTGACACGTTCTTGAAGGAGCACCTTGGATTGGAGCGCCAACAATTTACGACACAGATTGAAAACTATGACTATCTTGCCGCATATATGGATGGTCTTCGTCGTCTCAATACTATTCTGATTGATTTGTGTCGTGACATGTGGACATATATTTCTATGAATTATTTCCGCCAGCGCATCAAAGCCGGTGAAGTAGGCAGTTCGGCCATGCCACACAAAGTCAACCCCATCGACTTTGAAAATGCGGAAGGAAACTTTGGTGTCGCTGATGCCTTGCTGACCCACTTCTCGATGAAATTGCCAATTTCTCGAATGCAACGTGATTTGACAGATTCGACAGTAATCCGTAATTTAGGTATGCCTCTGGCACATTCATTGGTGGCTCTGCAGTCGCTGCAGAAAGGCTTAGGAAAGTTGTTACTGAATGAAACCAAGCTACAGGATGATCTAGAGGATAACTGGGCAGTTACCGCAGAAGCCATCCAGACAGTGTTGCGTAGCGTGAATTACCCAAATCCATACGAGGCTCTAAAACAGTTGACACGCACAAACGAGAAGGTGACCGCAGAAACGATGTCGGCTTTTATAGACGGATTGGATGTAGCATCCGATGTGAAAAAGCGCCTTCTTGCCATAACACCGCATAACTATATCGGTTATGCTGAGGAGTGGTAGAAGAGTTGCGTTGCAGAATAATCTGGCAGTACCCCTTTTGAATAAGAGCAGTGAAAGGAGGACTCACATATAATGAATTGCGAAAGCGCCCCATGCTTGTAGTGGCTTTTGTCGTAACGGCAGCATTGGCTGCACTTCTCACAATGGCCACAGCATTGAGCGTCACCGATTTTTTGCAACTGATTTTCCCTCAGGCAGGCAGTACGGAGGTGTTAAACATGAGTAATGGTACTCCCGTTGAGAAACTGCTTGCAAAGGTATATGTCTTTTTAGCCAATCAAGGAGCATCCGGTGCGTTGCTGCTATATGCGGTATTGCTTCTGGTTGTATACGGACTGAAGAATGTCTGTTCCTATCTTGCTGCTGTGTCGTATGCCGGTATCAAGACTGGAGTGTTGCGTGAGCTACGTAATAAACTTAATCGTGCAGCATTGAACCAGCCTTTTTCCGAGTGGTCGAGTCAAGCACAGGGACAGTGGCTTTCGCGAATGAGCAACGATATGGCAGAATACGAAGCCAATGTACTTGACAGCTTACAGTCGTTAGTGTCTGCTGTCATTACCATGTTGATATATATTATAATGCTTCTCTATCTGGATTGGAGATTGACGCTACTGGTTATAGTCGTAATTGGTATTGGAACATTGTTGCTTTCAGCCAGTCGCAAGTTGAAACGCCAATCAAGCCTGTTGCAGTCGCTTAACGGCGAGTTGATGTCTACAACACAAGAGACAATAGACTCGCTGAAAGAGATAAAAGCGGCCACTGCGATAGACTATGTCAACGAACGTCAGCGTGAGCAGAACTGCCGTTTCACACAAAGACGAATTTCTATATATCGTCGGATTTATGCTGCATCACCGCTCAGTGATTTTGTCGGCAACACAATAGTGGTTGCCATTCTCATTATCGGAGCTCATCGTGTACTTGGTCCGGCAGTATCACTGTCTCCGGCACTATTTGTGCCGTATATTATGATATATGTCCTCTTACTGACACCTATTAAAGATTTTAGCAACGCCATCACCCAAATAAAAAAAGGAAGAGGTATCGAGGAGAGGCTATCCGAGGTAATGAGTGGAGAGACCGATGATGAGAGTGTCAATCAGAATTCTGATGTAATATCAAAAGGGGAAATAGAGTTGCGGGATGTCGGGTTTGCATACGGCCGTGTGTTGGTATTTGAACACCTGAATATAGTTGTCCATCCGTATCTCCATACCGCGATAGTAGGTGCCAGTGGTACAGGCAAGACCACGCTAGGGCGACTTATGGTTGGCCTAATAGAGGAGCAGAGTGGCGAGGTCCTTGTCGACGGCCAACCGATGAAAGCATCGGAACGAAGAGGTTGTTTGGCGTATATACCGCAAGAACCAATGCTTTTCAACGATACGATAGAGAACAATATCCGTTTCGGTCGCCAGTGGGTTACAGATGCTGATATAGCACAGGCGGTGCAGATAGCACAGGTCGGTCCAATATTAGACAGTATGCCTGACGGGTTGAAGACAGTTATTGGTGACGGAGGAAGCCGTCTGTCGGGAGGCGAACGCCAGAGGATAAGCATTGCACGTGCACTTGCAGGCAATCCGTCAATTATAATAATGGACGAAGCCACTGCGGCTCTCGATGCAGCTACAGAACAGCATTTCAGTGATCAGTTGCGTGAAACCATGAGCGGAAGAACCCTTGTTGTCATAGCCCACCGTGCTTCAACAATTGCTCGCTGTGACAAAGTGTACAGCATAGAGAAAGGGGTGTATGTACGATGAAACTAACAGGATGTTTTAAAGTTCTCTTCGTATCCACGCTACTCAGTCTGTGTACAAATAAGGTGTTGGCTGATACTATCCCGCTTCAGGCGATGCAGACAGCCACTCGCGTTGTAGAACTAAGTTGGGAGCAGTCAATGCAGACAACGGTGATGCGCCAATATCCTGGTGAAAATACATCGTCACAGATTGCCGTAATCAATGGGAACCACTATACCGACCGCCACACCCGTGCCGTATGTGACGACACGGTATGCTACACTATCCTTCAGATATCATCAGGCGATACCAATACCGGTTATGCTACTGTAAATGTTTCTGACCTAGAAGCTACATCGCAAGCCGAATGGGGAGTGGTGACTGTAGATTCCGAAACTCAGCATATCGTGCTACAATGGAACCCTTCACCCGACACCGACATTATGGGTTATATTGTGTGTGAGGGCAGTCCGAGTATTGTTGTCGATACCGTGTTCGGCAGGTTAAATACAACATATACATACATTCAGGGAGATCTCGACGAAATATATTATTTTCGCATATATGCATTCGACAGTTGCCGTCTTGCATCAGCTTTGACGGATGCCTGTTGTAACATGACAGTGCTACTTGATGCCGAACCATGTAGTCGAATGGTAACGGCTACATGGAACAGTTATCAAAACATGCCTGGGGGGCTACAGAGCTATGAACTATGGATAAGCGAGGATGGTGCAATAGCCCGTCAGGTTGCTGAAACCCATGATGGAGAGGCTACTGTGGTACAGTTTCAAGTTGCAGAGCAGACTATGACGGTGACAGCTTATGTAAAGGCACTGGGAAGCGGGATAGAGGCTTTCTCTATGCGACGACAAGTGACATTTGCTACCGAGGAGAGACCCGCCTTTATATATTTGCGCAAGGTATCGGTTAGTGAAAGTGGTAAAGAGGTTACCGTTGTCGGACAAACCGATCCGTCCTATGCGGGTACAGAATACAAGGTCTATCGTTCAACAGATGATGGAGCCTCCTCGGTGGTAGGCACCTGCAGTCCCACTACTGACGGTACCCTGATATGGACAGATTATTCCGTGCAAGCAGCAAAAAACATCTACACTTATTGGTTTGGTGTAACCGATGGTTGTGGACGAAATGAAATAACATCTCAAAAAGGCTCGTCGATCTTGCTTGATATGGAGGAAAACAATGGAAACATGTCGATTGTGTGGAATGCCTATGAAGGATGGGAAGGTATCACTACATACGAACTCATGCAAAGTGATATCGGCAACGATAATTGGGAATCTGCCGCTGTCACTACCGGACAAAATGTAGGTATAACCTCATTGGGAGAAGTGCCCAGTGGCTCAAAGAAATATAAAGTCATTGCGTCAGAAGGGGGAAACTCCCGATGGCAGCGTGGCGACACCTTACAAAGTGCCGTCATGTATTATCGTCCGCAGATAGATATATGGATGTCGAATGCGTTCACACCACACGAAACATCTAACAACAGCTTTGGTCCGTTATTTGCCTATATGGATTTCGAAGGTTACAGTTTTACGATATACAACCGTCAAGGGGCAACAGTGTTCCGTACCATCAACCCTACAGACAAATGGGATGGTACCATGGATGGCAAGATGCAGCCTGCGGGAGCGTATGTTTATAAAATAACGTACAGACAAAATGACGGTACCAATCATGAAAAAATAGGGACAGTAATAATAATATACTGATTTATATTTTCAACCAGCAAATAATATATTTAGCCATGAAGGTAGCTATACATATAAAAAACAAGACAGAAGAACATATAAAAGGGCGTCAGGCTTTAGAACAGGCTTTATCGCGAAACGGAATAGTAGTCGTTAATGAATGGACTCAGGGAGAATCAATAGACATGATGATTTCCATAGGGGGAGACGGTACATTGCTCAGTGCAGTTCATCAGATAGGGAAGGCAGGTATTCCTGTGGTCGGAGTTAATTTTGGACATCTTGGATTTCTGACTACGGCAGGACGTTCTGATATAGATAATTTGGCTGAGAGTCTTAAAGAGAGTAATTATAGTATTGAGTCACGATCCATGTTGTCGGTTACTATTCGTACGGGCGAGAGAAAACAGCAACTCAGTGCGCTCAACGAGGTATATCTGCACCGCTGTGAGCAGAGTCCACTATTGCATACACAAGTTGAAGTCGACGGGCAGCCGGTTGCCACATATGCAGCTGATGGTCTGATAGTGGCAACACCGACCGGATCTACAGCATACTCGTTAAGTTGCGGAGGCCCTATTTTGACACCTGACTCAGGTAGTTTGGTGCTGACACCAATAGCAGCACATACGTTAACACAACGTCCAGTGATTTTAAATGATAATGTACACTTGACTCTTCACGATGAAGAGAGAAAGGTGCGTTTCACCCTTGGAGTCGACTCTTATGTGTGCCAGCTCACCGGTGACAGCATCATAGATATAGGTAAAGCCGACTATTGCACCCAGCTGGTACGAATAGGCAGGCAGAATTTCTTCTCGGCCATACGGGAAAAGCTGATGTGGGGTGTTTAATATTGAATATATATATGCAGGAATACTTTCTATATTTAAAAAATAATGTAACTTTACAAATTCAAACAGGAGAGTAGTAAATGGATATAGCTTCTTATTTTCAGCCAGTTAATCTTGAAAAGATAGGTTTTCGTGAAGACGAATTCTTCACAAATATCGGTATGGTCACTTCTATTTATCATGATGGTAGTGATTTTCCTGAGCTGAAAAATGCTGCATTAGCAATTATTGGTGTATGTGATGACCGTGGAGCAGAAGGCAATGAAGGATGTAAAAATGCTCCTGATGAAATACGTCGTTACCTATATCGACTGGCATTGCCGTCAGAGGCTACCCACATGGTTGACTTAGGCAATATGCCGGCAGGAAACACTCGGGAAGACACGCAGTTCGCCGTCACAGAAGTCCTATACAAGTTGCTCGACAGCAATACTACAGTCATTATTCTTGGTGGCAGTCAGGATATAACATACAGTAATTATAAAGCTTACGAGGTGCTGGGACGGGTGGTGAACATCGCCAGTATCGACTCCATTTTCGACTTAGGCAACGACAAGAAGGCTCTGTCGTCGGGGAACTGGATAAGCCATATTGTAGCACAACAGCCGAATTATTTGTTCAATTTCGCTAATATCGGTTACCAAACTTATTTTAATGGGGCACCTATGGTGAAATTGATGGATGAACTTAATTTTGATGCCTATCGTCTTGGAGTGATACAAAGGGACATGGTGCGTGCCGAGACTTTGGTACGTTCTGCTGACATGGTCAGTGTCGATATAAACAGTGTCAGATTGTCGGATGCTCCGGGGCAGGCCAACGGTTCACCTCACGGTTTCTATGGTGAGGAGTTGTGTCGTTTGGCTCGTTTTGCCGGAATGAGCGACAAACTTACCTCCATAGGTTTCTATGAGTATAACCCTCTGTACGACCATCGTGGACAGACAGCTCATCTGATAGCTCATGCGTTATGGTATTTCATTGAAGGCTTTTACAACCGTGCTGCCGACTTTCCGCATCGCGACAAGCAGAACTATAAGCACTTCATGGTAGGACTGAACGATGGGGATATGGAGATTTCCTTCTATAAGAGCAAGAAAAGCGACCGTTGGTGGATGGAGGTGCCATATAGCGGTGAGCGTCAGGAACAATACCAGCGTCATTTGCTTATACCTTGCACCTATGCCGACTATCAGCAGGCGCAGCAGAATGAAGTCCCTGAATTGTGGTGGAAATACTATCAAAGAGTCAATTGAGTCTGAGTCATTATTATGAACACTATTAGTTTTCAATTCATTAATAAATCACAATTATGAAAAAAGTTAGTATTATTCTATTTTCGGTGCTTGCACTGGCTCTTGGCAGTTGTTCGAAGAGCGTTTATTACCAGGTGTACCAGACACAGTCTACCAACGCCGATAAGTGTCAGCTTAGCGATGGTTATATGATGCATGAAGACAGTTATGTCACCGTGAAGTATAATTTCTTTGCTGAAGAAGGCAATGCGGGCTTCTGGCTCACAAACAACACCGATTCAGTTGTTTTTATCAACCTTGCCGAATCTTTCTTCATTATGAACGGTATGGCAAATGACTATTTCAAAGCTCGTGAGTGGACTTCGACTAAATCACAGACTATATCCACTTCTAAGAAAGAGGGCAAAAACAAAAATAACAAGAAATCCAATGAAGTGTCAACAGGCTCAAGCTCTACTTCGACAAGTGCCACTGCATATATAGAACGTGGTATGGTGATGGTTCCGCCTCACGCTACCAGGTATGTCTCAGAATACATTATTAACGGCACAATGATGGATTTGTGTAATGTGACGGACACTCCTAAAAAGGGCAAGTCGGCAGGCCTTTCCTATACCGAAGAGAACAGCCCCATCAAGTTTGGCAACTATATTACTTATACTGTAGGTGTGAAAGGTCGCAAGATGGCAGTGAGCGACAATTTCTTTGTGTCGCAAATCATCAATGTCAATAGCGGCTCGATGTTTGAAATGGTACGTGAAAAGAATGCCTGTGGTAAAGAGTCCGGCAGCAAAGTAGAGAAGATGCTCTACACCACTGCCGATCGCTTCTATGTTACATACAAAAGATAGTAACCAATAAAACCGGAGATTAAATATAGAATACACATTTAAATAAAGTTATTATTCACTTGCGTAGGGGTGCCCAACTTGGTGTGAGCCAATGGCTGAGAACAAACCCTTTGCACCTGATCCGGATAATACCGGCGGAGGAAAAACAAATGAAAAAAAGATTTCTTAATGCAAGTGCATTGAGCAAGTTGCTCTGCACTGCGGCGATTATGCTTGCCGCAACCAACAGTTCTTATGGTCAAACCGACAAACGCGACACTGTGACAACCAAGCGTCTTGAAAGGGTTGTCATTTCTGATTCGCGTGTGAGCAATAAGGCTCCACTCACAACTACCACTCTGAACCGAGAGCAGCTAGAGGAAGAGGGAATTTCACTCTCACTTCCGTATATGCTTGAGACTCAGCCTAGCGTTGTTACATCAAGCGAGAATGGTGCTACCGGTGTCACTAGTATGCGTATTCGAGGTGTTGATGCTACCCGTATCAATGTCAATATCAATGGTATACCACTCAATGATGCTGAAAGTCAGACGGTTTACTGGTATAATGTTCCAAACCTTAGTGGTATGTCACAGAGCGTCCAGCTACAGCGAGGGGTAGGTGCCAGCAATGGCGGTACGGCAGCTTTTGGTGGTGCAATGAACCTCCAGACCCTAAATTCAGCTTCCCAGCCATACGGCTCTGCTGACTTTGGATTGGGATCGTTTAACACTCATCAGTACGGATTCACTGTCGGTACGGGTCTTACTAAACATGGATTCACCTTCGATGCAGCCTACTATGGATTGACAAGCGACGGCTGGCAGCGTGGCGGACAGACCCAGCAACAAAGCCTTTTCCTCAATGCTGGATGGTATAGAGAAAAGTCTTTGCTAAAACTTATTGCTATTATAGGAGATCAACATTCGGGAATAACATGGAATGGAGCTACTGCTGACGAGCTGGATGCCGACCCTCATTACAACAGTCGTGGCTCATATACCGACTCGCTTGGCAATGTTTATTATTATGGCAACGAAACGGATAATTATTTGCAGCAACATTATCAGTTGTACTACAGTCGTATACTCTCCGACAATCTGAGCCTGAATGCGGCTGTAGACTATACTTTGGGAAATGGCTATACTGAGAGTTACAAGGATAACAAGAAAGCCACTAATTTTGCTATGGGAGACCTTATTGCTTCGGGTGTAAGGAGTGATTTTATTACCCGCAAGAATATGGACAATGATGCTATTACAGCTAATCTCTCATTGCGTTACAATAAAGAAGCACTTACCCTCTCTTACGGAGTCAGTTACCAGCACTATACAGGCAAACACCTTGGCGAGGTTATATGGTCGCAGTTGGTTCCGACTGTAAATGAGGATAATGCTATAACCGGATGGGATGACAATACAGGTGAGAAAAACGACGCCGTTGTCTTTGCCAAATTAAATTATGACTTTTCCCAACGCTGTAATCTCTATGCCGACATTCAGGTACGATATGTCTCGTATAGCTTGCATGGCATTGACGATGATTATGGTATGATTGATTTCGACACCACGTATCTTTTCTTCAATCCCAAATTAGGTCTCAACTATCGTATTGACAATAACCAGCGGTTCTATGTCGTTGCCGGAATTTCAAATCGTGAGCCTAACCGTACCGATATAAAAGAAGCTTGTGCCGACAACGATGTTATTAGTCCCGAAACCATGCTTGACATTGAAATCGGATATCAGATTAAAAAGAATCGTCTCCATTTTGAAGGCAACTTATATGCCATGCTCTACAAGAACCAGCTCACAGCTACAGGAGTGGTTACAGAAAGCGGTTATGCTTTGATGGAGAATGTGGACAAGAGTTATCGTATAGGAGCCGAATTGGTGGCAGGCTATCAGTTCAACCGCCTCTTTTCTTTGGAAGGCAATCTCACTCTCAGTACCAACAAGATAATCGACTATCAATATGAGATAACACTCAACGACTGGTACACAAAATCGGTGCTCGACTTAGGAACCACCGATCTGGCTTTTTCACCTTCAGTTGTTGGAGCCGCTATATTTACGTATCGTCCTGTCGAACAGGCTAAATTGCAACTTGTGGGCAAATATGTTGGAGAGCAGTATGCCGACAATACCTCCCGCGAGGATATGTTGATTGATGATTACTTCCTGCTTAACATGCGTGCGTCATACACCTTTCAAATGAAGGGTAGCAATGAACTGGAATGCCAGTTAGCTGTCAACAATATACTGAACCATCAATATCGCTTGAGTGCTTATGCATACGGAGTGTACGACCCGGTAGCCCAAACCTTTGAAAACTATCGAGGCTATTTCCAACAGCCGGGCATTAATTTCATGGCTCGTGTAATATATAGATTTTAGTGAACTTGACTACAATGTTAACTTCAACCGTGACTAATGGTGGAAGTGTCGGTTATTGATATTATTGGTGCCGTCATCGGTCTGTTCTATATCATCAGCGAATATAGGGCAGACCGGTGGTTTTGGCCGTTGTGTCTTTTGATGTCGGCATTCTATATCTACATTGACTTCTCGGCAGGCTATTATGCCAACGGCAGTATTTGCATCTATAATTTTTTGATGTCCATATACGGTATCCTCGTGTGGCGAGGCATTCTTCATAGCAAAGAAAAAAAGGAGCGTCCTATCGGTTCATGTCCATCAAAGTTTTGGTTCTGGATAGTTGCTTCTATTGTTCTTATATGGGTGGCATTATGGTGGTTGCTCGACCTGTTGGATGAAAGTCAGTATCCTGCTTTTGACGGTATTTCATCTGCTCTCACCATCGTAGGTATGTGGATGCTCTCACAGAAATGGTGGCAGCAATGGTTCTGCTGGATACTTGTCGAACCTATTATGGTGGTACTTTTCTGGTTTAGCGGCAACTATGCGTCGGCTATGTTATATGTGGTGTACGAGGTGTTCTGTATCCTTGGTATCAGGAAATGGAGAAAAGATTATATGTCAATATGAAAAAAGCTATTATACTTTCAAATGGTGTATTTCCACACCGGAGTGAGGCATTGAATGCCTTGTTGCAAATACCGTTGCTAATCTGTTGTGATGGTGCATGCAACAAACTCGTAGCCAGTAGTTTGTTTGCCCATGCTTCGGTAAAACCAGAGGTCCATGTCATCGGTGACGGAGATTCTATGAATGACGAAATAAGAAAGAATCCCCCATTCCCCATAACGTTTGTCGACGGATATGATGATCAGGAAACAAACGACTTGACGAAAGCAGTAAAATATGCCCTTTCACTCGATGTAACACATCTTATCATTTTGGGTGCCACAGGTCTTCGCGAGGACCATACTCTTGGCAATATTAGTCTACTGGGGCAATATGTATCGATGAAAACTGTATCGGGTCGTGTTCTTAATGTGCGTATTTATTCTGATTACGGTTTTTTCACACCTTTGACGGAAACTACTACTCTACCGTCATTTCCTCGTCAACAGGTTTCCCTGTTTTCTCTTACTCCTGACACGGTTTTGTCGACAGATGGACTGAAGTATCCGATATTACGACGGCAGTTGCATTGGTGGTGGGAGGCCACGCTCAACGAAGCCATAGGAACGTCGTTCACTGTGACCATAGAAAACAAATCAGAATCATCTTGTGATACGGCACAACGAAATGTGGTGATAGTTTATCAGACGCATGAAGCTAAATAGCATAGATACCTACACTAATCTTTTCAGTAGGTCTTGACCTATATCGTGGCGGTAGTATCTGCCTTTCCATTTGATTTTATCAGCGTTTTGCAGACTCATAAGTAGGGCTGCCGGCAATGTATTTGCCAATGAGGTGACGCACATTACACGTCCGCCGTTGGTAAGCAGAAGTCCTTTGTCGCTAATCTTGGTGCCTGCATGGAATATAAGGCTACCTTCTACATCATCTACCCCACTGATAGCGTCTCCTTTGCGGTAATTTTCCGGATATCCATCGGCGGTCAGCATTATGCAGGCTGCTGTGCGTTCGTCGATGTCGAGTTGCAGCAGGTTTAAAGTCCCGACAGATGTTGCTGCAAGGAGTTCCACAACATCACTCTTGATGCGTGGGAATACCGATTCTGTCTCAGGGTCGCCCATGCGTACATTGTATTCAATAACGTAAGGTTCAAGTTCGTTGTTTTCGCCTACAACAGCCATAAGTCCGATGAAGATAAAACCTTTATAAGAGATATCCTCCTTAGCCAAACCCTTCACGGTGGGGGCGATGATGCGTTGCTCCACTTTGTGCATGAATGTTTTGTCGGCAAATACTACAGGGCTTACCGAACCCATGCCACCCGTGTTGAGTCCAGTGTCGCCTTCGCCAATACGTTTATAGTCCTTGGCACTTGGAAGAATCTTGTAGTGTTTTCCGTCAGTAAGCACAAACACAGATAGTTCTATCCCGTCAAGGTATTCCTCTATTACCACCGACGACGATGCTTCGCCGAATTTGGCATCGGCAAGCATCATCTGCAGTTCGTGTTTTGCTTCGTCAAGGTTGTCGATAATCAGTACCCCTTTGCCGGCTGCCAATCCGTCGGCTTTCAGCACGTAAGGCGGTTTCAGGGTTGAAAGAAAATCCTGTCCTTCTTTAAGTGTCTTTTTTGTAAAGGTACGGTGTGCAGCAGTGGGTATATTGTGGCGTTGCATAAATTTTTTGGCGAAGTCTTTGCTCCCTTCAAGACGAGCTCCAGCTGCCGAAGGACCAATGACCATCACATCTTTAAGTCTGTCATTGTCGGTGAAATAGTCGACAATTCCTGCTACCAAAGGAGCTTCCGGACCAACTACAACCATCATTATGTCGTTTTCAATCACGAAATTTCCGATACCGACAAAGTCGTCAATCTTGAGGTTGACATTTGTACCGCAAGAAGCAGTACCGGCATTGCCGGGTGCAATAAAAAGTTTTTTGCATTTTTCACTTTCTTTCAATTTGGAAGCTATGGCGTGTTCGCGTCCGCCGGAACCGAGAAGAAGAATATTCATGATTGCGTTGTTTTTAAGGACTTTATGTCTGTTTATAGTTTGTTAGACAGATGCAAAGATAAATAAAAAAATCGAAATATGGGGCGTTATCTTTCAAACTTGATAAAGTTGTCGGAAACAGAGGCTTTTACACCAAATGCAGTAAGAATATTGAAGGGCGTGAGAGCCTTTTTGGTAGTTCCTTGAAACATTAGTGTGTGGTTGTGCAAAAGCATAGTCATGGGGCAATAACGCAGTGCCAGGTTAAGGTCATGAACCACAATGAGTATTGTTTTATGTTCTTCAAAATTGATTTTGCGGAGCAGTTCCATGATTTCGAATTGATGTGCAATATCGAGATTTGATGTTGGTTCATCAAGCAGCAGTATTGGAGTCTCTTGTGCCAAAGCTCGGGCAATCATCACTCTTTGCAGTTCACCACCGCTCATCTGTCTGGGTAGCGACATTCGTAGATGCCATGTGTTGGTCTGTTTCATAACTCGTTCCACTATGTCCCAGTCTTTTTGTGATTCATTTTGCAGGTGACGTTGGTAGGGGTTGCGCCCCATCAGAACGGTCTCGAATGCTGAGAACTCAATGTCCGTTTGTGGATGTTGTTGAACGATAGCAATGTGTTGAGCCAGTTCACGGACAGAATAATTGTCATTGTTTGTTCCGTCGATGCTGACTTTCCCTAATGTAGGTGTGAGCAGATTTGCGATACAGCGCAGTAGTGTTGTCTTGCCTGTGCCGTTGGCTCCGAGGATAGCAAAAAAACTTCCGTCAGGAACTGTAATATTGATATCCCGCAGTATCTCTTTTCTGCCATAGTTGTATGAAAGATTCCGGATGTCAATCATATTCCTCGTTTAGATTTGTATAGAAGATAAATGAACATCGGGGCACCCACCAGCGAAGTGATGCTGCCCACGGGCAGCTCGTTTGGAGGAATCATGGTTCGTGCCAAGGTGTCGCAAAGCAGCAAAAACAGCCCCCCGACGAATATAGAGTAAGGGATGATACGCCGATTGTCAGCACCGCAAACCATTCTTACGCAGTGAGGTACAACAAGACCTACAAAACCTATAACCCCACACACCGACACCGAAAAAGCCACCATCAATGTGGTGAAGAACAGCAGTCTGCGTCGTACTTTTTCTACTTCTACGCCTAGACTTTGCGCGGTCTCGCTACCAGCCAGCAGCAAGTTTAGATCTTTTGTATAGTATAGGATTGCCATCAGTCCGATTATGGCAACGGGGAGCAAAATCCATACGTCGAGCCACGATGTGGATGCAAAACTGCCCATTGTCCAGAAGATGATACTTTCCATTTTGCTTTGATTCAGAGCCATAAGTAACGATATTATTGCAGTGATTAGGAATGTGAGACACACGCCTGTCAGCAGAAGGGAAGTGGTGTGCATGCGGTTACCTATTGAGGCGACTTTGAAAATAAGCAGGATTGTCAACAAGGCAGTGCATAGTGCGAACCCACCCACACCCCACATTACCGCTTCCAGTCCGGCGATGATGGCAATGGCAGCCCCTAATGACGCTCCCGATGAGATACCTAATACGTATGGGTCGGTAAGTGGGTTTCGGAACACCGACTGGTATACACCGCCGCATACCGAAAGCATGGCACCTACCATTACGCTGACAATGACGCGCGGCAGTCGCAAATTCCAAAAAATAGGAGAGTCGAGCAGTTGCCCCCGTTCAAAACGTACCACGCCGACAGTGGAGCATAACCACATCGTCACTGCCAGAATCAAAGTCAGAAAGAGCGATATGACGACAACCTTTGTCTGTGAATATACTTTTTTCGTTATCATTTTCTAATCAATAGTCACAAATTTTCCTTGTCGGCTTCCGCGCCGTTCCAATTCCAGTTCCACCAAGATAGGTATCTCCTCGTTTCGTATCAGTTTTCCGTCATTCCTACGCCAACTGTGTTCAGGAAAGGCTTGAAAGCGAGGTGGCACTTCACCCGCGAAGCGTTCCATCATGATGTCAGGTCTGAGCCGTTCGATAAAATCGCATACCAAACCGATATATTCATCAAGTGAAAAAAAATGTATTGTCTCATTTATGTTGCTGTAAAAAAAATCTTTTTCCAAAGGAGTCTCACGTATAATCTGTAGTTGGTGCAGTTTGAGAGAGTTTATTGGTAGACTGTTGATTATCGAAGCTTCGTGGAGTATCATCTCGGTTGTTTCGCCCGGCAACCCGATTATCAGGTGAGAGCCGCAGTGTATACCTCGATTGGCGGTCTTTGTTATTGCCTGTCGTGTTGTCTCGAAATCGTGACCTCGTCCAATCAGTCGTAAAGTGTCGTTATAACAGGATTCAATGCCGTATTCCACTGCCACAAAATACTTTTCAGCCAGTTTTGCAATGTAGTCGAGTTTCTCGTCGTCAATGCAATCGGGTCGTGTACTGATGACCAGTCCTTTGACCTTTGGGTGACTTAGAGCTTCCTCGTATCGTTGTTTAAGTACATCAAGCGAGGCATAGGTATTGGAATAAGGTTGGAAATAGGCAAGATATGCTCCTACAGAGCGATAGCGATTAGTGTGGAAAAGAATGCCTTCGTCAAGTTGTTGAGTTATAGATTTTTCGGGTGAGCAGTATGAAGGATTGAAAGCCTTGTTGTTGCAGAACGAGCAGCCTCCCTTTTCTCTATTTGAAACGTCGCGGTTAGGGCATGAAAATCCTGCGTCAACAGAAAGTTTCTGCATACGTTGTCCGAAAGTGCGTTTAAAAAACGACGCGTAGCTATTATATCGAGTGCTCTTCACAGGTCGCAAATCACATCCAATACGTGAGCAAATTTGATATTCATCGCTGTTTTCTCAGCATAAGAACGTAGGTGTAGCATGCAGCTGGTCTCAGTAGATACGATATATTCGGCGCCGGCAGCAATAGCCCTTTCCACCTTGCGTTTGGCTAAGTTGTCGGATATAGGAGTGAAGTTGTTGGCAAATAGGCCACCGAATCCGCAGCACATATCGTTTTCACTCATTTCCACCAGTTCGATTCCCTCCACAGCTTTTAACAGTTGTCTGGGTTCTTCTGTCAACCCTTTGCGTTCGGGGTATGTTGAACTCACATAGTCGCGACTGGTTGTGCAATGATCCATAAAAGCTACACGATGCGGGAAACTGACGTGATTTGGGATGTAATGCATTTCATTGATAAGGAAATCGCATACGTCATACAGCTTGTCCACAAATTGGCGGTAGTTGTTGTGGAAAGTAGTGTTATGAAAAAGGCAGTGGAAGTTGCATTTCATGTATGTCACCGAGGCACTGCCACACGAAACTATATAGTTGCAGTCCTCGTAGAGTTCCATCATTTTTTCACCTAGCAGTCTTGCAGTTTCTCGGTCGCCCTGCATGAAAAACTCCATTCCACAGTCGGTCAGTCCATCAGGATAATAGCATTCCAATCCCAGTGTTTCCAAAAGCCGCACCATTTTTAGTCCCGTTTCGGCATTGAATTGGTCAACGGCACCAGGTATGTATATTCCGATTTTCATTTCTCTATATTACAGGTCACATATTGTGTGTTGCAAAAACACGCAAAGATATTTTTTTATTATAACGGAAAAAATATTTTTTTCGTACACGGATTATTTTGTATTTTTGCATCTTAAAATACAATAAATTTTTACTGTATGACAGAAAGAATTATCCTGCTTTCGTTGGCTATTTTGCCTGTTATTTGTCTAGCATATTTTGTTTATCGCAAGGATAAATTTGAAAAAGAGCCAATAAGAATGTTGTTGAAAGCCTTCTTTTTTGGCTGTATATCGGCCATTCCTGCCATATTTCTTGAAAGCATGCTCACCTACAGTTTTATTTCTATCGGTGGAAATGAAATGTCGGGCATTATCCAGGGGTTATGGAATGGCTATGCTGTTGCAGGCTGTTCCGAAGAGTTCTGCAAATTGATATTGCTTGCGCTTGCTGTATGGAAAAGCCGTGAATTCAACGAGTATTTTGACGGTATAGTCTACGCAACATTTGTATCGCTTGGTTTTGCTGCTTTGGAAAATGTCATGTATGTATTCGATCAGGAGTCGTTCTATGCTTCTTTTGTGACCGGTTCCATGCGTGCAGTACTCTCTGTCCCTGGTCATTTCCTCTTCGGTGTCGCAATGGGATATTACTTTGCACTTGCCAAATTCCAGCCCGAACGACGTCTGTACAACCTTTTTATGGCATTTCTTATTCCTATGTTGCTTCATGGTACATTTGATGCACTGTTGATGATTCCTGAGTCGATGGGCGAGGAGTACTCATGGCTTTCGGGAATACTTTTCCCTGTCTTCATTTGGTTCGACATAAGATTGTGGAAGATAGGTATGCGAAAGTTGGGACATCTGCAGCAACTGTCGGAAGAACAGTATGGTGATTCATTTGAAAACAACACAACAACACAGATGCAAGATCCGTTTTCCAATTTCAAATGGGATGTATGATATGCAAAATCCGATAATTTGAAACATAGATTAGTAATTATTTATTTGAAGTCTCATGATAATATAATTGAAAACCAATAAAATGTAATTTTTTTTTGGTAGTAATAAAAATTGTTGTATTTTTGCAACCCGAAAGCAGATGGGGTATTAGCTCACTTGGCTAGAGCGTTTGACTGGCAGTCAAAAGGTAATCGGTTCGATTCCGATATACTCCACTCAAGAGTCCTGTGCAGGACTCTTTTTTGTTTTATTCATCGTTTTAGAGGAAAAATATATTTTTGAAGATTGTTTTATCCTAAAGTTTTCGATAAGCCAGAAGAGAAGAGTGATGCTTGCATCAACTCTGCCTTGGCGAGACAACGAAGGATGAAAATCCAACGTACATAACAATGAATACTGAAAAATTGTCATTTCACTCGTTATCACTGCACGACAGAGAAGCGGTACAGGCAATAGTTTTGCAGTCTGATCGTCGCAACTGTAACTTCACTTTCTCCAATCTTATCGGCTGGCAGTTCTTGTTCGACACGGAGGTGTGTCTTTTGTCGAACACTATCATTTTCAGATATATGATTAATGGGGAGTCCCCTATTTATCTTATCAACTCAAAAGAATTTCCGTCAGAAGCCCTAATCGCGACACTATTCAGGCATGCTGCTGAATCGGGACATGCTTTAACCCTCAACGCCGTCGAAGACCAATGGGCCGAATTATTCCGTCAACGCTATAGCGATAAGGTCACAGTTAGGTCTATACGCGACAGTTTTGATTATATCTATCGTCGTGACAAGTTGGAATCGCTACAAGGGAAGAATCTTAAAAACAAACGGAACCATGTCAACCGCTTCCTTTGCGAACATCCTGATTTCGAATACCGTAATCTAGAACCTGGGCTATTTGACGAATGCAGACAGTTGGAGCAACTATGGCGTGAAACGACACATCATGACAATCCCTGGTATGGAAACACTATAGAATCGGAGCAGCGAATGATAGAGAATGTATTCTCTAAGTGGAATGAATTGGGTATGCAGGGAGGATGCATTTTCGTCGACGGCAGAATGGTCGCATTTACATTTGGTTCTGCTGTGACAAACGACACATTTGATACTTGCATAGAAAAAGCCGACCGTAATGTCGCGGGAGCGTTCAATATCATAAACCAACAGTTTGCTATGCATCTGCCAGAACAGTTCAAATATATCAATCGAGAAGAAGATATGGGATTGGAAGGGCTTCGCAAAGCCAAGCTGTCATATTGTCCGGAAATGCTTTTAAGTTACAACATAATTACATTTGACAAATAATGAATTACCATTTGCAACGCATGACCGTCGCCGACAGCGGTGAGACCATCGAATGGATGACACGACAATACGGATTCGACAGGGACGAGGTGAAATCATGGGTAGAGAATCTTGATTTCAACTGGTCATTGAGCGTGAAAGCTGTCGATCAAGAGGGCTTTACCATAGGTATGTTGAACATGAGCGATTATCGCATCGACGAGGAGACTCCGCAAATACGTATAGACGATCCGGAATTACTGAATAAGCTCAATGCTATGCGATACACATCCGTGTTTTCTTTTATCGTAAGGGAAGACTACCGTGGCACCCGTCTCAACTACGACATGTTATCGTCAATTATGGCGGACTTACGGCAATATGATTTTGTGTTTATACCTGTAATGCATCATCTTAAAACCCATGGGTATTGGAAGCGCTGGGGCGCGAAAGAATTCTATCGTGATGCAAACTGCATATACTATCTTTTGAGTTTTACATCAGAATGTTTGCCAACTACTGGCTGAGACCCGGCAACACGTTGGCCTCCACCAATTACATCTCTTTCCTGGAAAACACTCTCTCCCATATGGGCAACAAGCGGGTCGGCCTGATACGGATAGACAGTGGGTTCTTCGCAGGTGAGATACTTGACTATCTTGAGGGGAAATCAGGGGGACAGGTTTTTGATTGATTTTAATTTTACTTCGACCACAGTTTCATATTGAATGTGATTGTTTGCCGATATTCTGAACAATATTGTAGGACATACCCGTCACCCGTGACATCTGGCGAGGGCCGACTCTCAACTCTTGCATCACCCTGCGGATTATCGTTTTCTGCTCGGGTTTATCCAATTGTCGAAACTCTGCAATATTCCTCACTTCGCTTGTTGACAGCAGCAAATCCCTCACGCTATCGTCTGACACCACCTTTCGTTCACCGATGTCAATGCAGTTTACATCTTCTGCTGGTTTCCCTCCCTTTCCTTGGCATTGATGGTCGATATCACTTTGTTTTTCGATTACCGGAAAATCAAGTCCGATAGTATATCACAAAGTAAAAAACCAGTCAAAAACCTGTCCCCTTGATTTTCACAAGAAAGGCGTGAGCCTCTATTTGCGTTCAGGGAAAGCCTGAGAAGAAACCCCTGTAAGACCAGTACCCACGCCCTAATGGCGGTTACTACCGGTCTTACATGGCTTACCTCGATACAGCTTACCTTGAACTAACTACTCCGATTTATCAAAATCAGTTTCTCAGGCTTATTTTGAACGCGAAATGGTAGTCAATGCTTATGTTGTTATGTCTTTATGTCTATACTATTCTTTCTGTTTATGCCATATATCTTGTTTTCGTTTTACAAGTGCAAAATGTGCAGTCTATTTATTTCTATATATAGTTAAAGCCCAGGAGGGTATGTTGTCGTTGTATTGTTTTTTTATCTCACCTGCTAACATTCTAAACAACAACTGAGCTTCGCTTCCGTCAATAGAATTGTCGTAAACATACGTTCTGTCTACAAATCTTGACGCTATAGCACAATTGGCTATAGATTTCTGGTATCGCGAAACAACTTTGGCTATCGGTACGTCATGACCGCCCTCCATTACACGGCGGGCAATGCGAGCGGCGTTGATGGCAGGCG
>FLNY01004040.1_pt1 | contig 94497 bp, 73 predicted proteins | sample 1140381 | NCBI WGS metagenome assembly FLNY01 (sample SAMEA3878172, study PRJEB12797) | bioreactor metagenome | biome: Moose rumen | place: Sweden | collected 2011-10
TGAAGAAACTTCGTACGATAGAGATGCAGCGCCTCTCAGTGGAGGAGTTCCACGAGGCCGAGAAACTCCTACTGGTAGTGGTGCTCGATGATGTGCGCTCAATGCATAATGTGGGCAGTGTGTTCCGCACGGGCGATGCCTTCCGCATTGAGGCCGTTTATCTCTGTGGCATTACCTCCACGCCTCCGATGACGGAAATCCATAAGACAGCCCTTGGTGCAGAGGACAGTGTCAGATGGAAGTATTTCCCTACGGCTCTAGAGGCTGTTGAGTCGTTGAAGACTGAAGGCTATGAGGTCTATGCCGTTGAACAGGCCCATGGTTCTACGATGCTTCAGAACTTCACACCAATAGATAATAAGAGATATGCCGTTGTGCTGGGCAATGAGGTCAAGGGTGTCCATCAGGAAGTTATCGATGCCTCCGATGGCTGCTTGGAGATTCCTCAGTTTGGCACCAAGCATTCTATGAATGTCTCCGTCACTGCCGGCATCATCATCTGGCATTTCGCCCAAACAAAAATAAAATGAGAAAACGATGGTTCATAATGGTAGTGTCTTTGCTGATGACAGTCTGCACAGATGCTCAGAAACCTTGGGATAACGGACGGCTCAAGGTATCCGACAATCAGCGATTCCTGCAGTTTGAGAACGGTATGCCGTTCTACTGGCAGGGGGAGACGGCATGGCTGATGCCTGAGAGGCTGAACCGTGAAGAGGTGGCCTACTATCTGAAGACGTGCAGCGAAGCAGGCTATAACATGGTACAGGTGCAGGTGCTCAACGATGTACCAGCCTATAATGTCTATGGTGTGCCCTCGCACGACAAACAAGGCAAACTGCTGACCTCCATACCTTATTCTTATTGGGATTACTTGGACTACATGATTGATGTAGCGGCCCAGAACGGCATATATATCGGACTAGTATGCATCTGGGGTGGCGTGGTGAAGGCAGGCAAACTCAGCGTGGAACAGGCTAAGACATACGGACAGTTCCTCGCCAATCGTTATAAGAACCAGCCGAACATCGTGTGGATCATCGGAGGCGATATCCAAGGCGATATCAAGACAGAGGTCTGGGAAACCCTAGCCACCACGATTAAGTCGAAAGACAAGAATCATCTGATGACCTATCACCCACGAGGCCGATACACCTCTGCCCACTGGTGGAGCCAGGCGGAATGGATCGATTTCCACACTTTCCAGAGCGGGCATCGTAAGTATGGCCAGCGCATGGGAAATGTCAATTACCCCATTCCTGACAATACGGAGGAGAACAACTGGATGTATGTGGATTCCACCTGGGTCTATAAGCCCTTGAAGCCTGTACTCGACGATGAGCCTAGTTACGAGGAGATTCCCAAGGGGCTCCACGATAATAGTGAGGGCTATTGGAAGGCTTGCGACGTGCGTCGCTATGCCTACTGGAGTGTGTTTGCTGGCAGTTGCGGTCATACCTATGGCCATAATGCTATCATGCAGTTCTATCGTGAGGGTTATGAACCAGCCTACCACTGTCAGAAGACATGGACAGAGGCCCTCTACGACCCTGGCTTCCACCAGATGCAGCACTTGAAGCACCTGATGATCTCGCTGCCCTACTTCGAGCGCATACCAGACCAGAGCATCGTACTGGATAATGGTACGCAATACGACCGTCTTGCTGCCACTCGAGGCAACGATTATCTGTTGGTCTATAATTACACGAGCCGCGATATGAAGGTCGATCTTCGTAAGATTACGGGTGAGAAGAAAAAAGTGTGGTGGATGAATGCAGGCACGGGCGAACTGACCTGGTTAGGTGAGTACGACAATAAGGTGCTGACATTCCGACCCCATAAAATAAGCGGAGGCATCGAAGACGGTGTACTCATTGTCATTGATGCCACGAAGGACTATCTGGACAAAGATCAAAAACAAATATAAAAAAGACGATTATGAAACGAATCAAACTACTACTTACGTCGTTGGTGCTCTTACTGTTTGTGTCAGCCGTGCCAGACAAGACGACCACCATCTTCATCATTGGTGATTCTACTGCTGCCAATAAGGATATCAGTGGCGGTAAGCAGGAGAGAGGGTGGGGTATGGCGCTCCAGAGTTATTATGACGACAATATTGTTGTCGATAACCACGCGGTAAACGGACGTTCCTCACTATCGTTTATCAATGAGGGGCGCTGGGACAAGGTGCTCCAGAGTCTGAAACCAGGCGACTACGTGATCATCCAGTTTGGCCATAACGACGAGAAGCCGCAGGCCGACCGTCATACGGATCCAGGTTCGACCTTCGACTACAATCTGGCGAAGTATGTCCGTGAGACGCGTGAGCAGGGTGGAATCCCCGTACTGATGAACTGTGTGGTGCGCCGTAACTTTGCCAAGGTGCCTCCCAAGAACGATGACGATGAGGCCCTTCGTACTTCGACCTTTAAGGATGCTCAGGGACTGGTGGAAGGCGACTCCCTCGTGGATACCCACGGACTCTGGCGCGTAGCCCCTCGTGACGTCGCCCAGCGGATGAACGTACACTTTGTGGATGCCAACCAAATCACGCACGATCTGGAGCAGGGACTGGGCACGGAAGCCTCGAAGAAACTCCACATGTGGTTCCTGCCCGGTACAGAACCCAGTGAGCCGAAGGGTAAACAGGACAATACACATTATAATATATATGGTGCCCATGTGGTGGCCCGACTCCTAGCCGATGCGCTCTGCGAGGAGATTCCCTTGCTCAAGAAGTATCGCTGTGAGGCAGATATCACTGTCGATCGGCAGGGGCGTGGCCAGTACCTCTCGCTCGATGAGGCTGTCGCTGCTGCCAAGGCCTCTTCAAAGGCAGAGACGACCATCCAGATCCTAGGTGGTGAGTGGGACAAGCCCCAACTGCCCAAAAAGTCGAACATAAGATTCATACTCCGTCAGGGAGCGACATGGAAATAATCAATAAAGGTGGCAGTCTTATGATTGCCACCTTTATTGATATAAGGATTACTCCTCGGGTTTGAAATCGTCCTTGCCAACGCCGCAGATGGGGCATACCCAGTCATCGGGAATATCCTCAAAGGCTGTTCCTGGCTCGATGCCACCATCGGGATCACCTACTGCGGGGTCATAGACGTATCCGCATACTTCGCAAATGTACTTCATAATCGTATAATTTTTAGTTATTAATAAGGGATGATATTCTCTCTACAATCCGCTCTGGCGGAATGTTATGTAGGCAGGCATAGTCACCACGCTGACAGGGCTTGTTGCCAAAGATGCTGCAGGGGCGACAGTCGAGATCGACCTGTATGGCGTTTTCCTCCGACTGGTTGAAGCCGAAGAAGCCGGCCATGGGGTGGGTGGCTCCCCAGATGCTCACCACGGGGGTGGCCGTCAGCGATGCCAGATGCATATTGGCAGAGTCCATGGAGACCATCACGTCGAGGTGACTCATCAGGATCAGTTCCTGATACATGGACTCACAATACTGACTGGCATGGATGCACTGTTGATATTGGTTGCACCACTGCTGGAAGTACTGGTCTTCTTGTTCTCCCTTTCCAAAGAGGAAGATGCGCGCCTCCGGATATTTCCGGATCAGTTGGGCGATGACCTGCTCCATCAGTTGTGGCGGATAGATCTTCCCCTGATGGGCAGCAAAGGGCGCGATGCCTATCCACTGTTCGTTGTGGTTCTTAGGGCCAAACACGGCGGGCAGCAGATTCAGGTTGCCCCCCTCTTCAGGGAATATGGAATGGAACAGACTGGTATCGACGGGATAACCCAGACGGGCAAAGACATCGGCATAGTTATCGAAGGAAGATTGCAATGGTTCCCTTACCTTATTCTTATAGGCGATCAGTCTGCGCCTCTGCTTCCGATGCTTGTCGATATGCTCTACACGGTATCTGCCCAGGTTGAAGCGTACCCTGAGGTATTCGGAACGGAGCACGTTGTGCAGATCGGCCACCTTTGTGAACTGTTTGGCGACCAGTCTGCGATACAGGGCATTCAGTCCCTTCACGCCATGATACTCCCTCTTGAGATCGGCCTCCATGAAACTGACATTTGGGGCCAGGTCGTCAAAGAGTGGACGGGCGAATCCCCTGCTCAGTACGGTGATGCGGATATCAGGATACTGATGAGCCAATGCCCATACCACAGGTACGGCCATGGCCACATCGCCCAAGGCGGAGAACCGTATGACAAGTATATGCTCCTTTTTCACCCTTTTACCTTTTCACTCCTTCACCTTTTCACCCTTATAAAGGATGGGGTTGGTTGCAGGGTCGTTGTACATCTTCATCTGGCGATAGACCTTCATGTACTTTCTTCCTGCCCCGATATCCTCCAGAAGTTGGTCGATGGCCAACGACAGGTCTTTCTGCTGTTCAAGCAGGATATTCAGTTTCCCCTGGCAGTTGGCGATATGCTCTGCTGAGGCATCCTGGCGCTCCACCTGTTCCTGCATGTGATAGATCTTCAGGGCGAGGATGCTCAGGCGATCCACAGCCCACGCAGGACTCTCCGTATTCAGACGGGCATCGGGCACCACCTTCACCTCGCTGTACAGATGACGGAAATAGGAATCTATTTCCTCTACCAAATCCGTACGGTCCTGATTACTACGGTCGATGCGTCTTTTCAGAGACAGCGCTTCCATAGGATCAATGTGCGGATCGCGGATGATATCCTCGAAATGCCACTGGACGGTATCGATCCAGCACTTGAGATAGAGACTGTGCTCAATGCTGTTCTTGGCATACGGGTTCTTGATAGGCGTATTGACATCATCAGTGATATGATAGTCGTCGATGGCACGCTTGAAAATCTGATTGGCTTGTTCTGTAAATGACATGATGTTTGTTTTATTCCGCAAAACTACGGAAAGTTTTTCAATTAGCCAACTAATTCTTCATATTTTCATCTATTTTTGCAATTTTATGGTTGGTAACGTGCACAAAAGCGCGCTTTTTTTGCACAATAATACCCTGTTTGTGCAAAAGGAAGTAAGATTTTCTTAAAAAAGTTTGCGTAAGTGAAAGAAATTGTGTTACTTTGCACCCGATTTCAGCAAAAGGCTGGAAATTTTCAAGATAGCAAAGTCATTATTAACATTTTAAAGATTTAAAATTATGTCAGAAATTGAAAGCAAAGTAAAGGCTATTATCGTTGACAAACTCGGTGTTGATGAATCAGAAGTTAAGGCAGAGGCCAGTTTCACCAATGATCTGGGTGCAGATTCACTGGATACCGTTGAGTTGATTATGGAGTTTGAGAAGGAGTTCGGTATCTCTATTCCTGATGACAAGGCTGAGAAGATCGGTACTGTCGGCGATGCCATTGCTTACATCGAAGAGAGCGCAAAATAAATAAAGTTCATAACATAATGGTTGTTTCGTGATGCGAAGCAACCATTATGCTTTAATTTGAGTTTATGGAATTAAAAAGAGTAGTTGTAACAGGTCTAGGCGCAGTGACGCCAGTCGGCAACACTCCTGAGGAGATGTGGAAGAACCTGCTCAACGGAGTAAGTGGAGCCGCACCTATTGCAAGTTTCGATACAACCCTGTTTAAGACAAAGTTTGCATGTGAGGTGAAAAACCTCGACATCAACGCCTACCTTGATCGCAAGGAAGCCCGTAAGATGGACCGCTACACCCAGTTGGCCCTGATTGCTGCCAAGCAGGCCGTCGAGGATAGCAAGATGGATCTCGATGCCGAGGACAAAGACCGCATCGGTGTGGTCTATGGTGTGGGTATCGGTGGCATTAAGACCTTCGAGGACGAAGTGAAATACTATGGTGTCCATGAGGCCGAAGGTCCTAAGTTCAATCCGTTCTTCATCCCGAAGATGATTGCAGACATCGCTGCTGGACAGATTTCCATCATGTATGGTTTCCATGGTCCTAACTACATCACGGCTTCTGCCTGTGCCTCTTCGTCGAATGCCCTGGCTGATGCTTTCAACCTGATTCGTCTGGGTAAGGCCAACGCCATCGTGGCCGGTGGTGCTGAAGCAGCTATCTGTGCTACAGGCGTAGGCGGTTTCAATGCGATGCACGCCCTCTCTACCCGCAATGACGAGCCCGAGAAGGCCAGTCGTCCGTTCAGTGCCAGCCGCGACGGATTCATCATGGCTGAGGGTGCTGGCTGTCTGATCCTCGAGGAACTGGAGCACGCCAAGGCCCGTGGTGCCAAGATCTATGCCGAGATGGTGGGTGCCGGTATGAGTGCCGATGCGCACCATATCACCGCTTCCCATCCCGAGGGCCTGGGTGCCAAACTCGTGATGAAGAATGCCTTGGAGGATGCAGAAATGAAGCCCGAGGACATCGACTATATCAACGTGCATGGTACTTCCACCCATGTGGGAGATATCTCCGAGGCCAAGGCCATCAAGGAGGTATTCGGTGATGCAGCCTTCAAACTGAACATCTCTTCCACGAAGTCCATGACAGGTCACCTGCTTGGTGCTGCTGGAGCCGTTGAGGCCATGATCACCGTGCTGGCTGTCCAGAACGATATCGTGCCGCCCACCATCAATCACGAGGAGGGAGACGAGGATCCTGAGATCGACTATAATCTGAACTTCACCTTCAACAAGGCGCAGAAGCGCGTGGTGCGTGCCGGACTGAGCAATACCTTCGGTTTCGGTGGCCACAACGCTTGTGTCGTATTCAAAAAGTATGAGGCTTAACGATATTATCGATAGAATAAGGCTCCCTTTCCGCAAGGAGAAGGAGCTTTTTTCTTCTCTTTACATCATCTTGGGATTCTATCCCCGTCACATCGAGTATTACAAGCAGGCACTGATGCACAAGAGCATCCACAAGCGCAATAACAAGGGCAAGCCGCTGAACAACGAGCGGCTGGAGTTTCTGGGCGATGCCATACTCGATGCAGCGGTGGGCTACATCGTCTATCGTCATTATGAGGGCAAGCGCGAGGGATTCCTGACGAATACGCGTTCGAAACTAGTGTCGCGCGACACACTGGGCAAACTGGCCAACGAGATGGGTTTGGGCAGTCTGCTAGTCTCTGCAGGTCATTCCACCTCGCACAACAGTTATGTGGAGGGCAATGCCTTCGAGGCCCTGGTAGGCGCCATCTATCTCGATCGTGGCTACGATGCCTGTCTGGAGTTCTTCGAGAAGCGCATCCTTGGCAAGTACATCGACCTCGACAAGGTGGCTTTCAAGGAGGTGAACTTCAAGTCGAAACTCCTGGAATGGTCGCAGAAGAACCGTGTGCGTCTGGAATTCAAGATGCTAAAGCAGAGGAAAGACGATAACGGCAGTCCCATCTTCAGTTTTCAGGTGTTAGTGGAAGGTGTTGAGGGCGAGAAGGGTACAGGCTTTTCCAAGAAGGAAGCCCAGCAGTTGGCCTCCAAGGAAACGTTGCAGCGCCTGAAGCGCGAGCCGCAGTTCATCGATGCCATCTTCCAGGCCAAGACAGAGCGTACGAAGATGGAGGAGGAGCCCGCAGTGGCCGTGCCCGATACGGAACAGCAGCAGGACTTTATCATTGAGCAGGAGCATCAGGAGGATGCACCTCTGCCAGAGCCGGAGGTTGTTACTGGAAAGCCTCTGCCAGAGGAAGACGAATTCGATCTCTCCGACATCTCCCACAAGGAGAAATCCCGTGAGGAGATCATAGCCGAAGCCGAGACAGCCGCCTTCGCCGAGTAAGCACTGACAAGGCTAAACATACTGGGATCAGGAACGTTGTGTAATTTACACATTGTTCCTGACCCCTTTTATTTACAAATAATTCCCCACTTTTTTCACAAAATGCGTGCAAGTTCCATCGTTCCCACTACTTAGATAGTTATATAAACATATCCAACCAATAGCACGATTCTATTTCGTGCGTTTTCTCCGTAAGTAATAAAGAAATCGCGGTACTGTCCATTCCCCATAGGTTTCTTGTACTGCTATTTTCTTTTTTCCAAGCATTCTTCAAAATCCGATTTCAACATTTTATCTGCTCTAGATATCATTGCAAGATTGTCATTTCCTTTATCGTGTACATATCGATTGCTAAGGTACAAAGTTATTATCAAATGGAGGCTTCTTTTGTGACACAAGCCTTGTGGAACCGTCAGATTATTCCCAAACCACCAACTCCCTCGGCAGCGCAATCCGCTTCGCCTCGCCTCGCTTGCCCGAAATAGCGTAGTACCTTGCCACGCTCTTGGGTAGCAGACCGGCAAACACCTTCCTGATCCTCGCACACTTCTCATTGATGGAGTTCAGCGTAGGGTTCGTTACGTCCTCGATGCTCTGCATCATTCTGTTATCCTTGAAACTCCTGCCGTTTGATTAAGCGGCGCAGGTAGTCCACAGCCTTTGGTGCTTTCTCTCGTGCAACAGACAATCTCTCTGCAAACTCTTCGTTCGACATATCGGAGTTGAAGTCATCCACCAGTTCCCGCTTCTCGTCAGAACTCTTCACTAACACCAGCCCCTTCCGCATCATCAACCGACGGAGTGAAAGGATGGCTTTGTCGTACTTCGGCCTTGCTGCTATCAACTGCTGCATATACGCCATACCAGGGTCACCGATGTGCAGTTCGTTGAGCATGGCTATCATATAGAGCACCTTGGCATCAGGCGTGGACATGTCGAACGTCTCTGCCAGCAGCACATTCACCGCATCTGCCTCTGCATAGCGTTCGAGTTTGGCCAGACAGCGCGACTTCACGTAGAGGGCTTCCTGGCATTGATGAAGCGCAAGCACACTGTTGACATACTCCAGTCCCTGCTCATATCGCCCGCTATAGAGACTCAACAGTGCTACAAGGAACTTGGGTGCCCAGTGGTTGGCCTGCGTCAACCCAACGGGGATGTCGTCGATGCACCCAAAGAGTTCCTCATCGTCAATCACGGTATCGAGGAATCGCTTCGTCTGCTGCATCGCCTCCTTGATGTCGCCAGCCTCTGCCTTCTTCTGCACCAGCAGCAGATACTGCCGTGCGGCCTCGTCGTAGTCGTGATGATGCAGCAGTTCATAGACGGCCTTTCCGCTCTCTATCTCGTTGCTGATCACCTGTTCGTCGTTGTAGCCACTCGCATACGACAGTACCTCCCTGCTGGTATGGCAATACTGGGGAATGATGCCCCTCGACAGGAACAGTCCATCCAATGACTGCACACGGCTCAGTGCCACATAAAGTTGCCCCGCCGCAAACATCCCTTTACTCAAGTCGAGCGACATCTTCTCGAATGTCATACCCTGACTCTTATGCACCGTGATGGCCCAGGCCAACTTCAAAGGATACTGGGTAAACGTGCCCGTCACCTCCTTCTTCAGTTTCTTCGCCTCCTTGTCGTATTCATAACTGTACGACTCCCATGAGCAATTAGGCACGATGTAAGTGGCACCGGAATTAGTCGTCACCTGCACCTCGTCCTTCGAGAGTTTCGTCACCTTGCCCAGTGTACCGTTGGCCCAACGCTTCTGCTGGTCATTGCGGGTGAACATCACCTGCGCCCCCACCTTCAGCTTCATCGTCTTCTCCACAGGGAAGCGTTTCTCGTCAAACTTCCCCTGCACCGTTCCCTCATAGACGTATTCCTCCGAGTCAATCTCTGCAAGACACTTCTCATTCAGGGCATCAGCCGTGCTGTTGCGCGATGCCAACGTGATCACCATCCCGTCCTCCTTGGTAGGCTGACATACGCGACGATTCAGATGCATCAGGTCCTCTGGTGTAACTCTGTTGAGACGCACATGCTCCAGTATCTGGAGGAAATGCGCATCATCCTGACGGTACACTTTCTGGAACTCTATCTTCACCAGCCGCATCCGCTTGATGACATCTGCCTTGTAGAAGAAGCAGTCCTCCGCATGGTACAAGTCCTGCATCAGTTCGCGCTCTTCTTTCCTTGCGACCACAGGCGGCAACTGGAACATGTCGCCTACGAAGATGACCTGCTTGCCGCCAAAAGGCTGCGTCGAGCGCAACGTCTTGCGCATCGTGTAGTCGATGGCATCTATGATGTCGCAGCGCACCATCGACACCTCGTCGATGATAATGGTGTCCGTATGCAACAAGGTCTGAATGCGGGCCTCGTTCATCTTGCCCATCGTGCCAGGATAGCAGACGTCCATAGGCAGTCCGAAGAACGAGTGGATGGTATCGCCACCGGCCAGGATGGCTGCCACCCCTGTCGGTGCCAGCGTGATGAACTGCTTGTCCACCATCTGCTGCACCTTGCGGAGGAAGGTTGTCTTACCTGTTCCTGCCCTGCCAGTCAGGAAGAAACTACTGTTCGTGTTGGCTATCAGTTCGTAAGCCATCACCTGCTGCTTGTTCTCTGTGTCTATCATGTTCTCCATAGTCTTATCGCTGTTCAAGTTTGGGGAGTATCTGTGTCAGTCGTGTGTTGAAGTCAGGGGCGAGGAAACTCTTATAGCATCCGCTGATCAGTTCAGAGGCTTGCGCTGCTATCTGCTCTACGGGAGCACAGATGCGCTGCATCTTCATCACGCCAGTCAAGTACTCCTTCACCATCTGCTCCGACTCCTGGCGGATAAACGCTTCGTTGCGGAACACCTTGTCGTAGTCGCGTTTCTGTATCAGTTCCATCTTCTGTCCGTTGAAGGCATACAGTTCGATGCTGTCGATGTACGTCCAACTGTGGTAGAGGCCCACTTTCTCCAGAATGACGATGCGGTCGCAGAAACGGATGCCACGATAGTAACGGTGTCCGTTACCGCTCTCATACTCGTCGCAGATAAACATCTTCTGACTGTCATCCCATGTGGGGATATGTACGCGAGGAGTGCCGTAGGTCGGCAGTATGCTGTCAAACAGACTCTTATTGATTGCCTTGGTCAGTGTTGCCATAGTCTTATCGTTTTTTAATGGTTAAACTTCTGGTTATCTGTTATCCTTGTTGCAAACAGTGGCCTTTATGCCAACTGCTTGCGCTGTGTCTCCTCTACCATGCTTCTTGCAAAGCAAGCGAGATCCTGGTCACTGACGCTTGCTCCTTGCAGTCTCATCTGGCCTTCCAGGAATCCCTTTAGCATCAGGATGCTCTGCTCTTTGGCGAAGTATTCGTCGAACTTACGCCAGTTGTCGCCCCCCCAGTATTTCTGAGCGATGAGCTGTGCCTTCTGCCCATCCCATGCGAACAGCTTGATGCCGTTCAGGAAGGTGTGGATATATCCCTGCCCCAGTTCGTAGTACACCACCAGACGGTTGGACAGTCTCACCGCCTTGTAGTACATATTCCCTGCTGCGCTAGTGTAGCCGAGTGTCAAGAACACGTTCTTGGCAGCATTGTAGGTTAGTGACTCGCCCGAGAGGGCTGGAAGTGCCTTTGCGGCAATGGTCTGAAGTGCATTGTTGTTCATGGCTTTCAGTTTTTGTGGTTTGACATCTAGTTGTTAGTTTTCTATGCAAAGTTAAATACCTTGCTTCTTCTATGATTTGCCTGAGCCAGACGTTTCTCGAAGATGCGCCTGAGAATACGATTTTGAACACTGGCCGGTTTCATCTGGTTTCTCGAAGTCAGGGTGACAAGAATCATATCATTCGCCTCGGTAATAATCATGTTCGCTTGGGTTGTAGTGTTAGTCTGGTTGTTCTTCATATTATCTGTTGTTTTTCTGGTTATCAGTTATTCTTTCTTTGCTGCACTCGTCTCGACGTAGAATCAGAGACGAGTGCTAACAGTTGAGGGCTGCGAGGTCAGGAAATTGCTAGTTCTTCCTCGTAAGCCAGTTCCTCGACATACATGGCCTCAGCGATAGCTTCCTGTTCAGCCTCGTAAGCCAGTTCTTCAAGGTACATGGCATCTACAATTGCATCCTGTTCAGCCTCGAATGCCAGTTCCTCAAGGTACATGGTCTCAGCGATTGCCTCTTGCTCTGCCTCATATGCCAGCTCATCCAGCATCATCTGGTCAAGGACGGCATCCTGCTCAGCTTGGTACTCGAGGTCTGCCAGAAGCATCTGCTCCTCAATGGTCCCCTGTTCTATCTGAGCCTCAAGTTCTGCCATCTGCATAGCGTAAGAGAGGTTATTCACTTGGGCCTGTGCCCCTGTCTTTGTGTTGGTCATCTGATTGTTCATGGTTGTTCAGATTTAGGTTGCCACCACTAAGCATTTGCAGCATCAATCTCGAGGTGGTATCGATGATTGACGCTGCAAAGATACGGTGAATTTCTGAAGGCGAAAAGAATATTTTTCTTTTTAATCGTTCCATGCCCCAGGGAACAATTCGTAATGAGTTCTAACAGCTCTTAGAAAGGTTTTATTTGTACCTATTTGCCATTTTCTCAACTCTTTCCCTGAAGAAGTCACGAACGTTCTGGGGGGACACTATTTCGAGTCCGTCCCCCATCTGTAATATACGACCTATAAACTCGTTGTTGACCTCAACATACACAGTAAACTCACCGTAGCATCCATCCTCATGTTCTTCAAATGGGAGTACCGTCTCCTGACTTTTATGGAGTTTCTTAGTCTCCATTAGCCTGTGTATATATAATGTATGCGAGCGTATAGTGATTTCTTCGGGAGAACAGTTCTCGTGATGGCTCACGCCAACTTTATTCTCAAAGAATGACTCATAAAAACTATCAGGAGCCTTGACAAATTCTTTCTTATACACCTCTCTTGGCCTATTGGCAATCCTGTCCAAAGCCAAATCAACCCCTTCTTTAGCCTCTGGTCCTTCTGCATATCCAAATAGATGCCAGCGGCCATTATATTCTTTCAAATAATGGGGATGGAAAACGAGAGTCACCTGATCTTCTTCATAGGGCTTATAGTCAATAGAAAGTACTTGGCAGTTTTTAATTGACTCATACAGCATTGGCAGATACTCGATATTAGTCTGATGCCTATCAATACTCGAACAAATGACTTGTTCACCTTTCTTCTTCTTTGTTTTGATAGACAGCAAATCCTGACAATCCGCAAAATAGTACTCAAGCCAAACTTCAGGAAAGAAACCTGCAGAGTCTTGACAAAATTCCCAATACTTTTTCAAGTCCTTCACCACTCTTGCATTTATCATTGCAGCAAGCGGATTGTCATTATCTCCAATATATCGAAAACTCTTGTTCCTATTATTGCCTTGTTCTTCTATACAACCCTCACCAACCTCTTCTGTAATAGCTTTGTATATATCACGAAAAGCTTTACGTAACTCTCCATAATCAGTGCAGTTAGAGATGTGATTTGGCAACATATCAGACGTATCCAACATCAAATAATCTGCCATCACGTCAGCATAGGTTATCCAGTCTCGACTCATTAACCTTCTATAGACATATTTAGCAAATAAGGGTCTAGCCCCCGAACCATCAAAAAGGAGTCCTTTCGCCATTTAATTATCTCCTTCTTTTAATCTGACATTAGAAGCTGACCATATAGTCTTTCCGGGACGGAGTTCATCATTTTTCCTCTTTGCTTTAAAAACTACGACATCTCCTACCATAAGAGAGTGTTTATTCGCTCCTTTTATTTTTAACAAACAATCAATTTGACTACACTTTATCTTCCTTGTATTTCCAACTTCGACTACAACACCTTCGAATTCTCCAGCCACTACGTAGCCCTTAGGACTATGTTTTTCCTCATTTTCCAATATAGAATTGACAAGTCCCCAGGAATACCAATAGATTGGAGCAAATCGGAAGAAACGACCTTTAGTTGTCGTCTTCTCAGACATAATGCCATTAGCGAAAATTAGACGTTTCAAATCATCCTGACTTTTAACGACAGCACTATCTTGGATCCTGCCAAATGTGGCCATAATAAGATCTTCAAACAAGTCTTCTGATAGAGATTTGAACCTATATTTTTCTCCACCAGAACTACGTATAACTTCTTTTAGTCTTAAAAGATCTTTACTGAAAGCATCTTGAGCTAGATCCGCAAAGTATTTTTCAGTTGTATCATCTCTTACAGCTTTCGAAGCATATATATCAGGGGAAATAATACCATTTTTGACATATTTCTCTGTTCTAGAAAGCGCAATATCAACAGCATTTCCATCAAGCATATTTATAAAAGGACGTAAACTTATTGCTGTGTGATCAGCATTTGCAAGTTCCTTGCTAAAATAATCCCAAGGGCTACCTAAATTGGCGGTTCCAACATCAACTTTATATCCAAAAAAGGTGTAAATCAGCCGTATCATCGTTTTCTTGTTTAATGGCTTAATTTGGTTTTCTGGGAATAGCAAAAATGATTCTTTTATTTCCTTAATATAGTTACTATCAATTTTTATTTTTTCGGCTATTGCCCAAAAAGCATCACTTGACAACTTACTCGAGAAAATAAGCTTAAAGAAATAGCCAAATACTTCTTCTATGGACCATTCGATATGGATGATGTTATTCTCAAGACGAGCAGTATTTGTACCTTCTATCTGTTTAAACAAATCGGTGCGAACAAAAATCTTAGGTGCAATATTTGAAAAAGATTCACAATTGTTCCTCCAATGGTTAATTAGTGGCGATACAGCTTTGTTCCAACGAAGTGGATTAATACAAGTGTCCAGTCTGTCATATAGAACAAATAAGCGTTTGCTATTTTGTGTTAAATAGTCATTAATACGCACAACATCTTTCTCTATTGCAACAGAAGCCTTGACACCCATGTTGATTAATTCTTCAATTCTTATCAGAGCTTCTTTTGCATATCCAGTCCCTTCCAATGGTTTAATGTAATCAACTAATTCACTTGACTTTTTTATTTCCTCAAATTCTGGGTGCAAAAGAAGTACATTCCAAGTATATACCTGCCAAAAAAAATTAAAAAAATATTCCGGCTCCTCAATAGCACTATAACGAATATTGTCAAAGACTAAAGCTGTCTCGTTTGTTGGTAATATGTTTATGAAAATTGAATCTAACATATTCGAACCCTCTAATCCTGCCCATCTCTGAATATTTGCTGCAATAATCTTATCTGCAAGCGCCTTATACAAATATGTTTTACCTGTCCCTTTATAGCCCTGGATTAGAAACTTCTTGGGGTCAAACAATTCTTTCATACACTCACGGTAGAAAAATTGTTCCTCTTTAATTTGAGTGTCTTCTGCAAAATTAGAAACGTTTACGAGAGCATCTTTCAATTGTTTTAACACCACATTCCGTAATGTTAGAGCGGGTGTATTACTATTATAAGCCTCACCCACTTTTTTTATAAAGAATTGACTATTAATTTTATCAAACAATGCGTTATAATCTTCAAACGTTCTTTCTTTAACCAAATCGACAAAAGCGGCATCCGTCTGTTCGTCACCAGTACCAATTTGTTCTAAAAGAGAATTTCTGTGCAGATACAAAAATGAAGGGTAATCTTTGTCTTCAGAGCTAATGTAATTAACGTATTCAAGTATTTGTTGCTTATGATGATTGATCCATTCTTCCGTGGCATTTTCAGGAAGAATTGAAAATATAAGTTGTAATTTGAAATTGTTTGTTGCCTTATAATAATCCTTTAACAGATTTATTAGGCCTGGTTGAGTTTGTCTGCTGAAACCGAAGAAACCTACGACATAAGAAGACAGATGGAGGGCTGCAGTACCAAAAATATCGTTAAAGCCTGTGCGTGAGTCAATTAATATCATGTCAGGGTGAATAGTGTCGTTTATTTTATCAAAAAGAAGATTGAAGTATTTGATCACGGTTGGAACGCTAGACAAATTAATCTTTGCAAGGCCTTCCAAATAATCATTCCTATCAGAACCACTTTCAATATCAGCATACCCTTCATTTAGATTTCCCGCAGGCACCAACCAAATGTTGTCCAAGTTATTGTACGCAAAGTTGTTTTTATTGTCAAGCCCAACATTAATTATATAGTCATTTAAATCAAGATCAGATGGGTTCAATGTAAGTTGCGCATCACAAATAAACTCAACAAACCCATTCTTCTTTCCGCTTTTTAAGCCATTATGCTCTGACAAATCAAAGAAATTAAGGTAGCCTGGAGCCTCTAAATCGCAATCAATAATTACTACTTGCCTGCGCTTGGAAACATCTTTGTTTGCCGCCAAACTCATAGCATATGCTACCATAGTCGTTGTTCGTCCCATGCCACCTTTATAACTATAAAATGTAACAATAGGTGCTTTTTTATTGGAGGATTTATGGGTTTTCTCTGTTATATCATTTCGAAGAAGGGAATCAAATCTGTAACGTGGTCCCCAATCAATGACTCCATTTTGCCCACTAAGCATATTTGTATAAAAGGGATCTTCTTCGGCATCCTCAAGATTAACAATATTAAAATTAATCCTTAAAGACTGGTTGTGATTTCTGTAATAATCGTCAATTATTGCATCTTCAGATAAAGAACACAACGAATCAACAAACTCTTTCTGATAATCTTTGGCTATGACAACATTAGGAGTAAACACGTAAACGTCTATATTGAAGTTAATTCGCACAAAGATCTTAAAACGTTCCTCTCCTTTCTTTTCAAGAAAGGCTTTAATTTTACTTGCTATGTCTGAAACGTGTATCATAATCAAATATGTTTAGCGTAAATAATATGACATGTTTTTATGAGACGGTTGACAACATCTTGGTTTAAGATGGGAAAAGGATTGAATCTCCCAATATACTTGTATCGAATTTCTGGTTTCCAATTATCAATTAAAAATTCTATATCAGGATCCACTTCACCCATACCAATATAAGGTACTTCATTAAATGAGGGATTTATCTTAAGTAGATTTTTCGCAATATCTTGAAATCGATGACCTTGCACGCTTAAAGAACGTACAGTCCTTCCCTGGAAAATGTTACGATTTCCGTCTGTTCGATTATAGTAGAAGTCTAAACCTGTAATATTGGTAAACGATTCGTGACAACAATTTCTTATATCGTCATCTTTTGGCCAACCATTTAGTTTATAAGCCGAATAAACTGTAATTCCTTCAACAATATATCCTGATAAATAGTACAATTCCAACCAAACATGCAAGTCGTGGATGGAATCAGGCTTGTATGAATATAACAAAGAAGAACACCCTTTCAAATGCTTCTCTGCACATGACAAGTAGTCATAATATCTCATATGCCTATTTTGATTATCGACTATTTGTCTATTTCTTCCTCCAATATACTGAGCGAACGCTCTAGGTCACTTTGGAAAAAGGATGGCCTATATAATCCACTAGCACTTCCTTGATTCAGCCGTACATACAAATCCCCTGGAAGTGTTTCTGCATACATTCTAACACTTTCTTCAATCCTTGATTGGGCTCTACCACTAGCCCCATAATACTCGCTTCTATATCGAGACAAGGTGTTATAAACTGATTGCAATTTGTCTTTATCCATATTATCTGACATATCCTTATGATTTTGTCGCAAATTTAGTCTAAATATTCGACAAAACCAAATAAATTAAGGAAAAAGTGACAATTATCGTGCATAATCGCCCTCAAAAAGGCAACCTTTCCCTCGCTCCACCCATACTGATTGCCATACTTTAGCCTGCTTCTAGGCTCCTTCTAGCCTTACTCATGAGTATGCCTAGAGTATGCCTGGAAGCAGCCTGAAAGGAGTCTGAAAGCAGGCTAAAGACCGGAAAGGCATTTTTGTCACTCTATGTTCTGCACTTGTGTCTCAAATGCGGTGCAAAGGTACAACCGATTTCTGATTGCTCCAAGCATTTCTGCCTCCCGAACGGTTCCGTTCTGCGTGGAACCGTTTTTATTTCTTACCACTCTCATTCAGGAACTTGCAAAACTCCACCAAGCTGCGCTGGATGACACTGCCCACCTGCAACTGTTCTTTATATAGAGCAACCATTGTAGGTGACATACTGCGATTCAAGGCATAGCGAACGACTTCCATATCTGCATCTTTGCAGAGAATGATGCCAATACTGGGATTTTCATTCGAGCGACGTTCTTCCTGGTCAAGGGCCTCCAGATAGAACTCCAATTGCCCCAGGTCTTTGGGCTGGAATTCAGAAGTCTTTAATTCTATGGCCACCATACATTGCAGCAATCTGTGGTAGAACAGTAAATCCACCTTGAACGTCTTGCCGCCAACAGCTATGCGATGCTCATCGTCTATAAACAAGAAGTCTTTGCCTAATTCCAGAATAAAATCTTTCATGTGGGCGATAATCTCTTTTCGAAGTTTCGATTCCTTGTATTGTAAGGGAAGTCCAAGCATTTCAAGATAGATCTTATCCTTAAATAGCAGTGGTGAGTCTGGGTAGGTACTAGTCATTACCTCTGATTGCACATCTTTGCTTCCAAGAAGTGACGACATCGTGTCTGTTTTCAACGCACGCTGTAATTTCTTAAATTCCAATTTCTCACGGCCTGCATACAGCATATAGAACAGTCGCTGTTCGTTTTTTTTTACAGCGGCTCATAATCAGTTGGTGATTGCTCCAGCCAGTGGCAAATAGTACTTTCGGTATTTGTGCCAATTCGATTGGCACAATTACATCATCATCCATTTGTGCCGTTTCAAATGGCACAATATCACCATAGTCAGACATGCCTGTATGCGCTACCAATTCAGAGAAAGATGTCGAAGAGTATGCCTCATACAGCTGCACCATTTTGTACAGTGTACGATAGCTCCAACCTCTTGCCGTCGGATTTTTGGTACGAAGATAGTCAGACAGTTGCCTAACCACTCCGTCGCCCCAAGCAGAGGTGTTGAGCCTGTTTGAGACATATCCACCTACTTCCCAAACCATAGCCATCGACTCATTATTAACGGTACTCAACACCCGTTTGCGATGAGCTGATATTATTCCACATACCGTCTCAAACTCATCACGATGCTTCTGGAGATGGTCATCAGTATCGCATCCTTTCATCTTGTCATTCTTCATATCATTATAACGTTTTTATTAGTGCATAGCGTGACCTAATAATTGACGAAACCCATGCCGGCATCAGATTGTAGTCTTGCTCTATAATACTCTTATCGTCTTTTGCCAGTAGTTCCTTGGTATGGGCGAGTATCTCCTGCGTTATATTCTCTTTGCCTATTGTCTTAAACGCGAAGGTAAGCAGCATGGCAAGTTGGGACTTGAAGGCAAGGTTCTTTGGGGCAGTGTACTTGAACTGGATGGATGTGCCATTGCTGAGATTGAGTTTACGTTCCGACCCGTCCGTCAAGTAAACGATGTTCATGGGTATTTGGGTGGAGAAGCCAAGTCTGTTGAGTGCATAAATTCCAGTAGGAACAATCCGGGCCTTATCGCGCTTGGCTATTCCTTCTGCAATATCTTCTAACGTGGGATACAAAACACCCAAGCCCAAAACCTTATCTATCTTGGGGTAGTAATAAACTCCACGGCTAATTCGGATAATGACATCTTCCTTTTCCAGACGTTCTAAGGCCTTGTTGATAGTCTTTTGTTCTCCAAGGCTCGTAAAGTCACTGGCAAAAAGGAAATTACCTCTTCCTTTCTTCTTGATGAGGCCAAGTATCTGTTTCTCTAATGACTGTTCTGCCATACGCATGCTAATTTTGTCGCAAATTTAGGGGATTTTTGCGACAAAACCAAATAAATTAAGGAAAAAGTGACAATTATCGTACATAATAGCCCTCAAAAAGGCAGCCTTTCCCTCGCTCCACCCATACTGATGCCATACTACAGGCTGCTTCTAGGCTCCTTCTAGCCTTACTCATGAGTATGCCTAGAGTATGCCTGGAAGCAGCCTGAAAGGAGACAGAAAGCAGGCTGAACACAATCTTTACATATATCGTACTGCGATGCCAGTCACATGTCCCCTGGCATCAAGCGTGTGACAGGTACCCGTCCATAGTCACTGAAAGGCAAGTTTTCTCAGAAATCCTTGGATATATCAGAAAAATAGTTTATCTTTGCACCAAGATTGCAAAAAGGACAAAGAATATGGATAGCAGATTCATACCACGCAGCCAAGAGGAGATGCAGAAAGCCGTACGCGACTTTCAGAAACGCCAGCAGGTGATGTACAGCCGTCTTAGCGCAAAACTGGAGAAAGAAGTTTTTCAGGAAGAATTGGCATGATAGAACTGGACATCGCACGCCTTAATCTCAAGTCTCCCTATTACGTCACTCAGGACGAAGATGGGGATTTGTTGTTTGTTACTGATTATGGCGTGAAATATGCTATCTCCTTCGAACTCAACGAAGGAATGATAAACTACCCCGCTTACGAGTTTGGAATTCTCAACAAAGAAAACAAACCCTCACCCAGCGACCGCAAACTCCGCGACACCGTGCTGGCCATCATCGAGGAGTTCTTCTATTCCAATGGAAGGGTACTGCTTTATATCTGTGCCACAGGCGACGGTATGCAGAAATACCGCTTCCGTCTGTTCTTGCGTTGGTTCAACACCTACGAGCATCGCGACCTCTACGAAATCCGCACCATTGAAGACGTGATGGATGACGAGACTCCGAACTATGGAGCCATTATTGTAGAAAAAACGCATCCGGAACTCGACCTAATCCTGGCACGTTTTGAAGAGTTGGCAACATTCCTGAAGAAGCCTTCCGCCTAACATATTCCTGCTTATTGCCTTACTTACGAGTATGCCTGGACTGATCCTGAAAGGAGTCTGAAAGCAGGCTAAAGACCGGAAAGGCATTTTGTCAAGTGCACTATGCAACAAACCTGTATATCCTTACTACCCTCTTGCTTACCCTTGCTATACCTATTGGCGTTCATCTTCGAAATATTGTTCCGTTTGTAACCGAATGATGTTTTTTATCTGCTCTCGCAACGTCTGCGGCTGCATCACTTCAAGATACTGTCCGTATGCAAGGATCTTGCCTCGCAGTTCACGGTTGGGTTCTATCGTTAGTGTCACCTCGCCGTATGTGCCATCAGAGTGTGCGCCAAAGGGAAGGGTCTCTTTCTGTGAATGGTGCAGAGGCTTCGTCAGCATGAGTCCGTGCTGGTATTCAGTCTTGGTGCGAATCACCACCGTTTCTACCTTGGCATCCTTCTCATGGGTGACACCTATTATATCCTTGAAGAAATGCTGGTAGAATCCTTGGGGAGCAGGAATGTACTCGACACCCTCGACAATCGTAACTTCACCCACAATTCTGTCAAGCGGAACGTTGTATGCCTTGAACGACTCTCTCGTTTCAGAGCCATGTTCGCCAACTCGCAGCCTTTCTGCCTCGCCAAACACGAACCAGCGGCCATTGTACTCTTTTAGGAACTGGGGATGAAAGGTCAGTGTGAATGGCTTCATTCCAAATCGCTGGTAAGAGAATTGCAATACCTGCTTATCTGTTATGGCTTTATGGAATATGGGCAGCATGTCGATGTTCGTCAGGTTCTGTTCAAAGCCGGAGCGGATATGTCCGTTTCCGCTCTCCGTTTCCCTGTTGACATCGAGCAACAACTGCGTATTCTCGAAGAACGACGAGAACCAACTTGTCGGCAATATCCCCGCAGAGGCTTTACAGAACTCCACATAGTCCTCCAGCGACTTCTGTGCCACGGCCTTGCGCTCCGCTGCCAACGGATCATCGTCACTGCCCACATACTTGAGAGCCTTTCCCTTTCCCGTTTTCCCATTGTCAATTACACAGCCGGGTTCTACCTGTTCCAACGTTCTGACAACCTCAGAGGATGCCTTTTTTAAGTCACCATAGAACGTCTCTCTCGAAAGGGTCGCTTTAGGATTATTGTCATAGAACCCCTTTGGCTTCCTGCGTTTGATGCACATCACATCTGCAAGAGTTACATACTCCCGCTTCATCAGTTCTTCGTAAAGGATATTCGCGAATATTGTCTTAACACCAGAGCCTGCAAAGATATTCTTAGTAGCCATATTCACACTTTTTAGACGCTGCAAAGTTACACATTTTTCCTGAAACAGGACCTCCCATCCCAAGAAAAACTGACTTTCACAAGCCTTCTTTCCTGAAGAAAGCGTCCCAAGGGCCGAGCGGTTATTGCATTTTGCTTGGCTCGACAGGAAATAATGTCTACTTTTGCAACATCAAAAACGACCAGTACGGCAACAGCCTCGGTACAAGTTACGGCAGGTGATATTCGCTCTTCCCACTCTTCTGCCTTTCGGTCTCTCAATGAAAGTTCCTTCAAAGCCGTCCGTTATTTCCACAAGTACAGAACACGCGGTAGTAGGGTTAAGGCAAAAAGAACCCGCCTATCCCGCCTATCCCACACTGGAAGTAAAAAATCTTACGTGTGGGATAGGCGGGATAGGCGGGATAAAAAGTGGATAAAACAACTATAAGCGCACGTGCGGGGACAGGATACGGTATTCACCCATGGCATCACACGATACTCGGCACCGCTTGGAAAATACTCGGCGCCGCTTGGAAAATACTCGGTGCCGCTTGGAAATTTCGCGGCGAGTATTGCGCAATACTCGCCACGAATTTCGCAATACTCGCCACGAATTTCGCAATATTCTTCTTTCGTTACGAAAGTTTAGTGTATTTTTGTACCCCAAATGCGCAAGGTGTCATTGATGAACAGACGGTTGTTCCTGTTGTTGACAGTCACAGTATTGGCCATGAGAGGTCAGTGCCAGTTGGTGATGCCGCCAGCCCTGAAGGCGGGAGATACGATCGCCGTCATCTCCCCTTCGAGTGCTCCCGACAGCATGACGGTGGCGAAAGGTTGTGCGGCTCTCCGTGAGTGGGGCTATGTGCCTGTCGTGAGCCCCAACGCACTCAACGACTGGCACGGTTTCGCCGGGACGGCCGATGAGCGGGCTGCCGACTTGCTCTGGGCCCTGCGCGACCCAACGGTGAAGGCCATCATGTGTTCCCGTGGCGGTGACGGGGCCGTACAGGTGTTGCAGCGCATCCCGTTAGGGGAGTTCGCCAGTCATCCGAAGTGGATCATTGGTTTCAGCGATGTGACGGCCTTGCACAGTGCGGAGGTTTCCGCAGGCGTGATGAGCATCCACGGTTCGATGTGCGACGGTATAGCCGCCAAGGGCGAGCGCGACTCGGTGAACGCCATCATGCAACGGTTGCTTCAAGGCCAGATGCCCACCTACCAGGTGGCAAGGCACCCGTTCAATCAGATGGGTGAGGCCACGGGTATCCTGGTGGGCGGCAACCTCTCCGTCTTTTGTGGTCTGGCAGGTTCTGAATATGATTTCCTGAATCGCGTGGATGAAGGCTTGATTCTTTTTATAGAAGATACCCATGAGTCGATGTCGAAGGTGGATCGGATGCTCCATTTGCTGGAGATCCGAGGCATCCTTCCACACTTGAAGGGCATCATCGTGGGCCATTTCTCCAAATATAAAAGTCCTGAAAACGGCTTTGCCGACATGTATGAGATGCTTCATGAATACCTGCAACACTATGACATCCCCGTATGCTACGACTTCCCCGCAGGGCATCACAGCCGCTATAACTTCCCCATGATAGAGGGGGGCCGTGTGCATCTTCAGGTAGGACAGGATCATACCCGGATAGAATTTACAGAATAAGAGCATGAACGAGGCAACGCGAGAGTTTATCCGTCGGCATCGTGAGGCCGATGTCCGTCAGTTGGCCCTTCAGGGTGGGAGAGACCCTGAGGTTGATCTCCCCTTTGCCCTGGAGCAGATAGCGGGCTGGCAGAAGGCGCGCACCAAGATTCCCTCGTGGGCCGCCCTCGACGGCATCCTCTATCCTCCTCACCTCTCCATGGAGCAGTGTTCGAGCGAAAGGACGGCCCAATATAAGGCCGAAGTTGCTGGCGAGGGAAACCTGTTCGTGGATCTGACGGCGGGCTTTGGCGTCGATGCAGCATTGATCTCCCAGGGCTTCGCCAAGGCCGTATGTGTGGAACAGCAGGAAAGGCTTTCCGCCCTCTCGGCGGAGAACTTCCAGCGGCTTGGCCTGACGCATGTCCAGACGGTCTGTGGCGACGGCACAGCATATCTGCATACAATGCCCCACGCCGACCTGATCTTTATCGACCCTGCCCGTAGGGATGCTCACGGCGGACGGGCATACGGCATCGCCGACTGTACGCCTAATATCCTGGAGATGATGGACGAGATGAAGGCGAAGGCTGACAGGGTCCTCATCAAACTATCACCTATGCTCGACTGGCGCAAGGCTGTCGATGATATTGGTGCCGATGTCAGTAGTGTGCATATCGTATCCGTAGATAACGAGTGCAGGGAACTGATGGTAGAAGTGAAAAGGTCAAAAAGTGAAAAGGTGAGAGTCGTCTGCGTCAATCTGCACGACGATACCCGTGAGGTGTTTGAGTTCTTCACCCCTTCACCTCTTCACCCCTTCACCCTCTCTCCTTCTCACCTTCTCACCTTCCTCTACGAGCCCAATGCCTCCATCATGAAGGCGGGTTGCTTTGACCTGGTCTCTGAGCGCTTTGGTCTTTGCCAATTGGACAAGAACAGCCATCTGTTTGTGTCTGAATCGGAGGTTACCGATTTCCCAGGTCGCCGTTTTGTCATTGACAAGATCACCTCGATGAACAAGCGCGACCTGAAGGAAGCACTGGCCGGCATCACCCGTGCGAACATCGCCGTGCGCAACTTCCCCTTGTCTGTGGCAGAACTCCGTAAGCGGCTCAGACTTCAGGAAGGCGGCGACGTGTATATTTTTGCATCGACAGTGGCAAATCAGGGCCATCACCTGTTTGTTTGCCGAAAAAAATCTTAATAATTTTGTGGTTTGCCTCTTTTTCTGTAACTTTGCAACAAATTTAAAACTTTATCACACCCTATGGCAGTAGAAATCAGAAAAGTCACTGACAAGAAGGACCTGAAGACTTTTGTTGACTTTCATTACGACTTGTATGAGGGCAGTCCTTACGACGCCCCCAATCTGTTCAGCGATGAGATGAACACGTTGAGCAAGGACAAGAACGCTGCGTTCGAGTTCTGCGAGGCAGAGTATTTCCTGGCCTATAAGGACGGGAAGTTGGCAGGGCGCGTGGCAGCCATCATCAACCATCGTTATAACGGCCAGTGGAAGCGTCCTGCCGTGCGCTTTGGATGGCTCGACCTCATCGATGATATTGAAGTGATGAAGGCTCTCCTAGGTGCCGTAGAGGACTATGGCCGTAAGAAGGGAATGAAGGAGATTCTCGGTCCTCTTGGCTTTACCGACATGGATCCCGAGGGCATGCTCATCCGAGGTTTCGAGGAACTGGGCACGATGGCTACCATCTATAACTACGCCTACTATCCCCAGTTGATGAAGCAGATGGAAGGCTATGAGAAGGATAACGACTATGTGGAGTATAAGGTCTTTGTGCCTAAGGAGGGAATGCCCGAGAAACTGTTGAAACTGTCACAGATGATCGAGAAGCGCTACAACCTGCATTGTCCCCGGATCAGGCGCAGCGAGGTGTTCGGCCCCAACGGCTATGGCCAGAAGGTGCTCGAAGTCGTGAATAAGACGTTTGCCAACCTCTATGGCTATTCACAGATGACGCAGCGACAGATCGACGCCTATGTGCATGAGTATTTCAAGTTCTTCTCGATGGATATGCTCTGTGTCATCGAAGACTGGAACACGCCCGATCATGATGTGGTGGGGGTGGGCATCACCATTCCCTCGCTGACGAAGGCCCTGCAGAAATGTCGCAAGGGGCGTCTCCTGCCCTTCGGCTGGTGGCACGTCATTCGTGCCCTGAAGTTCCATAAGACGGACATCGTCGATCTGCTTCTCATCGGCGTGCTGCCGGAGTATCGTACCAAGGGTGCCAATGCCCTGCTCTTCTACCATCTGATACCCATCTATCAGAAATACGGCTTCAAGTGGGGCGAGAGTCATGTGCACATGGAGACCAACACCGCTGTTCAGGCGCAGTGGCAGATGTTTGACAACGAACAGCATAAGCGCAGAAGATGCTATAAAAAGGATTTATGATGGAAGACAATAACATAATCGGACAACCGAACGAACAAGTGCAGTATGACGATGAGAACATCCGTCATCTGTCTGACATGGAACATGTGCGCACCCGTCCTGGTATGTATATCGGGCGCCTGGGCGACGGTTCCCTGCCAGAAGACGGTATCTACGTACTGCTGAAAGAAGTGATCGATAACTCCATCGATGAGTTCAAGATGAACGCGGGCGACCGTCTGGAGGTGACCATCGAGGACAACCTGCGCGTCTCCGTGCGCGACTATGGCCGTGGCATCCCGCAGGGAAAGATGATTGAGGCCGTCAGTGTGCTGAACACGGGTGGTAAGTACGACTCGAAGGCTTTTAAGAAGTCCGTCGGACTGAACGGTGTCGGTGTGAAGGCCGTCAATGCGCTGAGTGCCCGTTTCGAGGTGCGCAGTTATCGCGACGGCAAGGTGCGCAAGGCCACGTTCGAGCGCGGTGTGATGACCAGTGATGTGACGGAGGATACGCAGGACGAGAACGGCACCTATATCTTCTTCGAGCCCGACAACGACGAGAAACTTTTTAAGGACTACCTGTTCCATGACGAGATCGTGGAGAACATGCTCCGCAACTATACCTATCTGAACACGGGACTCGCCATCATGTACAACGACCGTCGCATCCTCTCCCGTCACGGACTGGAGGATTTGCTGAAGGACCGCATGACCAACGAGGCGCTCTATCCCATCATTCACCTCAAGGGCGAGGATATTGAGATCGCCTTCACCCACGCCAACCAGTACGGTGAGGAATACTACTCTTTTGTCAACGGCCAGCACACCACGCAGGGCGGAACCCACCAGAGTGCCTTCAAGGAACATATCGCCCGTACGATCCGCGACTTCTTTGGCAAGTATGAGTATGGCGATATCCGTACCGGTATTGTGGCTGCTATCGCTATCAACGTGGAGGAACCGGTCTTTGAGAGTCAGACCAAGATCAAGTTGGGCTCTACACTGATGGCTCCCGGTGGCGACACGATCAACAAATATGTGGGCGACTTTATCAAGCAGCAGGTCGATAACTACCTGCATATCCATGCCGACGTGGCTGAGGCCATTGAGGGCAAGGTGAAGGAGTCGGAGCGTGAACGCAAGGCGATGGCTGGCGTGGCGAAGTTGGCCCGTGAGCGTTCCAAGAAGGCAAACCTCCACAACCGAAAACTGCGCGACTGCCGTATCCATTTCAGTGACGTGAAGAACGATCGCAAGGAGGAATCGTGCATCTTCATCACCGAGGGTGACTCTGCTAGCGGAAGCATCACGAAGAGCCGCGACGTGAATACCCAGGCCGTGTTCTCCCTGCGCGGAAAGCCCCTCAACTGCTTTGGCCTCACCAAGAAGGTGGTCTATGAGAACGAGGAGTTCAACCTGTTGCAGGCCGCCCTCGACATCGAGGAAGGTCTCGACACCCTGCGCTATAACAAGGTGATCGTGGCCACCGATGCCGATGTCGATGGCATGCATATCCGACTGCTGATCATCACCTTCTTCCTGCAGTTCTTCCCTGAACTTATCAAGAAAGGCCATGTCTATGTGCTGCAGACTCCCCTCTTCCGCGTGCGCAACCGTCGTACGAAGATCCGCAACAAGAAGGTGATTGCCGATGCCGATGCCAAGAGCGACAAGAAGGGCGACTTCATCACCCGCTATTGCTACAGCGAGGAGGAGCGCCTGGCGGCCATCAGCGAACTGGGTCCCGATCCTGAGATCACCCGTTTCAAGGGTCTTGGTGAGATCTCGCCCGATGAGTTTGCTGGCTTCATCGGTCCCGATATCCGTCTGGAGCAGGTGACGCTCCATAAGAACGACCAGGTACAGAAACTCCTGGAGTACTATATGGGCAAGAACACCATGGAGCGCCAGAACTTCATCATCGACAACCTTGTCATCGAGGAGGATAAGCCAGAAGAAGACGTTTATGATTAATATGAAGAAGGCCGTTTTGATGGCGGTGCTAATAGGAGGGAGCCTGGCCGGCTCGGCGCAGTTTAGGATCAACGGCGGCGATGAGTCGCCGTTGCGCAAGTTGCAGTTTGCCGAGATGGCCATCACCAACCTCTATGTAGATAGTGTCGATGAGAAGAAACTCGCAGAGGATGCTATCCGTGGGATGCTCGACAAACTCGATCCCCACTCCAGTTACATGACCCCTAAGGAGGTGAAGGATGCCAACGAGCCCCTCAGTGGCAATTTCGAGGGCATCGGCGTGCAGTTCAATATGATTGAGGACACGCTGCTCGTCATCCAGCCCGTCACCAACGGTCCTTCCGAGAAGGTGGGTATCATCGCCGGCGACCGTATCGTCTCCGTGAACGACACCGCCATCGCCGGCGTGAAGATGTCGAAGGAGGAGATCATGAAGCGTCTGCGCGGTCCCAAGGGTACGAAGGTGCATCTGGGTATCGTGCGCCAGGGCATCAAGGATCTGCTGAAGTTCACCGTGGTCCGTGCGAAGATCCCCGTAAAGTCCGTCGATGCCAATTACATGATCCGGCCAGGCATCGGCTATATCCGTGTCGGCAGTTTTGGGGCCACCACCCACGAGGAGTTTCTGGAAAGTCTCGACAAACTGCTCGACCAGGGCATGGAGCACCTGATCCTCGACTTGCAGGAGAACGGTGGCGGCTACCTGAAGGCGGCCGTAGATATTGCCGAGGAGTTCCTGGAGAAAAACGAACTGATCGTTTATACTGAGGGCAGGAAAGTGCCCCGTACGGATTATACGGCTGATGGCTACGGTGCCTTCAGGAAAGGTAAGGTGGTCGTCCTCGTGGATGGCTATACCGCCTCTGCCGCAGAGATTGTCACTGGTGCCATTCAGGATCAGGACCGTGGTATTGTCGTGGGCCGTCGCACCTTTGGCAAGGGTCTGGTGCAGCGCCCCATCGAATTGCCCGACGGCTCGATGATCCGCCTCACCATCGCCCATTACTACACCCCTTCTGGCCGTTGCATCCAGAAACCTTATACCAAGGGTGGCAATAAGGATTATGCGATGGATATGGTGAATCGCCTGAAGAGTGGCGAACTCACCAATGCCGACAGCATCCATTTCGTTGACTCCCTGAAATACGAGACGCTCCGTGAGCACCGTACCGTCTATGGCGGCGGTGGCATCATGCCCGACTACTATGTGCCCCTTGACACCACGCTCTATACGAAGTTCCATCGTGAGTTGGCAGCCAAGAGCATCGTCATCCAGCAGAACCTGCGCTATGTGGACAACCACCGTAAGGAACTACAGGATCGCTGGACGGACTTCGCCGACTTCAAGCAGAACTACGAGGTGCCCCAGAGTCTGATAGACTTGATCGTCGCCGAAGGTGAGAAACAGGGTGTCAAGCCCCGCGATGAGGCCGAACTGGAGAAGACCCTTCCCTATCTCTGCCTTCAATTGAAGGCCCTCATCGCCCGCGACCTCTGGGACATGAGCGAGTACTTCTCCGTCTTCAACGAGCAGAACGCGATGGTGAAGAAAGCCCTCGAAGTGCTGGGAGAGGCCCTCTGATTAAGCATCTTTTTGTAATATACCAAACGTTGGGTATGTGAAATGCCCAACAATCGGGATTGTGGGTATTGGAAAATCGCCGTACCTTTGCACCCAGAAACATTAAACAACAAAAATTAAACATTAAAGGTCAAAATTATGAAGCGAATGTATAGACAAATGTCGGATTGTTGTTGCTGTTGCATGTCGATGGCAAAGATGATGAAAGGAAGAGGAAGTATATATATAATAGGTGTAGAACAAAAAGAGAAAAAAGGATATGAAAAAGTTAGTTTTATCGATAGTAGCATTATTGAGTATCAGCACCAGCAACGCTTGGGCTGAGGGTAGTAGCGTCAACGCCAGTAGCGTGCGCTATGTAAAAGCACCTCGTTTTGTCCGCCCGTTGGTGGAGAAATGGATCTCAGAATATGAAAAGACACAGCCAGGCGTGGAGTTTCAGATCGCCAAAGGCAATCAGGGTGACATCGATCTGAATGTCGTGTTCGACAATCAGCAACCCAAAGAGACTGATACAAAAAACTTTAGCCATAACATTGTTTATTTCGGAGAGTTCGCCGTGCTGCCCATCACAGCCAGCGGTAGTGAGGCTGCGAAAGTGCTGGAGGGCAAGCACCTGAACTCGAAGAAACTGAAGCAACTCTACTTCTTGAACGACGATTTCGATGAGGACGAGAAAAAGATCAAGCAGTTTGAGAAACTGGTGGTCTATAGTGGCAGCAACGCCACCTCGGTGGCTTCCTCATTCGCCCATAACTTCGGTGAAGAAAGTAGTAGTTTCAGAGGCAAGCGCATATCGGGCGACGACCTGTTCTTGAACACGGCTCTGGAGAAGGATCCGCTGGGCGTATCGTTCAACGCACTGCCTAACATCTTCGACCTGAAGAGCCGCCACATTAAGGACGAACTGTCGCTGGTGAGTCTCGACCTGAAGAAAAACCTTGAGGGCAATTTCACCAATGGTGCCACCATCGACGATGTGATCACCATTCTGGAGAGCGGCCATATCTCGGAGATTGCCGTAGAGAAGGTGGGTGTCAGTTATAATGGTGGCGACGATGCCGTGGGTCTGTTCCTGGAGTGGATACTCACCAATGGCACAAAGTATAACCACGAGTATGGTCTGCTGAACCTGGACAATAAGTTGACACAGGTACAGATAGAAAAGGTAAAGACCATTTTTACCGCACAGAAATAAAAACACAGGTTCATAAGTTAGGAGTTTAATGCAAGTATGGTTTGGGCGGTCTGTGAAGGCCGTCCCAGCCCAAACCATGCCTCAAAAAGAGAGAGAATTATGGAGAAAAAACTATTATTTGCAATACTCATTGCATTCGCCCCGCTGTGGGCATGGGCTCAGCGCTCGGCTTTGCCGCTTGACTCTGTCAAGAGCGTGGTGACGGGACATATCACCGACGCCCGTAATGGAGAGCCGCTGATTGGTGCATCAGTCATCGTGAAGAGTGAAAAGGGTCAGGGCGTGGTGACCGACTACGACGGTAATTTCAGCCTTCAGACGAAAGTAGAGGCCCCGCTGACCCTGCGCGTGGAATATGTAGGCTATCGGGCCCTCGACGTGGATGTGTATGACTTTGAGGAGCCTGTGGAGATTAGCCTGATCGATAATGCCAGTCGTCTGAACGAGGTGGTGGTCGTAGGTTATGGCGTGCAGAAACGCTTGGAGTTGACTAGTAGCATCTCATCGGTAGGCAGTGAGTTGCTCCGTCAGCCAAATACCTCTGTAGAAGGCGCTCTCCAGGGAGCCGTAGCCGGATTGAATGTGACCCAGACCTCAGGCCAGCCGGGTGCAGCGAGCATCATCCGCATCCGTGGTGGTAATTCCATCACGGGTGGCAATGAGCCGTTGTACGTGATTGATGGTTTCATTGTCTATAACGATCCCGCATCGACACGTACGGGAGCCTCAGGCAGTGATGCGACGCTCGACCCGCTGGCCTTTCTGAATCCTGCCGACATCGAGAGCATCGAGGTACTGAAAGACGTATCGGCAACGGCGATCTATGGTACGCGTGGTGCCAACGGTGTGATTATCATCACCACCAAGAAAGGCTCGCATGGCAAGAATAACATCAACTATAACGCCTCATTTGGTTGGAGCACGATCGCCAAGAAACTGAACTTCCTCGATGCCTGGCAGTGGGCCGACGTATGGAACGAACTCTATGAGAAAGGCGAACTGGGCTACGGCGTGGATACACCGACGGCCACCTACGACTGGCAGGATGCCGCCCTGCAGACAGGTTTCCAGCAGGAGCACCAACTCTCGGCCGTGGGCGGTGACGAGGTGTCGCGCTACAGCATCAGCGGCAGTTACAAGAGTCAGGACGGTATCATCCTGAACACAGGACTGAAGCGCTATGCAGGTCGCATCAACTATGAGCGTAACGTGTTCAAGACCCTGCTCGTGGGCGTGAATGCCAATGCAGCCTATAACAAAGTGACGGGACAGGAGAACGTGAACAGCATGTTCGCCCCCAACAACTGGTTTGCTGCCATCTCCCATACCCCATACGTGCCGATCTATAATGCCGACGGTTCCTACAACTACGAACCCAACCCCACCAGTGTGGATATCTATAACGGAAAGGTTGGTAACCCCATCAGCGATCTGGAGAACACGCAGAACGAGACGGAGAATACCCGCATTATCGGTACGGGCTTCGCTGAGTGGACGGTCATCCCACAGTTGAAACTGAAGGCCAGTCTGGGTACCGACCTCTCGAACACGCGCCAGAGTTTCTATGCGCCCTCTTACACGACGGGCGGTATTGCCAACAACGGCTACGCCTCGGTGGGACAGACGAAGACCAACACCTGGCAGACGGAATACACGGCTACATACAGCAACGTGTTGAAGAATGTGCACTCCGTGACGGCCCTCCTGGGTTATACGGCCCAGCATACGGATCGCAGCAGTTTTGCTACCACCGCCCACAGTTTCAGCAACGATGCCACGGGTTACGACAACCTGGGTGCTGCTGGTACGACGCTCCCCTCAACGAGCAGCCACTACGTATCGACGCTTCAGTCGTGGATCGGGCGTGTGAACTACAGTTATGACTCCCGTTATAACCTCTCTGCCACACTGCGTGCCGACGGTTCGAGCCGCTTTGCCAAGGATCATCGCTGGGGTTACTTCCCCTCGCTGGGTGCTTCGTGGAACATCGACCGCGAAAAATGGATACACCTGGGAAAGAAAGTCGATTTCATCCAGTTGCGTGCCTCTATCGGTACGGTGGGTAACCAGGAGATTGGCGACTACCAGTTTGCAGCCAACGTCGTACCCCGTACGGTCATCATCAATAACCAACTGGCCACTAGTTATATCATTGAGAACAAGTCTAACCCCGACCTGAAGTGGGAGACAACGACCTCATACAATATCGGTCTGAGCACAGGCTTCTTCAACAACCGTCTGACGGTGACCCTCGATGGCTATTACAAGAAGACGAGCGACCTGTTGCTCGACGTGCCTGTGGAGCAGGTGACGGGTTTCTCTACCGTGCTGAAGAATATTGGTTCTGTCACCAACCGGGGTGTGGAACTGGAGATTGGCGGCGTGCTTGTGGATAACAAGAACTGGAAGTGGAACGTGAATGGTAATATCGCCCACAACAAGAACGAGGTAACCAGTCTTGGCGACTCAGAGTCGTTCATCCCCAATTTCAACAGTGCAACGCTGTCGTATCTGAATCCGCTGATTGTGAAGGTGGGTGAACCCCTCGGAACCTTCTTTGGCTATAAGTTCAAGGGCATCATTCAGGCCAACGAGAATATCGCCAGTCTGCCTGCACAGACACACTCTACCGTAGAACCTGGTAACCCGAAGTTTGAGGATGTGAATGGCGATGGTGTGGTGAACGAGCAAGACCGTGTGGTGCTGGGCAATATCCAGCCGAAGTTCACTTATGGCTTCAATACCAAGGTGGCCTATAAGAACCTGGACCTCTTCGTCAGCCTGAGCGGCAGTTACGGCAACAAACTCTTCAATGCGCTGGCCTGCCGACTGGATCGTGGTAATGGCTACTACTACAACCCGCTGGCAGAGGTGGCCGACCGCTGGACACCCTCTAATCCCAGCAACACCATCCAGAAGGCCAGCAGTGCCACCTCGATCTATACCGACTCACGCTTCGTGGAGGATGCCAGTTATCTGAAAGTACGCAACATTCAGTTGGGCTATACGCTGAAGGTGCCCCAACTCACCAGGGATGCACAACTCCGTCTGTATGTGTCGTTGCAGAACTTCTTCACGATCACGGGCTACAGCGGCTACGATCCCGAGTCGAACCGCAATGGTATCGACGAGACCAGCGCCCTCTATCAGGGTGTCGATTACGGAGCCTATCCGACAGCCAAGACCGTATTAGTAGGATTTAATATTACGTTGTAGAGAATTATAATTTAGAAATCAGAGTTATGAAAAAGAATTTATCAGCATATATCCTGGCAGCAGGGCTCGTACTGAGCAGTTGCGCCGACTTGGAACAGACATCGCTCAGTTCCATTGACAAAGACAATTTCTACCAGAGTAAGGAAGACATTGAGACCTCTATCAATGGTATCTATCAGGAGTTTACCGTGGGTGGCATGTATGGTATCTGGAATAATCAGATGATTTATCTGAACGACCTTCAGACGGACTATGTGAAGGCTGGTGCACAGACGAACTCGGCTCACATCCGCGAGGTGGCCAACTTCGCCGTACAGCCGTCGAACCTCTTCGTGGTGAATGCCTGGGAGTCGCACTACATCGGCATCAACCGCTCCAACGTGGTGATCGATAAGGTGAGTGACGCAGACTGGCTCGACGAACAGTCGAAGCAGAACTACATCAACGAGGCCCGTTTCCTGCGCGCCTACCTCTATTTCAACCTCGTACGCTATTTCGGTGGTGTGCCCATCGTGCTGCACGACGGTGAGGGTGAGGGCGCACCACGCAATACGACCGACGAGGTGTTCGAGCAGATCGTGGAAGACTTCACGGCAGCAGAGAGTCTGCCCGCCGACTACTCCAACCGCGATAGCAAGGCCAGTAGTCTGGCTGCCTCGGCTTTCCTCTCGAAAGTCTATCTGGAGTGGGCCCAGACCTTTACAGAGAAGGGTAAGGCTAATCAGAAGGAGTATTATCAGAAGGCTGTACAGTATGCCCAGAAGGTCATCAACTCTGGCAAATACCGCTTGCTCGACAAGTTTATCGATAACTGGTCGGTGGATAAGAAGAACGGCCCTGAGCACATCTTCTCCGTGGAGCACGACCGTACCATCAACGGCAATATCACAGGCCACTGCACCTTTGCCACCAACTGGGACAACGCAGAGCCCGTGCTGCTGGCCACCAGCGACAGTTATTATGAGGAGATGGACTCCCACGACCAGCGTCGCGACGGTTCCTGGGCCAAGCATATCCCCAATCCCAACACGCCGGGCGAGGACTTTATCTTCACCATCCCCCGCTTCCGCAAGTATATCGACTCGCTCAACTTTGCCAACCCCGCCTCTACGGGTAATGCCGCTGGACAATCGACCAACAGTGTCGTGATCCGCTATGGTGAGGTGCTGCTTATCAAGGCTGAGGCAGAGAATGAACTGAACGGTCCCACCGCTGCCGCCTATGACGCCATCAACCAGATTCGTCGTCGTGCCTACTGGAGTCCCTATCTGGAGATCCAGAACCAGCCGACAGATGGTTCGACGCTCGAACTGAGCGGACTGTCGCAGGAGGAGTTCCGCGAGGCCGTACGTAAGGAATACTGGAACGAGTTTATCTTGGAAGGCCATCGCTGGTTCGACCTGAAACGCTGGCATATCCTCGTGAAATATGTCAAGGCACATAGTCCGGCTACGGAGCCACTGAAGGTACAGAACGTGTCGAAGCGCAACTACTACCTGCCGCTGCCACAGGATCAGTTGATACTGAACCCAAATCTGGAGCAGAACTGGGGCTACAGTGGTGAGTCGGGCGACGGCCCTTACGGTGCAGAATTCGAATGAGATACCATATTTTTTATTTAAAACTTTTTAGACAATGAAAAAGAATCAGATTTTCCGCAGCCTTCTGCTGGGCGCAGTCGCTGCAACAACGTTCAGTGTGCAGGTTTCAGCACAGAGTTATGACAACTACAACAAGCGCGAGTTGTTGTTACAGGTATTAGACCAGAGCCGTCCCAACGACTATGTGCCTGTGTTCTTCAACGTGCACTTCCCCGACAAGTTCGGCTACAAGGCCGTGAAGTCGCACATCGACTGGTTCCGCACCACGCATGTCGATTTCGTCAATGTGAAGTATGAGTTCGTGCCCCAGCAGGTGGAGATCAAGACACCTACCGACTTCAAGAAGATCAAGGAAGTGACGCCCGACGAGTGGGTAGAGCAGATCGGTGTCGTCCGTGAACTGGCCCGTGAGTTGAAGGGCGAGGCTTTCATCATCCCCACTGTCTATTCACCCCTGGCCCTGCTCAACCAGGCTGCAGGCACCTGGACTGCCAAGGACCCGAAGGCTGCCAAGGAAGAACTCTTTAAACTGATTAAGAAGGATCCCAACGCCGTGAAGCCCGCCCTGGAGGCCCTTACCAAGAGTCTGGTATATTATATCCGTGAGGCCCGTAAGGCTGGTGCCGATGGCTTCTATATTTCCAGTCAGGGTGGCGACATCGAGTCCTTCGGCGGCAAACTCTTCCGCGACCTGATCAAGCCCTACGACAAGCAACTCTCCGATGCTGCCAACGAGGTGGCTCCCTTCAATATCCTGCACGTCTGCGAGAGTGGTGGTCACTTCTCTGCCGAGTCCTTCAACGACTATCTCGACTATCCTGGCAGCATCGTGAATGTGCCTTATCATGAGTTCCAGGGCCAGCCCCTTACCACCAAACAGGTGGCCAAGTTGTTCAACCGTCCCGTACTGGGTGGTCTGGCTCGTCAGGGAAAACTCTACACTGGCACCCTCGAGGAGGCCAAGGCAGAGGTCGATGAGATCCTGAAGGATGCTCCCGATAACTTCATCCTCGGTGCCGATGACTCCATCCCCAACGATTCCGATCCGGAGCGCGTGCGTGCCCTGGTGGATTACGTGCACTCTTGGCGCCAGACGCACAAGTAACAGCCTTACTTCTTCACCTCGGAGGCCTCATAGTTGATTTTCTTGAAACCGGCTATGATGACCTCCACGTTGGTCTTGTCGGCATCGTACTCGATGGTGACGGTCTTGTCCTCAAGGTTGGTCTTGATGTCCTTAATGCCCTTCTCGAAGCGGATGTTGTTCTTGATCTTCTGTTCACACCCCGTGCAGTGTATCTCTGGATTGGTGGTCAGCACGACGGTCTTGATGTCCTTGGCGGCACAGGTGGCGGCAATGGCCAGTGCCATTAGTAATACTTTTGCTCTCATATTCTAAACTATAAACTGTAAACAATAAACTGTCAACTAAATCTTCTCCCAATTGATTCTTGCGCCGATGTAGAACACGCGCCCGTGGACAGGCCCCCAGATCATCGTGGCATCGAAGTCTTTGCCCCAGGGGTTATCGGCACTGATGATGGCGTTCTTCTGCTTGAAGCCCGTCAGGTTCTCACCGCCCGCGTAGATGCTCCAGTGGCGGAAAAAACGCGTTACCTGGGCACTCACCTGCTCGTAGGCCTTGAAGTGCTCGTCCCACAGTCCGTTACCATGATTGTCCGGCAGACGGCCTCCGCCGTTCAACTGGAGGGTCGCATCGAACTGCCATTTGCCCAGTCCTGGGGCATACGAGGCCGTCAGCAGTCCCTTATAGCGACTGTTCATAGGCTTTGAGCGCAACTCACCGTTGTAGGTGGCCTTCACGTCGTTCCATCGCCAGGCGGCTGTCACGTTCAGTTTGGGCAGCACCTCGTAGGTGGCGTCAATCTGGATGGTGTGCGAAAAAGACTTGTCGCCGTCGTTCAGTCCATGAATCCTCACCATGTCGTAGTCGATGATGGCCTGCTGCAGGAAATGGGTGTAATAATACTCCGCATTCAGTTCCAGCGTACGCTCGCCTACAGGGATTTTCATCTGGGTGCTCAGTCCATAGTTCCATGCTTTCTCCTGACCGATGTCCCCGTTGATCCAGAGCATGCGGTTCCTGGCCAGCAGATAACTGTTCTCTGCCAAGATATGCGGCGTGCGATAGCCCTTGCCGACGGAGCCTCTCAGGGTGATGAAATCTGAGGGAGAATACTTCACGTGCATGCGTGGCGTGACGAACGAGCCCCAGAGGTTGCTGTGATCCCAGCGCAGACCGCCCATCAGCGTGAACTTTTCACCAATCTTATAGGTATATTGGACGTAGGCACCAGGCGTTGTCTCATCCGTCACCTCCCCCCAGGTGATACCATAGTCGAGATAGGGTGGATACCAATGATTCTGATCGTCGAGATAGTCGTGGTTCAGGCTGATGCCTGTCGAGAGGCTGTGATGCTCGTCGAAGTCGGTCTCGAACAGCAGCGAGGCATAGCCGTTGCGCTGGTCAGCATCGTATGGCGTAGTTCCGTAGAGACTGCGCTCGTGGTGAATCGAACCGCTCAGGATGAGGGCGATGTTCGTCATCCGCTCCGGATTCAGTATGAAGGCGTTCTTGGTGAAGGCCTCGTAGCGCTCGTTGGTGATGTCGATGAGGTAGGGGTTCTGCATCATCGTGTGCCCATGCACGTTCTGTCCGCCCTCGCGGTGCTCCTTCAGGCCCTTGATGGCCGCCTGGAACATATAACTGTCGCCCGTATAGGCCCAGCGGCTCATCAGCGATCCCTGACGCATCTTGGGCATATCGGCAAAGCCGTCGTCATTATCATCGTGGGCCTTGTCGAGTATCTCGTAGTGCCCTAAGAGTGCCGTGCTCCATTTGTCTGACAGGTGGAGGTTGGCACCAAGGTTGGCCTCCAGTTTCTGGTCGCTGTTCAGATAGACGTTCGCATTGGCCCAAGGCGTGGCCTGAGGCTTCTTGAACTCCACGTTGATCTGTCCTGTGATGCTCTCGTAGCCGTTCTTCACCGACGAGGCTCCCTTCGATACCTGAATGCTCTGCATCCAGGGACCAGGGATATAGCCGAGGGCATAGGGCGAGGCCAGTCCGCGGTAGTTGGGGATATTCTCGCTGAGCATCTGCACGTAGGTGCCCGAGAGGCCGAGCAGTTTGATCTGTTGTGCGCCCGTGGCCGCGTCGGCATAGTTCACATCGACAGACGGGTTGGTCGTGAAACTCTCGCCGAGGTTGCAGCAGGCGGCCCTGAGCAGTTCCTTCGAACCGATCAGTTCCATGTTGCCCAGTCCGCTGGTCTTCACGCGTCCTGCCCTATGGGCCGAGACCGTCACTTCGTGCAGCGCCTGGCCATTGAGGGTTGTGTCATTTGTCTCCTGGGCATTCAGCGAGAATGCAGTCAGGAGCATCATTCCTATAATAAATCTAGTTTTCACGGCAGCAAATTTACGACAAATCTTTTGTTGGGCATCACATTTTACATATTATAACAGGACTTTGTGATGTAAATACCAAACTTATGGGATTGTTTGTTTGCAAAAATCGCCGTACCTTTGCACCCAATTTAATGTAAAAAGGTAAGATGAAGAAAGTTTTCTTATGGATAGGCGCGCTCATTGTGGGTGCGATACTGGGGGTCTTAGGACTTGGCTGGCTGAACAGTCTGATGGATTTTGTGGCGACGGTCTATACGCGACTGTTCCAACTGTTGACCGTGCCGACGATTGTGCTGGCTGTCATCACCACTTTCGCCACGTTCGGCTCCAAGGGATCGGGAAAGATATTCGGCCGTACGCTGACCTATACACTGTTGACGACCTTTGCCGCTTCCATCGTCGGTGCCCTGCTCTATGTGGTGATCGCCCCAGGCAATCTGTCGCTCGACGTGGTCAGTCAGGGTGCATCGGCTGTGGCTGAGGCTCCGTCGGTTTCCTATTACGATCACATCCTCTCCGTCATCCCAAACAACGTGGTAAAGCCCTTCCTCGAGGGCAATGTGCTGTCGTTGCTCCTGCTGGCCTTTGCCGTGGGTATCGGACTGTCGAAGTTGCCGGAGTCGGAGAACAAGTCTGTTGTCGTCAAGGGTCTTTTAGGCTTGCAGGATCTGCTCTTCCTGCTCATCCGCTGGCTCATCTGGACGCTGCCCCTCGGCATCGTGGCTTTCTCTGCCCAGTTGTCCGCCCAGGTCTCAGCGGGAGTTGTGGCCGACAGCATTGGCAAATATGTGCTGGTTGTGCTGGGCGGCAATGTCATCCAGTTCTTCGTGATATTGCCCTTGTTCCTCTTGGCGCGAGGCCTGAATCCCCTCCATGTGCTGGGCAAGATGATGCCAGCCGTACTGATGGCCCTCTTCACGAAGAGCAGTGCTGCCACGCTGCCCGTTACGATGGAGACGGCCGAGCAGCGTCTGGGCGTCAGGAAGGAGATTGCCCGTTTCGTGCTGCCCATCTGCACCACTATCAACATGAACGGCTGTGCAGCCTTCATCCTCGTCACCTCCCTCTTTGTCATGCAAAATGGTGGAACAGCCATTACACTGTCCACCATCTTACTTTGGATATTGATTTCCGTGGTCTCTGCCGTCGGCAATGCAGGTGTTCCCATGGGCTGCTATTTCCTGACGCTCTCACTGATGTCGGGCATTGGTGCCCCCGTTGCTATCCTGGGCATCATCCTGCCCATCTACACCATCATCGACATGGTGGAGACGGCCGAGAACGTGTGGTCTGACTCCTGCGTCTGTGCCATGACCGACCACGATCTGCAGGTGGCATAGCCGCTATCGGTCAGGCTATCGCTTGTCGGGGATACCGTAGTCGGCCCAGCGCTCCTGCGGGTAGTAGCCTTTCAGTGTCTTCTTCGTGTCGGCATAGGTGGTCTTGACGGCAGAGAGGATCTCATTCATCTTCTTCACCTTGGGCGAGAGTTCTTCGCGCAGGCGATCCACCTCCTCATTGGCTGCTGCCAACTGAGCGATAATCTGCTCCATCTCGTTGATCTCGCTGGAGGCAATACCTCGCTCTCCCTGTTCCTTTACGTGTCTGCGCAGTCCCTCAATGAGGCTACGGCTCTTCTCAATCTGAATCTCAATGGTCTTTGACATAATGCTTGTAAAATGGGTTATTAGTAAAACTTCTGTTATCTGTTTACCTTGCAAAATTAACAAAAAAAGCCGATTTTGCGAACGTCTGCATTTGTCACTTTTCAGTTTTTTTAAGTTCTAAACGGCCTATGCTTTAACGAATTTTTCGTAACTTTGCCATAAAAAACAAGCATGAAGATATTTGCCATCGGCATGAACTATGCCGCCCACAACCAGGAACTGCACGGCACGCTAAAGCGGCCCGATGAACCTGTGATTTTCACCAAGGCCGACTCCGCCATTCTGAATCAGGGGAAACCGTTCTTTATCCCCGACCATTTGGGACGCATCGACTACGAGACGGAGTTGGTGGTGCGTATCTGTCGTCTGGGGAAGAATATCCCTGTGCGCTTCGCCCACCGTTATTACGATGCCCTGACCGTGGGCATCGATTTCACGGCGCGCGACCTGCAGCGGAAGGCCAGTGAGAATGGTCAGCCGTGGACCATCTGCAAGGGTTTCGACGGCTCGGCCGCCATCGGAGAGTGGATCCTAAAGGAGAAACTGCTGAAGAATCCGGATGCCGTTTGCGAGGAGTCAGGGCTCCAGGCACTCCATTTCCATCTCGACATCAACGGGCAGACGGTGCAGGAGGGCTGTTCCTCGGACATGCTCTACACCGTCGATGAGATCATTGCCTATATCTCACAGTTCTTTACGTTGAAGACGGGCGACCTGCTTTATACGGGCACACCCGTTGGCGTGGGTCCTGTGCACATCGACGATCATCTCGAAGGCTGGCTCGAAGAGCGCAAGGTGCTGGAGTTTAACTGTAAGTAATGCAATAAATGGCGGGCTTTCACGTTTTTATGAGGAGTGAAGGCTGCAAACAGATACATAGTGGCTTCCCTGCTTCTGCTCTTCTGTCTTTGTGTAGAGGCGCAAGAGTGGGTCGATCTGACTGCCCGGCAGGTCAGGATAGACTCGTTGTTGCCCGTCTTTACCTGGCAGAAGTCGCTAGGACTGGACTATGCCGATTCCATCTACACCGTCAGTATCGAATATCCTGAATTCATAGAGATGAGCAAGGCCGACATCCGTCGCTATCAGGCGATCAGTGGTAAGCCCTTGCCAGAACTCCCTGTGGTGAACCAGACGGTCTGTGTGGCTCGGAAACAGGGTGTACTCGACGTGTCGCTGGTGCCGTTGGTGTTCCGCGAGGGGAAGTATCAGAAACTGGTGAGTTTTAAACTGAACGTCATTTCCTCTCCTAAGGCAGGGGAGGTTAGGGGGAGAACACGGAGTGAGACAGGCCGCTATGCCGATCATTCTGTCTTACGAGAGGGCTCCTGGGCGAAGATCCGCATTCCCGAGAGCGGCTTCTATCAGTTGTCGAGTACGTTGATACGTAAGGCCGGCTTCACGGATATGAATAAGGTGAAGATCTATGGTTACGGTGGTGCCTTGCAGCCCGAAAGTCTGACAGGCGATTATCTCACTGCTACTGACGATCTGCAGGAGATACCCTCCTGCATGGTCGATGACAGACGGGTCTTCTACGGTGTCGGTCCTGTGACATGGGCGTCGGCGGAGGCCACCGTCCGCACACGTAATCCCTATTCTGACTATGGTTATTATTTCCTGACGGAAAACGATGAGGAGCCCTTGCTTGTCAGTAGCGAGGAACTGGCAGTAACCAACTATCCCTCCTTCAATGACTACCATTCGCTCTATGAGGTGGATGACTATTCCTGGTATCATGGCGGAAGGAATCTCTTCGACAAGACCCTCTACACCATCGGGTCACCCCAGACCTATACCTTGCAGGCGACAGGTACATCAGGCACCTTGTCGGTAGCCCTTACCAGTAATGGTTCCTTTGAAGCGACGGTGGCCGTCAACGACTCGGTGGTTGGCACGATCATCCGGAACATCAACCTCGACAGTTACACAGAGGCCGATGAGCAGGTATGGAACTACGAACTCAACGGGATCCTGACCGCCGAGAATACCATCAAGATAACCCAGACATCGGGTGGTAACGTGCGCCTTGACTATCTCTCGCTTCGCCAGGATACGGCGAAGGACATGCCTGATCTCCTGTCGGCCAGTCTCCCTGTGCCCGAGTATGTATATAACATCCTGAATCAGGATCATCATGCCGACGAGCCAGTGGATATGGTCATCATCATCCCGACGAACCAGCAGGTACAAGTCCAGGCGGAGCGCATCAAGACCTGGCATGAGGAAAATGACGGGATGCGGGTGAGAATCGTTCCGGCCGACGAACTGTATAATGAGTTCTCCAGCGGCACTCCCGATGCCACCGCCTACCGCCGCTATCTGAAGATGTTCTATGATCGGGCCCAGACGGAGGCCGACATTCCCGGTTACCTACTCCTTTTCGGCGATGGGGCATGGGATAACCGGATGAAGAGTGCTGATTGGGCAGGTTATGATCCCGACGACTTCCTGCTGTGCTTCGAGAGCGAGAACTCCTTCAGTCACGTGAACTGCTACGTCAGCGACGATTTCTTCTGTCTCCTCGACGATGAGGAACAGATCCAGCAGACGGGTGGCACTTCCGGCAGTTATGTGGGCAAGCCCGATGTGGCCGTGGGGCGCTTTCCCGTCCGGACTGCCGAGGAGGCCGAAGTGCTGGTGGAAAAGACACTAAACTATGCGAACAACAAATATGCCGGTGCGTGGCAGAACGTGATCTGTATGATGGGCGACGACGGCAATGGCAACTCTCACATGGCGACGGCCGACAGGGTGGCCACGCTCGTGGAAAACAATTATCCCGGCTACCATATCAAGAAGATCTATTGGGATGCCTACCAGCGCACCTCTTCTTCTACCGGCTATAGTTATCCTGACGTGACACGGTTGATCAAGCAGCAGATGACCAGTGGGGCACTGATGATGAACTACTGTGGCCATGGGGCTGCCTATGCTCTCTCCCATGAACTGGTGATGAAACTGGCCGACTTCGAGTCGTCGGTGACCAACAACCTGCCGCTGTGGGTGACGGCCTCATGTGATATCATGCCGTTCGACGGACAGGAGGAGAATATCGGTGAGACGGTGATGCTCAGCAAACGGGGTGGGGGCGTAGCCTTCTTCGGAACCACCCGCACCGTGTATGCCAACTATAATGAGCAGATGAACCTCACCTTCACCAAGTACGTGCTCAGTCCCGGCTATACCATTGGCGAGGCTGTACGACAGGCCAAGTGCGACCTTGTGAGTGAGGGGCGCGACACATCGCCCAACAAACTGCAATATTCGCTGCTGGGTGACCCTGCCCTACGGCTAGCCTGTCCCTCGTCGTCAGTGGTCATTGACAGTATCAATGGAAAGCCTGTGGCGGCAGAGGTCAACCTGTCGGCAGGTTCCGTGGCTACCGTGAGAGGGCATGTGGAACAAAACCGGGTGCTCGACAGTTCCTTCCAGGGCGTGGTCACCACCACCGTGTGTGATGCGGAGGAAACCATCGTCTGCCGGTTGAACAATACGTCGGACGACGGGGCTGATGAGCCTTTTGTCTATACCGACCGTACCAAAACCCTCTACCAGGGCTCCGATAGTATCAGCAACGGGGTGTTCCGACTCACCTTTGCCGTGCCCAAGGATGTCAGTTACACTGATGGCAGCGGACTAATGACACTCTATGCCGTCAACAATAGTCTGAAAACGACCGCTCATGGAGAGAACGGCGGTTTCGTGCTTAACAGCGGGAGTGTTGAAGAGAACGACTCTATCGGTCCTTCTATCTACTGTTACCTGAACTCGAAATCCTTCGTCAATGGAGGCACCGTGAATACCACCCCTTATTTCGGGGCGGAACTGTATGACGATGACGGTATCAACGCTTCGGGCAGTACGGTGGGGCACGACCTGGAACTGGTGATCGACGGGGAGATGTCGAGGACCTATAATCTGAACGACTATTTCACCTTCGACTTCGGGGAATACCGCAGTGGAACGGTGGGCTTCACTATCCCAGAACTGAGTGCGGGACCGCATAGGCTGCTCTTCAGGGCTTGGGATGTGCTGAACAACTCCTCGACCTCAGAACTGGTCTTTACTGTCGCAAAGAATGGTAGCAAGGGTTCAGTCAATGTGATCTGTACGAAGAATCCCGCTACGACCACCACGTCGTTTGTCATCAGTCATGATCGTAGCAGTACGGAACTGGACGTAGAACTCGATATCTTCGACATGTCGGGCCGACAGTTGTGGAAATATGCGAAGACAGATGTATCAACAGACGGTACGGTGGTCATCGACTGGGATCTTAGTGTCAGTGGTGGCAGCAGGTTGTGCACAGGGGTCTATATCTATCGGATCCAGATTAACGGCAATGGCGGCACCAGTGCCTCCTATGCCAACAAATTAATCGTATTAGGCAATAATTAATGGACGAAAGCGTTATTTAAAGGTGAAATAGTAAGATGGTAATGAGAATGGAGAAAACGAAATATAAGGTAGGGAGTTGGGTAAGATGGTTTTTGCCTTTTTGCCTTTTTATCTTTTTACCTTTGTCTTCTTCCGCTCAGGATGATGACAAGGTGACGATGTTCAATCCCGTGGAACATGCCGTCATCTCCCAAACGATTGCGCCCGATGCCCGTGGAGCCAGCATGGGTGACGTGGGTGTGGCTACCGATCCCGACGTGAACTCCCAGTATTGGAATCCTGCCAAATATCCGTTCTGCATCAGTCGTTCGGGCATCGCCCTGAACTATACCCCGTGGCTTCGTCAGTTGGTGAACGATATCGACCTGGCCTATGTGGCAGGCTACTACCGTATCGGCGACTACTCGGCCGTATCGGGCTCGCTCCGCTATTTCTCCTTGGGAGAGGTCTTTGCCGACGACGGCATGTCCGTGAAGCCCTACGAGATGTCTCTCGACCTGGCCTATTCGCTAATGCTTAGTGAGAAATTCTCACTGGCTGCAGCCATCAGGTGGCTCTACAGTGACCTGCGCTACGACTACAGTGAGGATTCCAAGCCGGCCTCAGCCTTCGCTGCCGACCTGGCGATGTACTATAATAATTATGTGATGCTGGGCAGTCGCGAGTGTCAACTTGGCCTCGGTCTGAACCTCTCGAACATCGGCTCGAAGATTTCGTTCTATGGTGATGACGAGAGCCAGTTCCTGCCAGCCAACATGCGTCTGGGTGCCTCGCTGATGATACCCGTCGATGAGTACAACCGTTTCTCGATCTCCGCTGATGCCAACAAACTGCTGGTGCCGACCGTGCCCCGTCAGGAGGAAGGCGAGTCGAACAGCGACTATCAGGATCGTGTTCGTAGGGAGTATAGTGACGTGAGCGCCATCAGTGGCATCTTCAAGAGTTTCGGTGATGCTCCTGGCGGATTCAGCGAGGAACTGGAGGAGGTGCAGTGGAGCGTAGGTGCAGAATACGTCTATCACGACCAGTTCTCCCTCCGGGCGGGCTATCATCATCAGGCAGAGTCGAAGGGCAATCTGAAATATTTCACCGTTGGTGGCGGCTTCCGCATGAGTGTCTTCTCTCTCGACGTGGGATATGTCATCTCTACGGCGCGCAGTAACCCCCTTGACCAGACTTTACGTTTTACCCTTGCCTTCGATATGGACGGCATCAAAGACCTCTTTAAAAGATGAAGATCAGAGTTGGTATGGGCTTCGATGTCCATCAGTTAGTAGAAGGCCGCGACCTCTGGATGGGCGGCATCAAGATTGAACATAGAAAGGGACTGCTGGGCCACAGCGATGCCGACGTGTTGTTACACGCTGTCTGTGATGCCCTGCTTGGTGCCGCCAACATGCGCGATATCGGCTATCATTTCCCCGATACCGCTGCCGAGACCGACGGCATGGATAGCAAGGTCATCCTGAAAAAAACCATTGAACTGATCGCCACCAAGGGCTACCATCTGGGAAATATCGATGCCACGATCTGCGCCGAGCGACCGAAGATGAATCCCCATATCCCTGCCATGAAGGCGTGTATGGCCAAGATCTGCGGTTGCGACGTCGATGATATCTCCATCAAGGCCACGACCACCGAGAAACTCGGCTTCACAGGTCGTGAGGAGGGCATCTCCGCCTACGCCGTCTGCCTCATTGAGAAGGAATAAAAAAGACGCCGCCACCCTCGCGGGCAGCGGCATCGAAAAAAGCCTATGTTTAACTAAAAATCCTTTTCTCTAAAAGAAATTTCCAGCCGCAAGGGCTAAAAATTTGAAAGTTTAAAAGGGAGCTTCGCAGCGACCTCCTGTTATCCTACAGTTGAAAACTTTCTCTTACCAATAACTAAAAACCTAAAACTATAAATATTACTACTAACCTAAAACAATCTATTAACCTTTTGACACTGCAAAGGTACGACGTTTTTTACTTTCTCACAAGATTTTCGATGTTTTAGTGTATAAATAACCATCATTCTTGATGTAAATCAACCGTTTGTGTGCGCAAACAACAAATAATTATGTTTTTTGCTTGGTTTTTCGCCCAACTTGCCGTATCTTTGTAACAGCATTTGAAGGTATGAGGGTACTGATCGTCAATACGAGCGAAAGAACGGGTGGGGCCGCCGTGGCTGCCAACCGGCTGATGAAGGCGCTGAACAATAACGGCGTTAAGGCGATGATGCTGGTGCGCGACCGGGAAACGGATGCCCTGACGGTCGCCACGCTGCCCCAGTCATGGCGGCTCAAGTGGCATTTCCTCTGGGAACGCTTCGTCATCTTCTGCCGTCTCCATTTCTCCCGTAGGCATCTGTTTGAGATTGATATTGCCAATGCAGGAACGGACATTACCCGTCTGAGGGAGTTTAAGGATGCCGATATCATCCACCTGCACTGGATCAACCAGGGCATGCTCTCGCTTGGTGATATCCGTAAGATCCTGCGCAGTGGCAAACCTGTTGTATGGACGATGCACGACATCTGGCCTGCTACCGCCATCTGTCATCTCACGCTTGACTGTCGGAACTTCACGTCGCAGTGCCGCCGCTGTCGTCTCCTGCCAGGGAGAGGATCCACACACGATCTGGCTGCCAGCGTCTGGCGGAAGAAGAAGCAGATGGTGGCCGAAGAGAATATCTATTACGTGGCCTGTAGCCGATGGCTGGAGTCGGAGGCAAAGAAAAGTGCCCTACTGAAGGGACAGAAGATCACGAGCATCCCTAACCCCATTGATACACATCTATATAAGAAAGGTGACAAGATGGAAGCCCGTCAACGATTGGGGTTGCCGACCGACAGGAAGTTGATCCTTTTCGCCTCTCAGCGGGTGACCAACGAAAACAAGGGCATGCGTTTCCTGATTGAGGCTTGCCGTTTGTTGGCGGATATTCCTCAGTTAGGGGTGGTCATTCTTGGAGGCCATGCGGAGGAGTTGGTGGAGCAACTGCCGCTGGAGGCCTTCCCGTTGGGCTATGTCAACGATGAGCACCGTATCATCGATGTCTATCATGCTGCCGACGTGTTTGTGCTTCCCTCTCTTTCCGAGAACCTACCGAACACGATCATGGAGGCAATGGCCTGTGGCGTGCCCTGTGTGGGTTTCAAGGTTGGGGGCATACCTGAGGAGATCGATCACCGGCGGAATGGCTATGTGGCGGAATATCGCAGTGCCGAGGATCTGGCACGGGGCATCCGCTGGATCCTGACGGAAGCCGACTACGCCGAACTGAGTCGCAACGCCGTCCATAAGGTGGCGCAGAACTACTCCCAGCAGAGTGTGGCGATGAAGTACCTTGACGTATATGACCAGGCCATGGCCTTCAAACACTATAAACTGTAAACAACAAAAACAATGCTCCGCATCACCTATGTCACCGTCACCTATAATGCAGCCAAGGTGTTACAGCGTACCCTCGACAGCATATACCAGCAGGACTATCCCCACATCGTGCACCTCATCATCGACGGGGCCTCTACAGACGGGACGCTCCAGTTGGTGAACGACTATGTGGAACGGTCGAATGCTGCAGGCAATGGTCATAGCATTCAGGTGAGCTCCGAACCCGACAAGGGAATCTATGATGCGATGAACAAGGGGCTGCGCTCTATTGAGGGCGATTATGTGTGCTTCCTCAATTCCGGCGATTTCCTGCCCACACCCGACACCGTCTCGCGCCTCGTTGCCGTGGTGCTCAATGGGAACCGTCCGCAGTGTGCACCTGCCGTGCTCTATGGCGACACCGACATCATCGATGGCGAAGGCCGTTTTCTCCGCCACCGCCGTCTTTCACCGCCAGAGAACCTTTCGTGGAAATCATTCCGTCAGGGCATGCTGGTCTGCCATCAGGCCTTCTATGCCCGGACCGACTTCGCTATCGCCACGCCCTACGATACGCACTACCGCTATTCTGCCGATGTCGATTGGTGCATCCGCGTGATGAAGGCTGCCGACAAAGAAAACATCCCGTTGCTCAACCTGCACATGGTGGTGGCCAACTATACCGAGGAGGGACAGACAACGCTCCATCACCGTGAGTCGCTTTGGGAGCGCTATCATGTGATGGAGCGTCATTACGGGCGGATCCGGACATTCCTGCTGCACTGCTGGTTTGCCGTCCGCGCCCTAACCAACTATTAACTAAATTACTTAAGTACGAATTTCCTGTTTCCGATGATATAGACACCCTTCGGCAGACCCTCTGTCGAACCATTGGTGCGCAGCAGGCGTCCGTCGAGGCTATACACCTTACCGTCAGTGGCTGTGCTGATACGGATGCTGCTGATGGCCGTCTCATATTGATCCGTCACGTCGTTCACCAGATATTTGTCACCGTCCTTCTCCGAGGATATCTCAAAGAACTTGTTGTTGGTGACGTTCGTGACATCCACCGTCTGGGGACTGCCCGAACCGGTGCTGAACACGAAACTGACGGCGTCGGCATCGTCATTGATGGAGAACTGCTTGGTAAACCAGGTCTTGCCGCCCACCTCCTTAGTCTCGGTCACCTTGTCACCGGGCCACGAACTGTTGGCCGGCGCGTGACTGCCGTCGCCGCCCCAAGTCCAGAAGTTCACACCGTCTGTCCATCCTACCTGCTCAGCATTCACATTCACGGTGATGGTATAGGACTGGAAGTCGCTCTGCTCGAATTGGGGATAGGTGATACTCTCCGGATCGATGCCGCTGACGTAATAGGCGTAGTGGTAGCCGCTGATGGCCTTCTTCCATGCAGCATCGGGCGTGTAGTCTGCGGCTTTCGTGCCCACCACAGCGAGCAAATGGCCGTTGGCACCCTCCACCTCGACGGCGTAGTAATCCTTGTTAGAGACTATTTCCTGTGGCGTACTGACGTTGGTGATGCCCACGGCCTTACGCACGGCCGCCATGTTGGCAATCTCCTGCTTGTAGGCCTTCCAGTGCTTCAGGAACACGCAGGGCGTACCGGGCATGGCCAGCAGATAGGCGTTGGCGGCCAGCGTGTCCTTGCGGAGCGGACCATTACTGCTGCCGTCGGGTCTCACCTCCGTGTCATGGTTTTCCACGAAAGTCACAGCATACCGACGGTAACTGCCGTCATTAAACTGACTACTCACGAGTGGCCAGTTGTCGTTGCTGTTATCGTTGTTCTTGCCAAGATACGTCCAGTCACCCTTGTCGGTAGCATTGCGCACCACATATTTGAACTGGAAGTCGAAGGCGGCGCTCGATTTTTCGGAGTTGTCAATCCAGTTCTTGATGGCTTTTGAACTGTCCCAGTACTCACCTACCGAGAACTGAGGCTTGGCATCCTCGTTATATAGTCTCGTATATCTTGATGCATAGCCCTTCACCATGTCGTAGCGGAAGCCGGCATAGCCGAAGTCTTCAAGCAGCATGTGCAGGTAGGCCTTCACGATGGCCTGCACGTTCTCGCTGTAATGGTCCAGGTCTGGCATGCCACTCCAGCCCTCACCCGTGTCGTTATGGCTGCTAACCTCGTAGCCTTTCTCCTGGGCATAGGTCTTGGTGCTCTGCCCGTCGGAGCCGGTCCAGTTGCTTTGGTCGTTGCCGCAGATGTCTGTGGAGAGCATCTGGTAAGTGACGCCGTTATACGTCTCTTTGGGGAATTCGAAAGTCTGGTTGAGCGTCCTGCGGTGGTTGAGCACCACGTCGGCGATGGTGCCGATGCCTTTCTCCTTGAAGGTCTTGATCAGCGAGCGCAGTTCCTCTTCGTTACCGAACGAACTGTTGTAGTTCTCAAACCAGTACAAGTCGTCGTAGCCCATCGACGTGCCTCCGCAGTTGGCACTCTGAGGGATCCAAACGAGGTCGAAGGTGGTGGCTAAGTCGTCGGCCTGCTTTTCCAGTCGGGTCCATTGGGTATCATTGAAGGAGTCCCAGTAGAAGCCCTGCAGCATGACGCCGCCGTAGTTCTCGGGCCATCCCTGTGCCATCGTGACGAGGCTCACGGCGAGGAAGATCAGTGTGGAGTAAATTCTGTGCATATTGCTTAGTTATTCTAAATTGTTATTTATTGGTGCAAAGTTACGCAAAAAGCCGATTGGTTGTTTCCCAATCGGCTTGAAATGTGCGAGTTGCATGATGCAATCGTTTGCATCGCCCTATGGTCTTAGCAGCCTATACAGGAGACGGTGCCCAGGGCAGTCAGAAAGGCCGTGAGCGCGGCTACTACCACCTTCACCGCAATCTCGATCATTCGCTTTTTCATGATTTCTCACCTTTTCACTTTCTCACCTTTTCCCCTTTTTACGGCTCCACCTCGGGTTCGGTCTCAGGCTCTGTCTTGGGCTTCACGATGGCATCGATCTTCTCGGCGGCCAACTTCGTCCAGCGGAAGGAAGAGTCGCTGTTCAGTTCGGCCTTGGTGAACTCACCCGTGGCCTGTGCCAGCAGTTTCACGTTCTTGATGGCGTACTGCGACTGCTTGGTGAAGTCGGGCGAACCCGTGCCGTCGGGGCCCGTGGTGGGGATGGTGCCCAGACCGCCCACGATCTTGAAGTCCTTGTCGAGGCGCATGCCGTTGGCCTCCACGGAGCACTTGAAGATGGCCAGGTCGTCGATCTTCACTGTGTTGCCGTTCAGGCACTGCTCGCGCACGCATTTCACAAAGTCCTTCAGGATACCTGCGATGGTGCCGGGACTGAAGGGTGTCTGGTGTTCTGCCATGTGCTTAGCCATGTCATCGATGCCCATCGTCTCCTTGTACTCTACACGGGCGTAATGCTTGCCAAAGGTTTTCGACTCACTGTTGTTACTCTTGAAAATGTTTAGTTCTAGCATGATAATAAAGTTTTGAAAGTTGATAATAAGTTAGATGTCTCTGCTCCCTTGATCCGCCAGCCTGCGCACTGCCTTTGTCTCTCGATTGCGGTTGCAAAGGTACGACAAAAAACGATACGTTTGGGGAAAAGTACTGGGGTCAGACAAATCCTAAAATGTCAACTTCCTGATTGCCAGATGGTTGTAAAACTACAACAGCATCATCGTCGTGGCCGTCTGCACGGCTTCCATCGAATCACTCCCAGTTTCTAGGCCAAGCGCGGCTTCATACCCACGGAGTTAAGAGAGCACTGGAGTAGAAAATTGTTAACGCTCAAAAAGAGTGCAAGCACCTCTCAACAGAGCAGGCGAACAAAAAGGACGGTTCTGTTGTTACAAAAGTCCTCGTCAATGTTTCTCTTTTGTTTCAGAATATCCATACACAACGCTAAACCGCTAAATCCAGAGGTAAGTCGCTGATGTCTTTTAGACGTTTCCCTTGGATAAGGATGTTCAACATTTCCATAGCATCCTCAGCCTCAATTTCCTTCACGGCTTCGACAAGTTCGTAGAGTGCAAAGTGATAGACGCAATCAATATCACCCGTTCCCAATGCTAGCGAAGCAATGCGGGCAGGCAGGGGCTCGCCAGTCACAACAACAATATGAGGCAGATGTCCTTTGCGGTTTCGTATAAGTCCAAGAGCCTCAGTGCGGCTGTTCTGTGCTCGGTCGCTACGCATCGTCCACTTAGCAGAGATGGATGCATGGAGAATGGGCAAGCCACCGTTAGCCTTTCTGATGTCCGAAAGTCCACTTGTCGTTTCGTCCACAATTGTCTGCCCTTTATTAATTTCCTCGTCTGGCTCCGTCTCGCGGAACACTACGACATCGGGAGCCACCATGTAGTCGTTCCCCATGCTAGCAGCCAAACGGGCATCTTCTTTCGTCAAACGGCTGAGATAATCCAAATGCTCATACTGGGCAAAACTGCTTGTCTTGACAGCATTCCTGTTACCAAGTTTGGCAATATGCCATTTGCCAGGTCGCAGATTCTGTAAATGTGGGAATGTTGCTTCGAGAAACTCCATATTCAACTGCTCGAATTTGGCACCAGCGGTCTGTCCAACCACTTTTTCCTGCGTCTCAGCCATTAACTGTTTGGCGATGCCCTGTGCTATTCGGGTTGACAACTTAGAATCCTTGTCAGCGTTGCTCGGTATGCCTTTGCTGTCAATGGTTAAAACGGAGTTAGACAACAGCCCTGCAAGAAAAAAGTAACCAAAAACAAATAATAGAGTTTGACCATAAAAAGTGGGCAGGGAGTGATTTTCTGATCCTTAGTTGTTCTCCCTGCCCTGGTTTTTAGTATTAGATTGAAATCATTGGTGCCGTCTCAGAGGGCAGCAACTTTCATGACAGACTAATGTAACCATAGAAATACCAGTTGCCCCAGATCAGACGAATCTCAAAATCACCGGAAAGCGTTGCTGGCAATACAACCGTATTGGTCCCCGCAGGAAGCGTCGTCTCGTAATAGACGGTGCCTGCGTCATCTGGATCAACCAGTTGCAACACATAGTTAGGATGGGAACTGACCGTAAAGGTGCAACCATCAATACTCGCATAAGGTGCACGGATGGGTGCACGCGGGGCATCATTACCCGTTGATGCCGGATCAAGAATACCTACTGTCAGAGGAACCTGACCAGCCATGGCAAGTGCAGTCATGCCGCACCATACCATCAAAGAAACAATAAATCTTTTCATCATTCTGTAAATTTAGAAATGCGATGGCGAAGGTAGGAAATTTGTACGCTTGTTACAACTTTTTGACCGACATCGAGTTAACAAATAATTCACAAAATCACATAACGCACAGGCTCACAGGCGATTATGCCGTTTGGCCCGACCTGCGAGCCTCGCGGGGGCGGTTTGAGGGCCATTTTGGGGGCTTAAAGAAGTGGAAATCAGGGTGGAAAAGGGACTTTGACTCACTCGGAACCGTCCCCAGTGAGCGATTTCACGGATATTTCACAGGAGTGATGCAAGCGACTGTCTCACAAGCACTTGCACATGCCCGTTTGTTTTTTTTAAGAAGTTAGTTGATGCGCTGGATCAGTTTGTCGAAGGTTTCTGCCGCTCCATCGATGCCGAATATCTTATTGAGAAGCCGCATGCGCTTCATGGAGATGGCCTGAGCGGTGTTGCCTGTCAGGTAGGCTATCTCCTTGGGGGCAAAGAAAAGGCGAACCAATATACAGATTTGGTAGTCTGCCGTCGATAGGCTCTGCCTCTGACTGTTCATCCTGCCATAGAAGACGGGGATGACCTCGTCTATCATGTCCTGCAGTTCCTGCCAGTCTCCCTTGGTGATCCGGGCCTTGGGGGTGGTCAGCACATGTTTGAAATGGCGGTAGATGGGCGTAGCCAGCAGTTGTGTGTTGACATCCCTGTTCTCCCTGATCTTCAGTTTCGTCTCCAGGTCTTGGATTCGTTCCTGATGCAGGCGTATTTCCGATTTCTTTTCCTTCATGAGTTCATTGAAGTTGGCCTCCTTCGTTTCCAGGGCATCATTCAGGCGCCTCATATCCTTTTGGGTTTTCTTCATGTTCTCCTTCTCCTGTTCATATCTCAGTCGCAGGATGGCGATTTTCTTCTGTTGTCCCCGTCGGTAATTCAGCCAGGCGGCGATGCCAAGAATCAGGAGGATGGCCGACAGGGTGAAGACGGCATAGAGTGTTCTCGCCTGGCGGTGGGCTTTGACGGTCATCTGCTGGGCCTGTTTCTGTGAACGGCTGTAGTTATAGAGCGACTGCATGTGGCGCAGGTTGTCGGAGTTGGAGGCGGCAAGACTCTGCATGCTCTGCTGGTAACACAGATCAGCGTATTTGGCCATGGAGTCCTTCTGGCCGGTTCCCTGATAGAGCAGAAACAGTCCGCGATAGCCCGCCTCTAGTTGCTGTGGCGTTTGCCCGGGCTGGAGCAGCCTGCGAAACAGGATCTGCGCGGAGTCCGTCCTGCCCACGGCCAGGTAGTATCTTCCCTTGGAATAGTTGTTGTGGGCCTTGCGACTGATAGGCTCCCCGTCCTTAAAGACACCCGATTCCCTCTCGTAGCGTGCGATACACCGTCGGGCCTCTGCCGTATCACCCCGGTCTATCAGCAGGTCGATGATGGGACCCAGGGCCTGGGCGGCCTCGGCATGAAGGCCGAGTCGCTGATACCGTGTGGAGGCCTCCCGCCGGATGGCGATGACCGAGTCGGGCTCATTGAGCAGATAGTAGGCATTGGCGCACCGTTCATAGACATTTATCGCACCCTTCTCATCGCCTATCCGCAGGGCGTATCGTTGCTGGACAGCCAGTTCCTCCAGCATCTCGTAGGGCAACTGTTGACTGTAGAGCAGTTCTGCCATCTGGGCGTGCAGACGCATCAGCAGTCCATAGTCACAGTCATGACGGGTGGTATCGGCACGGTCGGCCGCGTCGTGGAAGGCTTCCAGGGCCATCGGTGCCTCGGCCGCGTCGCGGTAGGCACAGCCCAGCAGGTAGTGGGCACGCACCTGTTCGTTGGCCGTGCCGTGGCGGTCCATATATTCGGCGGCCAACAGGAGGGAATCGATGCCTGTGATGGAGTCGAAGGCGGTGTTCTGCCGTTCTGCGCGGTCGAGCACTTGTCGGTATTGACCACTACCATAGCATCCACTTAACATTAACGCTATGGCAACGATTTGGGCTTTATTCATACAGCCTCTCTCTGTATATAATCATTAATCTCAATGCGTTTCTGGTGTAGGCGTTTTTCCATCATGGCAATATATTCTTCGTTAGAGTCACAAAGAATAGCCTTCCGCCGATTCTTAAGGGCAACACTGCCTGTAGTGCCAGAGCCTGCCATTAAGTCTATAATAATATCATTTTTTGCTGTACTCATTAAAATAATCCGCTCAAAAACAGACTCTGGTTTTTGAGATGGGTGCCCAGTCCGCTCATTCTTTCCAATAAAGCCTACAATGAGGGGGGCTTCTATAACACTTGTAGGACCAGGAATAAACCGCATCTTTCCCTCATCGAATCTAAGTTCTTGTTCGGGATTCAGAAAGTTTTCTGGGTGAAGAGTGGCTCCTTCCTTTGTGAACTGAATACAAGCATTCTGACTTGACCGCCAACCACGAATGACTGAAGGACAATTTTTATAGTACCATGTCAGCCAGGCACTCATCTTAAAATGCTCGGGTGCGAAACGTACATATGGGCCTATGACCTCTGGGAAGCCCCAGAGATAAATGATATCGCTCATTTTTGAACTTTGCTGAATCAGATATTTGATGAAATTGTCATATTCCTCATCAGGCAAGACTCCCCCAATCCCTTTGTTATACCAAGGATCAAGTATGCTGGTAGTTCCGTGAATGTTATGATTTGCAAGTAAGGTCATAGACTCCCTGACATCCATAGGCGGAAGGATGGCAATACCTGTATTGTTGATTTTTTCAGTTATTATTTCTTTGAGATTCATATATCACTATTTCAAAATTACAAATTCATTATCAAAAAGCCATTGTACTTTTGCAACAAAGTCTTCAGCAGAGATTTTCAGTTGAGGGAATTCTTGATTAATCGCCTTGAGCAGATCACTTTGATTCATTCCCCAATCAGTAGCATAGCCTGGGATGCAGAGTATGCCTTTTTCCATATTTGAATTGATAGTGTGGCCATAGTTTGCAATACAGTCAAGTAAAGAGTATTTGATGGCAACATCTTCACGATCCTTACGAATCATAAAATGATCATTGTTATAATCTATTATGCCACATTCTTTACTGACATGAATACTTCGCCCAATTTCATCTATGGAATAACCTTGTTCTAAAAGGCTATTAGTCAATTCTTTTTCTGTAGTATGCCCTTTAAGCAGGACATGCTCAATTTCCAATGGAGTAATAAAGTTAATGTTTTGTAGTTCACGGCGAAATTTGATGGGAGCAGTGCGGATCTGAATAAAATCTTTGGTGTTTTTTTTGGTAAGCATCTTTCTCAGATCACCGTTGAGGGATGAAAAATAGCCAGCACCATCCAGATACTCAATAAACACTGCATGAGGATACTTTTTCAGGGTCTGTTGGCGTGCTGCGTCCGTTTGATCCACGACTTTATGAGATACACTACCCGAATCTCCACCGTAGAACTGACATTGGACAAACAGTTTCTTACCAGTTTGTTTTGAAAGATAGGGAATGATAAAGTCGTATTTCCTTGACTTTTCATTCTTTCTCTTTTCAGTCCCTAAGAGATCGTAAATATCTACATCATCTTGATTATAATCGGATCCAGCAGCCATGCCCCAGTCAGACATGTATGATCTGAGAATTTTCTCGGGCAAATGGCCTGTTTTTGCAGTCAGAGAGCCGCGTGACTGGAAAATAGCGATAGAAGATAATAGATTATTTGCCAGACCTTCCTTTTGCAATAATTGATAAGACTTTCCTAATGAATATAGTTGCAATGCATAGTCTCTATCGTTCAAAAGTAAGTCTAGATAAGATTTAAGTAGAGGAGCCAGGACATCGGGATAGGCTGCTAATACAGAAAAGTGATTGATAACCTTTTCCAAATTGAAATCACGCGGAATGGTTACATGCGTTAATTCTCCTTTTTTTAGGGCAGCAATCTTGTTGCTTTTAAATTGACGGTACAAAACAATGGGGAATTGGCATTTCAGATTATTATCTGTTTTTCCAGTTGCTAACAAGATGGCATTAAGCATATTTGTCAGATGCTTTTGGGGATTGTCAATAGTTGCTATTTTCTCTATGATTTTCTTAGCAACATTATAAGAAGAACATGACTTAACATCTGCGAATCCATCAGTATAGCAAGATAATGAATGAAAACCATCGTTCAGATTTGAAACAACATTTTTAAACTCAATCCTGTCCTTTATGTCTCCTAAAGATGGTGTTATCCACATATCAAACTCCGATAGGCGTTCCTTTTCCGAATAATTGTGCTGTCTAAGTTTCATATGATATCATTTTCGGGCACAAAGATACAGAAAATTTTTTATTTGACAAAGAATAGCCCCTATAAATTATTTATCAGGGACTTACAAGATTTTGTGAATTTTTTGTTAACTCGTTTTCGGTGAAAAATTTGGAGGTGTCCTACAAATTATCTAATTTCGCGGTGGCTCTGTGGAGGAAAAGGTCGAGCATCTGGTCGGGGTCACGGCCGGTCTCCAGGAAATACTGGCGGATGTCGCTGTCCTGCTTGGCCATCCTCACCAGCGAGGTCATGTCGCTGATCACCTCCGAGCGGAAACGCTCTGGTGACTCTGCCCGAAGGAATTCATGATCGGTCGCTACTGCGAGAAGTTCACGGAAGATCTCGTCGTCGGTTCGCTGCATGTCGTGGTCGTCGTACTTTTCCATAGAGTGCCTGTATATTAAGAAAGGTGTGGGCGATGTCTCCACTTCTACCTGGTTTGCGAAGACCCGAAAAAGAATGGAACATCAAACCACACCCTATACAGGGCGCTATCGACTCATCTTTTTCTTCCGGCTTCGCAATTTGGTAGAAAGAATCCAATAACTCCAAGAGTTAGCCCACGAAAATGGCCGTTAGGCCGCTGCAAAGTTACGAAAAGTCGAATAAAAAGCCAAATATATTTGGGCTTTTTTGAGACGGAGTAACTTCGGCGTGGCCAAAGTTACGAAAAAAAATTGAACACGTTATCAATAATTAATAAAAAAGTACTAAAGCAATGTGTATTAGCAAAAACGACAATGGCGGTTGCACAGGGTGCAAGGGGATGGCCGACTGTCCCCTGACTGCCAGGATGAGACGGTATGAACTGGATATCAATCGGATGGAACAGCAACTGGATGAGGTCTGCAGCCGCATTGGACAGGTGTTCAGGGACATCGCCGACTCCCTGCAGGGCGTGGTGGCGCCCACCTTGGCCGCCGCTCCGTTGGCCACGATGAACATGGAGGACAAGTTGCGCGCCTGTATCCAGCAGTTGATGGAGGCGCGCGACGCACGTGGCCGGTTCCTCGTCAGTCGCAAGAGTCAGTGGCAGGCGGTTTATCGCATACTGGCCGACAGGGGCCTGGGCGTCGCCGATGGCGACTATGCGGGCTTCGAGCGGCTGGTATGGCGCATCCAGCCTGCGGGATGCCGCGTACCCTTCTCGCTGAGTGCCCTGAAGCAGATCACGAAGACGAACTTCACGCGTCCCTTCGCGCGCTGGTCCTTCGATCCCGCCTACTTCAAGACCCGCCGCCCCTACGACGAGATGGTCGCCGTTGCCACCCGCTTCTGCGAACTCATTGGGGACGGTTCCCGGTGAGTTCTTTCACCGAAAAACTCACGCATTTTCTCATTTTACCACGATTTTCTCAACGGCGGGCGAAAGGCTTGCCGTTTTGCTTTTGGTGCCGTAACTTTGTGCTCGCAAGTCGCGACTGCATAGTATTTTAATGACTAAAGATTGAAAAAGTTATGGCAAAGAGAAAAAATTTCATGTTGAGTCCGCATTTCAGTTACGAGGAGATGACGCGTTCCATGTGGGCACAGACCCACCGCGTGGATAATACGCCCGACGAACTCCAGTTGGCCGCCCTGATCAACCTCTGCTGGAAACTCGGCGAGCCCTTGCGCGAGGTGTTCGGGCCCATCCATGTGAACAGCGGCTTCCGCAACGAACGGGTGAACGCTGGCGTGCACGGTGTGGGCGCCTCAAAGCATCTCAAGGGCGAGGCCATGGACATCCGCATCGACTCCAAGGAGCAGGGACTGGAGTACTTCAAGTTCATCCAGAAGAATGTCGATTTCGACCAGTTGCTCTTCGAGTATAATAGGCGCGGGGCGATGTGGCTCCACTGTTCCGTGTGCCTCGACCCGAAGGAGAACCGCCATCAGGCCTTCAAGAACTACAAGGTATGATCTGCAGGAACTGTATGCGGGAGTTGCCTGAGGCACAATTCGAACTGTACCCCTCGGGCACGCGGCGACGGGTGTGCCGTCACTGCCACTACGAACTCTACTCCAAGAAGGCGTGGCATAAGTGGATGATGAAGCAACGCGCGCGCGTGGTAGTAGGGAAACTCTGAAAAGAACCCGCTCATCCCGCCTATCCCACACGTAAGATTTTTTACTTTCAGTGCGGGATGAGCGGGATAGGCGGGATAAAAAGTACATAAAACAACTATATATGCGTATCAAAGAATTATTCCATCGGATCAAGAACTGGCTGGGGGGCAGGAAGCACTCCCAAAAGCCGTCGCGGAGGCGGGTGACCAGACAGCACCTGTCATCCACGCTTGAGAGAAAGCGCATCGTACAAGGAGTGCGTGCCTTTTTCGAAAAAAACTATGAGTTGAGGTACAATGTGATGAAACAGACTGAGGAATTCCGGCCCCGACAGCCATCCACGGCCCGGACTGCCCGAACGGCACCGAGTATTTCCCGAACGGCACCGAGTATTTCCCAAACGGCACCGAGTATTTTGGAAAAGTCGCCACGAATTTCCGGAAAAGCGCCACGAATTTGGCGGCAACTGACCGACCGGGACCTAAGGCGGCTGGCCATCGAACAGATGGAGCAGGTGGGTGTGGCGTGGTCGATCGACGTGGAACTGTACGTGCGCAGTGCGCTGGTGCCGCTGTACAACCCCGTGACCGACTTCCTCGACGGCTGTGGGGCGTGGGACGGTGAGGACCGTATCCGGGCGTATGCGCGGCGCGTACCCACCAACCATCCCCTGTGGCCCGACTATTTCCACCGCTGGATGCTGGCGATGGTGGCGCAGTGGATGAACCTGTCGCGCGACTACGGCAACGCCGTCGTGCCGATGCTCATCGGGGCGCAGGGCACCCATAAATCGACGTTCTGCAAACTGCTCCTGCCGCCCGAACTGCGCGAGTATTATATCGACGACATCAAACTCGACAATGCCGAACAGGTGGAGCGGATGCTCGGACGGATGCTCCTGGTGAACATCGACGAGTATAACGCCAAGACCGACCGTGAGCAGGCGAAGATCAAGCGGGTATTGACCGAGAAGGACGTGCAGACGCGGAAGATGCGCTCCGACCAGTACGAACTGAGGCCCCGCATGGCCTCGTTCATCGCCACCACCAACGACTATGAGCCGCTGGTCGATCCGACGGGCTCGCGCCGCTACCTGTGCTGTGAGGTGACGGGTCTGATCGACACCGACACGCCCATCGACTACGGACAGTTGTATGCCCAGGCCGTGGCCGAACTGCGGCAGGGGGCACCCTGGCACTTCACGAAGGTGGAGGAGGCGGCCATCGAGTGCCACAACCGGCAGTACCGCCGTGAATCATCGCCGGAGACCGTCCTGCTCTCCTATTTCGAGCCGGCGGGGCGCTGTCAGGAGCATTTCCTCAGGGCCGTGGATATCCAGGCGGAAATCAAAAAGCACGTCCGGGGTGCGGACGTGCCTAGTATCAAGATGCTTACGCTGGCACTGAAAGCCTGCCACTTCCCCTATGGAAGTTATGGTGGTTATCGTGGGTGGTATGCCCGTTATAGGCCGGCTGCCTTCTGATAGTCAACGCGGGCCAGGATAATCTGACGGGTGAATGCCTCTTCTGCATGCAGATGGGCCACGAGAGTACAGGCCAGCAGTCGGCCGGCCTCGATGTCGGTGGCCCAGTGGTAGCCCACGATCTGACGGTTGTAGCCGAAGTCGTAGGCACGGCGCAGGATCTCGTTCTGACGGCTGGGCACAGCCTCGGCCAGCATCAGGGCGATCGACCACGACAGGCAGGTATGGCCGGAGGCAAAACTGCTGGAACCCCTCTCGTAGTCCTCGTCATCGGGCACGGGGGTCGTCTCCTCCAGTTCCACGTAGGGACGGGCGCGGAAGTAGGTCCATTTGAGTTGGTTGGCGACCTCCACGCTTCGGGGATAGATCATCTCAAAGAGTTTGTAGATATGAGGTGTCTCTGACTGTGAGACGGTGATGCCGAGGGCCTCGCCATAGACTTCCGACAGGTGTTCGAAACTCGTGTTGGCATCGGCAATGGCCTGGTCGCCACGCGGTGTGCCGCGGAAGGTCTTGGCATACTCATAGCGCTTGAGGTCGGCCTCGTAGCGGTAACTGTCGGTGGTGACGGGCGGGTTCAGGATCTCCGCACCAACGGGATCCTCCGCCTCCTCGTCGGGATTATAACTCTCATTATATCCCTTGAGTTTGATGTACTCCGCACGGGCGTTCTTGAAGTCGTACTTCATGAGGTAGTTGCCATGCATCTGGGCAGCGGCGGCAGCACCACAGAGGTAACCGCCGTTGACATCACTCTGGTAGTTGGAGCCGCTGATGACACGGTCCTCACCGAACAGATAGCCCTGGCGCAGGATCTCGTTCTGCAGTGGCGGCCACATCTCTGCGAAGATGATGGCCGTGGCCCAGGCAGCGGCCGTGGTGGCCGATGTGAAGGAGCCGGTGGCATCAGCCTGGTCGGCGGCTATCCATGGCTGCTCTCCCATCTCTACGAAGGGACGTGGACGCAGGTAACCGGCCTTGGCGGTGGCTGCGGAGTGCCAGCCCGTCCAATAGGTGTTGACAAGCAGTTTGGCCAGGGCGGGCGTCGTGGTATCGCTGATGGTGTCGAGGCCAAGGGCCTGGGCCATGATGATGCGCACGGCATCGGGCGACCTGCGGAGGTGCTTCCGTGCCTCAGTGCCGCGGGCGGTGCTGCGCTGGGTCTTGCCCCACTCCCACTGCAACTTGTCGTCGATGAAATCCACGTCGCTCTGTTTGGGATAGGCTGGCAGGAAGAGGGTGGCATCGGGCAGGCCGGCCTGTTCGATGTAGCCCTTGCCAGGGGTAACCACCTCGGGCTGTGGGTTGTGGTCTATCGGTGTCGGCTCGGGCTCCGGTAGGACAGTTGTCGATTTAGAGTCTCCGCACGACACCATGACGGTGCCCATCCCGCAGACCAGGATGAGGGAAAAGATCCAGGGCTTGATAATCTTCATAAGGTTCCTGAAGGGCTATTACTGATTCATGAGTCGGGTGTATTCTTCCTGTGCGGCCTTCATCTGCTCATTGAACAGGTCTTCCGTATGCATGTGGGTGATGACGGTGCTGGCCAACTGGCGGCCCACCTCGATATCGGTCACCCAGTGATAGCCCACGATCAGACGGTTGTAGCCATAGTCATAGGCGCGCTTCAGGATCTTGTCGCTGCGGTTGGGGGCCACCTCCGACAGGATCAGGCCCATGGCCCATGCCAGACAGGCGTGGCCAGAGGGATAACTGCTGTTGTATCGCAGGTCTTCCTCCTGGTCGGGAACGGGTGTGGATTCGTTCAACTGCACATACGGGCGCACACGGAAATTGGTGCCCTTGAGGTGGTCGGAGCAATCCTGGCTCCTGATGCGGACGGCCTGGATGAGGGTGTGGATGGCCGGTGTCCTCGATGCCGAGATCACGGTGCCGGCAGCCTGACCGAAGATATCGTTCATGTGACTGTCGCTGTAACTGGCATCCTCGATGGCCTGCTGACCGCGGTCTGTTCCGCGATAAGTCTCCTTGGCATACTCATAGCGCTTCAAGTCGGCCTCATAGCGGGTGCTGCCGTTGATGACGGGGGCATTGAAGATGCCCGAGCCGTCAGGGTCGCCAGCAGAGTAAGAGCCTCCCTTGAGTTGTCTTAATTCCTCACGGGCGGCGAGGATATCGTTCTGCAACTTGCTGTTTCTGTGGGCAATGATCATTGAGGCTGAGGCACAGAGGTAGCCTGCATCGACGTCGCTCTGGTAGTTGGAGCCGCTGATGACACGGTCTTCACCGAACTGGAAGCCACGGCGCAGGATGTTCTCCTGGAGGGCGGGCCACATCTCGGCGTAGGCCAGGGCTACGGCCCAGCCGGCGGCCGTGGTGGCCGAGGCATAGCAGCCTGAGGTCTCGTCGGCATCAGGCGAATACCAGGCAGCGTCGCCAAACTCCACGAAGGGGCGCTTGCGGGGGTTGGCCTGTCTGGCCTTGATGACCGACTGCTCACCAGTCCTGTAAGCCCTGTGCAGCAGGCGCTCCAGGGCCGGCGTGCTCTCTGCGTCGATGCTCTCGATGCCAAGAACCCTGGCCATCAACTGGCACATCACCTTGGGTGTCCTGCCCATACGGTCGTAGGCCGTCTCGCCACGCGAGGTCGTACGCTGGTCCTTACCCCACTGGTACTGTATCTCATCATCCATGAAGTCGGCCGAGCCCGGCAGGGGATATCCCGGCAGGAAATTATTGGCATCGGGCTGGTTGGCCAGTGACACATACACGGTGTCGGGAGCGGTTGCATTATAATTGTAACCGGAGGTGTTGGGAATCGGGTTGTCGCTGAGGAGCACGTTTAACAGTTCCTCGCATGAGGTCAGTGTCAGAAGGCTGCTGACGACAAAGATGTTCCAGAATAAATTCTTTTTCATTTTTAATAACACAAATTCGCGGAAATATCGGCTGCAAAGTTACGACATTTCCGCGAATAAACCAAAAGAAAAACAGAAATTATTCTAAAATCAGGTACTGGAAGGGTTCCAGCGTGATTTCCTTGGCGAGGGTGATCTTCTGGTCGGTCACCTCATCCTCGGCCTCCCTGCCGATCCATTCTTCGGGGATGGCGACGGTCTTCTGCCCGTTGCGCACGTTGACGAGCACGAGGAAGCGCTCGGCGGCGTCGGTCTTTTCGAAGACCAGCACATCCTTGTCGGGATAGGTGATCAGCGTGCCCTTGCGCAAGGCGGGATGCTCGTTGTAGAGTTCGATCAGTTCCTCATACTCCTTGTAGATCTCAGGCTTGGCGGTCCAATCCACGGGCACGTACCTGAAGAAGTTGATGGGTTCGGGATAGCCTACCTCCTGAGAGCCATAGATCAGGGCACCGCCGTGGGGGAAGATGCTGGCCACGTAGGCTGCCATGGCACCACGGTCGTTGGTGAACTGCACACAGGGCTCCACCTCCGTCGCATGGTCGTGGTTGGTCGTGAAGCGCAGTTTAACCTTACCGGCAGGCAGACTGTCGTACTCGGCCTTGTCGGCCTTGATGAGGTCGGAGGCAGGTGCACCCTTCCACACCTTCACGATTTCGTCCTTATAATCCCAGCCGTAGTTCATGTCGAAGCCGCCCACGGTGAAGTTGTCGGAGCGCTTGCCTTCGGCGAGCATCACGATCTTACGGGGAGCCGCTGCCTGGCGCAGTTGGTCGATGGCATCCTTCCAGAAGTCGGCGGGCACGCCGTCGGCCACGTCACAGCGGAAGCCGTCGATGCCCACCTCGGTGATCCAGAACAGCATGGCATCGATCATCGCAGCCCGCATGTCCTTATTGTCATAGTTCAGGTCGGCCACGTCATACCAGTCCCACGGACGCGGATGAATGATCGTATCGGCCTTCTCATCGTGGGTGTACCAGTCGGGGTGCTCCTTCACCCAGGGGTGATCCCAGGCCGTGTGGTTGGCCACCCAGTCGAGGATGATGCCCATGCCGTGCTCATGGCATACCTCGGCGAGGTGCTTGAAGTCGTCGATGGTGCCGAACTCCGGGGCGATGGCCTTGTAGTCCTGAATACAGTAGGGCGAGTTCTTGCCCTTCTCAATGCCGATGGGGTAGATGGGCATCACCCACATCACGTTGACGCCCAACTCGCTGATGGAGTCGATGCGGTCGGCCACGGCGTTGAGCGAGTTTTCCGGGGCAAACACGCGGGGGTTCACCTGGTACATGGCGATGTCTTCTACTGCGGGCATCTCGAAGCCCTCTTGTTTAGTCTCTTGTGCCGGCCTGCAGGAGATGACTGCCGCCACGATGCTGATGGATAAAAGAATTTTCTTCATAAATCGTTGATTTGTTATTGAATCAGGCGGGCCGTTGTGGTGAGCGGCCCGCCTGAATGGTTAAACGGATTTGGGTTTATTCTACCGTGCAGTAGATGTTGTCGGAATCCTTACGTGTCGGATAGAGTTTGATGGTATTACCGGCTACGCCGATGTTGGCGCCATTAGCCACCAAGTTGTCAAGCGTGTCGCCGCCGAGGTTGATAGTCCAGTCGGCATTGACGCGGAACTTCCATCCGCCATCCGTAGCGCCTGCACCCGTAGCCTCGAAGCAGTAGTCGTCGGCATTCCATGTCATATCTACATCACCGCCCCAGCCGTTGAAGTCACCGATGATACCCATCTTCTCTACCTTGACGGCATTGAGGGTTAGGTTGGCTAGGTCGAGGGTTACGAAATAGACTCCTTCTCCGGCATTGGCCTTGATGTTGTCGCCGCCATCGGCAAAGTCGCCGGTGATGCCACTAGTAAATGTACCGCTATTCAACTGTGAATCCCAGTCACCAGGTACTTTCTGGAATTTGAACTCATTGCCCCATCCGTTCGGGTCAGCGCAATAAAGGAAGCCAGTGTAGATACCGTTGTCGTCGGTGAGGGCCAGTTTCTGCTCTGCATTGGCCCAGCCGTCGGTTGCTCCGATGAAATAGACGTAAGGATCGAAGTCGAGCGGCGTGATGGTATAGGTCATTTCAGCCATGTTGATCTGGATGCGAATGAACTTGGAGGTACCATCAACCTTGAACGAACCATCATCAGAGAGAGAAGTGCGACGTGACAGCGAACCACTCAGGCCGTTTTCACCATTACCGGAGGTGGTGCCATAGAGTTTTGACCAGTCATTGTCATTGGCAATGGCATCGCAAGCCTCGTCATCACCGATTGCGAACCAGATGTCGCCACCTGTGCCTTCAAGTACGTAAGTGAAGATGGGATCATCGGCCACGCTGGCAGCACTGTGAGAGAACTTCTGCTCCTTCGATGCGGCAGATGCACCCCAGTCGAGAGGACCGCCAACCAGATAATACGCATCTGCAACGTTAATGGGCTCGATGGTATAACTATATTCCAGCATGTTCAGGGTGATTTTGATCTTCTTGGCGCCCGTCACGTGGAAGGAGTGGTCGCCACCGAGGGCGGTGCGGCGGTCCATGGTGCCCGTGAGATCCTCGCTGGCACCCTTGGTTCCGAAGAGTTGATTCCAGTCACCGGCCTCTACGGCATCGATGGCAGTATCGTCTCCGATAGCGAACCAACTGTCGTCACCACCTGCATCAACGATGATCGTGAAGACAGGATCCTCATAGACATCAGCATCGCTGTGGTTGAACTTCTGGGTGCGGGCACCTTCAGCACTCCAGCCTGCGGCAGCACCGATCACATAGTAGGCAGGTGAGATCTGTACCTTGTTCAGCGGTGTGAACTTCACCGTGCTCTCAGCATAGTAATTCTCACCGGGCTTGCCGACGCAGGCCACTGCGGTACCACCTGTCACGGTATAGAGTATCGCACGGACATACAGGTCGGTCGTAGCGGGATTACGCGTGATATTATTGAAATAGGCATCCTGCAGCAGTGATGCAGATACGGCAATCTCATCAGATCCATCGAGGCTGTTGGCATCGAGTACGATAGAGTTTGCGAAGTCGGCATCCTTAGAGAACTCCACTTCGGCCTTTAGGATCGTGTTGGCAGGCATGGCGCCTTCCTTCACGGAAGCAGTACCGATGGGAATCGAACTTGCAACGCCAGTCTCTTCATTGATATAATCAGCAAGGTTGATGGTGGCAGGCGTGCTGTTGGCAACGCTGACATCGCTTGTCTGAAGCAGGCTCTCGGGCTCGTTGGTCTGCGGGCTGAAGATCGTCTCGAAATCCTCGTTACAGGATACGAGAGCCGTGCTGAGCAGAGCCATGATATATAAACTTACTTTTTTCATCTTCTTATTCATTTGATTAAACGATCATTCTACTGCGGATGAACTAATTGAGAAGTTCGAATCTGACGGTATTGTTGTTCAGATCGACCGTGAGGTCCATCTGGCCGCCGGGGAATCCTGCAATGAACCAAGAACCCTTACCCGTCATACCATTACCAGAATATACATTGTTAGTCAGGGTAATTTCAGTAGCCACGTCATCCACTTGGAATCCGTATGAGTCACCGCCGTCCCAGCCAGTCAGTTTAGCATAGAAGCGGAAGGTCAGGTCGCCTTCGGGCATCTCTGCGACACCATGGTAGATCTTGCTGCCAATCTCTGTCTCCTCGATGTACCAGCCACCGTCAACGAGCGTCTGCTTGTTGCCTGGAGAGGGCTCGGGCCATCCACAGCAAGAACCGATGATATAGAGCCATCCCTTGCTTGGGATATTGGCGTAGGCTGCCAGATGCTTGAGGGTAACGGTGTTTGAGAGGATGTCTGTTCCCTGAACCACCTGTGAACTGGTGGTCTGGATGTTGGCGGCCACGCGGAAAGCAACCTCGCGGAAGCCCATATCCACATAGTCGTCTTCTGTGGCGAAGCCGTCGAGTTTGCAAAGGGCCAGTGCAATCTCCTCACCGCTGATGTTCACATTGCATGAAGTGAAGCCAGATTCCAGGAAATCACCCCATTTTTCAGTACCATTCTCGTTCAGACCTACTTGAACCTTATAGTTTACTACAGTATTAACGCCATAGTCAGGCTGTGTCCAGGTAAGGTTAACCGTATTGTCTGGTGACAACTGGATGTACTGGTCGGCCACGGCCGGTGTGTTCACCACAAAAGTCTTAGCGGTGTGATTCGGACCGAGCTTGGGATTGTCGTCGCGGTCGGAATCACATGCAACAAACAGCATGGCAAAAACAGCGAACAACACGCTACTCTTGAAATATTTTGTTTTCATATCACTTATCTTATTTTATTATCTGCTAAAGAATTAATAGCCTGAATTCTGAGTCAGGTTGGTGTTCGAAATAACATCACTCGAAGCCAGTGGGAACAAGTTGTACTTGCTATCGACAGCATGTGGTGTACCAACATTGCTGTTCATACCCTTATGAGACCAGAGGTAGTCGCCTGTGGTGAGCAGGCCGAAGCGAACCAAGTCGCTACGACGATGACACTCCCAAGCCAGTTCGCGGGCACGTTCGTTGATGATGTCGCTGCTCTTAGGGCTGGCGATGGCGCCAACACCGGCACGAGTACGGATCTCATTGAATTTGCTGATACCGTCGCAGGAAACACCGCCTACGACCTCACACTCAGCCAGCATCAGATAGACATCACCCAGACGGAACACGGGGAAGTCGGTGTCGGGGAAGGAGTTGGCATCGGCCAGCACACTGCCGTCGGCTTTCAGGTTGGTGAACTTCGTGAAGGCATAGCCGCTGAAGAAGTCGCCGATATCAACAATCTCCTTGGACTGGCCGTCGGTGAAGAACTTGCCACGCTGGTCGGCGCTCTCGAACTTATCGACGAACTGCGGGGTCACGCGAAGACCGCCCCAGCCGTTACCGCCAAGTCCGTAGTCGGCATAAGACATGTTGCCTCCAACCTCAGCATTGATGATGTAGCAAGTGCCACCGTATGCCTGGGTATTGATATGATCCTGATAGACACTGAAGATAATTTCGTGGCCTACGCCCAGCATCTGGTCGTTGTCGGCGCAGAAGAGTTTCCAGTAGTCCTCAGCACTCTCCAGTTTGTAACCCAGTTCGATGATCTTGTTGCAATATTCTGCACACTTCTGGTAGTTGGGTGTACCAGTATAGATACCAGCATTGAGATAGAGTTTTGCCAGGATCATGTAGGCCAGACCTTTACCAGCACGGTATTTCTCAGGATTGGCGGGAAGGATTTCTGCTGTCTCTTCCATGTCGTTGACGAGCCAGGTGAACAGGTCTGTACGACTGATCTGCTGAGGGGTGTCACCGCCTACAGCTGAGTTCTCGTCCGTGAACGGTACGTTACCAAACATGTCGATGGCGTGCAGATAGCTCAGGCCGCGAATGGCACGGGCCTCGGCGCGATACTGCTGCATCAGTGCATCGTTGCTGCCTGCTGCGTCGATACGGCGGATAACCTCGTTACAGATAGAAATCTGATAGAATACGCGGCTGTAACAAGCGCTTACGAACACGTCGCTTGAGGTCCACTGCAGTCCGTGAAGATCCTTCAGGGTCTGGTCGTTCCAACCGATCACAGCCTCGTCGGTAGGAAGCTCCTGCAAATTGAACAGGGCGCGCAGATACTGACCAAAACCGCCGTCAATACCTTCGATATCAGGGCTTCCGCTATCGCCGTCGGGCGAGCTTACCGAAAGACCTGAGTAGCATTTTGCCAGCATTTGGTTATATGCCTCAGTACTTGTGAGTACGTTCTCCGGCGTGTCGAGATTAGGGTCGATGGGGGTGACATTGAGGTCGCCCGTACATGCTGTCAGTGACACGGCGGTAGCAAAGGCAAAACTATAAATTCCGTTTTTCTTTATGTTGAATTTCATATTCTTGTCCTCCTATTTGTTAAAAGTTAAAGCTTGCACCTACGATAAAGTTGCGTGAGCGGGGATACATGTTGTTGTCGATACCACCCGAAACTTCAGGATCCACACCGTCGTAGTTGGTGATAGTGAATACATTCTGAGCGGTGAAGTTTACACGTACCCAAGGTGCAATGTTATAAGCCAGTGTCACCTTGTCGAGTTTCAGGAACGAGGCGTTCTGCACGTAGTAGTCGCTGCGGTACTGTGCCTGGGCAAAGTTGGTGTAGGGAGCGGTTGCCACACGGTTGCAGATAAAACTGTTGGTCCACATGTCGGCCTTCATCTCTGTGTTGGAGGCTACGTTGTTATAGACGTAGTTGCCCAGACTTGAACGGAACGATGCTGAGAGTGTCCACTTCTTGTAACTCAATTCTGTATTCAGACCGATGTTCACGTCAGCATCGGGCTTGTAATATACATAGCGGTCATCATCGGTAATCTGTCCGTCGTGGTTGCGATCCACATAGACACCTTCCAGGGGCTTGCCAGTCTCGCCATATACCTGCTGGAATACATAGAAGGAGTTGATGGGGTTGCCCACCTGCTGAATCTGGACATGGTTACCAACACCACCGGAGATACTACCAGCCTCAACACCCAGGTAACTGGGATCGTCGCTGGCGGTCAGACGGGTAATCTCGTTCTTGTTATAAGATACGTTGACACCGATTTCCCAACGCAGATCCTTCTTTTCAATAGGAACAACGTTCAGTGCAGCCTCGATACCCTTGTTCTCCATATCGCCAACGTTCATCAGCAGATAGTTCGTCAGGTTGGTGCCTGAAGCCACGGGAACGGTATTCAACAGGTCGTTGGTCTTACGCTGATAGACATCAACACTACCATTGATGCGGTTACGGGCGAAACCGAAGTCCAAACCGATGTTGTAAGTTGTGGTCTCCTCCCACTTGATCTGAGCAGCATAGCCCTTCGGGGTGATGGGGGTGACGACGCTGTTGCCGAACCAATAGAGCGAACCGTGCTGGTTGGTGTGATAGGTAGGAATAGAAGGATAGTCACCCTGGTTGATGTTCTGCTGACCGGTGACACCCCATCCCAGACGGAGTTTCAAGTTAGAGAGCCAGTCAACATCCTTGAGGAACTTCTCCTCACTGATACGCCATGCAAGGGCTGCCGACGGGAACAGACCCCACTTGTTGTTCTGGAAGCGTGATGTACCATCGTCACGGAGTGTGAAGGTAAGGAGGTAGCGGTCCATCAGCGTGTAGTTCAGACGTCCATAGAACGAAACCAGGAAACTCTCAGTCTTGAAGAGAGTAGGATCGCCATACAACAGCGTATTCTGTCCGTCATTGGATACTTTCTCGTCAGTTGTCTTATTGAAGAAGTGCTGCCAACTATAACCGGCCAGAATGTCAAAGCGACTCTGTATTTCCTTGAGTTCCTTGGCGTATGCCAGATAGAACTCCAAGGTCTGGTCGCGACGCATCTGTGTATATTTCTCCCAGATGCCGGTACCGTTCTCAACCTTGTTGTGATAGGAAATTTCACTATCCTTATCGGTTATGTTCCAACCAGAGGTGGTAGAGAAATCGAGACCAAGGTTCAGGTTGGCACGAAGTCCGTCGAGGAACTTGAACTTATAGTCGAACTGTGCGTTGCCGACGAAGCGGCGCACATACGAATCCTTGTTCTGCTCATACAGTTGAGCCACAGGGTTCAGGGTTGACATGGTGTTAGGAGCACCATTGCTCTCCCAGCGGTAGTAACTGCCGTCGGTATTCTTAACAGGCTTCAACGGGTTGTACTGAACGGCTGCACCAATGGCACCCTCATCGGCAAATGCATTGTGGGTGAATACACCTTTACCATTCAGGTTGATGGTCAGACGGTCGTCAAGCAAGGTGGGAGTAAGGTTGAAACCGACTGTACCGCGCTGCATGCTCGAAGTCTTCAGGTTACCGTCATTGTTCAGGAAACCGGCACTTACACGATACGGCATCTTGAATCCGCCTTCCTTGGATACATATCCGCCAGTAATGCTGGCGTTGATTTCCTCGGCAAAGGCCTCCTTATAGATCTCATCCTGCCACTTGGTGTTGGCATTGCCCAAAGCGGCCACTGCATCGGCATTGTCGCCATAGTTAGCCATAAAGAACTCACGGAAAGCATCGGCACTGAGCACATCTACCTTCTTGGCAACGGTTTTGAACGTACCACTCATATCCACATTGATGCGAGGCTTTGCACCAGCCTTACCCTTCTTAGTAGTAATCAGGATCACACCGTTTGATGCACGGCTACCATAGATAGCGGTGGCAGAGGCATCCTTCAGGATAGAGAAACTCTCGATGTCGTTCGGGTTGATGGTGTTCAGCACGTCACCGCCAGAGATACTTGTAGAACTGATGGGCAGTCCATCGATCACAATCAGAGGGTCGTTAGATGCGGAAAGCGACGAGCCGCCACGGATACGGATGGTTGATCCTGCACCAGGAGCACCACCATTGGTGGTAATCTGCACACCAGGGGTCTTACCCTGCAGCAGGTCAGCCGGAGAGGTGGCAAGACCTTTGTTCAACTGGTCTGCTTCCACAGACATCACGGAACCCGTAGCATCGCTCTTGCGGACAGTACCATAACCGATGACGACCACGTCCTGGAGAACGGTCTCGTCGTCTCTCAGCGTAACATCGAGACTAGGTGCTGCCTTCACCGTCTGGCTCTGGTAGCCGACATAACTGATGGTGATGTTTGCACCCTGGTTTGCCTTCAGCACGAAGTTACCGTCGAAGTCGGACACGGTGGCGGTCTGTGTGCCGTCAACGCGTACCGTTGCGCCGATAATGGGTTCGCCTGTAGCATCTTTCACATGGCCTTTTACCTCGATCTGGGCAAAGGCACCAACCGATAGGAACAACCCCAATAAAAGGGTGAGCATCCTAAGCGGGATTTGAATGTTTACCTGCTTCATCATTACATTTAATTAGAGTTAATTGTTTGTATCTTGTTATTGCTTTAGCACGTTAGGCCGTAATTCACGTTGCAAAGATAGGATTCTTTTTGATATGTTGTGCTTTTTTTGCTGGAAAAAGATACTATTATGCAATGCAAACGTTTGCATGAGCGCGCACATACATTATTTGTTAAGAGATAAGGGTTATTATTTGAATTTTTTGTATCTTTGCATCGTTGATAATTAAAGACCTGATGAAAGAGCATGTACCCATGACGATGAAGGATATTGCCAGGGAGTTTGGTATCTCCGTGGCAACGGTGTCGCGTGCCCTGAAGGACTCCCCTCGCATCAGTGAGGAGCGGCGGAAGGTCATCCAGGCCTATGCCCGTGAGCACAACTTCACGCCAAACACCATCGCCGAGTCGTTGCGCTACAGTAAGGTGAAGCCCCAGAAACTGATCGGCGTGATCATTCCCGACTTCGTGCACTACTACTTCGCCTCGGTGCTGGCCGGCATCGAGGAGGAGGCCTCGTCGCGAGGGTACAGGCTATTGGTGGCCACGAGTCAGGAGAGTTATGAGCGCGAGGTGAGAATCTGCCAGTCGTTCTATGAGAATAAGGTGTGTGGTATCATCGTCTCCCAGGCCAAGGACACGAAGCGGTACGACCATTTCCAGAAACTGATCGACTCGGGCGTGCCTCTGGTGTTCTACGACCGTATCTGTACGGGAGTGAACGCCAGCAGGGTGGTGGTGGATGACTATATGGGTGCTTTCAATGCCGTGAACTATCTCATCGAGAAGGGTTGCCGCCGCATCGCATTCTTCGGTTCGCCCATGACCATGGAGATCTCGAAAAATCGCTTCAACGGTTATAAGGATGCGCTGCTGAAGCGCGGACTGGAGTATGACCCGGCGCTGATGCTGGTCTGTGACAACCGGGCTGATGCGGAGAGCATGGCACCGGAGGTGCTGGCACGGGAGCATCGGCCCGACGGGGTGTTCGCCATCAACGACGACACGGCCATCGGCGTGCTCTATACCGCCAAGCGGGCCGGTCTGAACGTGCCGGAGGATATCCAGATCTGCGGGTTCACCAACGGCTACCGCGCCATCGCCTGCGACCCGATGCTCACCACGGTGGAGCAGCGCGGACGTACCGTCGGTGAGGAGGCTGCGAATATCCTGATCGGCCATGTGGAGGGTGATATCCCCATGACGAAGGCCGAGCGCCGCATCGTGCGCACCCGCCTCGTCATCCGAGGAACAACGAAGTAATGCATCGGATGAACACGGATTGACACGGATTTAATCAATAACAAGGATATGTTGCTATATGAAGAATTGTCAAATAAAATTTTGAAAGCATATTATAATGTGCTCAATGTATTGGGGAAAGGACTTGCTGAGAAAGTCTATGAAAACGCCCTGTGCATTGAATTTGAGAATATGGGCATACATTATGTTCGTCAAAAGCCTTTGGCAGTGGATTATAAAGGTCATAATGTTGGAAATTATATTGCAGATTTGTATGTTGATGATAAAATTATCTTAGAACTGAAAGCCGTTACGGCAATCAATGATGAGCATGTTGCTCAGACTATAAATTATATTAATTTGACACGAAGTAAAGTCGGTTATATCTTAAATTTTGGCCAGCGAGAAGGTTGTGGTTATAAAAGACTTCTTGGTCTTGCGGCAAGAAATGCCAAAGAATAATCCGTGTAAATCCGTGTTCATCCGATGCTAATAAACATAAGAATATGAAAGTAAAGCCAGATTTAAGTTTTTGGAATTTGTGGAACCTGAGTTTCGGGTTCTTCGGTGTGCAGATCGCATACGCTCTGCAGAGTGCCAACATCTCTCGTATTTTCCGTACGCTCGGTGCCGATCCCCATTCGCTGAGTTTCTTCTGGATCCTGCCGCCGCTGATGGGTATCCTTGTGCAACCGATTGTCGGAACGCTGAGCGACAAGACGTGGACGCGCTTCGGGCGCCGTATTCCCTACCTGTTCATCGGTGCTGCCGTGGCCGTAGCCGTGATGTGCCTCCTGCCCAATGCCGGCTCGTTTGGCATGGCTGTCGGTGCGGCGCTGATCTTCGGTCTGATCGCCCTGATGCTGCTCGACACCAGCATCAACATGGCGATGCAGCCGTTTAAGATGCTCGTGGGCGACATGGTGAACGAGAAGCAGAAGGCCAAGGCCTACTCGATCCAGTCGTTCCTCTGCAACGCTGGATCGGTGGTAGGATTCCTCTTCCCCTTCGTCTTCACAGCCATCGGTCTGAGTAATGTGGCACCGGAGGGTGTCGTGCCCGACTCGGTGATCTGGTCGTTCTATATCGGTGCCGCCATCCTGATTCTCTGTGTGATCTACACCACCATGAAGGTGAAGGAGTGGCCGCCGAAGGAGTATGCGGAGTATAATGGGGTCTCGGAGAACTCTGAGAATTCCGAGTCCTCCGAGAAATCATCTAACTGGATCACGCTGCTGAAGAACGCCCCCTCGACGTTCTGGAAGGTGGGACTCGTGCAGTTCTTCTGCTGGGCTGGAATGCTGTATATGTGGACCTACGTGGTGGATGCCGTCTCAGAGACCGTCTGGGGCACCATCGATCCCACCACCTCCGAGTATCAGGAGGCGGCCAACTGGACGGGCGTGCTCTATGCCATCCAGGCCTTAGGCAGTGTGTTGTGGGCAGCCATGCTTCCGCAGTTCAAGAACACGAAATGGGCTTATGCCGCCAGTCTTGCATTGGGTGGTGCTGGCTTTATCCTCATTCCCTACATGCACGACCAGTATCTGCAGATCATCCCCTTCCTGCTGATTGGCTGTGGTTGGGCAGCCATGCTGGCCATGCCGTTCACGTTCGTCACCAACGCCCTGCAGGGCTACGGTCACATGGGTGCCTACCTGGGCCTGTTCAACGGCACCATCTGTGTACCACAGATCGTGGCTGCCATCTGCGGTGGTACGATCCTGTCGCTGGTGGGCAGTCACCAATCGACGATGATGATCGTGGCTGGTGTCTCGTTCCTTATCGGCTCGGCCTGTGTGTTTGTGATAAAGGTGAAAAGTGAGAAGGTGAGAAGGTGAGGGAGGAAAGACTGAGGATAAGAGGTGTAGAGTGGTGGCGGACATGTCTGCTACTGCTCTTCACCTTTTCACTTTTTCACCCTTTCACCTTTTCCTTCGCCTCCAACCTGCTGACAGAAAGGTACAACCTGTCGTACCTCGACCTGAGCAACGGTCTGCCGCATAACAACGTCAGTGCCATCTATGCCGACTCCTACGGCTTCCTTTGGATAGCCACCTATGGCGGCGGTCTGGTGCGCTACGACGGCTATGGGATGATGCAGCCGTTGTTGAGTCTGAACAGCAACTCGTGCAAGGCCATCGCCGAAGACCCGTTCAAGCGGCTGTGGGTGGCCTTCGACGAAGGTACGAACGTCATCGATCTGCGGACGATGCTCCCCGTCGTGCCACAGTCGGCTGCGGGAGACATCGAAGCGCTGCTTTCCCAGCCCGGCGTAAAGACCTATACCGATGCTTTGGGACGCCTCTGGCTGATCACCAACAGTCATGTCTATCTGATCGCCTTCGACGAGGACGGGCTTATCGCCCACACGGCCACCTACCCTTATACGAGTAATACGCCCGATATCTGCATCTGTGACGTGGAGGGCAACGGCCAGCCGTGGATCGGCATTGACGGCGGCCTCTACCGAATGGCGGAAAAGAACGGACAACTGGTGAGGGAAGATGTGTCGCCGCTGCTCCGTGCGCTCTTCGGGCTCTATATCACCGATCTCCTGAAGCGGGGAACGGATGTGTGGATCACCACCAACCACGGTCTCTTTCGTTATAATTCCTATCAGCGGCAGTTGAGTAGTTACCTTTACCAGCAAAACTTGGGGGGGGCACTTTCCCATGAGTTCCTGTCGAGTCTGGCGCTGATGCCCGACAACACGCTGTTGGTAGGATCCCTCAACGGTGTGAATATCTACGACGACAAGGCAGACTGCTTCTCGGCCTGGAACTCTGCCTGTATGCCGCCCCTGAAGAATGATTTCGTGCACTCCCTGCTGGTGGATCGGGGGCTGATATATATCGGTACGGAGGCTGGCGGTGTCGTGCGACTGGTGCCCCGTCAACTGCAGTTGCAGAACAGTGTGCACTCAGGCAGTCCCGGTTCCCTTTCGCCCAATGCGGTGAACGCCATGTATGTGGAGGACAACGGTACGCTTTGGGTAGGAACCGTGGAAGGGGGCCTCAATCGGCGGGCGCCCCAGGAGAAGGACTTCATCCATTTTACGACAGCCAATTCCGCCCTTCCCCATAACAGTGTCTCTGCCTTGGCTGCCGACGGGCACGGACACCTGTGGGTCGGAACGTGGGGCGGTGGTGTCTGCCTGTTTGACATGAAGGCACCGGGAGCCTTCACCCGGCTTGATCTGTCGGAGACCTATACGCGACTGACGAACTTCATCGGTGCACTGGCCTATGACCCCATCAACGACGGTATGTGGGTCGGCAGCAACGATGGTGTATTCTTTTATGACTTCAAGACCGGACAACTCATTGAGCCCTTCGACGGATGCAGGGACGTACGCGGCTGTATCGGGTCTATCGTCACCAGCGACGGACAACTATGGATGGGCGGTATCCGTGGTCTGAGTATCATCGACCTGAGATCGAGGGGAGAGGCGGGATTCAGGAGCCGTGCCATCTTCCACCTCCTTGACGATCCCGACTCCCGTATCGTGGATAAGATCTGTGCCTTCTGTGAGACGAAAGACGGCACGCTTTGGCTGGGCAGCAACGGTTACGGTCTGTATAAGCGTGTGGTCGGTGAGGACGGGAGTGAGCGCTTCCAAGCCTTCACGGTCGAGGACGGATTGGTCTATGACGGGGTGAAAGGTATTGTGGAGGATCGTAACGGCTGTCTTTGGATCACGACACAGAATGGTTTGTCGGTCTATGACCCGAAGTTGGGGACCTTTACCAATTATTCACAGGCCGACGGTCTGATGAATCCCCATTTTTATTGGAACTCCGCCGTCAGGGATGCCGATGGCCTGATCTATCTCGGCTCAGAGGGCGGACTGATTGAGGTGTTGGGTGAGAATACCGATAACCATTATCAGGGCCACCTTACCTTTACCCATCTGATGGTCGATAATCAGGATGTGCAGGCAGGCAGTGACTATTTGGACGTCGATATCTCTATTGCCGAGACAATCCGGCTGAGGGAGAGCAACCGCTCTTTCTCCATCGACTTCTCCGCTCTCGACTTCGGTCATGAGACACAGGGACTCTATTATTACCGCATGAAGGGTTTTGACCATGAGTGGACCTTGTTGAAGCCCGGTCAGCATTCCGTGCGATATAGTGCTCTGCCGGCCGGCAGTTATACCTTCGAGGTGAAATATCGGTCGGTGCAGGCGGTCGGTGACGATGAGACAATCTCCATTGATATCATCGTGACGCCGCCCTTCTGGAAAAGTTGGTGGTTCCGCCTGTTGCTGTGTGTACTCTTCGTGGTGCTGGTTATATATATATATAATAGGTGGGTGGTCCGTCTGAAGCGTATCGAGGCCGAACAGTTACTGAGTCCCATCCGTAAGGTACTGGAGGAATCGGAGGATCCGCGTCAACTTCAGACGCGTATCCAGAATATCCTCGACAACCAGCAGCGTTACAAAGACAGTGTGACAAAGAGTGTGGAGGCCGACAAGGAAGAGGTGAAGAGGGTGACACGGCCGTTCATGGAAAGAGTGATGGAGATTATGGAACACAACTATATGGACTCTGATTTTGGCGTGCAGGAGTTCTGCGATGCCCTTGGCATGAGTCGTACGGTGGCCAGCAAGCACCTGAATTCTGAGGTGGGCGTACCCGCTGGACAGTTCATACGCAACTACAGACTGAATATGGCTAAAGAGTTGCTCTCTGAGAAGACAGGCAACCGTAATATTACAGAGGTGGCTTACGCTGTCGGCTTTAATGATCCGAAATACTTTACCCGTTGCTTCACAAAGCAATTTGGCATGAGTCCGAGTGCTTATAATGGCACAGGCTTGCTTCCTTGATTTATCTCAAGAGCAGGTCTTGACATATCTCAAGAGGTAGAAAATGCGCCACAGTTTGTATAAAATCCGTTTTGTCCACCTAATAAATTGTTTTGTCCACCTGCCACCTGCATAATATTAATAAATTTGCACAAATTTTACTAACAAATATAACATTTTCAAACTAAAAACAATTAACAATGAGAAAACAAGTATTATTCTCTGCGATGCTGTTCTTAGGAACTCTGGCAGGACTGACTGTCTGCCCGACGACTGCGACGGCATCCGTACAACAGGATCGGACCATTAAGGTCAGCGGTCAGGTTGTGGATCAGAATGGAGAGGCGCTCATTGGTGCAACCGTCAGGTTGAAGGGTGCCCAGAGCGGTGTTGTGACCGACTTTGACGGTAACTTCTCCATCGATGTTCCTGCTAACGCAACGCTTTTGGTGAGTTATGTAGGTTACAAGGACCGTGAGATTGCCGTACGTGGCCGTGCGATCCTTAATCAAATCCAATTGGAGTCTGACGCCCTGATGCTCGACCAGGTGGTCGTTGTGGGTTATGGTGTTCAGAAGAAGGCCGACCTGACAGGTTCAGTCTCTATCGTGAATGCCGATGAACTGAAGCGCGTTTCGCACTCCAACATCTCCTCGATGCTCGAAGGTAAGGTGGCAGGTGTCTCGATTACCACCGACGGACAGCCAGGTGCCGACCCGACGGTGCGTATCCGTGGTATCGGTTCTTTCGGCAGCACCGCTCCTCTGTATGTGATCGACGGTGTGCCCATGGGTACCTCTATCCGCGACTTCTCTCCGAACGACATTGAGACCATTCAGGTGCTGAAGGATGCATCGGCAGGTGCCATCTACGGTTCTCGTGCTGCTAACGGTGTGGTGATCATCACGACTAAGGGCGGTAAGAAAGACCAGCCCCTGAAGGTCGATTACAAGGGCTACTTCGGTGCCGACATCGTATCGAACGACAAGTACGACCTGATGAATGCTGAGCAATACAGTAACTATCTTGGCATTGCTGCCGCCAACAGTGGTACTCCTCTACCGGGTGGTTATAGCCTGGGTGCCGACGGGAATTATCACTTCCGCGACAACACGGATACCGACTGGTTCAAGGAGGCTTTCAAGACGGGTATCCGTCAGAACCACAACGTAAACCTCTCTGGTGGTGGTGCCAACAATACTTATAATATAGGTCTTGACTACTATGACCAGAAAGGAACCATTGAGGGTACAGGTCCTGACTTCCGTCGTTATACCGCACGTGTGAACAATACAATGGACACGAAGTTCATCAAGTTCCGCACCAGTCTCGTCTATTCTCATTCCGACCAGAATTCAACATCTATTTCGAATGCCAATGAGTATATTCAGGGTCTCTATGGTAACCTGGGTAACGTGCTGGCCGGTGTGCTTAACATGCAGCCCACCATCAAGGCATACGACTCCTCGACATGGGTACTCGACGACGTGGTAGGTTCTGCAAGCGGTTGGCAGTACGATGCCTACGGCTATGGTGTCTATTACGACACCGTTCACGGTGACATCTCGGCCATGAACCCGCTTTTGGTTAACAACCTGCTTGAGCGCAATACCGTTGTTGACCGCTTTATGGGTACGGCTTCTGCCGATGTTGACCTGCTGAATATGCTTGGTATCAAGTCAAAGAATCACAATCTGACCTACAGGATCAACCTCTCATACAGTACAACCAGTTGCAATGACAAGACATGGATTCCTGCTTGGGTTCAGAGTAACCGTGTGTATCTGGCCAAGGAGAATGAGCGTCTGACAAAGGCACATCGCAAATACACCGACGCTCTGATAGAGAACACGCTGACTTACGAGGGCACCCTCGGTCTGCACCACATCAACCTCGTTGCAGGTCAGACATACGAAGAGGAGAACACTCAGACTCTGACAGCCTGGGGTGTAAACCTGAATGAACCCTACTTCCTGCAGATTCAGAATGCACTGACTCGCGATGCCAATTCATATGAGTACAAGCACACGCTTGCTTCTTATCTGGCTCGTCTGAACTACGACTATGACGGCAAGTACCTCATCTCAGCTATTGTACGTCGTGACGGCAGTTCCCGCCTTTCCGCCGATAATCGTTGGGACACCTTCAGTTCGTTCTCTCTGGGTTGGCGTTTCGACAAGGAGAAGTTTTTCCCCATCGATCGCGACATTGTCAATATGTTCAAACTGCGCGCCAGTTATGGTGAACTGGGATATGAGGCCGCTGTAGGCGACTATGCTATCCAGGCTACGATGGCCCGTAATAACATGACTTATTCGTTCGGCAACCAGCCCATCACAGGTTCTGCTATCTCTACCTTCGTCAATGAGAACCTCTCATGGGAGAAGAGAAAGACGATGAACGTTGGTCTCGATCTGGCTTTCTTGAATAACCGCATTGAATTCACGGCAGAGTGGTATAAGAACAAGTCGGAGGATCTGCACTATGGTGTACCTGTTCCCGCCAGTGCCGGTGTCGCCAACGAGAGTGTGACGATGAACGCCGCCTCTATGGAGAACAGCGGTCTGGAGTTCTCGCTCACATACCGTAACCGCGACCATGCTTTGAAGCACGAGATCAGTGCCAACCTGAGCACACTGAAGAATAAGGTTACCTCGCTTGGTTTCGGCACAGAGCAGTATATCACCGGTGCCTATATTACTAAGGTAGGCGAAGAAGTTGGTAAGTTCTACGGATGGGACTATCAGGGTATTATCCGTACTCAGTCACAACTGGACGAACTGAACGCTATTGCACAGGCCAATGGCTTTACAGAGTATCAGGCCGGAGCACAGGTGGGTGACTGCTACTACCGCGACGTGAACGGCGACGGTCAGATTACCGCCGACGACCAGACCGTACTTGGCAGTGGCCTGCCAAAGATCAGTTTCGGTCTGAGTGCACATTTAGAGTACGGCATCTTCGATATGAGCATTTCTACCTTCGGTGCACTGGACTATCATGTTACTGACTACCTCTATAACACCATGAACTCCAGTTATGGTTATGGAAACAAGCACGTGAACGTACTCGATGCCAATCAGTGGGACGGTGGCACGTATGTGTCGGATGTTCCCCGTACCTATCTGTCTAATCTCGGAACACTCGCTTGGAACGATCTGTTCAGTGAGCGTCAGATTCAGAATGCCGCCTACTGGAAGATTGCCAACATCGAGATTGGTGCCAACCTGCCCAACAAGTGGTTTGGTGGCTACGTATCTGGTGTACGCCTCTATGTATCGGCACAGAATCTCTATACCTTCTCAGGTTATAAGGGTTACAATGTGGACTATGCCGGTGGAACATTCACCCCGGGCTACAACTACTGTTCGTACCCCACTCCGCGCAGTTTTATGGCAGGTCTTAACTTTACCTTCTAAATGTATAATAATAAATGAAGAAGATTATGAAACTACATCATATTTCATTAGCACTCCTGTTGGGTGCCGTAGCACTCACATCGTGCGAAGACAAACTGGACGTGGTCAATCCCAACCAGCAGACGGCTGCCACCTTCAAGGAAGACCTCAGTGCTCTGGAGGAAACTGTCATTGCAGCCTACAACCACACCCGTATGGAGGGTACTTATGCTCGTGTCGGCTATATGCTCGACGTGTGCCGTGGCGACGAGGTGTGGAACTCCTCACAAGTATGGTACATGCCTTTTGATGACCTCAACGTAGCATTCACCGATGAGATTGGCCAGTGGTCATGGCGCGACTGGTATTACACCATCAACGTTACCAACTACACGCTGTCTGCGCTTGGCGACGACGACAGCGCCCTCTCCGAAGCGCAGAAGCGCATCAAGGGACAGATGCTCTTCATCCGTGGCCTGGGCTACTATAACCTGGCCGGCTACTATCAGAATCCTATCCTGATTACAGACTATAACACATATTCTACACTGGAGGGTCTGTATGGTTCTAATGCTTCTTACGACGAGGTGTGGGATCAGGTTGAGAAGGACTTCTCTGAGGCAATGACACTGCTGCCCAGCCGCGATACTGGCGGTGAGTGGGCAAAAGGTCGTGCCACATGTGGTGCAGCCGCCGGCTACTATGCCCGTGCTCTGATGATGCGTCACAAATACAGCGAGGCCCTCACCGTACTGAAGGCTATTATCAATGGTCAGTATGGTACTTATAAACTGATGGCCAACTACGGTGACAACTTCCGTGAGGGCAGTGCCTACGAGAACAACGACGAGAGCCTCTATGAGGTGCAGTTCCTCGACTACGGTTCTCAGGGTACCGACGATGAGTGGACACCGGTAAACACTAGTGCCAACGCTACGCAGGGTTCTGCTATCGAGTCGAACTTCGGTCCTGGCGACTGCGGTGGATGGGCAGACCTCTCTGCATCTCCCTGGCTTTACAATCTGTTTAAGGCAGAGCGTACCACCAGTGGTTCACTTGACCCGCGTCTTTACTGGACGATTGGCACCTACGAGCCCGAATGGGACGGCTTTGAGTTTGGAAATGTTTGCTACACCGTTACACAGAGTGCCGACTGGGGCAATCTTGATATCCCGTTCGTAACCAATAACAACTATGGTGGACTGCCAGTGGCCAAGCATACCAACCTGCGTACTGGTATCTACGACAAGGTGGTGACTGGTCTGCACTGCGGTATCAACCTCCGTATGATGCGCTACTCCGACGTGCTGCTTCGTGCTGCTGAGTGCGAGAATGAGGTGAACGGTCCTACCCAGCAGGCCATCGACTGGATTAATCAGGTACGCAACCGTGCTGGCTTGGCAGACCTGAAACTCGCTGACTTCGGTTCCAAGGACAAGTTGTTCGAGCAGATTGCCAATGTGGAGCGTCCGAAGGAGTTCGGTTGTGAGTTCGGACGTGGCTTCGACCTGCTCCGCTGGGGCTTCTTCTACGACAATGGTCGGCTACAGCAGTTGAAGGAGCACGCTGCCGTCAATTTCTGGACAAAGGCAAACTATAATGACGGCGCAATTGATTTCACGCCGAAGGATGCTGTTGACTATAGTTCGTGCAGCAAGAGTTCTTACGACACTTTCGCTGTCGGTCACGAGTTCTTCCCCATCTATCAGGGTACACTGAACGATAACCCCAACCTCGAGGGTAACTCAGCCAACAAGAACACCAGTAATGCTGACTACTTCACGGGAAATGGTTGGACGGTACACCCCGTGGTAAACCTCTAAATAATGCATAATTCATAATGCATAATGCATAATAATTAAGGTAATTAAGAAATAATGAAGATTATGAAATACAATAAAATAGCAACAGTCTTCTGTTCAGCCGCTTTAGGCCTGATGGCTCTCACGAGTTGTGAAGGTGGCGACCTGTTCAGTATTGACTCTCCAGACTGGCTTACCTCAAGAGCCGACTCAATTGCTGCTGAGAAGGCTGCCAATCAGGGTGGCGACGAAGAGATAGAAGGAATGGAAGAGGATGTATATACTATAGGTGCCACAGACTATAGCACAGGTTGGTGGGCACAGTTCTCTAAGTATTACCAGATTCCTGAGGGGCAAACGTGGATTGCCCAGTTCAACCTGAACATCAATCCCAGTGCTTCCAATACGTATAAGAACTTCGCCATGATTATCAGTAATGATGAAGACCGTGGTGCTGCCAACTACACCGAGTATGGAGCCATCCGCTATGACTATCAGCCAAGCGGCAACTCGGAATGGGGTACCTATATCGACCGTGATCTTGCAACGAGTACCCTTGAGTTCGACACTGATACCGATACTGGTGTAGATAAACTCGGCGGAAAGGTAACTTTGACCGTCGATCGCTCTGGTGGTGGTCTGATTGTTACGATGACGAATGGTACTGTTACAAAGACCTACACCCAAACCTCTGCTCTGGTGAACCTCAATGCCGATGCCTCCAATACGACCATTCGCTGCTTCCTCGTTCCTGAGGGATCCTACATTGGTTTCCTCGGTTCTACCATCGAGCCGATTGGTGGTTTTACCTCTGCCGACGACAAGCAGCCGCTGTCGATGACGCTGAACGGCGTGCCCAAGAAGGTGCTCCAGGGCGCTACCCTCGAAGAGGCTTTTGCTAACGTCACTGCAACCATCGATTTCGAGACGGGTGTATCTAAGGATGTGACGGCTGCCGACCTGACCTTCGAGGCCATCCCCGACATGGCTAACCTGGGTGCTAAGACACTGGTGGCTGTCTATACCAAGACCTATAAGGGTGAGGCCGCTGCACAGCCCGTAATCGGCTATGCTTCCTTCGAGGTGGTTGATAAGATGTACACGATTCTTGGTAATGCCGACAACACAACTCCTTGGTGGGAGGCTCACTCTGAGAAGGTTAGAATTGCTCCTAAGGAGACATATGTTACCACCTTCACCAACTACACCAACGGTGCAGCCAACTGGAACAACTTCCTCTGGGTTCTCACCAATAGTGATGGTTCTACCGAATACTCTGTTCTACGTGCAGATAACTTCGGTTGGGGTACTGGCTATGACGCATGTACACCGAGTGGTGGTCAGGCCGACTGGGGTGCATGGCTCGCTGCCATGGACGGAGCAAAGGTGACGTCTTACGTGACCAACAATGGCGACGGTACGGCCGACGTGAAGGCTGTGATGCTGGGAACTGACGGTGTTACCTACGAACAGTCGTACATTGGTATCCAGATCGACTCTGAGGACTTCTATGCTCACTTCACTATAGAAGGTGGTCACCTCGAGTTCGACGATGTAGTTGGTGAGGAAGACAACTCTACTGGTTGGTGGTCTTCTCACTGGCAGGACATCACCGTGCCCGCAGGACAGACCTACACGACGCGCTTTACCAACTACACTAATGGTGCTGCTAACTGGAACAACTTCGTTGTGGTGCTCACGCGCCAGGACAACAGCGAGTATGCTGTGCTCCGTGGTGACAACTTCGGCTGGGGCGACAGTTACGAGGCTTGCACGCCGAGCGGTGGTCAGGCAGATTGGACAACATGGCTCGCTGCCATGGACGGTGCCAAGGTGACGGTTTCCATCACCAACAATGGCTCTTCTGCAGATGTGAAGTGTGTCATGGTTGGCAACGATGGCGTGACCTATTATCAGGATTACATCGGCATCAGTCCCATTGATGGCGAAGACTTCCGTTTCCGCTTCACCTGTGAGGGCTCTCATCTCGTGTTCGAATAAGTTTTTCGATACATATTCCACATGATTAGTTAATCAATCGGGGGCGGACTTTGCGGAGCCCGCCCCCTTTTCTAAAACCTTCTTTATTGACAATCCAATGAAAGCGAAAACTATAATGTGGTCGCTGTTAGCCTTTATTGTGCCTATTCAGGCAGCAGGACAGCCGCGACACTTCCAACGGATGGACTTCCAGACAGACACGCCAATGGTGCATGACCCGGTGATGGCCTACGAGGACAGTACCTATTATATCTTTGCTACCGGCCTGGGCATCCAGCGGATGACCTCGACCGACCGCAAGACATGGACGGTCTCCACAACACCCGTGATGACAGTGATCCCGCAGTGGACGCGTGACTCTGTACCCGGCTTTAGCCATCATGTGTGGGCACCGGATGTCATCAAGTATCACGGCAAGTGGTGGATGGCCTATAGTTGCTCCACTTTCGGCAAGAATGGTTCGGCCATCGGCCTGCTCTCCAACCGAGCCCTGAACTTCCCCGTCTGGGAGGATGAGGGCTGTATCGTGAGTTCACGGGAGAAGCGCGACAACTGGAACGCCATTGATCCGAACTTCGTGATCGACGACAACGACCAGCCCTGGCTCGTCTGGGGCTCGTTCTGGGATGGTATCCAACTGATACGTCTCGACACGACAATGCATGTGGCTGCTGGTGAGAAACCGCGTACCATCGCCCGCCGCTATAACCTGAACAATTCGGAGGCCAAGGCTGCACTTCCCGTCAACCCGAATCCGCCGAAGAATCCGACGTCGGACTTTGCGGGTCCCAATGCCATCGAGGCACCGTTTATCTTCAAGCATGACGGCTGGTACTATCTCTTCGTGTCGTGGGACTACTGTTGTCAGGGCTCTAAGAGTACCTACCAAGTCGCAGTGGGGCGCAGCAAAAGCGTCGATGGACCTTACCTCGATCCCGATGGCATCGATATGCGCTACGGTGGCGGGAAACTCTTCCTCAAAGGCGACAAGATTGCCTATGAAGCCGCCGGGCACTGTGCCGCCTATACCTTTGGCGATGAGGACATATTTATCTGCCATGGTTACAGCATCGCCCACCAAGGTGCTTCCATCCTGATTCAGAAGCCTATCAAATGGACGGCTGACGGCTGGCCAGAGTTATAACCAAAATTAAATCCCGCCGATTGGCGGGACTTAATTTTTTATCTGACAATGATCTTCTTGCCGTTCTTGATATAGATACCCTTTTGGGGTGTCGTGACGCGACGGCCTTGCAGGTCGAACAGCAGACCGTCGGCCTGGGCATCGTTCTGGATGGTGCTGATGCCTGCAGGTAGGTCTTCGTACTTGTAGCCCCAGATGGAGATGCCACTGGTGCGCGTACCCGTAAATGCAACCACCTTGGTATCCTGTGGCTCCATCGTCTGTTCCACCATCACGCACTTGTATGTGAGGTTGTTCAGTACGATGTTGACGTAACTGGTGCCCTCTATGGCTTCCCACTTGTTGACAGAACCAGACACATCGCCGGTGATAGTACCGTCTTCATTCAGTTCTATCTCCACGGGCTTGGCGGCCTCCTTCTTGCTGTGATCCAGTTTGTACTTATGGGTCAGAAGCATGTACTTGCCAGGAATCTGGTCAGTGGCAATCTGCTGAGTAGTAGCGATGTCGGCACTCTTCACCTGTTCACCCGTATATTCGAAGGGGGCAGCCACCAGCCAGCCGTCCTCGTTCTGGAACACCTGGTGCACGCGCACCTGATGCTCCTCGCCCCTGTTCTGGAAGCGGGTGTGATAGACCAGATAGGTGCGCCCGTCCTCGGCAGCGATGATCGAATTGTGACCCTGCGAGCGCTCACCGTTGTTGCCCTTGGCCTGATTGCCCCAACTGGTATAGGCTCCGAAGATGTTCACGCCACGGTTGGTGTTGGCATCAGGGCCGTAGTTCATTTGGTAGTTGTTATAGACGGCACTGGTATTGAAAGCATCTACGTATGGGCCGTCTGGGGCTTCCGAGCGGAACACGCGCATCTGGTAGCCGCCAGCCGCCTCTAGTCCGCCGTAGGTGACGAAGAGGAAGTAGTAGCCACCGATATATTCGATATAGGAGGCTTCGCCCGACACATAGTAGCCACCGGCAATTTTCTTGCCGAAGTAGGGATCCACAGTGATGCCGTTGCCCTCGCCTGTCAGTGGATACTCCACATCGTAGTCGCGCAGACCTGTCTCCTCGTCGAGTTCGAGCATCCAGATGCCACCGCTCCACGAGCCGTATGACATCCACAGTTTGCCCTCCTCATCATAGAATACGCAGGGATCGATGCAGTTGGGATAGCGCTCACCCCAGCAGCCCGCTATTAATGTGCCCTTCAGGGCGTAACGTGAGGGGAGACTGCTTTGGGTACCGATAACCAGTTCCAAGTCGGTATCCTTATAGGCATTCTCATCACCGGAATGGAAGCCGCTGACGACTACAGGAGCCTGATAGCGGTAGGGCCCCTCGATATTGTCGGCCGTCAGCAGGATGATGCTGCTATACCAGTTATCGCCATTGACGCTGAGGTACAGACACCACTTCTTCATTGCCTTATTGTAGATCACGTCGGGTGCCCACTGGTTGCCCGAGACGTCGTACTTGGCACCACCTTGCGTACCACCGCGAGCCGACCACTTGATGGCATCGAAATTGTAGTCGTATTCCTTGCCACCCTTCTTCACCTTCGTCACTTCGGGTGAGGTAAAGGCCACGTTGGGATCGGCATTGTTGTTCGTGGCTGTCGCCCAGGGAGCCGTGAAAGTTGTCCAACTCATCAGGTCGGTGGTCTTGGCGGCTGCACGGTGAGAGCCGAAGATATAATAGGTCTTCGTATTGGGTTCCCATACGATGCTGGGATCATGCACGCTGGCGCGCTTCAGGGAATAGGCTGCCGCAGCGATAGGCAGTACTGCTGCCAAAAGGAAAAACAGGTACTTTTTCATCTCAAATATTGTATTTAGTTATAATAGATTGCAAATATACGGAATAATCCTGAATCTTACAAACAATCTGTGAAGATTTAACCTTATTTCCTGTCTTTTGCTTCTAAAATCATAAAGATTTCTAAAAAAAGACACCAGACTAATAGTTTGTATGCAAATATGAGTAAATTTGCAAAGAATGAAGATAACATATCAATAAAATCAAAAGACATACACAATGAGGAAACCACTATTTCTGCTATTTGCTTTGACCAGTCTCAGTGTTCTGGCCCAGCAAAAGTCGTGGACGGCTGATAACGGGAACGGCACCTATACGAACCCGTTCTTCTACGACGAGTTCTCCGACCCTGACATCCTCCGCGTGGGCGACGACTACTATCTGGCAGGCACCACGATGCACGCTGTGCCGGGACTCGTCATCCTGCACTCGAAGGACTTAGTGAACTGGGAGAACATCTCCTATTGTTTCGACCGCTTCGACTTCGATGACGATGCTTTCTCGCTGAAGAACCATCAGGAGATCTACGGTCAGGGCATCTGGGCACCCGCCATCCGCTATGCCAACGGCCGGTTCTATGTCTTTTCAAATATCAACGGAAAGGGGCTGCAGTGCTACACCGCCAAGGATATCCGCGGACCATGGGAGCACCATAACATGCAGGGACGTATCTATGATCTCTCCGTGCTCTTCGACGACGACGGGAAGATCTATGCCATCCACGGCTATGGCGAGGTGAAGTGTACGGAGTTGAAGCCCGACATGAGCGGTTCCGTCGAGGAGACGGAGCGCACCATCATCCCCGAGGGCAACGCCGTCGGTGAGGGCCATCATATCTATAAGATCAATGGCATGTACTACTTGATCTCCACCGACTATATGCCTAACGGGCGCACGCTCTGTTCGCGCTCAAAGAGCATCTGGGGCCCTTACGAAACGATTACCATTACTGCCGATGAGACCTTTGGCTACCATGCGGCTCCGATAACGCAGGTGCCACGTGGCGAACAATATCGCATCGGCCATGACGGCACGAAGTTCGGCATCCCCGAGGTCGATCGGGATGCCACGGCCTGTACCAACATCCATCAGGGTGGCATCGTGGAGGATCAGACCGGCCAGTGGTGGGCTCTGCTGATGATGGACTTCCACAGCATCGGCCGCACGGTCACGCTGGCACCCATCACCTGGAAGGACGGCTGGCCCATGCTGGGCCTCGAAGGGAACCTTGGCCGTGCCCCCCGCACTTGGCTGAAACCCAATGCCCCGTATGTTGCTGTGCCACAGCAGCAAACAGTTCCTCACGCCCCTTATGTCCGCTCCGACGATTTCAACGGCAAGACGCTTGCCCGTATCTGGCAGTGGAACCATAATCCCGACGATTCGAAATGGGTGCTGAAGAACGGTCGTCTGCGCCTGCAGGCAATGCCCGCCGAACAACTGATGTGGGCCCGCAACTCGCTCACCCAGCGTGTGATCGGTCCGACAAGCATTGCCACCGTCGAACTCTATACCAAGGGTCTGAAGGACGGTGATGTCGCCGGTCTCGGCAACATCAACTTGCCCTGTTCGTGGATGGGTGTCGTGAAGGAAGGCAAGTCGCTGACGCTTCGCTGTTTCGAGCAGGCCACGAACGACACAACAGATGTGGAGCCGGGCGTTGTGGCGGATTTGCAATCCGTCCCCAAAATCTATCTCCGCATGGTGGGCGACTATGATCACGACCGTGCTCATTATGAGTTCTCCCTCGACGGTGCGAACTATCAGCAGTTGGGTCGTGAGATGCCGCTCAGTTATCAACTCATCACCTTCCAGGGCTCACGTCATGCCCTTTTCGCCTTCAACCATAAGGGACAGAAGGGCGGCTATGCCGAGTTTGATAACTTCACGGTGGAGGAGCCGTTGGCCGACCGCAGCGGCAATATTCCATACGACAAGGCCTTTCGTATCATTAACCTCGCCACGGAGAAGCCCGCTATCGCCCTCCCTCATGGTCTGCTCTATGATACGGAGGCCGACAACCACTCTCCGCAGACGCGTTTCCGCATCATCGACAAGGGACAGGGGCAGGTCATCCTACAGTGTGAGGATGGGCGCTACGTGTTCTGTGCGGGTTATGGCATCGCAGGTGACGTGCGCCTGACAGCAGATGAGTCGAAGGCCGAGGTCTTTATGTGGCAGGACTACCTGAACCACGAGTTCATGCTGATGTCAATGCGTACGCATAAGTATGTCGGTAAGAGTCCCACCACGGGCAGTCCCTATTCGATGGACTTTGTCGGGGCCGACCCCGCGCGCCGCAATGGTGCCGTCTTCCGTTGGGAGGAATAGAAACCAAAATCCCCGCTTCCGATTGGAGACGGGGATTCTGTTTTCAGAAACTCTGGAGCCAGGCTTTCAGTTCGAAGAGCATCTGGTAGTGGAAGTCGAAGGTCTCGCGGTAGCCCCAGCCGTGGCCGCCCGTGGGGTAGATGTGGATGGAGGCAGGCACATCGTGCTTGTAGAGTTGCTGGTAGTAACTGAAGCCGTTGGCTGCAGGCACGGCCTTGTCGTCGTCGGAGAGGGCGAGGAAGGCGCGAGAGGTCGTACGGTTGGCCTGCACCTCACTGCTATAGTCGGCCTCCAGTCGTCGCATCTCCTTCTTGGGGTGGTCGGTGCCCAGGAGATTATCGTGCGATCCCTTGTGGGTGAAACCCGGATCCATCGTGATAACGGGATAGAAGAGAATCTGGAAGTTGGGTGCAGCATCGCCCTTGGAGCGTGTGGCAATGGTGGAGGCCAGATGCCCACCGGCAGAGAAGCCCATGATGCCTACATCTTGGGGGTTGATATGCCAGGCCTTGGCATTCTGGCGCACAGTCTTCATCGCCTGTTCGGCATCGGAGATGGGAATGAGGGGATTGCCATGTGGCATGCGGTACTTTAGGACAATGAGGGCGATGCCCTGCTTATTGAAGAACGTGGCCCACTGGTGGCCCTCATGGTCCATGGCCAGATGGTTGTAGCCGCCACCAGGACAGCAGACAATAGCGCGCCCCGTTGCTTTCTTCTCGTCTGGTAGGTAGATCGTGAGTTCTGCCCGATCGTTCTCGTCACCGCTCGTGTTGGGTGCTCCATTAGACCATAGTTCCATGTGCGTTCCTTTTTGTGCAAATGCCACTGCTGAGAGTGCCAGCAACAGCAAAATTACATTAATTTTTTTCATTGTTTTAATTAATTTGTCGGCAAAATTACAAAATAATTATGAATTATGAATTATGAATTATGAATTATTTGTAACTTTGCAGACAGAAACTTAAAACCAAACGACCGATATGAAGAAGATTTTGACAATTCTGGCTCTCATGGCGCTGACAATCGGTGCCCAGGCCAAGGTAAGGCTGCCGCATATTATATGCGACAACATGGTATTGCAACAGCAGACGGATGCCCGCCTCTGGGGATGGGCCCAGCCCGGGAAGACGGTGAAGGTGAGCACATCGTGGAGCGACCAGGTAGCCACGGTCAAGGCTGACAAGGACGGCCGTTGGCTGGTGAAGGTGCAGACACCGAAAGCCTCGTATGAGCCGTTGTCGATCACGTTCGACGATGGAGAGCCGATTACTATTAATAATGTACTCGCGGGCGAGGTATGGGTCTGTGCAGGTCAGTCGAACATGGAGATGCCCGTGAAGGGCTTCTGGATGTGTCCTGTGAAAGATTACAATCAGGTGGTGATCGACGCGGCTAACCACAAGGGCGTGCGCTCAGTGAAGATTCCCAGCGTGATGCGGGCTGAGCCGCAGGACGATGCCCAGTGCGAGTGGTGCGTGTGTTCTCCTAATACCGTGGGTGAGTTCTCGGCCACGGGCTATTTCTTCGCCCGCACGATGCATCAGGCACTTGATATCCCTATCGGTCTGATCGAGGCCAACAAAGGTGGTTCACGCGTGGAGAGTTGGCTGACGAAGGAGAATCTGGAAAAATACACCAGTGACCCCACGGACTCCGTGGAGATCTGTAAGAAATGGGCCAAGTGGGATTACCACCGTTCGCTGCTCTGGGGCAACGGCACGTTCAACCCCATCCTGAACTACACCGTGAAGGGCATCCTCTTTTACCAGGGCTGTTCGAACGTGGGCGATCCGGGCGACCAGTACTCCGAGCGTATGAAACTGCTCGTGGAGCAGTGGCGCAGTCAGTTCCGTCTCGGCGAGATTCCTTTCTATTTCGTGCAGATCGCACCCTATCGCTATGACGATGACGACAACGCCATCAGCGGAGCCCTGCTCCGCGAACAGCAGTACAAGGCTGCGCAGATCATCCCCAACAGTTCATTGGTGTGCATCAACGATCTCGTGTATCCCTACGAGACCACACAGATCCACCCCACCCAGAAGCAACAGGTGGGTGAGCGCTTGGCCTATACCGCCCTGAACCGCGACTACGGCTTTGAGGGTATCCTCTACCAGAGTTCCAATTATAAGGACATGAAGATTGACGGAGATGCCATCTATATCCATCTCGACAACAACTATCACACCGACGCTCCTTTTGAGGATATCCAGGGCTTCGAGATAGCAGGTGAGGACAGGGTGTTCCATCCCGCTACCGCCCGCCACTTCTGGCAGGAGGGCGGCGGCTACTGGGACGAGGCGATGAAGATATCCTCGCCCGAGGTGAAGAATCCCGTGGCTGTACGCTATTGTTTCAAGAACTTCCAGATCGGCAACGTGAAGAACGGTGCCAACCTGCCCCTCTTCCCCTTCCGCACAGATAATTGGTAACGATGCGACATCCATTAGAGATTTTCAAATACTGTCCGAAGTGCGGCAGCGAATATTTCGAGATCCATAACTTCAAGAGCAGGCATTGTTCGAACTGCGGGTTCACCTACTACCAGAACCCCAGTTCGTCAACGGCTGCCTTCATCCTCAACAGCAAGGGCGAACTCCTCGTGGCGCGCCGGGGAAAAGAGCCGGCCAAGGGTACGCTCGACCTGCCTGGCGGCTTCGTGGATAACGGGGAGAGCGGGGAACAGGGGATCGTCCGTGAGATCAAGGAAGAGACAGGCCTTGACATCCAGGAGGTGGAATATCTCTTCTCGATTCCCAATATCTATCGATACTCGGGCATGGACATCCATACGCTCGACATGTTCTACCTCTGTCATACCGACGACGAGGCCTTGGTGGCTGGCGACGACGCTGCTGAATGTACGTGGCTGCCGCTCAGGGAAGTCTATGTGGAGCGCTTCGGACTGCGTTCCATCCGTGAGGCTGTCCACCGTTTCTTGGA